>Ga0180435_10000913_pt1 | contig 31044 bp, 20 predicted proteins | sample SS_ome_3_FD_132467 | JGI IMG/M metagenome (GOLD analysis project Ga0180435, IMG submission 132467) | Hypersaline lake sediment archaeal communities from the Salton Sea, California, USA - SS_3_S_1 metaG | ecosystem: Environmental > Aquatic > Non-marine Saline and Alkaline > Hypersaline >... | reverse complement strand
CCCTCGGGCAGGTTGGCCGGCAGGGTGGCGGTGACGTAGCCGTGCTTGTCCAGCTCCACCCCGTCCAGGCCGAGCTCGGCCAGCTCGTCGCGGAGCAGCTTGAGCAGGTCGAACTGCTTGGCGGTGCTGGGGAAATCCTCCACGCCTTCGGCCGACTGGGTGTCGATTTTCACGTAGCGCAGGAAGCGATCGAGAACGGTCTCTCTCATCGGCGGCAATCCTTTCGAAAGTAAATCTGACCGGGCGAAGCGGCGGCATGGCCCGGTGGCCCGAACAGGCAAAGTGCGGACGAATGTACTATGGAAATCAAGGGGTTGTCAATTCTGTGACGCGCCGCCGTCCTTCTCGGCGGAGGCCTGCTGCTCGTTCTCGTCCTGGTCGAGGTAGACGTCGGCCAGCACGGCCCGTGCCTCGGTTTCCTTGTAGCGGCGGACCTGGAAATCGGCCGGCCCGGTGATCGGACTGAATCCGGTGCCCACCCGCCCGAAGGCGAAGAGGTCCTGGATCCCTTCGCCCTTGACGAAGAAATCAATGCCGGCCCCGTCGAGGAGCGACTTGGCCAGGGCCACCACCAGGGGGTCGCCGGTGCGCAGCACTGAGACCAGCTGGTCCTCGCTGTCCAGGGCGTCTTCCGGGGGCGCCTCATGCACCAGGTCGATCTCGCACTCGGAACACCGGGTGATTCCGTCGACGTACTCGGAACCGCATTCGGGGCAGAACATCATCCCACCTCCTTCGTCATGTTCATGGGTTACCGATCACGTCGAGCATATCACACGGTGACAGTTACCAGAACTATTATCCCCACTCATATCAACTACTTGAATTCGCTCGGGACAGCTACCACCTGGAGCGGTTGTCCACCGGCCGATGAGCCTGTTGAGGGTGACTGTCACGGAAGTTGACAACGATTTAATATTCAGTAACTTGAGCGGACTGGTAACTGTCCCCATTTTGTATTACGCTCCAAATCGGTGCCGGCCGTCGGAGATCCGGCCGCCCGAACAGGAGTGATCATGAACCAGGAGAACGGGATCGGAGAAACGAGGGAGGACCGGCTGCTGGGCGATTTCCCGGCGCCGGGGAAGGATCAGTGGCGGCAGGAAGTGGATCGGCTGCTCAAGGGTGCTTCCTTCGAAAAGCGGCTGATCACCACCACCGTTGACGGGTTGACAATCAGGCCCTTCTACACCAGGTCCGACGCCGAGGGACTCGAGCCGGCTTTGCGGCCTGAATGCCGCTGGGAAGTGGCCCAGGAGCTGCCCGTCGGCGACCCTGGCGAATTCAACCGGCTGTTGCGCTGCGACCTCGAGCGGGGCCAGACCGCGGTGAACCTCGACCTGGAAAAGACCCCCATCAATTCGCTGGAAGATCTGACGCGGGCCCTGGCGGGGGTGGACCTGGAAAGGATACCGCTTTTCCTGCGGACCGCTCCGGGGACGCCGGACCTGTCGGGGCTGTTGCGGGATCTCTGCCGCGAGCGGGGCACGGGGACCGGCGCGCTCGCCGGGTCGCTCGGTTTCGATCCGCTGGCCCCGCCGAATGGCCTCGGTGAAGGGCCGGACGGCCACCACCGGGCCCGTGAAGATCAGGCCCGGGTTGTTCGATGGTCCGCCGAGTCGGCGCCCGGGATGCGGGGCGTCGTCATCGACGGGGCCGCCTGGCACGATGCCGGCGCAGGAGCGACGCAGGAACTGGCCTTCGCCATGGCTTCCGCCATTGCGGCACTGCGGGCCCTGGAAGCGCTCGGCGTCGATACGGAGCGGGCCGCGGGGAACTGCTGGTTCCGTTTTGCCGTGGGCACCGATTTCTTCGGCGAGGTGGCCAAATTTCGTGCGGCCAGGCGGCTCTGGGCGAGAATCGTCGAGGCCTGTGGTGGCGGGAGCGAAGCGGCGAAACTCGTTTTTCACGCCCGCTCCTCGGGGTGGAGCAGCACGTTGTTCGACCCGCAGACGAATATCCTGCGCAGCACCACGGAGGCGTTCGCCGCCATCGCCGGCGGCTGCGCCAGCCTCCACCTGGCGCCCTTCGACGAACGGACGGGATCCAGCGGAGAACTGGCGCGCCGGCTGGCCCGCAACACCCAGCTGATCCTGCGCGACGAGGCCCGCTTCGACCAGGTGGCCGATCCGGCCGGCGGGTCGTGGTACGTGGAGTCGCTCACCGAGCAGCTGGCCCGGCGGGCCTGGGAGCTGTTGCAGGAGATCGAATCGTCGGGCGGCATGGCCCGGGCCGTGCAGAACGGGTATCCGCAGCAACTGGCGGCGACCACCGCCGCCAAGCGGCGGAAGCGCCTGGCATCGCGAAAGGACGTGCTGGTGGGCACCAACCGTTACCCGCTGGCCGGTGAGACCCCGTCGTCGTCGGTGGCCGATTCGTCGACCGTCCTCCGCGGCGGCTCACCCTTCGAGGCGCTGCGCACCCGGGTGGTCAAGGCTGGTCCACCGAAAGTCCTGCCGGCGGCCATGGGCCCGCCCGGGGGGTACATGGCCCGTCTGGAATTCATTCGAAGTTTTTACCAGGTGGGCGGGTTCGAAGTGCCGGAGTGCGGCGGGTTCGACAGTGCGGCCGAGGTGCTGGAAGCGGTGGCCGAACACCGACCGGCGGCGGTCTGCATCGTCTCGCGGGATGAGCGGTACGCCGGGCTGGTGCCCGGACTCGCCGCCGAGCTGCGCGCGGCCCACGCGGACCTGGTGCTGCATCTGGCCGGTGGGGGAACGGAGGCCCTGGAACAGTTCGGCGGGGCAGGCGTGACCCGGCAGGTCACCCTGCACACGGACATCCTGGAACTGCTTTCCGAACTGGCCGATCAGGCGGGGGTGAACTGATGAGCCGCATACCTGATTTCGCCACCGTGTCCTTCGACGCTCCGGCCCCGGGGACTCCGAGCCCACGTCCGGAACCGGTCCGGGTCTCCGATGACGACTGCTGGTTGACGAACGAGCTGATCCCGGTCAAGCCGCTCTATACCGCCGCGGACATGGAGGGCCTCGAGCACCTCGACTTCCACGCCGGCCTGCCGCCCTTCCTGCGCGGACCCTATGCCACGATGTATGCCACCCGGCCCTGGACCGTGCGGCAGTACGCCGGTTTTTCCACGGCCGAGGCGTCCAACGCCTTCTACCGCCGCAACCTGGCCGCCGGCCAGAAGGGGCTCTCGGTGGCCTTCGACCTGGCCACCCATCGGGGCTACGACTCGGACCACCCGCGGGTGGAGGGGGACGTGGGCATGGCCGGGGTGGCCATCGATTCGATCCTCGACATGGAAGTCCTTTTCCACCGCATCCCGCTGAACAGGATGTCGGTTTCGATGACGATGAACGGCGCGGTGCTTCCGGTGCTCGCCTTCTACATCGTTGCCGCCCAGGAGCAGGGGGCGCGGCTCGATGAACTGGCCGGCACGATCCAGAACGACATCCTCAAGGAATACATGGTGCGCAACACCTATATCTATCCCCCGGCGGAATCGATGCGCATCATCGCCGACATCTTTGCTTTCACCGCGGCGAAGATGCCGAAGTTCAACAGCATCTCCATCTCCGGCTACCACATGCAGGAGGCCGGGGCCACTGCCGACCTGGAACTGGCCTACACCCTGGCCGACGGCCTGGAATACCTGCGCACCGGTGTGGCCGCCGGCCTCGATATCGACCAGTTTGCTCCGCGTCTTTCCTTTTTCTGGGCCCAGGGCATGAACCACTTCATGGAGGTGGCCAAGATGCGCGCGGGCCGCATGCTCTGGGCGAAGCTCGTCCGGCAGTTCGATGCCCGCAACCCGAAGTCGATGGCCCTGCGCACACACTCCCAGACCTCGGGGTGGAGCCTCACTGAACAGGACCCGTTCAACAACGTGGTACGCACCTGTATCGAGGCCATGGCCGCCGCCCTGGGCGGCACGCAGTCGATGCACACCAATGCCCTGGACGAAGCCATCGCCCTGCCCACCGATTTCTCCGCGCGCATCGCCCGCAACACCCAGCTCTACCTCCAGGAGGAGACCGGGATCTGCCGCGTGGTGGACCCCTGGGGCGGTTCGTACTATGTCGAATCATTGACCCACCGGCTGATGCACAAGGCCTGGGGGCATATCAGCGAAGTGGAGGAGATGGGCGGGATGGTCAAGGCGGTGGAAAGCGGCCTGCCCAAAATGCGTATCGAGGAGTCGGCGGCACGACGCCAGGCGCGCATTGATTCGGGGCAGGAGGTCATCGTCGGCGTCAATCGCTACCGTCTGGAGCAAGAGGATCCCATCGACATTCTCGAAGTGGACAACAGCGAGGTGCGCCGGCAGCAGGTGCGGCGCCTGGAAAAACTACGCCGGGAAAGGGATAATGGGGCGGTGGCCACGGCGCTGGCCGTTCTTGAGAAATGCGCCGGGAGCGGCGAGGGCAACCTGCTGGAACTCTCGGTGGAGGCCGCCCGGGCCCGGGCCTCGCTGGGCGAGATTTCCGGGGCCCTGGAAAAGGTGTGGGGTCGGCACAAGGCCGAGGTTCGCACCATATCCGGGGTCTACAGCGGCGAATACGGCGGGGGTGACGAGATCGACGGTGTGACGCAGAAGATCGAGGCCTTCGAGCGCCGGGAGGGGCGACGTCCGCGAATCCTGGTGGCCAAGATGGGCCAGGACGGGCACGACCGTGGGGCCAAGGTTGTCGCCACGGCGCTGGCCGACCTCGGATTCGACGTGGACGTGGGCCCGCTGTTCCAGACGCCGGAGGAGGCGGCCCGGCAGGCGGTGGAGAACGATGTTCACATGGTGGGCCTCAGTTCCCTGGCGGCGGGCCACAAGACCCTTCTGCCCAAGCTGGTCCACGCACTGGACGAATTGGGCCGCGGCGACATCATGGTTGCGGTGGGCGGCGTGATCCCGGCCCAGGACTACGAGGAACTGCGCCGGGCCGGTGCGGCGGCGATCTTCGGACCGGGCACGGTGATCCACCATGCCGCCGACCTGCTGCTGGACGAGCTGGAACGACGCCTGGGCCACGACCCGGCGGAACCCCGGGGGGACGGGGATGGCTGACGCACCTCCGGAAAACGAACAAGACGCTGCACTCAACGTGGTGCCGGGTGTGCCGGGTGGCCACGAAGGACTGCCGGGAAACCGACCCCCCCGGTCCGGGGGCGGGCCGGGTCGGCGGCCCGAGGTCAGCCTCGATGAACTGGTCCACGGCGTGCTGGACGGCGACCGTGCCCTGCTGGCCAGGGCGATCACCCTGGTGGAATCGAATGCCCCGGAGCACTTCGCCCAAAGCCAGGATATGCTTCGCCGGCTGCTGCCCCGCACCGGCGGTTCGGTCCGCCTGGGCATCACCGGTGTTCCCGGGGCGGGGAAGAGCACGCTCATCGAAATCCTCGGCGAGCAGCTCACCGGTTCCGGGCACCGGGTGGCCGTCACCGCGGTGGACCCCTCCAGCAGCCGCAGCGGCGGCTCGATCCTCGGTGACAAGACGCGCATGGAACGACTGGCGGTGAACCCCGCCGCCTTCATCCGTCCCTCGCCCTCCGGCGGCGCCATGGGTGGTGTTTCCCGGAAGACCCGGGAGACGATTTTGCTCTTCGAGGCCGCGGGATTCGACGTCGTGCTGGTGGAAACCATCGGTGTTGGACAGTCCGAGATCACGGTCCGCTCGATGGTGGATTTCTTCCTCCTCGTCCTCGTGCCGGGTGCCGGGGACGAACTCCAGGGCTTGAAACGCGGCGTGATGGAACTGGCTGACGCCGTGCTGGTGAACAAGGCCGATGGTGAGACCCGACCCGCCGCCGAGCGGGCCCGGGCCGAATACCAGCAGGCGCTGCACTACCTTCGTCCGGCCACCGCGGGCTGGCGCACACCGGTGCTCACCGCCTCGGCGCTCACCGGTGAGGGCATTTCGGAATTGTGGCGGACCGTCAGGGATTTCCGGGACGCGGCGTCATCGTCAGGCGCATTCGATGGCCGGCGCCGGGAACAGGAGCGGGACTGGCTTCACGCCCTGCTCGGCGACCAGCTGCGGGAACGGTTCCTCGGTCATGCGGAGGTGGCCCGGCGGCTGCCTGAGTTGGAGCGCCGGGTAGTCTCGGGGGAAACCACGGCCGCGGCCGCCGCCCGGGAATTGCTTGACCTCTTCACTGGATAGCCGCACGCTCGCCCAGGGCGTCCCGCACGCCATTAAGCAGTTGCTCCACGGTGAGCGGCTTGTTCAGCAGGCTCACCCCCTCGTCCAGGATTCCATGGTGCACGATGATGTCGTCGGTGTACCCCGACATGAAGAGCACCTGCGTGTCGGGGTAGCGGGGGCGAATTCGTTCTGCAAGCTCGGGGCCGCTGAGGCCCGGCATGACCACGTCGGTGAGCAACAGGTCCAGCGGGCCGTCCAGCCGCGCCAGGGCCTCCAGGGCCGCTTCGGCGTTTTCAGCCTCGATGATCTTGTAGCCCTGGTTTTCCAGGGTCTCGGCCAGCAGCCGGCGCACGGCGTCTTCGTCCTCCACGAGCAGGATCGTTTCGTTGCCCAGCCGCTCCGCCGGCCCGGCCCCCGCCTGGTCGGATTGTTCGGATGGCTTGGCCGACCGCGGGAAGTAGATGCGGAAGGCCGTGCCCCGGTCGGGCTCGCTGTCCACCAGGATGTAGCCGCCGCTCTGCTTGATGATGCCGTAGACCGTGGCCAGGCCCAGGCCGGTGCCTTTGCCCTTCTCCTTGGTGGTGAAGAACGGCTCGAAGATCTGGCGGCGGGTGTTGTGGTTCATGCCGCTGCCGGTGTCCGAGATGCGCAGCAGAACGTGGTCCCCGGCCTCGATGGAAAACTGGCCGTGGTGGTCCGGCTGATCCAGGGTCAGGTTGGCCGTGCTGATGTCGAGCACCCCCCCCTCGGGCATGGCGTCCCTGGCATTGATCACCAGATTCATCAGCACCTGGCCGATCTGGCCGGGGTCGGCCTCCATGGCCCAGAGGTCGGGGGTGAGCCTGGTTACCAGTTGGATCGATTCGCCGAGCAGCGGACGGAGCATCTTCTCCATTTCGCTGATCAGTCCGTTGAGATGCAGCACCTCGGGTTTGAGGATCTGACGGCGGCTGAAGGCCAGCAACTGGCTGGTCACCGACGCGGCCCGGCGGCCGGCGGCGTCGATCTGCGCCACCTGTCGATGCGAGGGATCGTCGTTGTCCAGCCGGGAGAGCAGCAGTTCGGTGTAACCGAGGATAACGGTGAGCAGGTTGTTGAAATCGTGGGCGATCCCGCCGGCCAGCCGGCCCACCGCTTCCATCTTCTGCGACTGGCGGAGCTGGGTCTCCAGACGCTTGCCTTCGGTGATGTCCTCCACCACGCCCATGGCACCGAGAAAGTCGCCTGAGGCGAGTGTGATTTTTTTCAGCATCACCCGCACCTGGGTGGCACGTCCGTTGCCGGCCGAGCGGATTTCGCCCTCGTAGAACCCGATGCGGTCTGACTCCAGGGCCCGGTTGAGCGCGGTGACCAGCCGCTGGTCCCTGGCCACCCGCGGCAGCTTGACGCCGACCATCCGCGCACGGCTGCGGCCGATGATTTCCACGAATTTCTTGTTGCAGTCGAGGAGCACGCCCTGCTGGTCGAAGTGGAAGATGCCCAGCGGCGAATCTTCGAAGAGCAGCCGGTACCGTTCCTCGCTCTCGTGAAGCGCCTTTTCCGCTCTCACTCGCTCGGTAATCTGCTGGTTGAGCCGGGCGTTCACTTCCTCCAGTTTGCGGTTGCGACGGCGAATGCCCCTGGTCCGCGTGGCGTGCACCGAGAGGCCGGCAAGGGCGAGGAAGGCCAGGGCCAGCAGTCGGAACCAGAGCGTGGCCCAGAAGGGGGGCAGCACCGTGATCTTCAGCGCTACACCGTCGAAGTTCCATACCCCGTCCTTGTTGGCGGCGATGACGCGAAAGGTGTAGTTGCCCGGCGGCAGGTTGGTGTAGGTGGCGTAGCCCCGTCCGCCAACGCGGTTCCATTCCTCCTCGAAGCCGTCCAGGCGGAAGGCGTACTCATTCTCTTCGGGCGCGGCGAAGTGCAGCGCGGCGAACTCGAAGGAGACCACGTAGTCCCGGTGGGTCAGGGTGATCCTGTCCGCTTCGGGGATCTGGCGCTCCAGCAGGGGGAAGCCCCGCGTGGCGTCACCCGGTGACACCGAGCGGTTGAAGACCCGGAAATCGGTGAGCACCACCGGCGGAGGATGGGGATTGTCTTCGATCTGTTCGGGCCGAAAAAAATTGAATCCGGCGATGCCGCCGAAATACATCTCGCCGCTGGCCGCCCGCAGGCTGGCCCCGGCATTGAATTCGTCGCTCTGCAGCCCGTCGAAACCATGGTAGGTGCGGGCCGTGTGCGAGTCCGGGTCGAAGCGGGTCAGTCCGTGGTTGGTGCTCAGCCAGAGCCGTCCCAGGCGGTCTTCGGTGATGCCGTAGACGACGTGACCCGGAAGCCCGTGCTGAACACCGTAGCGGGTGAAGGTCCTCGTCCGTGGATCGAGGCAATTGAGTCCGCCGCCGTAGGTGCCGATCCAGAGTGTCCCCGAGGAGTCTTCGTGAATCGCGCGCACACGGTCCGAGCCGAGACTGGAGAGGTCTCCAGGGGCCTGCCGAAAGGTGGTGAACGAGTCCGTGTCGGGCCGGAAGCGGGCAACGCCCCCGTTGGTGCCGATCCACACCGTTCCCGAGGCATCCTCGTGCAAGGCCCAGACCTCGTTGTCGGCAAGGCTTTCATCGTCCAGGGGATCATGACGATAGCTCGTAAACTCGCCGGTCGCCGCATCGCGGCGGAACAGGCCGCTGCCGTAGGTCCCGGCCCACAGGTCGCCGTCGCTGTCCACGAGCAGGGTCCGGACCGGATTCAGTGCATGCCCTCTGTCCCCGTCGCGTTGCAGGGGGAAACGTTCGATGTGGCCGCTGTCGGGGGCCCAGCGGACCAACCCCATGGAATAGGTGCCGATCCAGAGCGTTCCTTCGGGCTCGCGGGCCAGAGACACCACCGAGACCCGGGAGAGGAACGCCGGCCCGGGGTGGTCACCCGGGCGGCTGATCTTCAGACTGTCGCGCTGGAAGTGGTGGAGGCCCCCGCCGTACGTGCCGACCCAGATCCCGCCGTCTTCCGCCATACAAAAGGCCCGCACTTCGTTGTCCATCAAGGTGTCCGATCGACCGGGGATGCAGCGAATGTGATGGAACGTTTCCCGCCGCCGTTCGGTGCGGTTCACGCCGCCGTTGTAGGTGCCCACCCAGAGGATGTCCCCGCGGTCCTCGGCGATACAGCGGATCCGTCCCTGGCTCAGGCTGTGCCGGGCGCTGGTTGACGGCTGGTGCCGGATGAAGATGGCATCCCCACGGTCTTCAAGCGGGGTGTCGGGCGGCAGTTCACAGAGGCCGTTGTTCGTGCCGATCCAGAGTGCACCCAGGTGGTCCTCGGCGATGCACCACACGGCGTCGTCCGAGATGGAGCCGGTGTTGTCCGGAGCGTGGCGGTAGTGGTGGAATCGACGGTTCTGCGGATCGAGTCGATCCAGGCCACTCCCCTCGGTGCCGGCCCAGACGAAGCCCCGGCGATCGACGTAGGCTGTTCGCAGGTAGTTGGCGGCCAGTGAGTTGCTGTTGCGCGGGTCGTGCCGCCAATGGGTGAAGCGGCCGCTGCCAGGATCGAGGCAGTCCAGGCCACCGCCCCAGGTGGCGATCCAGAGGTTGCCGGCGTCATCGATATGGATGTCGCGGACCAGGTCGCAGCTCAGGCCGTCCTCATCGTCGGGACGATGACGATACCTGGTGAATGTTCCGCTGGCCGGTTCGTAGCAGTTCAGTCCGCCGCCGGCCGTTCCGATCCACAGTCGTCCTTCCCGGTCCTCGGCAATGGCCCGCACGGCATCGCTGCTCAGGCTGTTCGGGTTGTCCGGGTCATGCGACAGGTTGATGAAGCGGTCGGCATCCCGGTCGTAGCGTTCGAGCCCTCCCCCGTCGGTGCCGACCCACAGTGTGCCGCCGCTGTCCTCGAACAGGTCCCAGATGATGCTGCTGCGGAGCTCGCCGCTACCGTCCGGTGACTGGCGGTAGATGCGGAACTGCCTGCCGTCGAACCGGTTCAGCCCGTCCTCCGTGCCCAGCCAGATGAACCCCCGGCGGTCCTGAAGCACGCAGCGCACCGAGCTCTGCGAGAGACCGTCCTCGATGGACAGGTGATGGAAGCGCAGGGTGGGGGAAGGGGCCCGCGGGCCGGCCTGAAGCGGGCCGGCGAACAGCGTGAAGCTGAGAACGATGAGCAGAATGATCCGATTGCCGAGCACTGGCGAAACACCTCCCCTTCGCCGCAGCTCCATGGCGGCGGCACCTTGACACTTTTCCCCCTCACTATCGTTTCGGAATATCGGAGGTAAACCTTTCGCCCGAGAAGCTGGAATTGACAGTATCCCGGGCTTTTGCTATTTTTTTCTTCTAACTCTTGCCTGCTCAAGACTTCCGGTTTCAGTGCCGGGGCGGCGGGCGTTGCCGGGAGAGCCACAACCGATGGATTTTGCCGAATTGAAGAACAAGACCGTGGTGCAGCTCAGGGAGATGGCCGGGGAATACGAGGATATCACCGGTGTCTCGGGCATGAAGAAGGACGAACTGCTCGATGCGCTGGCGGACAAACTGGGCATCGAGAAGGAAGAAGCCAAGCCGAAGAAGGCGAAAAAGAAGGCCAGGGGCAAGGGGGCGATCAAGAAGCGGATCCAGGAGTTGAAGGCCCAGCGGGACAAAGCACTGGAGGAGAAGGATGGCGAAATGCTGCGAAAGGTTCGCCGACAGCTCCACCGCCAGAAAGTGATCCTCCGCCGTACCCTCGTGTGAGCCGATGAAAATCTACACCAGGACCGGGGACGCCGGTGAGACGTCGCTGTTTGACGGGCAGCGGGTGAAGAAGCATGATCCACGGCCCGACGCCTATGGTACCGTGGACGAGCTGAACACGGTTATCGGTGTCGCTGCGGCTCACTGCCGCGACCGCGACCTGCGTGAGATGCTGGAGACGATACAGGGCCGCCTGCTGGTGCTGGGGGCCGAGCTGGCCGACCCGCAGGGCAGTGGTGGTGACGATCATCCGCGGATCACGAGCGGGATGGTCGAAGGTCTCGAGCGGCTGATCGACGCCGCCGACGAGGAACTGCAGCCGCTGACCGGGTTCATCCTTCCCGGCGGCTCCCCTTCCGCCGCCGCCCTGCATCTCGCCCGCACGGTCTGCCGCCGGGCCGAGCGCAAGCTCACCCGCCTCCGCGAACTGGGTCACCAATCGCCCGGCGATCTGCCTCTGGCCTACATCAACCGTCTCTCCGACACCCTGTTCACCCTCGCCCGCCTGGCCAACCTCCGTGAAGGTACGGAAGAAAGGCCCTGGCAGCGGCGCTGAGCGCCGACCAGGGCCTCACGGTTCTTTCCCGTTTCGAATCCAGAACTCCTGATCAGGGTTCGTAAATGCCGGTCACCACCGCCTGGTCGGAATCCTTGTCGCCCGCCGGGTAGTACGGCGGCTGGTTGTAGGGCGCCGCCGTGACATCCTGACCGGTGAGGATGAAGGTGTTGTCACCGATGAGGTATGGCCGCTCAAGGACCTTCTGCGGGTATTCGAAGCGGAAGATCTCTCCGGCGGCGACGTTTGCGAACCCCGCACGGATATTGTTCAGCCGGTTTCCGTTGGCCACGATGACATCCACGTGGCCCGCGGCGGTGCGCGGTCCGTTGCTCAGGTTGTGCATGGTTATCGTGGTGGTGCAGATCATCGGCAGCGTGCCCGAGGACGGGGTCATCTCGATGTCGATGAGGAAGGTCTCCACCTTGACCCCGGAGAACATGGCGAAGGTATGGCCGCCGCTGCCCATTTCGTAGGCGTGCACCCGCTTGCTGCCGCCGACGGCGAAGTAGCCGGCGTCATCGATGTCGGAGGCGAAAAGCGAACCGCCGTAGTCGACGCTGCTCAGGGTGTAGCGGGCCCCGGTATCCTTGGCGAGCAGGCAGCACCAGCCCATGTTCTGGTCCAGGTCGCCCCAGGACGCAGCGCAGGCCACCGTGCCGCTGGCGCTCACCGCCACCGCCTCCACCAGCCCGCCGGAATCCTCGGATGACCATTCCGGCTCGGTGCCGTCGATATCGAAAAAGTAGAGGTAGCCGTGGCTGCTGGTCTGGTTCGGCTGGTAGGAGCCGACCACCACACGGCTGCTGTTGTCGGACACCGCCACGGTCTGGATCCAGGGGTAGTAGTAGTCAGGTGGAATGGTGTAGGTCCAGTACTCGGCGTACTCCTCGACGCCGTCAGCGGTGTTCAGCCTGTAGACGGTGAGTCGGCCGCGCAGGTTGCCCACCACGATGTAGGCGGCGTCGGGGGATATCTGCGACGGGCACTGGCAGTCGTAGGCCAGGGTGATTGTCTGGAACAGCCCGCCCGGGATGTCGTAGACGTGGATCAGATCGCGGCAGCCCACCACCAGGCGCGAGGCGTCGCCGCTGAAGTCGATGTTGTAGAGCGAGGCCGCGGCGGTGTAGTCGAAATCCCACTGGTGGAGCTGGGCGCCGCTGCTGCCGTCCAGCACGTAGACCCGGCCGGTGGTGTAGTCGTTGTCGATGGCCAGCACGCCGGCGGTGCTCCCGTCACCGGCCAGGGCCACGTCCACGACGTGCCAGATCGTCGGGTCGGTGGGCAGGTCGAAGGTCCAGTCGGGCGTGGCACTGGTGCTGAAGCGGTAGACCCGCGAGAATTCGCCGCTGGCCGGGATGGTGTCGATGCGGCTGGCCCCGCCCACCATACTCAGGCCGTCATCGGCGATGGCCACCTTGACCGAGCCGCCGACCTGGTGGGACTCGTCGGCCAGGGGATACTCCCAGAGCGGCGTGTCGTCGTCAATCGCCCACAGTGTGAATCGTTCGTTGTTCAGGTTCCAGCCGGTGAGGATACGCTGTCCGTTCCCGGAAATCTGGACGTCTTCGGCGATGGCGCCGTACGAGCCGTCCCAGTCCTCGACACGCCACAGCTCGCCGGCCACGCGCGGTGCGGGCTCGGCAGGGGCTCCGCCGCCCATCTGCCGGAGGTCGAAGCCGCCGTCCACCCGTTCGAGCACGCAGACCGTGCTCTCCATCCCCGGCGTCGTTCGGTCGTGATACATCCCGGGCTGGTCGATGGGGATGTCAGCCGCGACGGGTACGGCCGCAACGGCGAACAGGGCGAGTATCACTGCGCAAGGGTACGGAATTCGTCCGGACATCGTGGTCCTCCTTTTGCTGCATATAAAGATCTGTTGAATTGCGAATGTACAATCCTTGGAAAACGGAATCATGAAATCGGGCGGTCGAGAGGGGGGCGGGTTCACGACCCCTCGCAGCCGTCTGCCACGGCTCCTGCCGGCCGGTACGGTGCCGGTTTGGGATCCTTCGGCAACTGTATCGCTAATTGTAACGAAATACTTGAGATAGTCAAGTCGGAAAGAAATCTTCCGGTACGTAAGTCAACACATCGTTTATCGGCAGGCAACTCGCCAGACTTGAGCCTCCTGCAACGAATTCCGTTATTTTTTTCCCCCGGCCCCGTGTGGAAAAAGAGAACCGGCCTGGCCGGTTCGGCCTTGGGGGTCCCCGGATTGGGCGTAAGTTTCTAACTCGTTTATTTTCAAACGAATGCGTCGTTTCACAAATCGGTCATTTTGAGCAAAGTTATTGTTTCGCTTCGACTTGCGCAGACCTGGGCCTCTTTTTCCACAAGGTTTTCCACAAGTGTTGCGGAAGCGGATTTTTTGAACCCCACCGTGCCCGGCAGCCGGTTTGCCCGCCGGTTCGTTGACACCCCGTTGGCCCGGGGCTAGAATCTCAGCCAATCGTTTCTCGGTCGACACGCATTTGTTCCGGAGGAATCGGATGGAGGCCGTTCTCACCCTGCTCGACTTGTTGCGCAGCGCCGTTTTCTTCGCTCGTGACACGATCTGGGGCTTTCCCGCGGTCATGCCGATCCTGGTCGTCATTCTGCTGGGCACCGGCATTTTTTACACGCTCCGGCTTTCCTTCATTCAACTGAGGCAGTTCAAACACGCGCTCAAGGTCATCCGGGGGGACTACGACGATCCCGGGGACGAGGGGGACATCAGTCACTTCCAGGCCCTCACCGCCGCCCTTTCGGCGACGGTGGGTATCGGCAACATCGCCGGGGTGGCCATCGCCATCCACTACGGGGGGCCAGGATCGCTGTTCTGGATGTGGCTCACCGCCGTGTTCGGCATGACCCTGAAATACGTGGAGTGCACCCTGGCCCACCACTACCGCACGATCAACCCCGACGGCTCGGCATCCGGCGGTCCGATGTACTACATCGAAAAGGGCCTTGGCCCCCGGTGGCGCTGGCTGGCGGTGAGTTTCGCCATCCTGGCGGTGATCTGTTCCTTCGGCACCGGCAATGCCATCCAGGCCTTCACCATGGCCGACTCGATGAAGGCCGACTTCCTCATCCCCACCTGGATCACCGGGCTCTGTTCCGCCGTGCTGGTGGCGGCAGTGATCCTCGGGGGCATCCGGCGGATCGGCGCCGTGACGTCGAAACTGGCTCCCTTCATGGCCGCGATCTACACCGCAGGAGGCCTGATCATCCTGCTCAACCGTTACGATCAGATCCCCGATGCGTTCTGGCAGATTATCTCCGGGGCGTTCGACCCGCCGGCACAGGTGGGCGGTTTTGCCGGGTCGGTGTTCATGTTCACCCTCGTCTGGGGTGTCAAGCGGGGACTCTTCTCCAACGAGGCGGGGCAGGGCAGTGCCCCCATCGCCCACGCCGCGGCGAAGACCACCGAGCCGGTCCGCGAGGGCGTGGTGGCGTTGATCGAGCCGTTCGTCGACACGCTGGTGATCTGCACGATCACCGGCCTGGTCATCGTCACCACCGGTGTGTGGAAGGACAAGAAGGAAGTGACCCTGCGCTTCACCCCCGAGGAGGAAATCGTCTTCATCCACCTGGGGAGCGAAGTCCTGGTCACCGGCCAGCTCGCCGGGGAGAGCCTCTGGACCGGGCGGACCGACGTGGTGAACGGCATTGCGCAGGGTGTTGCCCTGGTAAAAAGCCACTCCCTGATGGAGGATGCCGTGCTCATCCAGCAGGGCCAGCCGTTCACCGGCGCCCTGGAGGTGACCGAACCCGAAGGCCGGCCGACGTTTTTCGATGCCCGGGGAAGCCCGGTGCAGAGCGTGCGGCTTCGTGGCCGGGCCATGCTCAACTCGTCGCCCCTCACGGCCTGGGGTTTCGAGCGCGGGCTGGCCTTCCTCTTTCCCGGGGGTAATTTCATCGTCACTTTCGGCGTGGTGCTCTTCGCCATCTCCACCGCCATATCCTGGTCTTACTACGGTGACCGTTCCATCGAATACCTGGTCGGCCGGCGGGCCATTCTGCCCTACCGCATCGTATTCGTCATCATGCACTTCGTCGGGGCGATCCTCTCCCTGGAGGTGGTCTGGGCCTTCGGTGATGCGGCGCTGGGCCTGATGGCCCTGCCCAACCTGTTCGCCATCGTGGCGCTGCGCAGAGTGGTGTTGCGCCTGACCCGCGACTACGAGTCGAAGAACCACAAGTCCTACCGCTGATCGACGGGGAATCAGACCTTGCTCTTCAATACGCTCGTCTTCTGGCTTTTCTTCATCCTGGTCTATCTGCTCTATCGAGTGCTTCCGCACCGACGGCAGAACGGTCTTCTCCTGCTGGCCAGCTATGTCTTCTACGGGTGGTGGGATTGGCGTTTCCTGGGGCTGATCTGGCTCTCCACCATCGTGGACTACGTCAGCGCACGGATGATCGAGACCGCCCACCGGGGGGGGCGGCGGCGGGCCTGGCTGGTCACCAGCGTGGTGGTGAACCTCGGTCTGCTCGGGCTGTTCAAGTATTTCGACTTCTTCGCCTCCTCGCTGGCCCGGCTGATGCAGGTCGCGGGCTTGCATGCCGACGATGTCACGCTGAGCATCGTGCTGCCGGTGGGCATCTCCTTCTACACGTTTCAGACGATGAGCTACACCATCGAGGTCTACCGCGGAACGATCAGGGCCCGGCGGAACCTCCTCGACCTTGCGCTCTACGTCGCCTTCTTTCCCCAGCTGGTGGCCGGGCCCATCGAACGGGCCGGACGGCTGCTGCCCCAGATCGAAAAGCCGCGGCAGATGGGGGCCGGGGCCATGCGGGCCGGCGCCTGGCTCTGCCTCTGGGGGCTGTTCAAGAAGATGGTCATCGCCGACAATCTCGGACTGCTGGCCGACAGTGTCTTTTCCGGGAACGCTGCCCCATCCGGCGGTGAACTTCTGGTTGGCGTCCTGGCCTTCGCCTTCCAGATCTACTGCGATTTTTCGGGCTACTCCGATATTGCCCGGGGACTGGCCCGTTTGATGGGCTTCAGCCTGATGCGAAATTTCAATATCCCTTACATGGCCGCCGATCCCAGCTCGTTCTGGAAACGGTGGCACATCTCGCTTTCCACCTGGCTGCGTGATTACCTCTACATTCCGCTGGGGGGCAATCGCCGGGGCCGGAGACGCACATGGATCAACCTGATGATAACCATGCTCCTTGGCGGGCTGTGGCACGGGGCCTCCTGGCTCTTCGTCCTCTGGGGGCTTTACCACGGGCTGCTGCTGGTGGGCTACCGTCTGGTCGGGGCGGGCTGGTCGCGCCTCAAGGCTCGCAGCACCGCGGTGGCCGCTCTGGAGCGGACCGCCGGGTCTCGTCCCGTGCCGGCGGCCCTGGTCAGGGGGGGCGGCATCGGGTTGATGTTCTTCCTCGTTTGCGGCAGCTGGATTCTTTTCCGGTCGCCGTCGCCCACGTATATCGTGCTCCTTTTTCACTCGGCCATGGACCTTGGCTTCCAGCTCTCCCGCACCCTCGACCTGCTCTCCACGCAGAAAATGGTGCTGTTGCTGCTTTTTCCACTGACCACGCTGCTGGAACTCTGCCAATACCGCAGCGATGACGAGTTCGTAATCTTTCGCCTGCCCCCCGTGCTGCGCGGGGTGCTCTACGCCATTTTCTATTTTGCGATCATCATCCTGGGGACGCCCAATGCGAAACCGTTCATCTATTTCCAGTTCTGATCAGGGGCGGCGGCGCTGGGCCGCCCTCGCCCTGGCCCTGCTGCTGGTGCTCTCCGGGGAGGCGGCGCTCCATTTCAGCGGGCACCGGCTGCTGGGGTACGAGCAGTGCCTCCTGCGCTGGAAGATGGATCAGATCCGCCCCGGCGCCGAAGGTGCCGACGTGCTGCTCCTCGGGGCGAGCCGGGTGGCTCACGGGCTGGTGCCCTCGGAACTGGAGGCGGTGTGGGGCGATGATGCGCGCTGCCTCAACCTGGGCATCGACGGATGTCCGGTGGAAACCATGGTGGTCACTCTCGACCGGTACCTCGAGCACCACCCACCGCCGCGTGCCGTGCTTGCTTCGGTGGTCCCGCTTTTTCTCGGGCCGCGCAAGCCCCTGGCCGGAGGCTTCGAAGTTCGCTCGCTCTTCCGCTTGTCTGATGTTGCGGCTCTGGGGCGGGGGGCCGGGTTCGACGCGTGGCTCGACTGGCTCGAGGGCCGGGTCCCATCACGAGCGCGCCTGACCTACCTGCGGCAGGGGCTGCAGTCCGGTTGCTTCGAGTATCCCGCCACCGGGGAAAAGGAGGGACTGGTCTACCGCACTCCTCAGGCCCTCTGGAAAGGGCTGGAGGACGGTTCGGGCTATGTTCCCTATGTCAGCGGCACACTGCATGACCGGTCGAAACGTGAGAGCGCCTACTGGTCGGCGAATTTCGCCGTATTGCCCGAGCGGGTGGACCAGATCCGGCTCCTGGCCGGCATCTGCGAGGCCCACGGCGTGCCGCTGGGCCTTTTCGCCACCCCCCAGCCGTTGACCCTCTACAACCGCCAGGCCCGGCGGGGATACAACCGTCGAGTGCGTCTGTTCTGGGAGCGAATCACGGGCGGACTGGACGAAGTCACCTGGGTCGGACCCTTCGTACGGGCAGCGGGCGATGAGCAGTTTGCCGACTGGTGGTGCCACCTCACTGCGGACGGTGCCCGAACCTTTTCCCGGAAATTCGCGTTGGAAACCGAATTTTTTCTCGTCGAGCATTGACGGATCGATCTTCGCCGCATATATTAATTTTCAAGGATGCAGTTGTCCCGTCGTGCACCCTTTTCCCAGCCAGGCCGCGAACGGGTCGCAAGCGGTGTTTGCGCCAGCCGGCGAGTTGCAGGTGCGTGTCCGGGGCGATCCTGCCCAGTCTCCTGAAGCGAACGAAAAAGAAGAGTTTCCGCAATGCCTTCCGGGATTGACGCTCTACCCGGTCCACGCTCGGGGAGGTGGCGATGCTCAACAGACGTGTCCTCGGCGGCCTGATCGCTCTGGTCATCTGCCTGGTCGTGGCCAGTACTCCGGCCGTAGCAAACCCGACTGATTCTGCCGTTCCCCTCGCGCCCCGCTGGGTCAGGGCGAAACCACTGCACACCGAATGGGATCCGGGCCGGCACCTGCCGCTGGTGGTACTGAAGTGCGCCGAGGGCAGCGGTGTCCGCTTGAGGGAGAGCGGGCTGATCAGTCTCACCGGGACGCCACTCCACGACCTGGACCAGGTCCTCGCCATTCATGGCCAACCGCCGATCAGGCGGCTGTTCAGCCGTCCCGAGGAGGTGTTGGACAGCGAACGTGCTTCCGGGCAGCTCATGTCCGGGCAGAGCCTGGCGGACCTCAACCTCTACTTTCTCCTCCTGCCCCCGGGTAACGAAGGTTCCTCGCAACTGGTGGACGACCTCAACGCGCTTCCGGTGGTGGAACTGGCCTATTTCGAGCCAATCCCGGCCCATGGGGCGATTCACGGGGATCCGTCTGCCACGGGCCCCGATCCCGAGAAGGGAGGGGAGACACCGGACTTTTCCGCATTGCAGCTCTATCTCGAACCGGCGCCCTGGGGCCTTGCTCCGGCCTCCGCCTGGGCCTATGCGGGCGGAAAAGGCCAAGGCGTGCGCCTGGGGCTGCTGGAGCGCGGACTCAATCCGAACCATGAGGATCTTACCGACCCGCTGAGCTGGTCCGGTGACAAAGTGGACCTCCACCACGGCACCGCCGTGCTCGGCGAGATCCTCGGGCAGCACAACGGTTTCGGCGTTTCGGGAATCGCGCCGGACACGGAACTTCATGTTTCCATTTTCGATACCGAAGCCCCGTACCCCGTGGTTGCCGATGCGCTCAATCTGCTGGGACGCAAGTTGGATGCGGGGGACGTGCTGCTCATCGAATACCATGCCCAGGGCCCGCCATCGGGAGAAACCTGCGAATGCTCCTGCTACTCATTCGAGTACCTGCCGCTGGAGTATTGGCAGGCCAATTTCGATGCCATCGCCACGGTTACGGCCAACGGGGTGGTGTGCGTCGAGATCGCCGGCAACGGGTCGATGGACCTGGATCACCCGCGATACGGGGGCGCTTTTGACCGGGCCGTGAGGGATTCCGGAGCGATCCTTGTGGGCGCGGGCCTGCCGGGCAGTGGCGACCCGGCTTGCTGGACCAACCACGGCCGTCGTATCGACCTTCATGGACACAGCGGAAGCATAGTCACCGCCGGATACGGCCTCCTGTATAACGGTGGCCCTGACGCCACCTACACCGACATGTTCGGCGGCACATCGGGGGCCGGTGCCATGGTGGCCGGCGCCGTCTGTGCCCTGCAGGGGTGGCATCTCGCCCGCACCGGCCTGATGCTCTCCACGGCGGAGATTCTCCAGCGGTTTGTTTCCACCGGCACGCCCCAGGGGAGCTCAGCTCGCCTGATTGGTCCGTTTCCCAACCTCCACGGTGCCATCCACGGGCCGGAAGCGGTGTTGAAACACGCTCCCTCCCGGGGATCCCCCTGACCGGATCGCCGCCCGTTCGGCCGTTCGGCCTGCCCTCGACGGTGCGGGATGAGTACCGGCTTGTCTGCCGGGTGGTGTTGCTTTAGCATGTGCGGATGGAATTTCTGGGCCACGATATCCTGCGCAGCATGCTGGTCTTCCTCGCCGGTCTGCTCGCCGGTTTCATCAATGTGGTGGCCGGCGGCGGGTCGCTGCTCACCCTTCCCGTACTTATCTTTCTCGGAATCCCTGCCGCCGAGGCCAACGCCACCAACCGGGTGGGTATCCTGCTGCAGAACGTGGTCGCCTCCTCCACCTTTCGCCGGCAGGGCCTGCTCGAGGCGAAACTGGGGTTCAAACTGATGATGGTCGCGGCGCCGGGCGCCCTGCTGGGCGCCCTGGTGGCCGTGGATATGGACGATCGTCTGTTTCGCCGGGTGCTGGCCGTGGTGATGCTGCTGGTGCTGGTTTCCATCATCCATCGCCGCCGATCCGGCGGGGCCGCGGGGAGCGGCCGTCCGCTTTCGGGTACGCGCCCCTGGGCACTGTATGCCGCGTTTTTCTTCGTCGGTTTCCATTCGGGGTTCATCCAGGCCGGGGTGGGGTTCGTGATCATCGCCGCATTGACCGGTTTCGGCGGGCTGGACCTCGTGCGGTCGAACGGGGTCAAGGTGCTCTGCATTCTGCTCATGCAGGCCATCGCACTGGGCCTCTTCGCCGCCCTGGGGGTGGTGCACTGGTTCTGGGGCCTGACCCTGGCCGCCGGCACGATGATCGGGGGCTGGGCCGGTGTCCGCTGGCAGGTGAAGCAGGGCGAGGTCTGGGTCTACCGCATCCTCGTGGCGGCGATCCTCCTGTTTTCGGTGAAGCTCCTGTTGTAGCATGTCGATATGATCCATGGATCATGAAGGTAAACGTCGGGTCCCTTGTTCGGGGGGCGCGATTCCGTGAGGGGACACTGCTGCCGAGGTGTTGACGATGAGTGACCGGGTGGAATCGATAAAGCGCAAAGCATTGGCGCCGGTGGAACTGGCCCGTCTGTTTCGCGAACTGGCCGAAAAGCTGGAGCAGGGCACGTTGAAGGTCGGCGCCGAGGGCATTGCCCCCGCCGGCGCGCTCAAGGTCAAGTTGACCGGCAAGTCGAAGGAGGGCTCGGCTTGCCTGGCGCTGAAATGCCAGTGGAAATATGCCCTCGAGGATGAGCCGGCGGCCGCGGCGAAAAATGAGGCGAAGTCCGACGAGGAAGGGAAGGTCCCTTCCTACAAGAGCATCAAGAAACGGATGGGCTCGACCTTCAAGAAGATCCGGGCGCAGCTCGGTGAATGCCGGCTTCCCGACATCGAGCTTGTCCAATCGTTCGAAGCGGACGCCGAACTGATGCTGCACTACCCGAAGAAAGGGGAGTGGGCGGACATCGTCGCCTTTCGCGAGATCTCGGCCGCCTTTGCCGAGAGCGTGAAGAACAGAGATCTCGAGGCGGTGGCCCGCCAGGTCGAGGCGCTCCGCGCGGCGGAGAAGAGCTGCCACAAGCAGTACAAGTGACGAAATAACGGGGATACCCCTTATTTCGTCATCGCGGGGAGCGGGCGGGGCCCGCGACATGGCGATCTTCCCTCACTCCGGGTCGAATTCATCTTTGCCCACGTAGCAGATGGGGCAGCGCCAGTCGTCGGGGATCGCTTCGAACGGCGTCCCCGGGGCGATGCCCTGTTCAGGATCGCCATCCTCCACCCGGTAGACATAACCGCAGTTGACGCAGACCCAGCTCGTTTCCATGGCCGCACCCTCTTATGTGATGTTGAAGTACTTTGCACCGGGGTGGTGCACCACGATGGCCGACACCGACTGCTCGGGCTCCATCTGGCAGCTTTCGGAGAGCGTGATACCGATCCGCTCCGGCTTGAGCAGCGAGAAGAGCGGCCGCTGCTGCTCGAGGTCGGGACAGGCCGGGTAGCCGAAGCTGTAGCGCGAGCCGCGGTAGCCCTGGCGCACCATGGCCTGCAGCCCTTCCCGGTCCTCGTCGGAGATGTCGAGATCTTCGCGCATGCGGGCGTGCAGCCACTCGGCCGCGGCTTCGGCCACCTCCACCGAGAACCCGTGAAGGTGCAGGTAGTCGCGGTAGCGGCCTTCTTCGAAGAGCACCTTCTCCCGGCGCGATGCTTCCGGGCCGACGGTGACCACGAAGAGGCCGATCAGGTCCGGCTCGTCCAGGGGGCCGGGGCGAACGTAGTCGGCGATGCAGTGGCGCGGTGGCGAGGACCGGCGAGGGAAGGCGAAACGAGCCGCCTCGGTGCCGGTTTCCGGATTGGCGATCACAACCTCGTCGCCCTCGGCGTGGCAGGGGAACCAGCCGACGATGCCCCTTGGAACCAGCAGCGGTTCGTCGAGGCATTGCTGTTTGAGCTGTTCGAACACCGGCCGCACTTCGGTTTCGATCATTTCGTGGAACTCGTCGCGGGTCAGTTTTCCCCTGCGGTAGCGCCACTGGCCGCGGAACAGGGTCGTCTCGTTGAGCAGCGGGTAGAGTTCACCGAGCGGGATCCGATACGCTTCCCGCACACCGAGCCAGGGCGCGCGTGGCACGGCCACCGAGTGGTCCACTTCGGGGAGCGGGCCGGCCTCCGTCGCCGGTTGGGGCGTGTCGAGGGAGACGGTCCGCGATGACGCCTGCCGCGGCCGGGACAACGGGTCGGGATCGGGGTCGGCCACCGCGGCGACGTTGTGGTCCGCGCCTTGAAGGTCGCCGAGGAGGTGCAGCGCGGCGAAGGCGTCCTCTCCGTAATGCACATTACCCCCGTAGATCCCCCGCAGGTCCTGCTCCACGTACTGGCGGGTCAGGGCCGCGCCGCCCAGCAGCACCGGCAGGCCGATGCCCCGGCGCTTCATCTCCTCGAGGTTTTCTTTCATCACCAGGGTCGATTTGACCAGCAGGCCGCTCATGCCGATGGCGTCCGCCCGGTGCGTTTCCGCGGCCTCGAGCATCTGCTCGAGCAGGACCTTGATCCCCAGGTTGACCACGGTGTAGCCGTTGTTGGTGAGGATGATGTCCACCAGGTTCTTGCCGATGTCATGCACGTCGCCCTTCACCGTGGCCAGCACCAGCGTGCCGCGGCTTTGCGTCTCCATCGACGGCATGTGCGGCTCGAGGACCGCCACCGCGGCCTTCATCGTTTCCGCCGACTGCAGCACGAAGGGCAGCTGCATCTGACCGCTGCCAAAGAGGTCGCCGACGATCTTCATTGCCGGGATCAGTTCGCCGTTGACCAGGTCCAGCGGGTCGCGCCCCGAAGCCCGCAGCTCGTTGAGAAGGTCCTCCAGCCCCTTTTTTTCGCCGTTGATGATCTTGTTTCGCAACTGCTCGGCCGGGGGCAGGTCGGCGGCCTTCACGGCGGTGCGCCCGACGGCCATGGCTTCCTCGTAGTGCTCCAGCAACTGGGTCAACGGGTCACCGCTGCTCTGGAAGTCGGCGTGGATCAGCCGGTGGCAGATATCGCGCAGGTCCTCGGGGATGCGGTGCAGCGGGGTGATGCCCCTGGCGTTGATGATCGCCTGGTCCAGGCCGTGCTCCACCGCCTCGGCGAGAAAGACGCTGTTCAGGATGCGCCGTGCCGCCGGCTTGAGGCCGAATGAGACATTGGAGACCCCGAGGATGGTGTGGATGCCGGGGAAGCGGCGTTTTCCCGCCTCGATGGCCTCAAGCGTCTGCCGTGCGGCCCGCCGCATCTCCGGGTCGCCACTGGCCACGGTGAAGGTGAGCATGTCGAAGATCAGGTCCGAGGGCGCCAGTCCGTGACGTTCGGTGCAGATGCGGTGGATTCGTTCGGCAATCGCCAGCTTGCGCTCCACGGTGAGCGCCATGCCCTCTTCGTCGATGACCAGCGCCACCAGTGCCGCGCCGAAACGGCGGGCCAGTGAAACGATGGCGTCCAGGCGTTCTTCGCCGTCCTCGAGATTGATCGAGTTGATCACGCAGCGACCGCCGTGCCGTTCCAGGGCGGCCTCGATGGACGTCGGGTCGGTGGAGTCGATCATCAGCGGCATGCGCACCTGGCGGGCCAGCCGGGGGATCAGACGTTCCATGTCAGCCCGTTCGTCCCGACCGACATAGGCCACGCAGACGTCGAGCAGGTGGGCCCCACCCTTCTCCTGGTCCCGGGCCACAGCCACCATCCCCTCCAGGTCGTCGGCCAGCAGTCGCTCGCGGAACTCCTTGCTGCCGTTGGCATTGGTCCGCTCGCCAACGATGAGCGGCGGCGGTTCCTGGGTCATGGCCACCGCCTGGTAGAGGCTCGCCGATTCGGGTGACCGGGAAGGCGCCCGGCGCGGTGCTTCCAGGCCGCCCACCCGCTCGGCCAGCGTCCGGATGTGCGCCGGCACCGTGCCGCAGCAGCCGCCGACGATCCCCGCGCCCTCTTCGCGGACGAACTGCTCCAGCCAGTCGGCCAGTGTTTCGGGGGCCAACGGGTAAACGGTCCTGCCGCCGATGTTTTCCGGCAGTCCGGCATTGGGCATCACCGACAACCGGGGGGCGCCGTGGCGGGAGAGATACTGCAGGTGCCGCACCATCTGATCCGGACCGGTGGCGCAGTTGAGCCCCAGGCTGTCCACGCCCAGTGGCAGCAGGGCGGCGGTTGCCGTGGCGATATCACTGCCCACCAGCATCGAGCCGGTGGCCTCCACGGTCACCGAGACCATCACCGGGATCGCTCGTCCGCTTTCCGCCAGGGCTCGCCGCACGGCGTCGAGGGCCGCCTTGGCCTGGAGGATATCCTGGCACGTTTCCACGATCAGCGCATCGACCCCGCCCTCCACCAGGCCGGCGGCCAGGGGCTGGAAGGCGTCGCGCAGTTCGCGGTAGCCGATGTGGCCCAGCGAAGGCAGCTTGGTGCCCGGACCGATGGAACCGCAGACAAAGCGCGGCCGATCCGGGGTGCTGTGGCCCGAGGCCACCTCACGGGCCAGCTCGGCCGAGCGGAGCGCCAGCTCGTGGGCCCGGTGTTCGATGCCGTATTCGGCCAGCACCACCTGAACACCGCCGAAGGTGTTCGTCTCCACCACGTCGGCGCCGGCGGCGAGGAAATCGTCGTGGACCTTGCGCACCGCGTCGGGGCAGCTGGCGCTGAGCACCTCGTTGCAGCCCTCGAGGCCTTCGAACTCGTCCAGGGAGAGATCCTGCTCCTGCAGGCTGGTCCCCATGGCGCCGTCGAAGACCACCACCTTTTCATCGATCAGCTGGAGCAGGGTCTTGGCCATGGGAGCCTCCTTACCGGACTCAGGTCTTTTTCAGCTTCGTGGCCCGGACGAGCAGGTAGCCGAGGAGCAGGTAGGGCACCAGGGCGAGAATGGTCTGACCCACGTCGCCCCCGGCCCAGGCCGAGCCGAAGCCCTCGATGCGCCTGACGTTTTCCGAGGATTCGCCGGCATTGAGGTAGAGGGTATAAGCGGCGATGCCCACCCCAACGATGCCGTCCCCCCCCACCAGGCCAGAGCCGAAGAGAATGCCCCGTTCCCGTCGTTCCTGTATCTTTTCCTCGTTGCCGCCGCAGCGTTTTTCGATGATCTTGCGGACCACGCCGCCGATGAAGACCGGGCTCATCGCCGACAGCGGCAGGTAAACACCGACGGCAAAGGGCAGCGACGGAACGCGAACCACTTCGCAGAAAATCGTGATCACCACCCCGAAGAGCACGAGGCCCCAGGGGATCGACTGGTCGAGCACTCCGTCGATGACCAGTTTCATCATGTTCGCCTGGGGCGCGGCCAGCGGTGTGGGGGTCGCCTCGGAATACTCGAACCCGTAGGTCTGGGCCAGCACCATCACCGTCCAGGCGATCACCCCGGCGGTGGCCGCCACGCCCAGCACCTCGGCCACCTGCTGCCGCCAGGGGGTGGCCCCCAGCAGGTAACCGCTCTTCAGGTCCTGTGAGGTGTCACCGGCCACCGAGGCGGCGATGCCCACAACCGTGCCGATGGTCAGGGCGGCGATTTTGCCCTCGATGCCGGTCCAGCCGATGACGAGGAAGATGGAGGACGTGCCCAGCAGGGTGGCGATGATCATCCCCGAGGTGGGGTTCGAGGTGACGCCCACCAGCCCCACGATGCGCGAACTGACGGTGACGAAGAAGAAGGCGAAGACGGCCACCAGTGCCGCGGCCAGCCACTTGCCGGCCAGGGGCAGTTCGCCGCCGAAGACGTTGGGGGTCAGGCCAAGGATGATCACGGTGATCACCGCGCCGAGCACGACCCAGAGCAGCGAGAGATCGCGGTCGGTGCGCGGCAGGTGCTCGGACATCTTCCGCGCGCCGGCGCGCAGCTGCTTCATGGCGATGCGGAAACTGCGCACCATGGTGGGGATGGAGCGGATGAGGGTGATGATCCCCGCCGAGGCCACGGCGCCGGCCCCGACGTAGCGGATGTAACTGTCCCAGATCTCGTGGGCGCTCATCTGGGGGATGGTCTTCAGCGTTTCGGGGAAGACCGGGGTGGTCATCGATTCGCCGAGGAAGGCGAAGAGGGGAATGATGCCCAGCCAGGCCAGCAGGCCGCCGGCCACCATCAGCGAGGAAACCCGGTAGCCGAGGATGTAGCCCACCCCGAGAAGGGCCGGCGTGAGATCGATGCCCACAACGCCTTTCTTGAGCAGGGGCACTTTCAATTCGATCTCGTCCTTCCACAGCTTGAGAGCGGCCATGAGGAACTTGAACAGGGCGGCGAAGCCCATGCCGAAAAAGACCTGCTTTGCCGCCGAACCCCCTTCTTCGGCGGCCACCAGAACCTCGGCACCGGCGGTGCCTTCGGGGTAGGGCAGGTTGCCGTGCTCCTCGACGATGAGGAAGCGGCGCAGGGGGATCATGAAGAGAACACCCAGTGTCCCGCCGCAGAGGGCCAGGGAGGTGACCTGCAGCAGCTCGGCCCCCTGGCCCCAGAGGTAGAGCGCGGGGATGGTGAAGATGATGCCCGAGGCCAGCGAGGATGAAGCCGATCCAGCGGTTTTGGCGATGTTCGCCTCGAGGATCGTTGCCCGTTTACGGATAAACTTCTCGATCACCTTGTACACCGCCACGGTGATCACCGCGATGGGTACCGACGTGGAGATGGTCAGTCCCACCTTGAGCCCGAGGTAGGCATTGGCCGCACCGAAGACGATGCCGAAGATGCCGCCGAGCACGCAGGCGCTGATGGTGAACTCGGCCATGATCGAGTTCACCGGGATATACGGCTCGTACGTGCGGCCCTCGAGTTTTTCGTACGCCAGCGGGCTGAGGCCCGACTGCTGTTGCTGCCCGTCCGGGTTGGCCATCGATCGCTCCATCGGTGGATTGGTTGTTCTGGCAATGCCAGGAGCCGGCTGCGCCGGCGACGTGACGATCCCGTGAAGTTGCCGGGAAACTGGAATTATACCGGTTCCACGGCTGGTTGTCTTGCGTGGGGGGCGCCGTTACAATGGTGGCCGCCCGGCCGCGGCGCCGGCGAACGAAGCTCGATGACAAGGAGAATGCTATCATGAGACTGTTCCTGGCCAGACACGGCAAAGCCGTGGACAAGCAGACCGATCCCCGCTGCCCGCTGAGTGAAGAGGGCCGCACCGAAGTGGAGAAGATCGCCGAGATGCTCCGGGAGAAGGGGGTCACCGCGGACCGCATCTTTCACAGCGGCAAGCCGCGGGCGGCGGAGACGGCGGAGATCCTCGGCCGGGCCATCGCCCCGGGCCGGGATCCGGAGTCGATGCAGGGGCTCAACCCGCTCGACCCCTGCGAGGGCGTCGCCCGCGAGATTCCGCGCTACAAGTGTGACCTGCTGCTGGTCAGCCACCTGCCCTTCCTCGGCAACCTGCTCTACCGCCTGGTGGAGCTGGAGCCCGGGACCAGGCCGGTGATGTTCACCACTTCCACCGTTGTTTGCCTGGAAAAAGCGAAAAAGGCCGGTTGGCAACTTGCCTGGTCGGTCTCGCCGCAGACCCCCGTGGACTGATCCCGCTCAATCCCCGAGGGCGGCGGCCCGTTCGGCCACCTGGCGCACCATGGCCACCGTTTCCGCCGGATAGCGGCCACGGGCGGTCTCGCCGGAGAGCAGCAGCGCGGAGGCCCCCTGGCGCACGGCGAGAGAAACGTCCATTACCTCGGCACGGTTGGGGATCGGGCTGCGCATCATTGTCTCCATGAACTGCGTGGCCACCACCGACCAGGTATTCCGTTCCCTGCAGCGGGCGAGGATCGCCTCCTGCAGCTCGGGGAGCTCGGCGAACGAGGTCTGCACGGCCAGGTCGCCGCGGCCCACGAGAATGCCGTCGGAGGCATCGATCAGTTCATCGAGGTTCTCCATGCCCCGCCGATCCTCGATCTTGGCCAGGACACGGATCGGCTTTTCGGGGCTGAGACTGTCCAGCAGCGATCGGATCTGATGCAGGTGGTCGGCCTTGCTGGCAAAGGAGAGGGAGAAATAGTCGAACCCCACCCGGGCCAGGTCGTCGAGCCGCTGCAGTTCCTCGGGGGTCAGGGGGGGGAAGGCGGTGGCGGTGTCGGGCAGGTTCACCCCGCGGAAGGGGCGCAGGGGCGCCGCGGCCCGGTCGATGCGGCTGCGGATCACGCCGTCCCCGCGGGACAGAATGCGCAGCAGGATTCGGCCGTCGGCGATGATGATCCGTTCGCCCTCGGTGATGGCCGACCAGGTTTCTTCGTCAATACGCAGGGGGATTGTCGATCCGTCGCCCGCCGGGTCGTCATCGGTCACGCGGTGAAAGGCCAGCGTTTCCCCGGGGCGCAGGTTCACCGGCTTTTCGAAACTGCCCAGGCGGGGCCGCCCACCGCTGAAATCCATCATCAGCTTCACGTCCACGTTCTCCCGTCGGCCCGCCTCGCGCAGGGCATCGGCGCGGAGGCCGATTTCCCTGGTGGTCTCGTAGAAGATGTTCTGGCGGAAGATTCGTGACCCGGCGCGGATCACCGCGCGGAGGGTCTGCTCCGCGGCCAGCGATGGCCCGAGGGTGCTGATAATCTCCACCGTCCGGGCTGGGGCTGCTTCGGTCACCGGCGACCTCCATTTCGTCCGGGGGCGCGCCGCTCGCCGCCCTCCAGGTGCTCGAGGCATACCTCGTTGTCGATCGAGTCCAGCGCAGGGATGGCGCACTCCATGGGCGATTCAACGCCCTCGAGGCAGGCCATGCGCCGGTAGCGTTTTTCCGACGGCCCGCTCAGGTCGCGCACGTCGGCCAGCAGACCATGGGGGCAGGCGAAGCATTTTTCCGGCTGCAGCCGGCGGTAGCGTGCGATGCGCACGGCCACCCGGGCCTCGCTCTCGCCGATCGCCGGCGATTCGCCCCGACCGTCGAACTCCAGGGCCCGGGGCCGGCGCAGGACCAGGCGGCCGCGGTCCGTGTGCAGCCGGGCGTCACACTGCAGTCGGTCGCCCGGTGCCAATCTCCAGTTCCGTTGCTGACGCAGGTCAAGCTGCAGGTAGACCGGGTCGCGGAAGTGGGTGTAGCCGATATAGCCCTCGAGAAAGCTGACGAGAAAGCCCTGGAGACGGTTTTCGATTCCACCCGACGGGTGCACCATGCGCACGGCGTGGGGTTTTACCGAGAAGATCTCCCCGTAGAAGGATACGTCGCGGCCGCGAAGCCCCTCGAGCCAGAATTCGTAGTCGCTCAGTTCCCGCCGGAACCGCCGCTCCGCCTTTTCGTCCAGCAGCGACACGAGCTGGTTGCTCATCTTCTCGTCCTCGAAGTGTGTGCACCCATTGCAGAGCCGCCCGACATAATGGAATGACCTGGGGCAGTCCTGTCCTCGCTCCAGGCGCCGGCAGCGCCAGCGGAAATAGACGCAACCACCGGGGTAGCAGCGGCGGGCCTTGAGGACGTGGTAGACAGAGACCCGGGAATCGAACTGCCGGTGGGCATCGTGGACGCAACGGAAGACATCCAGCCGCTTATGCTGGTTGATCAGCGCACGCGGTTGTTCGTCGAGCTTTCCGGACAGCATGCCTGCAACCCTTCTCCCGTTTCCCGCGCCGTTCCCTCTCGAGCGGCTCCCTGGATTTCATTCTTAGGAATGGAGGGCGGAAAGTCAAGATATCCGGGTTAACAATCCGGCGTGGCCATGGTATATATGGAGACTTCGTTCACCGTCCGGCCCAGAGCGGCCGGCCTGGACTGGGATGCAAAACCGCTTTCAATGATGGGGAAGGAGACCATGAAACGATTGACGATGGGAGCCGGCCTGCTGGTGCTGGCGATGCTGGTGCTGAGCGGCTGCGGCGGGACCGCCGTGGAAACGAAGGATGACGGGTCCGTGGTGATCGCGGAACTGGACGATAAACAGTGCCGCTTTCTCTGCGCCGGCGATGTGAACAACGACGGCCGGCCCGACCTGGTGGCTGCGGCGATGAAATCGGGGCTCTGGATCTTCTGGCAGGAGGCCGACGGCAGTTACCGGCGCGAGCAGATCGATGCCGATTCCTCGGGCTACGAGCACACGACGTATATCACCGATCTCGACGGGGACGGCACGGTGGAAATCTACGTGGCCGCGGACGATCAGCGTGAAGTGCGCTCCTACGTCTACCAGGGGGGCTCCTTCGAAAAGTCCCTGGTCGTGCCCATTCCGCCCGATCACATCACCTGGAACCTGACCTGCGGCGCTGTGGCCGATCCCGAGACGGGTACCACCTGGCCTTCCCTGCTCATGGGACAGGCGCAGTTCGTCGATGACAACGGCTCGATGAAGCCCGGCCCGGCCAAGCTGGTGATCATCCAGATGACCGATGACGGCTGGAAGGAAGTGGTACTGGAAGACCCGGTGAGCAACGTGTTTCACAAGGCGATGATTTACGATTTCGAGGGCGAGGAGCCGGGGATCCTCACCATCGGCGCCAACCAGGCGGCGCTGAAGATCTGGCGCCACCAGGACGGCGCCTGGCAGGAGACTTTGCTCTGGAACCCGGTGTTCGGCGGCAAGTGGGACCGGCTGCGCGACATCGAGATCGGTGATGTCACCGGTGACGGGATCGATGAGCTTGTCATCGCGACCCACGACCAGGGTGTGGTCGCCGTGGCCATGCGGACTGATGAGGGCTGGGACATCATGGAGATGAGCCGCATGCCTTCCACCTTCGTCCACGAGGTGGAGATCGGTGACGTGGACGGCGACGGCCTGAACGAGTTCTTCACCACGCCGTCCGAGCCAAACAAGGCTTCGGGCCATTCACAGCCCGGCCACGTGTACATG
>Ga0180435_10000912_pt1 | contig 31116 bp, 26 predicted proteins | sample SS_ome_3_FD_132467 | JGI IMG/M metagenome (GOLD analysis project Ga0180435, IMG submission 132467) | Hypersaline lake sediment archaeal communities from the Salton Sea, California, USA - SS_3_S_1 metaG | ecosystem: Environmental > Aquatic > Non-marine Saline and Alkaline > Hypersaline >... | reverse complement strand
TCTTTACTTTTTGAACCGCCAAAAAGTAACAAAGATTCTCCAACCAAAAAGAAATCCTTAAATCTCCAAAGCCCTTCTTAAAATTCCTCTCGATTTTTCTGTGTCTAAAAAAATAAAATGCACTTTAATAAAAGCTTCGTTGTCCTTTCCACTCTAAACTCCAACCAAAACAAACAAAATATGCTGTTTTTTAGCCGATATTGGACTTTAAGCCCTTGACACCAACTTTTTCTTGGAATATAATCGAATTGAGCTGGTGTTGGTTGCGATTCAGCATACCGAACACCAATGAAAGGTTGAAAAACTTATGAACACGACATTGATCGATGAAAGACGACAGTTTATTGAAAAGAAACTGGTAGCGGAAGGCAAGATTAGGATTGCCGAGCTTTCCAAACTATTCAGCGTATCCTCAGAAACCATCCGCAAAGACCTTATATATCTCGAAGAAAAAGGAATAGCTAAGAAGGGATACGGCGGAGCTGTTGTTGTAAACGAGCTGCTTGAGCCGAGTTTTCTCGAGAAACACGAAAAATTCCAAGAGGAAAAGACGAGAATCGCAAAGGCAGCACTGGATTTTATCACTGATGGGATGATAGTACTGCTGGATGCAGGAAGCACGGTTTATACTTTGGCAAACATGCTTGCATTAAAAAAGAACCTCACTGTTTTCACGAACAGCCCAAAGTCCGCACAGGTATTGGATGATTATAAGATAAAGACATATTTGCTCGGCGGAGAGATTCGCAACAACTCAAACGCTCTGGTCGGCGGGTGGACCGTACGCGCTCTTTCCGAGATAAATGCGGATATCGCTGTTCTCGGTACAAGTGGATTCAATGAAAGGCAAGGACCCTGCGTCGAAAACTTTGAAGAGGCAGAAGTCAAAAAAGCGATGATAAAATCTGCGAATAAAATAGTAATCCTCGGGGATTCCAGCAAGTCCAAAACTTACTCGATGATCGAGTTTGCGAAGTGGGATGCGGCAGATGCTTTTATAACGGATAAAAACATCGACAGCAAAACAAAAGAAGAGATTGAAGAAAAAACAAAAATTATAGTGGTTTAGAAATTATATATATTTAGGAGGAAATGATCTATGGCACATGCGGTGATTATGCCAAGACAAGGACAATCGGTCGAAAGCTGTATTCTTACAGAGCTTAACAAAAACGTTGGAGAGAGCGTCGGAATAGGTGACATTATCTTCACATGCGAAACCGACAAAGCGACTTTTGAAGTCGAAGCGGAAGTATCCGGCACCATGCTCGCTTGGCTTGCCGAAGAGGGTGATGACGTCCCCTGTCTTGATAATGTCTGTGTTATCGGTGAAGAAGGTGAGGACATAAGCGAATTCACATCCGGAAAGGCAGACGAATCCGAAACAAAGGAAGAAAGCAAAAAAGCCGAATCGAAACAGGAGGCGAAGGAAAAAGTCGAATCAGCAGCACCTGCAAAAAGCGAAAGCGGAAGGCTTTTTATTTCACCAAGAGCGAAAAACCTTGCAGAAAAATTGGGTGTGGATCTTTCGAAAGCAGTAGCGACGGGTCCGGACGGCAGGATAATCGAGCGTGATGTTGAGCTGCTCGCTTCGCAAGGTCATAAAGTCACCTCCGCGGCATCAAGTCAATACCGGGGAGGGTCACAAGGCTCAGGGCTGGGCGGAGCTGTCACGACGAATGACCTTAACAAATCCTCTCCCGCACCTATTACAGCGGAATTTGAAGACGAACCGTTATCAAATGTCAGAAAGGTAATCGCAAAAGCCATGCATTCTTCTCTTTCAGAGATGGCACAGCTTACTTTGAACTCTTCGTTTGATGCGAGCGGAATACTCGCTCTTCGAGAGCAAGTAAAGCAAGGGGCAGAGCAGAGCGGACTTAACAATATCACGATTAACGATATGATTCTTTTCGCAGTCGCAAAAACTCTTAAGAAACACAAGGAATGCAGCGCCCATTTCCTCGGGGATAAAATACGTCATTTCAGAGATGTGAACTTGGGGATTGCAGTCGATACAGAGCGGGGTTTGCTTGTTCCGACTTTGTTCGAAGCTGATGGCTTTGACCTCAACGGTCTATCCTCTGCTGCAAAGGACATAATCGGTCTTGCGAAAACCGGCAGAATATCCCCGGATCTTCTTTCGGGCGGAACATTCACGGTAACGAATCTTGGAGCTTTGGGTATTGAAAGTTTTACGCCTGTTATCAACCCGCCGCAAACATGCATTTTGGGTGTTTGTACGATTGAAGAGAAGGCCAAGACTTTGGATGGTAAGGTTACAACTTATCCGAGCATGGGATTATCCCTCACATTCGACCACAGAGCATTGGATGGTGCGCCTGCTGCGAGATTCTTAAAGGATTTGGTGAATGCGCTTGAGAACTTTGCACTGATGCTTATCAAATAGGAGATAAAAAATGGTTTACGATTTAATAGTAATAGGCGGAGGACCTGCAGGATATCTTGCATGCGAACGTGCAGGACATGCGGGCTTAAAAACGCTTTTGATAGAAAAAGAACATATGGGCGGAGTATGCCTTAATAAAGGATGTATCCCGACGAAGACTTTGCTCTATTCAGCAAAAATTGCCGACAGTGCGAAAGACGGAAAAAAATACGGTGTTGCTGCGAGCGAAGTTTCTCTCGACCATGAAGCGGTCTTGAAGAGGAAAAGCAAGGTCGTAAAAAACTTAACATCAGGAGTCCGAGCAGCGGTCACTGCAAGCGGCGTAACTATCGTCGACGAAAAAGGATATATCAAAGGCAGAGCCAGCGAAGGATATGAAATCTCTGCAGGCGAAAGCACTTATATCGGGAAAAGGCTGCTTATTGCAACAGGCTCTTCCCCTGCCCTGCCTCCAATCCCGGGTCTGAAAGAGGGCTTGGAAAGCGGAAGAGTTATCACAAGCAAGGAGGCTTTAGAGCTTAAGAAAATCCCGAAAGATTTTATAATAATCGGCGGCGGTGTAATCGGGCTTGAGATGGCGAGCTATTATAACTCTCTTGGATGCTCCGTAACCGTTATCGAGATGCTCAATAAAATCGGCGGAATGATAGATGATGATATAGCAAAAATATTGCAAAAGAACTATGAGCAAAAAGGGATCGTATTCAATTTGAACTGCAAAGTCACAGAGATAAAACCCGACGGCGTCGTGTATGAGGAAAACGGAGAAAAGAAGAACATTGAAGCCGGTAAGGTTCTGCTCTCCATCGGAAGAAAGCCTAATACCTCGGATATCGGCTTAGAAAATATCGGTGTTGCACTCGAAAGAGGAGCTGTCTTAACCGATGAAAATCAAAAAACGAATGTTCCGGAAGTGTATGCTGCCGGAGATGTAAACGGAAAATCAATGCTTGCTCACACCGCCTACCGTGAAGCGGAGGTCGCGGTAAACGATATGCTCGGCAAAAAAGACAACATGCGGTATGGAGCTATTCCAAGCGTAATCTACACAAACCCGGAGGTTGCAGGAGTCGGCGAAACGGAAAGCAGTGCAGCGGAAAAAGGCTTGGACGTTACGATAAAGAAAATCACGATGAACTATTCCGGCAGATATATGGCGGAAAATGACAGAGGTGACGGCATTGTTAAGATAATTGTGGACAACAAATGGAACAAGCTTATCGGTGTCCATATAATAGCAAATTATGCTTCAGAGATTATATATGGAGCGGGATTGATGGTCGAAAAGGAGATGACTGTGGATGAGATTAAAGAGCTCGTGTTCCCTCACCCCACGGTTTCGGAAGCAATCAGAGAAGCGATATTCCAGCTTTAAGCAAAAACAGGGATTATAAAACTAGTATAAGAGATAATAGAAAAGGATTTATATAAAAGGAGAGTTTAAGATGACAAAGAGTTTGGTGGTTGACCCGAACAAGAAGAGAAAACCGGGCAAAGTAAAGTTTAAGGATATTCCTTTAAACACATATCAGAAAACTGTCGCGGACGAAAAGGAAAACTTCAAGAAAGAGGAGTTCCTTCGTATATATCGGGATATGCTTATTATCAGAGAGTTCGAAAGCATGCTGAATGCGATTAAAGTCGCAGGGCAATACGAAGGTGTGGAATATAACCATCCCGGTCCCGCACATTTGGGAATCGGACAAGAGGCGGCATATGTCGGGCAAGCGTTCGACTTGGGTATCGAAGATTATACCTTCGGCTCACATAGAAGCCATGGGGAAATCCTTGCTAAAGGGCTGTCGGCTATCGATAAGCTTTCGGAGAAAGATCTCAAGAAAATCATGACGGAATTTTGGGACGGAGAGACCTATGATGTAGTGATGAAACACACGAAAGCAAAGGATACGAAGGAGATTGCAAAAGAATTCCTGATCTACGGTACTCTGGCGGAGATTTGGGCGAGAAAGACCGGTTTCAACAGAGGTCTCGGCGGTTCGATGCACGCTTTCTTCACACCTTTTGGAATATACCCCAACAACGCGATCGTTGGAGGTTCCGGCGATATATCCGTCGGCGGTGCGCTTTTCAAAAAATGTAACCAAAAAGAGGGTTTGGTCATATGCAATATCGGAGACGGCTCACTAGGCTGTGGTCCTGTTTTTGAAGGCATGAACTTTGCTGCTATGGATCAGTTCAAAACACTTTGGGAGGATGGCTATAACGGCGGACTTCCTCTGGTATTCAATATATTCAACAATCATTACGGAATGGGCGGACAGACGAGCGGCGAAACCATGGCTTATGATGTTGCCGCAAGACTCGGTGCAGGTATTTCACCTACACAGCTTCATGCGGAGAGAGTCGATGGATATAACCCTCTGGCTGTAATCGACGCTTATAGAAGAAAGAAAGCGATTATCGAACGAGGCGAAGGTCCTGTTCTCTTGGACGTTGTTACATACCGTTTTTCCGGTCACAGCCCTTCTGACGCTTCAACATACAGGAGCAAGGAAGAGATTGCGATGTGGGAAGAAAACGATTCAATAGTTGAATTCAAAAAACAGCTCAGTGATGCGAAAGTAGCCACCAAAACAGAGCTTGAAAAAATCGAAAAACAGGTAAAAGCTGATATCCTTCATGCTGTAAAGCTCGCTAAGGATGAGACGATATCTCCAAGAATGGATTTGGTATCGAACCCGGACGCAATCGCAGACTTGATGTTCTCAAATCAGAGGGTTTCGAGCATGGACGAAATGAGAAAACCGGAAGTGTTATTGCCGAAAGAAGAGAACCCGAGAGTGAAGCAGCTTAAAAAGAAAATCCGCTTCGCATTTGACGAAAAAGGAAAGCCTGTCAGCAAGAACAGAGCATATCAGCTTCGAGACGGAATCTTTGAGGCTGTTATCGATAAATTCTATGAAGACCCGACACTCATCGCCTACGGTGAGGATTGCAGGGACTGGGGCGGAGCTTTTGCTGTATACCGCGGGCTTACCGAAAGCTTGCCGTATCATCGTTTTTTCAACGCTCCGATATCCGAAGGTGCAATCGTAGGTTCAGGCGTTGGATACGCTATGACGGGCGGAAGAGCGATTGTCGAGCTTATGTATATCGACTTTTTGGGCAGAGCAGGCGATGAGATCTTCAATCAAATGAGCAAATGGCAATCCATGAGTGCAGGCGTTATCAAGATGCCGCTTATATTGAGAATGTCTATCGGCTCAAAATATGGTGCACAGCACTCCCAGGATTGGTCGGCTCTATGCACACATATCCCGGGTTTGAAAGTCGTCTTCCCAGCGACACCATATGATGCAAAAGGATTGATGAATTCTGCCCTTAACGGAACAGACCCCGTTATATTCTTGGAAAGCCAAAGGATATATGATGTAGCGGAACAGTTCCACGAAGGCGGAGTTCCGGAAGGGCAATACGAGATCGAAATAGGCGAGCCTGACGTGAAAATCGAAGGAAGTGATGTGACCATTCTTTCCATAGGCTCAACACTGTATACGGCGATAAAATCTGCCGATACTTTGAAAGAAGAATACGGAGTTTCTGCAGAGATAATTGACGCCAGGAGCTTGGTGCCTTTTAACTACGAAAAGGTTATCGAGTCTGTGAAAAAAACGGGGCGCATTGTCGTTTGCGGTGATGCTTGTGCAAGAGGATCTCATATGACCGAGCTTGCACAGAATATATCCGAACTCGCTTTCGACTATCTGGACGCACCGCCTGTCGTTGTCGGTGCGAAAAACTGGATAACTCCGGCGCACGAACTCGAGGATGCATTCTTCCCGCAGGAACATTGGATAATCGATGCTATACACGAAAAAATAATGCCTCTGCAAGGGCACACATGCAAAGCCAACTATACGACTTTGGAGCAGCTTCGAAACGCAAAACGCGGAGTTTAGATATCGATAATGTGCTTTGAAACATGAAGTACGGAATGTAGAAATAAAATTGGAGGAAAATAAGATGAAAACACAAGCTGTCAGACTATATGGAAAAAACGACTTGAGACTTGAGGAGTTTGAACTCCCGAAAATCAAGGATGACGAAATCTTGGCAAAAGTCATATCGGACAGTCTTTGTATGTCGTCCTATAAGGCGGCAAAGCAAGGAGCAGACCACAAAAGAGTACCGGATGATGTTGCCGAAAACCCGACTATGATCGGACATGAGTTCTGTGGAACTATTATCGAAGTCGGAGATAAATGGAAGGACAAGTTCTCCCCAGGAGAAAATTTCTCCATCCAGCCGGCATTCAACTATAAAGGTTCTTTGGAGGCTCCCGGATATTCATATAAATATGTCGGTGGAGATGCAACTTACGTGATAATCCCTGCGGAAGCGATGATGATGGATTGTCTGTTAAAGTACGATTCAGACGTATTCTTCTTTGGGTCTTTGGCAGAACCGGTTAGTTGTATTATCGGAGCCTTCCACGCCTCATATCACACGACACAGGGCTCATACGTTCATGAGATGGGTATCAAAAAAGGCGGTAAGATGGCGATACTCGCCGGAGTAGGTCCTATGGGTCTCGGAACTATAGATTATGCGATAAACTGTGACAGACGTCCGTCACTGCTCGTCGTGACCGATATAGATGATGCCAGATTGGAAAGAGCATCAAAGATCTATACGAAGGAAAAAGCAAAAGCAAACGGAGTTGAGCTTCATTACGTCAATACAAGAGATCCCGAAAAAGAGAAGGAACTTGTTGAGCTCACGGGCGGAACCGGATTTGATGATGTCTTCATTATGGCTCCAGTAAAACCCGTCGTAGAACAAGGCGACAGATTGCTCGGCAAAGACGGATGCATGAACTTCTTTGCAGGACCTACAGATACTGAGTTCTCTGCAAACTTCAACTTCTACAATGTACATTACGGCGCAACCCATATCGTAGGCACAAGCGGCGGAAACAATGACGATATGCGTGAAGCACTCGATTTGATGTCCAAAGGCATCGTCACCCCTGTAGCTATGATAACTCATGTCGGCGGACTCGACAGTGTAATCGAAGCTACATTAAACCTTCCGAATATCCCTGGCGGAAAGAAACTCATGTACACACATGTGAAAATGCCGCTCACTGCGATCGCTGATTTCGAAGAAAAAGGCCGTACGGATACTTTCTTCCGAGGTCTTGCAGACATCACCACGGCAAACGGTGGGTTCTGGTGTGCCGAAGCGGAAAAATATGTTTTGGAAAATGCTGAGAAAATCGATTAGAGGGAGATAAAATTGATGAATGAATCAAAAAAACTGAGTGGTAAAACCCTTGTAATCACAGGGGCTGCGCAAGGCTTGGGACAGGCACTTGCTGTCAGGGCCTCGGAAGAAGGCGCATTTGTCGCTATCGGAGATATGAATATCGAGGGTGCAAAGAAAACTGCCGAGATGTGCGAGGACGCTATTGCGTTAAAACTGGATGTTACGAAATATGAGGACTGCGAAGCATTGATGAATGCTGCTGTGGAAAAATACGGAAAAATCGATATCGTTGTCTCGAATGCGGGGATATTAGTATCCGGTGCTGTCGAGGAATTCGATCCGGCTAAGTGGAAACTCGTTGTCGATGTAAATCTATGCGGGTTCTTCAATATTTCAAAAGCTGCTGCACCGCATCTAAAGGAAAACGATGAAGGCGTTATAATTCAGATAAACTCGAAATCGGGCAAAAAAGGTTCGTACAAGAACAGTGCCTATGCAGCATCCAAATTCGGCGGCATAGGCTTGGTACAAAGCTTGGCTTTGGAGTTTGCCGAGGATAATATTCGTGTGAATGCGATTTGTCCGGGCAACCTTTTAAACTCACCGCTTTGGACTGACAGTCTGTTTAAGCAGTACGCAAAGAACCAAGGCATCACGGAAGAGGAAGTCAGACAAAAATATATCGATCAAGTGCCGCTAAAGCGTTCTTGTGAGTATGTCGATATCGAGAATGCGCTTTTGTTCCTTGCAAGCGATGAGGCTTCATACATGACCGGTCAGGCGATTAATGTCACCGGCGGTCAGCAGATGACTTAAAAAATTATGAGATATTGAGGGCGGGCTTTTCGGTTCGCTCTTTTTATTATGAAGCAAAAAACAGCCTTGATAATCGATTGTTTACAAACGGATATTGGACAAACACCACCTAAATCTGGTAAAATCTACTTAGGTTCTTATAAGGAGCTGGATGAAAACGAACCAAGATAAGAAGCTTGGCACGATTTTGTGGTGGACAAAGAAAGGAAATTTTCGGAAGAATTCCCCGAATTTCATGGAGTTTGGACGAGAATTTGAAAGGTGAACAAAAGAAAAATGGAAGCGAAAAAAAGCAAAACAAAAAGGATAATCAGTATATTCCTGCTGACTCAAATGGTGTTTTGGATTGCTTGTGCTTTTTTCAACCTATACACAAGCAATGCGGGAATCGTTCGGAAGATTTCTGTTACTGCTGTGATGTTCTTAAACGCAGGCATATTTTTGGTTTTGACCTTCTTCGTAGGGAAATCCAAACCGTTGGTGTTTTTTATCACAGTTGGGTTCTTGCTGATAAATGCTGCCGTAATCATAGCCGGAGGAATAAGCGGGTGGGATTATGTGATATTGGCATTCATTGCGGTAACGCTTGGCGTATATCTATGGTTTAATGTAAAAAAAGTCTACAAGAAAGTAAAGGCAAAAATCCAAGAGAAGATGGATGAGAATCCGGAAATCATGGAGCTTTGGGCTCGACCCACGAGAGTGGTATAGGATATAGATATGGTTAAAAAAGAAGCAACGGCAAAGACGGGAAAAACAACCAGAGCGATATTAAGCGTATTACTGCTCGTTCAGGTTGCCTTTTGGATATTCAGTGCGTTGATGTATTTAAAGGATACCGAGGTTGAAGGTATAAGCCGGATAGTCACCGCTGTACTCATGTTTCTAAACAGTGCAGGGTTTCTTGTGCTCGTTTTCTTGATCGGCAGACTTAAACCTCTGGTGTTTTTTGTGACCGTCGGGTTTATTGCGCTCAATATCGCATTGACTCTTACCGACCAAGTCGGAGGATGGGATTATTTCATCCTCGGGCTCAACGTAATCACTTTTATTCTGTATCTTTGGTATGCTGTTTCAAAGATATTCACTAGACGTAAGAAAAAATCTTAAGATATGAGTTCTTAGGTTTATACGAAATAAAAACGCCCCGATAGGATGCTTCCTGCCGGGGTTCTTTCTTTTTATACTTGAAAAGCCATTATCACATCAAGCTTTCATTCACCAGGACTCACTGCCACGGATTCTTTATCGTAGTATTCGGCAAGCCCTCTGTTCATCAAGGCCTTTTCACTCTCCGAAGTATAGTCGAATCCGAAGCATACATCCTTATAGGTCATCGGTTCGAATATCGCATTTTCAATGCTTTCATCCTCAAGTATTCTGATACGCTCATTTCTCTCGGAAATAAATGTTTCGATTTTGCCGCTTTTATATTCCTCATACATAGTCCTTATATGAGAATGTGGTATTATTCTAACCATAGACGCATGGTAAACCATCAATATTCCAGCCGCTAATGCTGCAATACCGATTATCCTTCTAACAACGCTCGCCATTCTTTTTGACGAAATAAAGTTCATGAAATTTATATAGTTAATCACCAACAATATCTGCACCGAAATAAAGCGCATCGCCTGTGTGCGTCCGAATTCCAAATCACCCAAGGAGTACAGGAACGGTACATATTGAGCTATGAAAATCAAATACGAAGCGACAATCAAAAGTATCGGGTTTATATGCTTTCTCTGCTCCAGTCCTTTGCTTAAGAAAATCGGCGATAAGAGAAGCAGCAGACCTGCTACAGGAGAGATAAGTATAAATCCTTTGAGGTCATGAGTTCCTGTCTTAAAACTCTGTGTGATGGATTCGATAAAACCTCCAGCAACACTCGCTTCACTTATTTCCTTGAGCTGTTCATGCTCTAAGCGCACGAAATTTCCCGGAGCTGCTATATTCACCACCAAAGCAGCGGTTAATACCGAGAAAATCAATATCAACGCTTTTTTATACGGATATTTCTTAATAAACGCAACAGCCAGGACTACAACACCTGCACTCCAAATCATTAGAGCATTTGCAAGATTGTTTAGTCCGATATAAACACACAGAAGCAGAATCAGGATCAGCCCCACAATATTCCTCTTGTTTTCCGCTCTTTTTCGAAAGTGCTTCAAGGTCCAAGAAGCAAATATCAAGGTAAGAGAAAAAGTCAGCAAATAGCATACCGAACCCGTATACCAATAGGAAATCTCGAACAAGTTTGCATACGGAACGCAGTGATAGAAAGCGAATACTATGCTTGTACCCACGAAGAAAGACACATATTTTTTAACATCATAGAATTTTCGCAGAAAAGCGCTGCAGAAAATATATATAGAGGCAACAAACAGAAGATTCAAAAGGAACATCACAATGCGGTAAATCGATATCGAAAAAATCATCGGATTCAAGGCAAACAAGAAGCATGCGGAAAGCGTACCCTGCCAGTTCATATATCTTTCTACAGCATGATCGAAAGCTACTTTTACTATCGAAAGGCTCTGTGTCTGCTCCCATTCCTGGAATGTCAGAACAGAATTGTAGTAATCATCTCCGGGCGACGGAAAAGTGTAAAAACAGAGTACGAACGCCGGTAATACACTTATCAGCATCAGAACTGCAATAAATATACAGATTACACTTATAAAGCCGTTGCTCTTCTTTTGTGGTGTTGTGTTCATTCCTTTTTTTCTTTCTTGAAATTTGATTTGATATATTTTCCTCATTATACCTTAATTCGTATTCGTTATCAATCCTTCCTTTCTTTTGTATAAAGTAAAAAACGGAACTCCAAGCAGTTCCTTCCGCCATGCACACCTCATTTTCATTGAAATAAACGATAAAGTATTATAGACTTGATGTAAATACCATATATATCGGAGGGAATGAGTTTGAATATAGATTTTAACTTTATCGGATGTGCCTGCTTCACTCTTGAAATCGACGGAAAGTTGAAAATCGGGTGTGACCCGGCACTCGCTCCAAAGGGTACGGATTACAGCTCTGGTAACTTTCAGAGTATAAAGCAAAAAGATCCTGTGTACAGCAAAAAAACATTCAAAAACATTGACCTTTGGGTTTTGACCCATGCGCATTTCGACCATCTGGACGAAAAAGGTGTTTCAGTAATCGAGAAAGGTGCAAATGTGATAAGCAGCGAAAAGTGTAGAGAGCTTTTAGAAGAAAGAGATGACTTAAAAATCTCTTTTATTGATTGGTATGAAGTGCAAAAGATAAGCATAGATAAATATTGTGTCGAGATTGCGGCAGTTCCCGCTCTGCACGGGGGAAACGCAATTATTCGAAAGGCCATGGGCAAAGTCAACGGATATATCTTAAAAATATCGAATGACATTGAAACAAAAACCATATATATTACCGGGGATACAGTTTACAGACGAAAGGTCATCAAATTGCCGAGAGAGCACGGTATAGATATCCTTATCGCTTTCACAGGAGCGGCAAAAGTCGGTATGCCCGGAGACCCGATAACACTCGATATTCCCTCACTGAATAAAATGATTAAATGTCTTAAACCCAAAAAAACAGTTGCTGTACATATCGATGATTTTACCCATTTTTCGATATCCCGAGAGCAGCTAAAGGGGATCGCTTATTTGGCGGAAAACGGAAAGAGAATGGAACTTTAAAAATGCTTTATTAAAAAATACTCTTGTTCAAATCTTTAAAAAAATGTAAAATAAAACTATCAAATCGAAGTTATATTTATGTGCTTTTCGGAGGTAAACTCAATGTCTGATTCAAAAGAAAAGAAATTCTATAACACGTGGTGGTTCTGGGTGATTCTTGCGCTTTTGATTGTATTTATTATCATCAGCTTTAAAGGCGGAGGTTTTAACGGTTTTGACGGACCGAAAAATCCGGATATTCCGGAAGTGACTCTCGAACCGATTCAAAACTAAAACTTTCGGAGGAAATATGGAATACATTCACAAAAACGGATTTAAAACATTCTATGAAACACACGGAATGCCGTCAAATCCCGCTATAGTTTTGATGCACGGAATCGGCGCCAATCACGATATGTTCGCTCCGCAAAAGGAGTTTTTCGCCTCGCAGGGATATTACGTCATCGCACCGGATTTGCTTGCTCACGGGAAATCTTCGAAAGCAATTATCCTTTCACTATCGGATTGGGCTGACCAAGTTTTTGAGCTGCTTTCACATCTTAAAATAGAGAATGCTTCTTTTCTCGGCGTGAGTATGGGCGGAGTAATCGCGCTTTATATTGCGGCAAACTATTCAAGCAGAGTCGATAAGCTTATAATAAGCGACAGCTTCGGGGAACTGAAAACGAAAGCAGAAAAAGCTCTTGGGAAATCTCAAGTGCTTGGATTTAAGATGTTCAAAGCCCTCGGCGCAAAAGCACTCTCCAAGGGGATGGAAAAGACGTATAAAGCCGGCTATGCTTTTAAGGCGAAGGATTATTTCAAGAGGATAAGTTTGGATTCTGATTTTGAGCAGTTGATACTCGCAAGAAAAGCTATCAATGAAATCGACGTGCTTGATCAATTAAAAGAAAATGAATATGATGCTTTGGTAATAGTGGGCAGTGAGTTCGGCAAAACCTTTATTCAGACGAATCGTAAAATCGCTGATGCCTTAAACGTTCCGCTTGTCATTCTTCCCGAAGCTATGGACCCTTCGAATTTAGTAAATCCTGATGAATTCAATCGTGCGGTTAAGGAGTTTTTAAGCGTTTAACAACGTATACAAAGTATTGAATCCAAGGGCAAACTGCTGCCCTTTTTCGTTCTCACTTTTTAATACCAAAAGATTTGGTGTATAATAGATAAAAGAGCTGAATTAAGGAGTCGATTGATATGTGCGGCAGATATGCTTTTGATGATCCAAAGGAGATATTCGAAATTCGGATGATACTCGAAGAGATATCGAATGTTTTTGGCGAGTCCGCTGCTTTGAGCATAAAGCAAGGTGAAGTCTTCCCCACCGACACCGTCGCATTGGTTGCACAGAGAAAAGAAGGATATCAGTCCATGCCTATGGAATGGGGATATAAGATGCGTGACTCCAGCCGAAGGATTATAAACGCAAGGAGCGAGACGATACTCGAAAAGCCGATGTTCCGAAGAAGTGTCTTCGAGAAAAAATGCCTTATTCCTTGTACAGGTTTTTATGAATGGCAGAAAAACGATTCCGGCAAGACAAAGTATCTTATCCTCTCTTCAAAAGCTAAGTTCTTTTATCTTGCCGGAATATACAACACCTATAAAGAAAACAACAGTTTTTTCAACCGCTTTGTTATTATAACCGCATCAGCAAATGAACTGATGAAAAAAATCCACCCCAGAATGCCGTTAATCATTCCAGCAAATCTCAAGGAAAAATGGCTACTCGGCGAAGGAGATTATACGAATCTGATCGATGAGATTTATCGTACTCCTCCCCCATTGGATTTCATACCTCTATAACTGATTTCTTTATCGTTTCTTCAAAGTAAAAAGCCTTCGATTTCCGAAAGCTTTTTTGATATTACTTGAGTTAGATATGATTAATCCTTCTTCCCTTTGGCTTTCCCGTTGTTGTCCTTGTCTTTCTTTCCCTTCCCTTTATTTTCATTGTCTTTATCTTTCTTCTCTTCTTCTTCCTCATCTTTATCCCGATCTTTTTCTTCTTCCTCATCATCTTCGTAGCTGTCTTTTATCTTTTCTTTGAGGTTTTCGAATTGGTTTTTTATTTCTTCCATATTATCCTTGTTTGCTTCTGCTGCCAACAATACCTCATATGCAGCAGCAATCGCTTGTTCATCGCCGCTTTGCTTTGCTTTTTTATACTCCTCTTTTGCTGTCATAAAATCATCCTTCGCATCGAAAAAGTTCTCTTTTGCCGTCTGAAAAGTGCGTGTCGCCATTGCTCTTACAATCTCTTTTTCCAGATTTCCAAGCAATTGACTTAAGTCGTCATGCTCTCCTGCTCCGAATCTTATAGTCATCATTATTTCTGACTCAGTTCTTGATATTTCGGATTGAACATCTTCTACATGCTTGTTGCCTTTTCCTTCCGGCGCACCGAAGGCAAAAGCGTTTGCACCATCTACAAGCTTTAAGCTCTCTCTTATAAGTTCACGAACAAGCTCTTCATCATCTTGTTCGCGCATAATATCCGCTTCAGCCAGCCTTCTGTTTGCATAAGAAATCATGAGTTCTGCTTTTCCCATTTCATCAGTAGTCAAGGATATCCTTAGGCTTTCGACAAGCAGTTTCAGTGGGTAGAATACAGAATCCGGCGTTATTGATATCAAATGTTCATTTGTAATCTGCGGGGTTGGTTCTGGAGCGGGTGATGTGTCCGGCTCTGGAGTTTCTGCCGGCGGCTGAGTCGGGACAGTACTGTTTTCCGCAAAAGCTGTTGAAGGTATCAATACCATAATCACAGCTAGGAATATAATTGAAAATCTAAATAACTTCATGAGGGTACCTCTCTAATTGTTAATTATTTAAAAGCCCAACATATAACAAAAACTTTAGTTCGGCGGCTAGGCTACCATACCATAATCGGGTTAGGTCCTGTGGCTTTGCGTACTTGCCTTTAGACAAGGTTGCTATTGTCGGTTAAAGTTATAAATAACATATGCTTTTATGCTCTAATTATATTTTTATATTCTGCAACTGTCAACGTCAATATTTGTCAAGAGAGGTTTTGTTTAAAAATTCATTTTAACAAAATATTCATAAAACGGTTATCTTACCCTTAGACATAAGCATTATATTCTTTTCATCGGAGGTAATTAAAGATGAAAAGTTTTTTAATAATAACATTTCTTATGATTTTAGCTTTTTCTCTTTCTGCGTGCGGAATATCGCCAAACAGATTTGATGCACAAGACATAGAGAAAAACATTATACCTTTTCGTAATCCGGAATTAAAAGTGCCCCCGCATGGAATTGGAATGCAAAATAACATCAGACAGAGCGCGGCCACGTCTCAGCAGAAAACCAAAACATCTGGTGTGAGCACCACAAGTGTTAATCTCGGTGGTACGTATCCCATTGTGGACACCAATGTAACAAGCTTTTACAGCAACAATAGTACGATCGGAAAAGTTTACGAAGACGGTGATTTTTACGGACAGGATGCAAACTACATCATAAATCCACCATCCTATACGGACAACGGCGACGGTACTGTTACAGACAATGTTACCGGATTGATGTGGCAGCAGACTATGGATGAAAAGATGACCTTTGATGAAGCTGTGGAGTACGCAAACGAATTCAGTCTTGGCGGATACAGCGACTGGAGGATTCCTACTATCAAAGAGCTTTTCTCTCTAATAGATTATTCGGGACAATCCAGCGGTTCATCCGCTGATAAATTATATATAGATACCGATTATTTCGACCAGCCAATCGGCGACATAAGCGTAGGCGAGCGTGAAATCGATGCGCAGGTTTGGTCCAGCACAAAATATGTGGGAACAACTATGGGCGAAAGCATAACCTATTTCGGAGTAAACTTTATTGATGGTCGAATCAAAGGCTACGGCTCAACCGACCCGAGAGGACGCGGAGAAAAGGAGATGTACTTTCGTCTGGTGCGCGGAGATGAATCGTATGGTATAAATAATTTTGTCGATAACGGTGATGGAACGATTACCGACCATGCAACTGGGCTTATGTGGCAGGCGGCTGATGATGGGGAAACCAGAGACTGGGAAGAAGCTTTAAAAGATGCTGAAAGCTCAAATTTGGCAGGATATGATGATTGGAGACTGCCCTCAGCAAAAGAGCTCCAGAGCATAGTCGATTATACAAAATCTCCGCAAACAACCGATTCACCTGCGATTGATGAAAAGTTCAGACTGACAGAATTCATTGATACAAAGGGAGACAGCAACTATGGATTCTACTGGACCTCGACAACACACTTGGATGGCAGAAATCCATATGACAGTGCAGCCTATGTATGCTTTGGCGAAGGCCTAGGTCAGATGCACGGTGAAGTTTTGGATGTTCACGGTGCAGGGGCTGTAAGAAGTGATCCCAAGACCGGTGATGCAGATGACTATCCTCAATATTTCGGACCTCAAGGAGATATAAGATATGTTTATAATTACACTTTGATGGTTAGGAACTCGGAGTAGAAGGGCAGCTGAGGCTGTATCAAGCCTCTTTATATAGATTGGAGGGCACTGCTTTAATAGCGGTGTCCTTTTTTGTTGTATGTCGAAATTTGTTGTATTATATCGATTTAGATGATACGATGGACAAAATATATTTAAGAGGAGGGAATAATGTTTAAAAAAGAAAACCTGACAATACCCAATTTTCTGTCTCTCTCACGTCTAGTTCTATTACCGGTATTATTTGTATTTGTTATAAAAGACATGAGAACAGCATTCCTTATCGGGTATATAATTCTAGGCTCCACCGATTACTTCGACGGTCTTATCGCAAGGAAGTTCAACCAAAAGACGGATTTGGGGAAAACTCTCGATTCTGTTGCCGACATATTCTTCTATGTTTCCTCGGCATACTTCTTAGCTAAGCTGTATCCGGCATATCTTGCACCTAACAGGATATTGCTTATCGCATTCTTTGTGCTCTTCGGTTTATCATTCATCGTTTCAGCTATAAAATGCAAAAAGCCGATTATGATGCATACTTTTCTTTTGAGGCTCAACGGAGTGCTGGTATACTTCTTGATAGTGCTCTCATATTTTTTCAACACGACGTATTTCATAACAGCGATACTTGCGATATACTTTGTAGGGTTTATCGAGGAGATAATCATCTTCTTAAAATTCGGCGAAGTCGACGTTGATACACCTTCTATCTTTCATCTTTTAAAAGCACAAAAGCAAGAATCAGAAGGAGTAGCAAAAGAGAAATAAAAAGCAAAACCGTCACAAGTGTGGCGGTTTTTTTGATACATTCTTTTATCTTTATATTCTTCTAATCATCCATCAGTCTCTTCTCGCCGCTTAGTTCCTGAATCGGGGAAATGTTCTGAGTGACCTCCAAAGTTCCGAGATACTCTCCCTTCTTCCCTCGAACGGCGAAATATCGAATATAAACGAACTTATCGCCCATCTTGATCCAAAAATCTTCGCTGTCATTCTTGCCGGATTTCAAATTCTCGACCACCTTTTCGACAACATGGACGCTTGCAGGAGGATGGCAGTTCTTCACCTCTCGTCCGATTATCGTAATCGGTCTTGGGAATATTCTCTCTTCGCCTTGTGAGAAATATTGGACGTGTCCGCTTTCGTCGACAAAAGTTATATCCAAAGGCAGAGTATTTAAGACAGCGTTGATCTCCTCCGGCATCATAAATCCGGCATCAAACTTAACTTTTCCGCTCGGGTGTTTTTCAAGTTCAGGCTTGGTTATCGTAGTGAGATTATCCGGAACGGGAGCCCATTTTTGAGACGGCGCAAAAAGAGTATATCCTATCTCATCACCGGATTTTTCGATCGCCATCCATTCATCCTGTGTGAAAACCTCCAGAATCATCGGAAACATGATGCTCTCCTCTTTGAAAATCATCTCTTCGATTCTATGCGTTGTTTCATTGGTGTGTTTTTCAATCTCGGCAAAGCTCGCTTCCGTCTCAAGCATAGCCTTCACGGTCTTGACAGCATCCCTGATTTCATCGTCAACTCCCCACATCACCTTCGGCGGTGCTGTGATGTCGTATTTCTCCATATAAGGAAAAATCAGATTCTCTTTTCTTGCGTAGTGCTTGTCTATCGTTGCGAGTTTTTCGATATCTCCTTTCAGCGATTCTCTATTCTTGCCTTGAATATGCTCCTCTATAACACTTATGAGTTTTTCTATCTCTCGGTTTTCGCTCATAAAAGTATGCACAGGGTGCCCCGGAGTTTTCTCCGGCCCTGACGGGCTGTGTATCTCCTCTATCGAGCCTTTAAATACTTCTGCATGAACATCACAAAGCCTTTGTACTTCGCTTACAGGCATGCCTTCCGCGATAAGCGCCTGCTCCATCTCGGTAATCTCTGTCGGGGCAATCCCTTCGATAAGCTCGGCAAACCTTTCTTTTACTTCGTCTACACCTTTTCCTTCGTGCAGCTCTTTTATCAGCTCTTTTAAAATCTTTTGCCTATATTCTCTGTTGTTTATAATCTCGCTCATTCTTCTTCCTCCTTAACGCAAAAACCATCATCCAATAGCTTTTTCTTTATTGTTTCCATATCGATGTTTTTCATCACTGATCCTTTTTTTAACGTCATAAACTTCCCTGCAGTTTGCAGCATACCGGGTTTTGTTATATCTTTAAAGCCCAGTGCAACCATCGTTTCTTTAAGCTCAGGAAACTCAGATACGAGTTCAAAAATTGTTCTCGATAAATCGATCACTTTCAATCCTGTCAACTTCTTTCATAGTATATTTTCTTTATGATTTCATTCTATACCGCACAGGTTTGATTTACAAGCGATTACGAGTTAGCATAAGCAAACTTTACAGTTTGGACAAATATTCATGATCTATCGATTGCGAATGGAGAGAGTGTTTTTGAAAAGCCCCGAAACTAATGGTATATATTTACAAAGCACTATACCCGTAGCCATTGACATAAATGGCTTTTTAATGTATAATTTAACAGTATATTCTATATTAATATCATTTTAAAAAAGGGCAAACTCGTCGAAAGGCGAGGACGCAAAGCTCAGAATCTAAGGTTATTATTTTTTAAGCTAAGATAGTCTGGCCGCCTTATAATTATTTAAGGTGGTCTTTTATTATAACTTTTGAAAGGCACGCGGCGAAATGAAAAGAAAATTATTCATTATGATATTGATAGCTGTTATAGTCATCGTTTTCACACCTACGATCGCTATGGCAGCAAATCAAACAATAACAACTGTAGACTCACCCTTTGATTTGAGTACGACAATAGCAGGATCGAATCAAACTTTAATAGTTGCGGCAAATTCAAATATCGTTCTCTTTGGTACATTGAAGCCGGGTGTGAGGTTGCTGATCAAAAATGGAGCTATCGTTACGCTTCAAGATGCTACAGTGGATCTAAGCACGTACAACAAAAGGTATGGGATACGAATTGAACCCGCAGTTGCAGGAGATACCGTAACCATAAACCTCATAGGGACATCGGTGGTTAAAGGCGGACCTAAAAAAGCCGGAATAAGGGTTAATAGCGGCGCATCATTGATCATAAACGGTCCGGGCGAGTTAAACGTAACCGGAGGAAGTGCCGGAGCCGGGATTGGTTCACATAATTCCAAAAATGCAGGAAATATTACCATCAATGGCGGCGTGATTACTGCAACAGGCGGAAATAATGGTGCAGGTATTGGCGGAGGCATTAACGGAGGCGGTGGAGTCGTTACGATAATCGGCGGTGAAGTATATGCTCAAGGAAACGGAGATGCTCAGGATATTGGTAACGGAACATCTGGATCCGGCGGAACTTTAGCATTGTCCGGTAGTGCAGATGTATTTGTTGAGAACCAAGCAGCCGGATCCGTTGCACCCAATCCTACGCTGCCGTATCGGGATTTAAATAGTAATCCTCCAGGGTATAATGTGCCGGCAGGTTGGACATACCCAATAGGTTTCTATGGGACTCTAAATGCCACAGCGAATCCGCAGACCGGAAAATCTATCAACTATACCCTGCTATACATTCTTGTTGGGCTTTTCGTCGCAGCAGGATCTTTTACAGTTTTGAAAAAGACGGTATTCGATAAGAATTGAATTTGATTATAATATTAAAAAGCTCTTAAGAATATCTCTTAAGAGCTTTTCGTTTACCTGGGTTTACGGTTGAGCACGGCACTCCCACCATGCATTTCCTTTAAATATCACATAACGGCAAAAAGCCGAAATAGGCATCGTTCTCAAGTCACATATCATAGCATTGTCTTATTGTATTTTCTATGCTCTTCTCTATATATTCTCTCAACTGCTTTTTGTCCTGATAATAGATTTCGCCTTCGAATAAATATTCTGCCTGTTCTCTCTTTTTGTCATTATAAAGAAGTTTATCGTTGCAGAAAGACAAGCGATAATCAGAACGCTTAGCGCAAGCTTTCCCCAAGAGTTTATGTTCCATATGCTCCTTAGCCCATATCCTATCGCCACGACAATTCCGAGGCATAAGAGCGACTTTCCGACCGCAGGATAGAACGCATACCATTTCTGCTTTATAATTTTCGCTGCTAGAGGGTATATGAATGTAAGTCTGATTATTGTAAGAAGCACAGAAGTCACTCCTGCGATTACATATAAACCGAGCGAGGTTGTTTTCAGCAAAGTGATAACCACGATTACGCTCAACAGGGAAACTCCAAAATTCACAAGCGAGCGTTTTCTCAACCTATTCGTGATTTGGAAAACCGCTTGGATAGTTATCACCCCGAAGTATACGAGGTCTCCTAAGATGATAAGCGCAGTTAGAATCTGCAACTGTATATTGTTTTCCGACGGTATCCAAAGCCCATAGAATATATCGCCGACCGCTAATATTCCACCGAAGACAATCGACCCGACCACAACAAGGGCGATAAACGAAGTCTTTAAGTTCTTCATAAGACTCTCTTCGTCTTTGGCGTAGCCTTTGGTGAGCGAAGGAATAAATGAATTTTTAATCAAGTCTATAAGCTGGACAGAATACGCAGGAATTGTCTTTGCAAGTGCGAGCACTCCTGCCGCAGTCGCACCGAGAAAGATATTCGCAAAAAGCAAATCCAGCCCCAAAACCAAGATTCCGTTTAGATTGTTTATCACATTCCATCTGCCGGATTTTACAAGATCCGATAAGAGGGTTTTGTCATAGCTCTTTAGGCTTACCTGAATATCAGGCAGGATTTTCTTCTTGACCGTTACATACGCAATCGCCTCGAACACCAGAATTGCAAATGAAGCGATTCCCACATATATAAGATTTGGGTTAAAGAGAGCGAAAAGCATCAACAGCACTCCGCCTCTTATGATCGATTTTAATATATTGACATACGCTATTATATCTATTCTGTTCTTTACGAATGTGCTCGTATTAAAAGCAAACAGGGCAATCACCAAGAAGGAGGAAGAGAATATCAGCATAAACATAACTTTTACATCCCTTACGAGATGAAGCGGAATATTTATAAGCTTATCCAAAAAGACGACAACAAAGACGCTTACAACCAGAAGCGCAAGTGCGATTATGATATCAGCAACGAGAACGGTATTGAAATAGCCTTGAGCTTTTTTCAAATCCCCCCGATGATATGATATCGAGATAAACCTTCCAGCCATAGAGTTTACCGCTATAGTTATTATTGTCGCATAGGAAAAAAAAGTGTTTGCAAGGTGGAAAAAGCCATAAGCTTCCACACCCAAATTCTCTATGATATAAGGCGTTAAGAAAAAGGTTATGCCAATCCCAATAGTGAATGCTATTACGTTGATTACTACATTGAGTGCTACCTGCTTTTTATTCATCTAATAATATTACTATAAAATGGGGTTAAGTACAATAAGGGGAAATATTTGTGAGTATCTCTTCACTTTTTTCAACACTCCAATAGTATCCTAATCAAAAGTCAAACAATTCTTTTGGAGAAATGTTAAGAGCTTTACAAATCGAGAAAATCACATCAAGTGTTGGTGCCTTTTCACAATTCGGTGCTTCTATCTGGCTCAAATATCCTCTTGATATATTAGCTTTCAAAGCAAGTCCTTCCTACGTCAAAAAAGCCTGTTCTCTAATACGCTTAATATTTTTTGACATTTTAGAATAGTATTCGGAATGCACATTGTCCATAATAAACACCTCATTTTTATTGTAGCCAATGGTTAGTAAATATTCGCTAGCTACCAGTTAGCATTTGTAGTATTATTATGTTATACGTGGGAAGGTAATTATATTACTCCTATCGGTTTTCTACCTCTCCGCCCATACCAAATAAATCAGCTCGTTGATATTCTCTGTTTCTATATTCTTATATCCGCATTCTTGCAAGACCCGCTCTGTCTCTTCAGAAGAAATAAACTCTCTTTCAATATCAGAATCGTGCCTTAAGCTTCTTTTAGAGCTGGTAAACTCCACAATATATATTCTGCCGTTTTCTTTTAGTATTTTTCGATAAGATTTTAGAAAGCTCTCTTTATCCTCAACCTCATGAAGTACCGTGGAAATAAAAATCTTATCCGCGCTGTTTTTTTCTAAATTGATATTTTCATCCGCCAAAACGGTTTTTATATTGGTGATTCTTTCTTTCTTCTTTCTTTCATCGATTATCTTTAGAAGGTCAGAGTCTATATCCACAGCAAAAAGCTGCCCGGTATTTAGATATCTTGCGAGAGGGAGGGAAAATGCTCCCGGTCCCGCACCTACATCGATTATCGTCTCATGCCCCATGATTTCCATAGACTCAAGAATTCTATCAAACTCCAACTCCTCAAGTCTTTCCTTGCTTATCATCCTTTTTATCTTTTCGGGGCGCATATTTTTCTCCTTTGTGTTTTCGTCATATCAGTATTCGTTCTCTGTTACTTATCGTTATACGGCTTAAACCTCTTAAGGCTGAGCGAGTTCGATACCACGGACACCGAGCTGAACGCCATAGCCGCTCCTGCTATCATCGGGTTTAGAAAGCCCAAGGCCGCAATCGGTATACCTATCGTATTATAGAAGAAAGCCCAAAACAGATTCTGCTTGATTTTGCCCATGGTCTTTTTCGAAAGTCTGATGCTTGCAGGTATCGCTTTTAGATCCCCGCTCATCAAGGTTATATCAGCAGCTTCCATGGCCACATCCGTTCCCGTTCCCATAGCAAGTCCGATATCTGCGCTAGCCAGTGCCGGAGCATCGTTTATTCCGTCTCCGACCATAGCGACGATTTTTCCTTTTGCCTTGAGTCTGTTCACTTCTTCTGCTTTGTTTTCGGGAAGAACTTCTGCGATAATGTTTTCAATCCCGACTTGTTTTGCAATCGCTTCAGCTGTACGCTTATTGTCTCCTGTAAGCATAAATATGTCAATCCCGAGTTTTTTGAGTTCATCGACCGCATCCTTTGAGCTCGGCTTAATCGTATCGGCAACGGCGATTACGGCTTCTGTTTTTCCGTTTACAGCCATAAGCATCGCTGTTTTGCCTTCATTCTCGAGCTTCGATACCTTTTTATCGCTTTTTCCGATATCGATTCCGTTTTCTGCAAGAAGTCTTCTTGTGCCAAGAATAACCGTGTCCTGACCGACTTTTGCTTTCACTCCTCTTCCGGGTATAGCCGCAAAATCACTGGGGTCGTCTATCGTTTTAAGCTCCTCTAACCCTTTTTTATATATGGCTTCCGCGAGCGGGTGCTCGGAGCTTTTTTCTGTACTTGACGCAATCCGTAAAACTTCCGTTTCGCTTAAATCACCGACATATAATATATCCGTAACTTCCGGCTGTCCTTTGGTTACAGTTCCTGTTTTGTCCAATATAACCGCATCGATTTTGTACGAGCGTTCCAAATGCTCCCCTCCTTTTATCAAGATTCCGTTCTCCGCACCTTTGCCCGTGCCGACCATAATCGCCGTCGGCGTTGCAAGCCCCAAGGCACACGGGCATGCTATAACCAATACCGCTACCATGCTCGTAAAACCCATCGTTGCGTTTCCGAATATAAAATACCAGACCAAAAAAGTTATAATGGCGATCGCAGCGACTATTGGTACGAATATCCCCGAAACTTTATCCGCAATTTTTTGAATCGGAGCTTTAGATCCTTGAGCGTCCTCCACCATCTTTATAATCTGTGAAAGCATCGTATCCTTACCGATTTTCGTCGCTTTAAACTTGAAAGAGCCGAATTTATTTATCGAAGCACCGACAACAAAATCCCCTTTTCCTTTATATACCGGTATGCTCTCTCCCGTAAGCATCGATTCATCGATCGAAGAGTTGCCTTCAACAATCTCCCCGTCAACGGGAATCTTCTCCCCGGGCTTTACAACGACTATATCGTTTAGCGCGACTTCCTCAATCGGAATATCCTTTTCTTCGCCGTCAAAGACTATCCTCGCTGTTTTTGCCTGCAAGCCAATCAGTTTCTTTATCGCCTCGGATGTTTTCCCTTTTGCAATCGCTTCAAAGTATTTTCCAAGCAGGATTAAAGTTATGATAATCGCCGCTGACTCGAAGTATAGATCCTTCATCATCCCGGGCGAAACTCTCTGGAAGAAAGTATTATATACGCTGTAAAAATATGCTGCTGATGTTCCCATAGCGATAAGAACGTCCATATTTGCACTCTTTGCTTTGAGTGCATAGAACGCGTTTTTATAGAACTTAAAGCCTATAATGAACTGCACCGGGGTTGCAACCGCCATCTGAAAGTATGGGTTATGCAGGAGCGGCACATCAAGATTAAACAGCATAAAGACCATGCTCAGCAGCAACGGAGTGCTTAAGACTATTGCCGCAATCAACTCAATCATTAAACGATGTACTTCCTTTTCTTTGCGCGCTCTGTTTTCGTCTCTTGTTTCCTCCTCCGCCTTTGTCGCTTTATATCCAAGAGAATCCACAATCTCCAAAATCTCAGAAACTCTGATTTTCGATTTATCAAAAGATACGATAGCTTTTTCCGTCGTCAAATTTACGGAGGCACTCAAAATCCCTTTGCTTCCGTTCAAAGCTTTTTCTATTCCAGTAGAGCAGGCAGCGCAGGACATGCCTTCTATGTTCAAAGAAATCTTGTTTCCGTCAACTATCTTTTTTTTTACGACACCGTAACCGATACTCTCTATCTTTTCATAGATATCATCGAGTTTTACAGCATCATCATCGAATTCGACAGTGCCTTTTTCTGTTGTCAGATTCACGCTTATATTCTTAACGCCTTCTGTGCCGCCGAGCAGTTTTTCGATACTACCTGCACAAACCGCACATGACATTCCTGTAATACCTATTGTCTCTTTTCGAAGCATTCCGTCCTCCTCCTTCTTATTTTTTAAATTATCCATTCGAATTGGATTCATTCCAGTAGTATTTTCTCCAATTTCATTTTTTCCTTCCATACCGTATTCTGGTATAGCTTTAGGATAACAGTCAATTATGGAATTTCCGTGAAGATTATCAAAACAAATATTTCCTTATCTTTATATCATTAATATATCCTCAAAAAGGCTCTCTTTGAGGATATAACAAAGCTTATTCTCGATTTGAATTGCTCTATACTATTCTCCTCTGAACTGTTTGTACCAAAAGTTTAGAAGAGGTATGAATTCGTTTGCCGCTTTTTTGTTACCTATACCGTTTGGATGGTCATCTCCGTCTGAATCATAATACAGCGTATTTGAAGCATCGGCTACTATGTGTTCTTCCTTTCCATCCATAATATAATGATGGTTGTCGGGTGATGTAAATACATTATATAAGTCGAAAATATATAGATTATTGTGCTTATAGTTTTTTCTATAGCCGTTTTCGTCCACGAGCCAATTCGTAAGCTCCCTGGTGTTGTCAGCTTTTGAAATTCTCTGCATAGGCGGAGGTGTTATAAGTACAAACATCTTATCCGTATGCTTTTCAAAATAATCAAGAAGGCTGTTATAAACTGCCTTTTCATCATCTATAGACCTTCCAACCTCGCTGTTTGGGAAGCAGCTTTTAAACATAATAATCGTGTTTTCTCCCGGAGCCGGTTCAATATTGTTATATGCTGTTTCATTATCAAGCTTTCTATATACACTCGGCATCACATCATCATTAAACCAATTCGGCCAGTCAACAGTGTCCGTCCTGTCGCCCATATCGCTCCAGCCGTAGTAAGTATCCGCAACGTGATAGTTATTATCATTGAGCATATCGTTTAACCCGTCATTCAGCCAGTTTTCTCCGACACTGTGATGAATGAATATCAGGTTTACCGTTTCAGAATTCGGATTCGTCACAATCATTTCTTCCGCTTGCTCTTCACCACTATCGTTATCATCGCTTTGACCTGATGCTGCGATATATTCCCCATTCTCCCAAAGTATTGAGTAACCCTCATCCGGTACAAAGTGTTCGGCAAGGTTTATAAGACTTTCGTTTATATCCTCGAACTCAAAATCCTGAAGATTTTGCCTGTCCGCTTCATCGATATACAATGTTATGGTTTTATTCCCGGTATCTATAACGGCATCATTGATGCCATAATCCGTACCCAAAACCCAATCTGACAGGGATTGGGCAAATTCATATTGGTCTTCTGCATCCGCTTCTTGCTCGTATGGTTCTTCATATATCGAACCGCACCCCGTAAAAACAATCAAAAAAACCAGTAAAATCACTATCGGTAAAATCGAATTTTTCATGCCAACAGCTCCTTTCTTATTCTAAGAAAAACTAAATACATGTACCACGGCGTAATCACCATCTGCAAATATCTCCTGCACGTACATCAAGTTATTCTTATCGTCGTATGCAGCACCGCCGATATACTGCATCTGGGTTTCTTCTCTTATCGCAATCATATATTCGCTCAAATCAATGAAGGCATAGGGTTGAACTTCATCAGGTGTTGTACTGAGGAAATGTGAAGAGTCATATAGCACGATACATGCCCTAAAATCATCATTCCACCAGCCCCTGCTGTCGTGAGGCCATTCCGGCACCTCGGGATATTCAACATCTTCGTCACCGGCTATAGGCCATACTACGCCGTTTGAAAAACCATACCAGGTGTTGCCATATCCATGGGTTCCCACAAAGACAACCGCTTCTTTATCATCTGCGGTAATCCATGCGCCGCCCGCCCAAGAATCCGCATGTGAATAGCTGTTCATCTTTTGTCCGCTGTCTCCCTGATATGAGTTGTCATACAGTATCAGCGGGGCAGCTTCTATTTTTTCGTTCCTGCCTGCGGATTTTATGCTTTCGCTGGATATCGCAAAAAGAGCAGGACCCATCCCGCTCCATCCACCGTCACGATATCTTCCTGTTGCTAAGTCAAAACCGTTCTCTTCAGCCCACTTGGACGGTATGCTGAACATATAATCATTTGTTGAGTATAGGAAATCGCCCACGGTGCACACGCTTTTCGCATTTGATTTACTTAAATCCAGATCGGTAACTCCATGCGTTCCTTTATCCGTATCTTCCTCGAAATGCTCTCCCCAGCAAAAGTATAATTCGTCATTCAGAACTTCCAATCCCACTCTCGGTATTTCCAAAGTCCACTTATCGAATAATCCGTTTTTAATATCGGATAAAGGTTGAATGATTTTCGCTCTATTCAAATCCTCCGCATTTTTTGATTGTTTCAGGACCGGAATTGATATTTCTGAAACAAAAGTATGCCAGTCATGACCTGTCAGGAACAATGAACCTTCGCCGTTGTTTCCTTTTGGATTAAATGCCATAGCCTGTCCGCCCCAAGAAAACATCTCAGTTTCGTCATCTCCATCCTCCGGCAGCCTGAATGCACCTAAATATTCAAGACTTTCAGGCAGTATTGCGTTTTCACTCGGAATTGATAAAGGCGGTGTGATTTTTGAGCCTTCGTCGAACTCTTGGTTTACTGTACTTGTGTCATTCGATTCAGCAGCATTATTTGTGCACCCGCAAAAGATACTTCCTAACAAAAATACAATTATCAATACTTTGAAGGCTTTTGGTTTTTTCATTTCGGTCTCTCCTTATCAATCGGTTTCCAATACTGCTTTTGTATTTTTCAAAAACATTGGATAATCCTCGGTTACACTGGTGTGTCCGATGTTTTTGAACTCCACAATTTCGCATTCTCCAATATCTTCAGCCAACAAATCAATATTTTTATTTGAAATCAATCTGTCATATTCCGACCTGAATATGGTAATGCTTTTAAATTCATTATCAGTTGTCCATCGAAATTTGTCGAATACGAGTTCTTTTGCAAGTTTCGCCGCAACATGAGGATCTGAGCTCCTGCAATCATCTACAAGCAAATCATCGATCATCTTCCACCTTCTTATGCTTACAAGTGCAACTATTTTTATAATAGGTTTTGCTATAAAAAGAGGCGCCTTGGATGCAAGAAAAAAAATAAACCGACAGAATCTCCAAAAGTATACGATGGGTTTTAAATAACCGATACCTGCATAAGCTGGGTTTGCCAAAATCACCTTGTTGGAGTATTTTAAGGCTGGGTCATGCATTGCTCTTATCAGGACCGCACCTCCGGTTGAATGTCCTATTATCAAATCAAACTTATGACTGTTCATCAATTCAACCGTTTCTTGCGTATAATAGTCCAGAATGTTATCGCAACCCGGGGCTTTTTCACCGCTAAAGCCCGGCAGGTCCACAAGAAAAACCCTGTTATCCTGCCCCAATTCCCCGGCGATCCTATTATACCATTTGCTTGAATGCATCCATCCGTGGATAATCAGTATGCTTTTTTTACCTTCACCAAATTGAGTGACTTTCATTTCAGCCTCCGATACAGAAATATCAGCAGTCAATTATTTTTTTGCATAAGGTATCAATCACAATATAATTATATTCCTTTTTCGGGGGTTTAACAACATGTGCAACCGAATTTTTAACTGTCGGAATTAAGAGTCAATATATTATAATTTGAGTTTCGGCTAATCTTGGCAGGTGTTTTTATATAGCTCTTGAAATGAATGCTCAATGCTTACGAAACCATAAAAAATATCACCAACCATCATGAAAAGATGGTTGGTGATTTATCATTTTTTTCTAATTTTAATCGTTTAATATCTTCTTTGCTTTTTCATCATTTGCTTCGGTTATAAAAGCAAGTCCAGTTTCTTTTGCCGTTTCTCTGTTCATTGCGATTACATCATCTCTGCTAATCGCTGCGAGTGAGAATCTGCGTGCACCTGCCATTAACTGCTGCAGTCCGGCGCCCAGCTTATCGGACAATGTCCAAGCAGCAATTGCTCCAAACGGAACATTCTTCATCTCATCTGCCCCTACACGCTTTTGAACATCGTAGTAACTCGCAAATATCTCCTCTTCATATGAGCCGTTTACAAGAACGGATTTAGGGAGCTTATCCCAATTTCCATTCACTGTAGTTTTTCTCTCAGGATGCAGAACGCCCTCGATATTAGAACCTAAGAAACCCGGTATCATCAGCGCACGTCCCATACAGATCAACTTAACATATGGTGCACCTAATGCTAAAGCCTTAAACATCTGATCTTCTCTTGCAATTCCACCTGCAAAGGCCATATCCACAACATCCTCACCTTTGCTTGCAAGAACATCTGCATATTCTCTCGCCTTTGCATGAAGATATAGTGAAGGAACTCCCCAAGCATCCATCATGTTCCAAGGACTCATTCCTGTTCCTCCGCCGGCGCCGTCTATAGTAAGGAGATCGAGTTTAGCATCAGTGGCATATTTAATCGCCATTGCTAATCCTTCCATCCCGTATGCTCCAGTTTTAAGAGTAATACGTTTATAGCCGATGCTTCTCAAGTACTTAACCGAATCCATAAAGTTCTTTTCGACTGCTTCTTCAGTTTGTAAGTCCGTATATCCCAGACGGCTGTGACGTGCAAATGATTTTATTGCACCATGTTTGAACGCTTCCTGAATTTCAGGTTTGTTCGGATCCGGGTCTACTACATAACCTCTTTTGCTCAAGAAAATCGCATACTCAAGTGTGGTAACTTGAATCTCTCCTCCGATATCCTTCGCTCCTTGTCCCCACTTAAGCTCGATTATCACCTGATCGCCGAATTTTTCAATTATATATTCAGCAACGCCGTTTCTTGTGTCCTCGACATTCAATTGGACAATAATAGCACCATTTTCCCCGTCATGGTATTTCAAATAGGTGTTGATACGCCTATCCATCTCCGGAGCTTTTTTAATCTTTCCGTCTTCAATCACTGCCTCTTTATCGACTCCGACAACGTTTTCACCTATTACTATCGGATATCCGACCAATGCAGCCCCAATAGCGAACGAATCCCAATACTTGGACGCTATAAATGTCGATCCCAGCGCACCTGTCATCAGCGGTACTCTTGCCTTGGTTATTTCATTTTTTCCGAATGAAGTTGTAATATCAACATTAGGGAAAATACAGTCATCTGCGCTGTTTGTAATTCCCTCTGGAAGACCATGTGCTCCATAATTGTAGCCCTCTATGCGCAATGCATTATAGCCTACTCCAACATGCTCAACATTCTTGCTTCCTGCGGTTACTGCTCCGAAATCCCTGGGATATAAAAGCTTTCTTCCCTGCATACAGGAAGCATAGGTTTCACAGTTCCCTCTACAGTCTGCTCGGCACAAGGTACATAAACCTGATTCGGCTGCATTACCACGATTTACTGTGCCCAATACGTCATTTGATTTTGAATACTGCATAAATAAACTCCTTTGTATTTTTATATTTCTAAAACAAATTGTTAGTCATATTAAGATAATTTTTCAAAGGCAAAACAAAATTATTAGTTCTATTATATATCGCCGCACTGGTGAAACGCAAGAAAAATGTATTTTTATAGATAGATTAAAGTAATTATACAACTTATTCCTTTTTTCATACTCTGTTCCGGTTATGCACGAATTGTCCAATGTTTATTTACAGTCCTTTTAATTCCTAAGCCCATCTTTTAAGATATTTTTTACAATTATGATTGATATAAGAAAACCCCGACAGGCTGCTACCTCTTGGG
>Ga0180435_10000911_pt1 | contig 31148 bp, 31 predicted proteins | sample SS_ome_3_FD_132467 | JGI IMG/M metagenome (GOLD analysis project Ga0180435, IMG submission 132467) | Hypersaline lake sediment archaeal communities from the Salton Sea, California, USA - SS_3_S_1 metaG | ecosystem: Environmental > Aquatic > Non-marine Saline and Alkaline > Hypersaline >... | reverse complement strand
TTAGGCGAGCATGAAACATTTACTTTTAGTCCAAACGCTTCGTTGCGGATGTCAAGTTTTTCTTCGACCTGTCATCTCGGCCTGAAATATCCATTCGTGCCTCGATCTTGCACGAAAATCCGATTTTTTCAGGGTCGCCTTCAGCTATTTGTCTTTTATTATAACCGGTTGGATTTTTTTTCGGCGATAAATCTCAGTGAATATCCCGGCTATGAGAGCGCGTCAGCGCTGGACACCGGCTCTACTTGCTGTTACAGTTGTCGATTGATGAAAGAGTTCCGTTTATGGAGAGAACGTGCATGATCCAGAAGAAACGAACAGGTCGGCGTGCGGCATTGTCGTTGATGATTTGTACAGCGATGCTGCTGGGCGGTTTACCTGCATCCGCCGTGACCCTTGAGCAGGTCAAGCAGCGGGATCAATTGTATTGTGGGATATCGACCGAAACACCCGGCTTTTCCAAGCCGGATGCCGAAGGAAACTGGCACGGCCTGAATGTGGATATCTGCCGGGCGGTGGCGGCGGCGGTACTCGGCGACAAGAACAAGGTCAAATTCGTGCCGCTGACCGATACCGATCACGTAACCGCGCTGTTGACCGGCAAAGTCGATCTCCTGTCGATGAATTTTGCCTGGAGCATGAGCCACGACACGCTTATCGGGCTCGATTTCTGCGGGGTCTCCTACTACGACGGTTGGGGGTTCATGGTTCCGGTTGCTTTAAATGTCCAGAGTGCGCTCGAGTTTGACCGGGTGCAGGTGTGCATTGAACCAGCAGGGCGAAGCGCCGGCGGTATCGACGCTTTTTTCAGCAGATACAATCTCGAATACAAGGTTGTCACACCGGGCAAGGGCCAGTCGGCAGCTGACCTGGTCAAATCCGGAAAATGCAATGTCGTCAGCGGCGATGTGTCGCGCCTGGCGGCGCTGAAGCTGGAATTCGCGGATCCAGACGATTATGTCATCCTGCCCGAGCTGATTTCACGGAGGCCTCTGGGCCCGGTTGTTCGACAGGGGGACGACGGCTGGTTCAATCTGGTCCGCTGGGTTCTGTTTGGTCTGGTCATTGCCGAAGACAAGGAAATTACGTCAACCAATATCGGTGATACGGCAGCGCTGGAAGATCCTGAGATCATGCGTATACTCGGCCGGGAAAACGGGACCGGAAAGGGCTTGGGGATCGATGACGACTGGCTCTATCGGATGATCGAGCAGGTGGGCAACTACGGCGAGATTTTCGACCGCAACCTCGGTCGAAATTCAGCACTACAGTTGAACCGCAACATCAACGCACTCTGGAATCGGGGGGGGCTTCATTACGGGCCGCCGCTGAACTGACTATCTTTCCAGATTTTCATGCATATCCACTGGCTCCAGCATGCAGCATTCGAGGGGCTCGGCAGTATCGAGGCCTGGGCGGAAAAAAACGCTCACACCCTGCAGGCCACGAGATTCTGGGCGGGAGATCCGCTTCCGGATCCGGCTTCAATCGAGATGCTCGTGGTCATGGGCGGCCCGATGGGAGTGTACGATGAATCGACGTACCCGTGGCTGACAGATGAGAAGCGCTTCATTCGTGAAGCCGCTGACAGCGGGATCCCGGTGCTCGGGCTCTGCCTGGGGGCGCAGCTCCTGGCTGCGGTATACGGCGCCCGGATCAGTGCCAATCCGCACAAGGAAATCGGCTGGTTTGGCGTGGTCCCCGGCCAGGCACTGCCGGACTGGGCCGCAGCCGTGTTTCCGCAGCCGCAGGTGATGTTTCACTGGCACGGAGATACTTTTGCGCTGCCTGAGCAGGCGGCCGCGCTTGCTTCCAGCGACGCGTGCAGGAACCAGGGGTTTGTTCTGCACGACCGGATTGTCGGCCTGCAGTTTCATCCGGAAATGACTGCTGCCGGCGTCGCCGCACTGATTGAAAACTGTGCTGGCGAGCTTGTCGAGGCACCGTGGATTCAAACCGCCGAACAGATGCGCGACGGTTATCGCTATATCAAACCGGCGCAGGCGGCCATGGAGCGGCTGCTCGATTACCTGTCAATGCAGGCTGAAAAAAGGGCATGACGCTGCAGCCGGTTATCGCAGCGGCTTCCTACAGTTCTACTATCGAATCAAACAGGGCGGCGTCCGCTTCGATTTTTGCCCGGTTGCCGATGATCGCCCGATAGCAGTCGTCGGTCATCGTTTTGAGTCGATCAGAAAAATTGCGCAGGTCCGCAGCTGTGGTCCCGGTGATTTCCTGTATCCGCTGTCTTTTCAATTCCGGCGTAACACCGCAGATAAATTCGTTGCGCGCCGAGGCTCCCCGGGCGGCGGCACTCTGGTGTGGATCAAACAGTCCGTAGGTGCCTATGATAATCTGCTCGAGCGCTTTTCGGGACAGATCGATACCGGAAACCACCTCCGGTAAACGGTCGTAGGCGTCGTATGTTTTTTTCACCTGAGGGTCCCGGTAACTGATCATTGCCATATTTCCGGTCAGGGAACTGAACTGGATGAAACACCCGTACGCCCCGCCGACCTGACGCACGCTGTTCCACAGATAATCCCTGGAAAGGTAGGTCTTCAGCACCTCGAAGGACCCGTTGTACCCGGCTCCGGCTTCAAACAGGGTTCCTCCCTGGACCGCGAACACGATTTCCGCTGCGGTCACGAATGCCTCGCTTCTAGCCAGGTTCAGATCCGGCAGGGCGTGAGTCGGGTGGACGGCATCAGACAGCGCCTGGACCAGTTTTGTCCCGCATGTCTTGAATTGTTCGATTTCCTGCCGCTCGCCGGTAAACGACAGGATCATGTTGCTCCGGTTGAGGAGGATGGCTGCCATCGTCTGCAGATTTTCCAGGAACTCCTCCTCGTTCTGCTCGTATCCGGAGGCCAGGTCTTTTAGAGCTCGATAGGCGGTGATGCCCGAGCATAGTTCCTGGTAGGTTCCGGAGCGGCTCACATGGGAGAACACGCGGGTTGCAACCATGCCGTATCCTTCGCTCTGGGCGCTGTGTTCCGCCCAGGCGAACTCGCGGCGGACGATTTCTGCTATACGGCTGCGGTCGAGCAGGCTGACATCTGAAAAAATTCCTGCAAGCAGATCGATGCCCCGTTCCAGATATTCGGGCAGCATCTTCGCGCTGATCCACATGAGCGGCTTGACTGTATCCGGGCGGCCGTGCGATGCATACGCATTGATCGCATGGTTCACTCCGCCGGTACACGTGGCGACTTCTTTCGCGAACGCCATGTAGTCGAGCTTATCGGTGCCGATTTCCGTAATGATCGTCCCGAACAGGTCGAGCAGCGGCAGGAAGCGGGTGGGCAGCGTGGACAGATCGAGGCCGATATCGACATAGGAGATGCGATTTGTCGGCAGTTCATTGATCAGTACCTGCTGGCCGAACAGGGACTCGGGTACGGCGCTATGAAAATCGATTCGATCCGGCAGGTCGGTGAGTGACAGCTGCGGCAGCAGGGCCAGCGTCTTGTCGTCGTTGGCCTGCTGCTGCCTGGCCGTCAGTTCCCCGGTGCGCTCGATCAGGCGTTGTTTTGCCGCATCGTCAAGGCTGGCCTCGTAGGCTTCGAGCTGCTGTTGCTCCTGCTGCGCCGTTTCGCGGATCTTTTCCGGATCCGGCTCCAAGATGACGTTGACCGTGGCCGGGTTGTCGAGCAGGTAGGCGCTGATCAGCGCTTCGAAATAGTGCTCGTTCAGTGCTTTATTACGAATGGATTGCAATACCTGGTCGATTTGGAGAGCTGCGAACGGATCGGTTCCGTATTTGAATGCGGCCAGTGTTTTCCCCTGCAGGTCGAGGCCGCGCTGGGCCTTGCTGGCATCCTCCCGGACGCCGAATTCATACTTGTTGAGTTCCGCGAGCACCAGCTCCTGGTCGAGGCCGGCGGCAACGATTTCCTGCAGCGTTTCCCGGTATAGTTTGGCAAATGTTTCGAGGTGCCGGGACTCAGAACCGACCAGGTAGGTGATCATGACCGTGTTGAAACAGGATGAGGCCAGATAGAGCCCCCCGAAGTCCTTGCAGATGCCGCTGCCGATGATTTTGTTTTTCAGCGGGGAACCGTCCGAGTTGAACAGGATGTTCGCGATGATCTGAAATGCCCCGTTCTGCTCCCGATCCACCACTGTCCCGACATGGGTCCCGACTGCCAGGTAGGTTTTTTCGGCGAGGTCGTCCGCTTCGACGCCGTAACGGTCAGTAATGACGGTCGGGGAGTCGATGAGCGTGCCGAGATCGACTGCTGAACGTTCCCCTCTGCTCGGAAATGAGCGTAAGAACCGATCCTGCAGAAACGTGAGCTCATCTTCGAGCGGGGCATCGCCATATACGAATAACGTGCAGTTGCTTGGATGGTAATGTTTTGCGTGGAAGTCACAGAATTGTTCGTAGCTGAGCTTCGGGATATCGCGTGGATCGCCGCCGGACTCGTGGGCATACGTCGACCCGGGCATCAGGCCGCCGAAAACATGGTGGAAGATCAGCCTGATCGGGTCAGAGAACGCCCCTTTCATTTCGTTGAAGACGACGCCCTGGTACTGCAGCGGGCTCTGGTCGGATTCTTTGTGATAGTGCCAGCCTTCCTGTTCGAACGTTTCCGGCTCGAGGAGCGGGTTGAAAACCACGTCGCAGTAAACGTCCATCAGGTTGAAATATTCCTTCAGGTTTCTCGTCGCGAAAGGATAATAGGTGATGTCAGACCCGGTCATCGCGTTGAGAAACGTCATCAGGCCGCCCTTGTTCATCTCTCCGAACACGTCTTTTACCGGATATTTTTTCGAGCCCATCAGTACCGAGTGTTCGAGGATATGGGCGACGCCGGTGGAGTCCGTAGGGGTGGTGTTGAACGCGACGGCAAAGGTCTTGTTGCTGTCGCTGTTTTTTATGGCGATCAGCGGGCAGCCGAGCAGGTCATGCTCGAACAGGTGAACGTCTGCTGAAATTTCGTCTATATACTGGTGTTTTTTTTGCGTGAATCCGGCGATGCTGTCCATAAAGGTTGTCTGTAGTCAAAAGGTTTTTTCTGAATCGACGAGCAGCGTAACCGGCCCGTCGTTAACGATGGTGACTTCCATCATTGCCTGGAAGGTTCCGCTTGCGGTTTTGATGCCGAGTCTATCCACCTGCTCGATGAACTGTTCGTACAGAGGTTCGGCGTGTTCGGGCTGGGCGGCGCCGGAGTACCCGGGCCGTCTGCCTTTTTTGCAGTCACCGTAAAGCGTGAACTGCGACACTATAAGCATTGCGCCGCCGATATCAGCCAGTGATCGATTCATTTTGCCCTGCTCGTCGCCAAAAATCCTCAGATGGACGATTTTTTCGGCGAGCCAGGCACCATCTGCGGCATCGTCTTCGGGTCGAATGCCCAGCAGGACGACGACTCCCTGCTCTATGGCCCCGACGGCATTACCGTCAACGGCGACTGCGGCGCGGCTTACTCTCTGGACAACGGCTCTCATGATACGGCTCTTTGTCTTCGAGGCAATCCTGAAAAATTCGGATGTGCATGAAAAATCAGGGCAGGAACGTTTCCCGTTCGCCTCGGTTTATGGTTTAGCGGTTTGCTAGAAGGACATTACCTACCGAAAAGGCACGGGGATGTCAATAGCTCTAAGGCAACAGGGCGGTCTTGTACTCCCGGTTGTATTCCTTGCGGATACGGGTAAACTGAATCCCGATGTATGGAAAAAACAGGCAGGCTCTGTCTTAAACATTTACATCACCTGAGTTTGGGGGAATCGATATGCAGATAGACGCACTGGACCATTTTGTAATGACCGTGGCCGATATCGCGGCGAGCTGTGATTTTTATTCCCGGGTACTCGGTCTCGAAATAATAGCGTTCGGCGACAATCGCAAAGCGCTTAAAATCGGAAACCAGAAGATCAATCTCCACCAGTCCGGCAAGGAAATTCATCCCTGTGCAGGGAAGCCGTGCGCCGGTTCGGCGGACCTTTGCTTCATCAGCGATCTACCGATACCTGCCGTCATTGATCACCTCTCCACCGCAGGGGTTCCGGTAGAACTCGGCCCGGTTCCGCGGACAGGGGCACGGGGACCGATGATGTCGGTGTATATCAGGGACCCGGACGAAAACCTGGTGGAAATAAGCAATTACCCGTGAAAAAGACCGGCTGCAGGACTACGGTGAGGTAAACTGGACAAGCAGGACGGTGATGTTGTCGCTGCCGCCGTTGAAATTTGCCTGATCGATCAGCAGCGTCGCCTTGATCTCGGGATCCATTTCGTAGGACAGGATTTCCTCGATCTGCGCCGGGGAGACCATTGCGGTCAGACCGTCGGAACAGAGCAGGAAAATATCCCCGGCCACGACGTCGCTCCCGATCATGTCGACATCGAGCTTTTCGCCGCTGCCGACCACCCGCAGGATGAGGTTTTTCAGCCGGTGATTCTCGGCCTGCTCCGCCGTGATGATACCGAGATCGGCCTGTTCCTGCACGAATGAGTGATCGGTGGTCAGCTGTTCGAGCCTGCTGTGGCGGAGGCGATAGGTCCGGCTGTCGCCGACATGGCCGATTGCGATACGATCACCCTGGCAGACCAGCAGTTCGGCGGTACAGCCCAGGCCCTTGTGGGCCGGGTGTTCATCTGCATGCGCCTGAATCCGGGCATGGGCGGTCTGGAAACACTCGCCGATCAGCTCGTCCACCGATTCACCGGTGAGGCAGTGGCGCGGTGTGGCCGAGAACAGTTCGACGACGGTGTCCCGAAACAGGGCCGACGCGACTTCTCCCGCCGCCGCTCCGCCCATTCCGTCGGCCACGAGGAAGTAGCGATCTGCATCATTGACAAGACACGTGTCCTCGTTATGAGAACGAGCCAGTCCCTTGTCGCTTTCGCAGCAGGCGGTGATCTGGAATCGAGGTTTCATGGACCGTGTCGGAGGTTCAGTACCGGCCGTCGAGCGGCACTTCGCGCCACATTGACGGATTAGATTGAAAACCCGGTAATTATCGGTAAAAATGATAATAGAATTGGGGTGCTCTATCAATCATTTTGTAGGTTCGTTTTGTTGATTGGTCCGGATTCCCGATGCAAGCGGCGCACCCGTGCTCTCAAAATTAAAACTACCAGGTGAATGAAGTGATTCCGGCGCGTTTCGGCGATAAATATATCCTGCTCGACCAGATCGGTTCAGGCGGGGTTGCCGAAGTATTCCGCGGGAAACTGACCGGAGAGCAGGGGTTTGAAAAACTCATCGTCATCAAGAAACTGCTGCCCGAGCATAGCGCCAACCGGGAAATGGTCGACATCTTCATCAGCGAAGCCCGTCTGGCCGCACTGCTGCAGCATGAGAACATAGCCGCAACCTACGATTTTGGCGAACTTGACGGCGAATATTTCATTGCGATGGAATATCTGTTCGGCAAGAATTTGTATGCGGTAATGGCCCGCGCCCGGGACTGCCGCGGCCTGTTCGGTGCGGCGCACGCACTGGCCGTCTGCTCGCGCATCTGTGAGGGGATGGAGTATGCGCACAACCTGACCGACCTGCAGAATAAGCCGCTTAATCTGGTCCACCGAGACCTGACGCCGCACAATATTTTCATCACGTACGACGGAAAGGTGAAAATCCTCGATTTCGGGGTTGCCAAAGCCGAACTGTTCGACAACAAGACCCGGGAAGGCGTCGTCAAGGGCAAAATCTCCTATATGTCCCCGGAGCGGTTATCGGGGGAGGAGATCGATTCCAGATCAGATATTTTTTCCATAGGGATTTTACTCTACGAGATGCTTGGCAGGACGCGGATGTATCAGGGGGATACGGCCGAGCTGATCAGAAAATGCCTGACTGCGGATTTCCAGGATTTAAGAGAAATCGAACCGGACCTTGACCCACGGATTCATGAAATCCTGGACAAGGCGCTCGCCGTCGAGATATCCAAGCGTTACCAGTTCTGTGCCGAAATGCAGGCGGATATGGACGACCTGCTTTTTGACATGGGGCATCGGGCCGATTCCAGATTCATCAAAGATTCAATTCAGGAACTGTTTGCGCAGGAGCATGAAACCGAACAGGGCATGGTTGCAACGCTGTTTACGGATTTCGATGAGGCAAAGCTCCCGAAGCGTGATAAAACCGATATATCCATACCGCGCCGGTACGGGGTGGAAGAAGATACCGACAGGACCATGGTGCTCGCATTTGAGCCGGCGCTGCAGTTGCTGAAATCCAGGACCGCCGCCGTGAATGACTGGTCACGCCGTATGCTGGATACGGCAAGGGCCGCTGCTGGCGATGCGCAGATCGATAAACGGTATATCTGGGGAGGAGCGGGGGCGGCGGGCTTCGTCGTCCTGCTTCTCCTGGTCGCTCTGTTCAGCGGCGGTGACGAGGACGCAGTGGATTCGACGGTATTGGAAGACCGTGCACCTGCGGTAAAAGTCAAGGTCGTCGAAGTCGTCGAACCGCTGGAGAAACGGATCGAGGAAACGGTGGAAAGCGAAGCGGGAGAACCTGAATCCGCAGATGTGGAGGCCCCCGTGCAGCCCGAGCTTACCGCTGCTCCCGCAGTTCTACCTGCCCCGCCGGTTCCTGCTGCACCTGCAGAGACAGTCACGGCAGCGGTTTCTCCGCAGGCGATTCCGCCTGAAACGGCCAAGGTTCCCGTTCTGAAAAAGCGGGAAATGAAAATCAAGAAACAACAGGCTGAACCGCCAGCCCGAAAGGTGCCGGAACAAACGGTGGCGATCGCATTCCCGCCCACGCCCCGGGGAATGGAGCCTGAATCTGCGCCGCCGGTTGCAGTTGCCGGGCAGACGATGAGCTTTGCGGAAGAGGCGGCTGATCATACAAAACGCAGAAATATCCTGATGCTGCATACCAGAGCAGAAGAGGCGATGCGGCAGGGGCGTCTGCTGGAACCGGCCAAGAGCAGCGCACATACATACTACCGGCAGATTCTTGAACTCGATCCCCGGGACAACCGGGCCAAAGACGGCTTGCGTCTGATCGGCGATAAATATGCGGCAGTGGCGGAGACCGCCCTGGCCGAGAAACAGTTTGACCGGGCTGCATCGCACACCGCCAATGGCCTGAAAGTGATGCCCGAGTATCCCCGCCTGCTGGTGATCGACGAGCGCATCAAGCGGGAGCGGGCCGACTATATCAATAATCTCTCCCAGAAGGCCCGGGCCTGTATTGACAACCGCAGGCTATCGACCCCTGTCGACGATTCCGCCTACTTCTACTATAGCGAGATCCTGCGTATCGATCCGGACAGTGAATTGGCGCGCAAGGGCTTTCGCAAAATTGCCGACACCTATGCGGCGCTGGCTGATACCGCATTCCTGGAATTCAACTATGCCGAGGCGGAGAAGCTGGTCAGAAGGGGCTTGCAGGTGGTACCGAATCACTACTACCTGCAGTCTCTACAGCAGGAACTGGAACGGGGCGATCTGGAACGGGTCGGGCACAGTATGAAGAAGCGGATCAATAAACTGTTCTCTGAATAGCGGTTATCCGAACAGCCTTCTCCACAACCTGGTGAAAAAACCGCCGCTGAAATCCCTGCTGACGGCTCCATTCGTGTAGAACCGCTTTTCCGGCGGCTCGCCTTTGGCTTTCTGGATCAGGTCCCGATATTGAGCGGTATCCAGGTACCTTGTTTTTTCATCGGCATTGTCCAGGTCTTCCTGGTTCCTGAGCTTATCCAGGTCAGAACGGTCGAAAATCAGCGTATGTTTGCCGATAAGGATGACGTCCTGGTTTTTCAGGCCGTGGGCCGACACCAGTTTTTCATTGACGAAGGTGCCGTTGGTGCTGCCGAGATCTTTGATGATAAAACTTGCCGATACCGATTCGATACGCGCGTGATTGGAGGATACGGCGAGATTATCGATTACGATGTCGTTGGATTCGTTGCGTCCGATGGTGACGCTTTGCCCGATGCCAATCTGGTATTTGTCGAGCGTTTTATCCTTGTACTTGAGTGTGATTATCGGCATTATTCCCTCTCGTCAAACCGTGTCTCCGCAGTGCCGTCAAACTCCGCTGAATCAGGAACATGCTACAGCCTACCATATTAGCTGTTGGCATGAAAGCATAGAAGTCTTATCTTCGGGAGAAACCTGAAAAAATCGCTTTTTTCTCAGGCAGTCTTAGTTTCTCACAAGATTGACCCATGAACAAGCGTATTGTACGATGACAAGGTTCCGAGCCAGACCGGCTGACGGAGCCGTGAGCAGCTTCACCAAAACGACATCTCAGGCTATTATGACCGAACATAAAAATGTGCTTGGGGCGCCGCTCCAGGTATGCAGTCTTGACCCGCTGACCGGGTTTACCAGGGAGGGGCTCTGCAAGGTTACCCCCGAAGACGTGGGTGTGCACGGCGTGTGCGTGATCGTCACCGAAGAATTTCTGGAATTCTCGAAGCGGGCCGGCAACGATTTGAGCACGCCGATGCCGATCTACGGCTTTGAAGGGTTGAAGCCGGGGGACCGCTGGTGCCTGTGTGCGCCGCGCTGGCAGGAAGCATTCGAAAACGGCATGGCGCCCGAAGTGGATTTGAATGCAACCCACGAGTCATCCCTTGAATACTGCACGCTCCTGGATCTGCTGCGCCATTCGATAGCACCGACGACCTGAATTTTCCAGGATCGCCCCATGCGTTAAATACGGAAAGGGTTCACAACTGGTACGCTGATGGAAAGAATAACAGTCATTATCCTGTCGGTCCTGTTCGGGGTTGGTTTCTACGTGTGGTTTTCGCGCGCGATCAACCGGGAGTCCGTCCAGAAGTACGTCCATGAACACCTCTGGCTGCTGCACCCCAACGCTGTCTGCTACTGGCGGGCCGCCATGGCCGTCACTGCGCTGTTTCTCTATTTCGTTGCCGGACTTGAAAATATAGCGATTCCGCTTTTCACGTTTGCCGCAATCCTGGACGGGGTCGACGGGGTTATCGCCAGAAAATGTAATCTTGGCTCGAAACTGGGGGAATGGCTCGACCCGCTCTGCGACAAGCTCACCTACCTGCCGCCGCTGATCGGCTTTGCGTATGCCGGGATCATCTCGGTTATGGAGGTCTGGATTCTCGTGATAATTGAGCTGTTCGGCCAGTTCTTCGCGCGGCGGATTCTCGACAAGGTGAATTTTTCGGGTGCCGCCAACAACTTCGGCAAGATCAAGGCGATCATCTGTTTCGGGCTCGTTATCTTTCTTGCGCTGCTCGATGAGATACCGGACATTCCAGCCATATACAACATCAGCGACGAGGTACTGGCCGGCTGCATCATTCTTGCTGCGGCTTCGATTGTCTTCAAGTTCATCCCGAACTGGCTCTATGCCGATATCCTGTCGACCTTGAATTTCTGCTGTGGCATCGCCAGCCTCATTTTCACGTTTAACATGAATTTCGTGTGGGCGATCTGCGTTATCATCATGGGACAGCTGTTCGATCTGTTCGACGGGAGAATGGCGGACAAGCACGGCGGCACGCAATACGGCCCGCTGATGGACGATGTGGCCGATTTTGTCAGCTTCGGCCTGGCCCCGGCCTATGTGGTTATCCAGTCGGGCGGAACGTATGCCTGGGTATTCGCGGTGTTGTATGTCGGCGCTGTTGCGTTCCGGCTGATTCGTTTTGTGTTGGTGGATAAGAAACGCGCTGATCTGCCGGATGGCGTTTTCAACGGTTTGCCGAGTCCCGCCGGGGCAATGATCGTCCTGGGCGGGGCGCTGGTCGCGCAGCCGTCTCTGCTGTGGGTCATAACGCTGATTTCTGCAGCACTGATGGCCAGCAAAATGCGTTTTGCCCATTTCGGCCGGCTGATCATCAAACGCATACCGCGACCGATTTTTTTCCTCATGTGCGCGGTGCAGGTCGTGATTCTGGCGTTCGTATTCAAAACGAAAAATGTCGAACTGTTCGGATTCATCATCCTTGGCTCCATGCTGCTCTACATGCTTATCGGACGGAGAATGGTGGCGGAGCTCCGCTAGCCTGGCTTTCATGGGAAACCAGCAAAAAAGAGCATTGAAGGTCAGGCTGGCCTGAGTCTATGAGTCCGCTGAAGGTTATTGTCATCGGTGCCGGTGCCGCCGGGCTTATGGCTGCGGCACGGGCAGCGCAGTGCGGTGCAGACGTCGTGGTGCTGGAGAAAATGGCGACGCCGGCACGGAAGCTGCGGATTACCGGAAAGGGCCGGTGCAACCTGACCAACACTGCGGAAATCGCGGATTTTATCAATCATTTCGGCGGGTCGGGCAGGTTCCTGAGACAGGCATTCAGGCGATTTTTCAGTGCAGAACTTATCGATCTGTTCAACAGCCTCGGGCTGGAAACCGTGGTGGAACGGGGCGGCAGGATTTTTCCCGCAGACGGAGACGCCCCCGCGGTGGCCCGGATTCTCACAGCCTGGAATCATCAGTGCGGGGTGTCGATACGTACCGGAAGTCCGGTTAACAACCTGATCGTTGTGGACAACAGGATTGCCGGAGTGATCTGCAACGGTACGACGATAGCAGCGGACCGGGTCATTGCGGCTACCGGGGGCAGGAGCTACCCCCGCACCGGATCGACCGGCGACGGGTACCGGCTGGCTCGCGCCGCCGGTCATTCACTGATCCCGGTTCGGCCCGCCCTCGTTCCGGTGATTGCTGCCAATTTTGTTCCGGGCGAAGCAGCGGGGCTGACGCTGAAAAACATACAGGCACGGCTGTATGTGGACAGGAAACGGAAACACGATGAATTCGGTGAGCTGACCTTTACCGGCCGAGGGCTCGGCGGACCGGTTATCCTGACTATGTCTGCCCGGATTGTTGCCGCCCTCGACGCGGGCTCGCGGGTGACTGTCGGGCTCGACCTGAAGCCGGGGCTTGACGATGCAAAACTCGAGGCCCGACTGCTTCGGGATCTGCACGACAGGGGCATGGAACCCATGGCTTCGATTTTGCGCGGGCTGCTGCCGAAACCGATGATCCGGATTTGCCTGGATGAAACGGGAATCGATCCCCAGCTGGAGGGAAACAGCCTCAGGGCGGCAGAGCGAAAGCGGTTGCGGGGCTGGCTGAAGGATTTCAGGATCGAAATCGACGGCTACGGTGCGTTCGACGAGGCGATTATCACCAGCGGCGGGGTAAGCACCAGAGAAATCGACCCGAAGACCATGCAGTCACGCCTTGTGGAGGGTCTTTATTTTGCCGGAGAACTGCTGGATATCCAGGCAGATACCGGGGGCTACAACCTGCAGGCCGCTTTTTCCACCGGCTGGGTTGCCGGAGAGGCTGCTGCCCGTGCCGGCGGATCATAACAGCCGCTGTCTGGAGGCCTTACGTCTGCAGTCCCCAGCGTCCGGGATTCGGTCCGTATAGATCCCAGCTGTCCTGCTGGTATTCACTGAACCACTGCTGGAATTTCAGGTCGGGCCGGCTGGGAGAGCATGGGAAACTGAGGTAGAAACGGGCGCACTCGTGACGATCCGTTTTACGGCTGATCCGCATTGCCTTCCAGTCTTTTTTCGCTTGGGCGAGTAGGTCTTCGACCCGGTCGAGATCGGTCAACGGTATGGTCAGGTTGAAACAGTATTCCCTGCTCATTGCCTTGGTAATCCTCCAGCTATTCTGCGGTACCGGCTACTGGCACTCGGGCCAGCCGTACCCCCAGCGCCACGGGAGGCCGGAGCACGGCACACCGCCCAGCCGCACCGCACGATACATGAGCGCACCGATAACGGTATAGATGCGCTGCGTTTCTTCAACTGAAATGCCATACTCCGCACTCAATTCAGGCGCCCGCTCAATGCCGGTTTCAAGTACGCATTGACGCAGTTGCTCGTCGGCCGCCCTGCGCGCCGCAAAGCTGTCCTCGGCTCCACTTGTTTTCGGTCCGGCCGTGTGGTAGGCCCGGTCGTGGCTGATGCAGCATGATTCCCACGGCGGCAGATCGCCGTGAATTTCCTGGACCTGATCGATATGGTCCGCCAGAAAATTCCACCCGATCGAAAGGCCGCCGCTGCAGCCATCGGAGGCAAACGGGGCAAGCTGCTCTTGAGCCTGTTGTTTTACCGCGGCCAGTTTTTCATGCCGGTACAGCTCCAGTTTCAATTCGAGATTGTCGAGTGAAAGGGCGGACGTCTCCTGCGATGCATCCGGGCATGTTCCGGCCGCAAGCAGCAGAATGGATACGATCCCACCCACGGCGCCTTGTTTAAGCGTTTTGTTCATGGTGAATTATCCCGGTATTCTTTCCGGGAAATGTCCTTGCCGAGCATGATGGCGGCCTGGACCAGCAGCCGCTGCACCGAACTCAGTTCGGCTCGCTCGGCGATCACGTCACGGGCAAGCGCCGGTTCGTCGGTGATGATGCCGTCGACTCCCCGCGACATCATGTTGAACATGCCCAGTTTATCGTTAACCGTCCACACGAACACTTTTTTTCCGGCCTGTTGATTGCTGCGCACAAAATATGGTGTTGCCATCGCGGTATTGACGGCCAGAAAGTCTGCGTCCAGATCATTCATCTTTCCCAGAACCTTCGCCGAGAGCAGGCCGACGGTCCAGTCCGGCCGCAGAGCTCTGACTTTTTGTACAGCTGCGTATTTCAGCGACATGACGGCGGTGCTGTCGACCATCTCCATCTGTTCAACAAGGTCGACCACGCGCTGTTCGAGACGTTCGTCATGACCGTAATATTTCAGTTCGATAACCACGTTCGCCCTGCCTTTCGCCGCTTCAAGCACGTCGCTCAGCAACGGCACCCGTTCGCTGCTGAATTCAGGGGCGAACCAGCTGCCGATATCGATTGCCTGGATCTGGTCCAGGGTGCCGTCCCATACTTTCAGGTCGGTTTGGGCAAGCTTCATGAAGTCGCTGTCATGGATAACCACGACGTGGCCGTCACTGCTTTCCTGGACGTCGATCTCCACCCAGTCGGCCTTATCCTCGATTGCGAGATTAATGGCAGCCATGGTGTTTTCCGGAGCTTTGCCGGCTGCCCCCCGGTGGGCGATGATGATCAGGTCGTCCTCGGCCTGGTAGTTGTCGAGCAGGGCAAAGCCGATGGCAACGGCGGCAGCGGTCGCGACTGCCGCCAGCGCCAGTATCCGGGGGCCGGTCAGGAGCGGTCGGCCGGCGTCCTGAATATCTCTGAAAAGAGCGGTCGATATCGGTGCATCGTACCGTACGAGCAGTTCGCTCAAAATACCGCTGAAACTTGCCCCGAACAGTGCCGTCGTGACGAAGTTGGCAATTGACCACAACACGACCGCAATACTGATGAGCGGGAGCAGCAGCGCCAGCGAATGATAAAAATGAGGCAGTATTGAATATACCAGCAGCTTGACGATGCCGGACACGACCAGCGAGATGATGACAACGCCGAAGCCCCACCAGATGAGCGTTGCCGCGGCCTGTTTCTTTTTCCGTGATACCAAGGCTTTGCTTGACGCAAAAGATTTCCCTGGAGAGGCGCCTTTAAAAAGAACCAGCGGCAGCGACAGCGACCAGTCGAGAAGTTTTGTGATTACCGCGTACAGCATTGCAGCGACGATCGCTGCTATGACTGATCCGGCAATCCAGAAAACGGGCGGTTTGGCACTCAGGTAGTAATTGATGTCATAGTCGGTCAGGCACAGCAACGCGACCATGCCGGCGACGGCAAGAAACGGAAGGACAATCAGGACGAGCCGGACGATGAGGAGAAGCGAGAACTGAAATATCTTCGCTGAACGGGCGCCTGTAAACCTCAGGGCATGCAGCATCCCGCCCGGACGTCCGTGCGAAACGGCAGCATACAGGTACATCATCGAGCTTATCTCGAAGACGATGATGGTTATGAGCAGGGCGGTGAATATCAGCATTGCCGCCATGCCGTAAGGGCTCAGTATAAAGAAGAGAATGTCGGTATCGGCCAGCACCTCTTTTGCGGAAAACTTGATGATCAGCTGCCCCAGGGCTCCGACAATCGGGGTGAAGACCACGAATCCCAACGCGGTGAAGACGGCGTGGAGCACAAAGAAATCGGTAAACTGCCGTCGTACGGTCGTAAACAGCTTTGCAACTGACGAAATACCGGTACCGGTCATGGTTGTTCCCCATAATGTGCAATTACCTGATGCCCCTGATCATACACATAAATGGAGTCAAGAGAAAGTCTGTGAATCCAATTGACGCTTTTGGACAACTCGCAGGAAATGTTTTACCAGGTATTGACATCGGGGCGAGGTAGACCAAAGGTGTGAGCTCTTGTCGCCTTTGGTTGGATTTCGTCGGAATATTCTTGATTCGATACTTGTATTGACAAAATCGGCCATTATGATCAGAAAGAGTTTCTGATTAAAACAAGAAGCACATAATGTCATCTACAAAACGTTATTTGAATACCAAAGAAGTCGCCCAATTGCTGCAGATAAACGAAAAGGGCGTCTATGCACTGGTGAGCGAAAAAGGCCTGCCGGCTACAAAAGTTACCGGGAAATGGCTGTTTCCAAAGCATTTTGTCGAGGAATGGCTGGATATTTCCATTGTGAACCTGCCGACTGCAGCCAATTCGTCCCTGGACAGCGGCAGATTGTTCATCGCCGGAAGCGACGACCTGCTGTTTCAGCGGGCGGTCGGCCTGTATAACAGCATGAACCGGGACAGCGTCATTTTTTTTGCAAATATCGGCAGCATGGGCGGGCTCAAGGCCCTCAGGCAGCGCAGCTGCCACATCGGCGTCTGTCACCTGCTGCAGGATGACAACGAGGAGTACAATTTCCGGTTTGCGGAGCAGGAGATGGGCCACGCCCCCGTGTTCATCAACTTCAGCAGGCGGGAGCAGGGAATCATTGTCGGCAGAGGAAATCCGAAACAGATCCGGTCAGTCGCAGATCTGGCCGGCGACGGCATACGGGTCGTCAATCGCCCGCTTAATACCGGTACCAGGCTGCTGTTCGATGTTGAAATCAGCCGCGCCGATGTCAGTCCCGAAGATATCGACGGTTATGAAGTCGAGGTCGGCAGACACCTCGAAGCGGGACTTGCCGTTCTCAGCGGGCAGGCCGATGCGGCCCCGGCAATCAGGCCGGTGGCGGAAGTGCTTGGCCTGGATTTTATTCCGCTGCGGTGGGAGCGGTTCGACCTGCTCATCAATCGTGATCGTTTCTTTGAACCTCCGGTTCAGAGATTTATCAATCTTCTGCACGATCCTGCTTTCAAGGGGATAGCAGATGAATATGTCGGGTACGACCTGTCGGTTTGCGGCAAGATGATCTATCCCGATAATGTACAACTCTAAGCCAATAAAAGGAGAATCAATGTTACGTAAAACCATGCTGTTTGCAACCCTGCTTGCCCTTGCGCTATCCGGTCCGGCCCTGGCCGCGGATAAAGTTCTGAAGATGTCTACCACGACTTCCACCCAGTCTTCCGGTCTGCTCGATATTCTGCTTCCCGAGTTCAAATCAGATACCGGGATCGATGTGAAAGTCATTGCCAAAGGAACCGGGGCGGCGATTCGCGACGGCATGGACGGCAACGTGGACATCATCTTCGTCCACGCCAAAGCGCGGGAAGACCAGTTCGTAGCTGAGGGCTACGGAACCAAACGCTATGCCGTCATGCACAACGATTTCATCATCATCGGGCCGCAGGACGATCCGGCCGGAGCCGCCAAAACCGCAGACGTTAACGCGGCCCTCAAGGCGATAGCCGAGCACAAAGCTGAATTTGTCTCCCGCGGCGACGATTCAGGAACCCATACCAAGGAACAGTCGCTGTGGAAAGAATCAGGTGTGAACGTGGCGGCCATCAAGAAGGAAATCGTCAAGAGTGACGCGAAAGTCACCGTCGAGTTCATCGAACCGGCCGATGCGTCCGACTGGTATCGCTCTATCGGCCAGGGCATGGGTAAAACACTGACCTATGCCGACGAACGCTCCGCGTATACGATGACCGACCGCGGCACCTACATTAAATACAAATTCGGTAAAACCCCACCGATCGACCTGGAAATCGTTAGTGAGGGTTCGGAGGGGCTTGCCAACCCATACGGCATTATTCCGGTCAATCCGGAAAAATTCGCGCATGTCCAGTACGACATGGCCAAAACGTTTGCCGAATGGCTCACATCTGAAAGAGGGCAGAAGCTGATCGGCGGCTACCGGCTCATTGGAAAACAGCTGTTTTACCCGGATGCAATACCGCAATAAATCGACTATGCTGTGATCGCATCTCCTGACACTGCCGGAATGAGGGGTCGCTCCGGCAGCTGGAGTTTTTTCAGCCGGTTATAGGTATTGGTTTGGAATTTATCAGCGACAGTCTGAAATCCGCGTTTCTGCTTCTGCTCTCTTTTGACCCGGAACTCCTCGAAATCGTAGGGGTTTCGCTCAACGTCAGTTTCTGGTCTACGCTCGCAGCCTCTCTGTTCGGGCTGCCGGCCGGATTTCTGATCGCCTTCAACACTTTCCGCGGCAAGCGGTTCGTGATGACCGTTCTCAACACGCTGCTGGCGCTGCCGACAGTGGTCATCGGCCTCGTCGTCTATTCCATGATTTCACGACGGGGCATCTTCGGGCCGCTTGATCTGCTTTACACCCAGAAAGCCATCATCATCGGTCAGATCATCCTGATCACTCCGGTGATTACCACCTTGACCATCGCGGCCATCAGCCGCATAGACCAGCGCTACAGAAATACGGCCCTGACGCTCGGGGCCACGTATCTGCAGATGGGGGTAGTGATTTTCAAGGAAGCCCGCTACGGTATCATGGCCGCGTTGATTGCCGCGTTCGGCCGGGTTATCGCCGAAGTCGGCATTTCGCAGATGCTTGGCGGCAATGCCAAAGGGTTTACCCGGACCATGACCACGGCGATGGCGCTCGAATACGACAAAGGCGAATTCGTCCTGGCGGTGGCGCTCGGCATCGTGTTGATGGCCTGCGCTTTCCTGATCAACATGGTTTTTCACCTATTGCAGGGGCGGGTCAGTTCCGATGCTGTATGAGCTGAGCAACGTCAAGAGAGTTTTCGGCGACCGGACGGTTCTCGATATCGAGCACCTCGAGTTCGAGGCACGCAAAATTTATGCGCTGATCGGTCCGAACGGGGCCGGTAAATCAACCCTGCTCAATCATCTGTCTTTTCTCGACCAGCCCAGTTCCGGGGAGATTGCATTCAAATCCAGACCGGTGGTGTATGAGCGCAGCGCCCTGACCGGGCTGCGCCGCCAGGTGGTGCTGGTCGACCAGAACCCGATCATGTTTTCCGGGACGGTGTGGAAAAACATTTCCTACGGCCTCAGGGTTCGCGGTGTTGCCAGAGCGGAGCGGAGACCGAGAATCGAGCAGGCCCTGGAGCGGGTCGGCATGACGGAATTCGCGCGCCGCAATGTCCATGGACTTTCGGGCGGTGAAGTAAAACGGGTGGCGCTGGCCCGGGCTCTGGTGCTGGAACCGGAAGTGCTGATGTGTGACGAGCCGACGGCCGGTGTGGATAACGAGCACCAGGAAATTATCCTGAAGATTCTGTCCCACGCCAACAGCGTCAAGAATACGACGGTTATTTTTTCAACGCACTATCTCTCCCAGAGCCGGCAGCTGGCGGATCGGACGATCCTGCTGCAGCGTGGAGTCATGGCCAGGCATATGGAAGAGAATATGTTCCATACCCGGCTCGTAAAGCGGGACCAAACCCTCATGTGCCTGCTGGCCGACAAACATCCGGTGCTGTATACGGATCAGCACGCCCAGGGGCGGGAGAATCAGCGGGTACGGGTACATATCGATCCGAAGCAGATTTTCCTGACCAGGACCGGCACCGGCGGCACCGGGTCAAAAATCCCGGGCAGGGTCAAATCAATCAGCAGTGAGAAGGGGAAGGTGCGGGCTGTTGTCGATATCGGCATCGACCTGCAGGTTCTGACCGATGAGGAGCAGTTTCTGGCCGAGCCGTTTCAGGTTTTGGCACATGTTGACGTCCTGATTCTCCAGAGTGGTATCCGGATTATGACGTAAAACGATCTTGGCAGGACATTTTTTCCGGGCCGCCAGAAACCTGCCGCTAGCGCTGGCGGCGATCCCCCTTTTCATTAAAGCTCGTGCGAAACAGCGGTTTTTCCTTGCGCGCATCCACCATGCGGCGCAACTGGTCGCGTTCAGCCGATGCCGCCTGGAGTTCCCGGCCTATGGAGTCTCTTTCTCCGGGAGCAGCCTTTTCCAGTTTTCCTTCAAGCCTGTGCACCTGTTGCTGAGCCCGATACAGATCCGCAGCCAGCGATTTGATAACCAATGGTAACCTCCGGCGATACCGCGTTCTATTGATGGCTGCTCTGCCCCTGTTTCCTGATCAGCAGCGATACATAGGCGGCGTTGAGTTCAATGAATTCGTCGTGGTCGCCGCCGCTGTCGGGATGAAGCTCTTTTGCCCGTTTTCGGTAGAGGCGGGTCAGTTCCTTTTTGTTCATGCGCTGCAGTTTCGCCCACGACGTATCGAAAATTGCGGCGGCCTGGCCGGTGCTGACCGTGGGCTTTTTGTCGGGCCACGAAAACGTGCGGTGGCGCCCCATGAATTCGCGGACGAAATCGTCGAAGAGCGAGCGCCTGCCGTAACCGTGGTCGAAAAACATGATCAGGTAGCGGACCAGGTGTTCGTGGAGACTGTCCGGCGGCGGGCCATTCTTCCAGAATTTCCGGTCGCCGTTTAACCTGCAGATATCCTCGAGGAAATGATCTGATATGTCGAGCTGGTTCAGCGCTTCCGGCATGGTTGCGGAAAAGGATTCGGTGAAGTGCCGCTGCAGGTCAAAGATCGCAAACACATACATTTTCAGCTCCTTGTACTGGAGCCTGGTTTCGAGGCCGGACAGGTAAAACTCACGTTCATCCCGGCATTTGTTTAAAAGCGGCCGATAGAGTTTCGGATTCACCCGGGAAATACGGCTCTGGTCCACCGCGCCGTAGCGAAGGTAGTAGAGCCGCCGGCGATCGAACATATGGACGTCTCGTTCGATGCTCCGCCGCTCATCTTCCGACAGCGGCGTGACCGTTGCCCTGCCGCGGTACCTGAACAGACTCAGCCGGTACTGGACGTCGTCGGGAAGAAAATCCCACAACAGGTCTTCGAGGAGCGTGGAGACATCGTCGGCAGTATGCGGCTGCACCTGGTCTTCCAGCTCCGCGGAGAAATAGCAGATCTCATCGCTGAGGTTTTCGATATAGCGGCCCGGGTCCGGACCGAGATCGAATACCACCCGGTAATCGCGATACCGGTTCTGGGAACCGGGGACGGACTGGCGAATCTCGTAGCGGGTATTCCCGCCTCTTTTCAATGTGGCCAGGTACATGAAGGTCGGCGCCTGATAGCGGTCATAGCATTAATGTGGTAAAAGAACATGCATTCAACATACAGCATAGCTTACAAAATAATACGCTTTTTTAGCCCGGCACAAGGTTTCAGAAAAAGAGAGGCGGACCATGGTGACAATTCCCGTTTCCTGGGGAGAACTGTTTGATAAAATTACGATCCTCGAGATAAAGCGGGATCGAATAGAAGATGCAGCCAAGCTGGCGAATATTTCCAGGGAACTCGACGCCCTGCGGCAGGTTTGTGAAAGTTCGCGGCTTCCCGGCCAGACGCTCGACGACCTGGTCGGCGAACTGCGCTCGGTAAACGAGGCATTGTGGGATATCGAGGACGACATCCGCGCCTGCGAGCGGGGCGGTGATTTCAGTGAGCGTTTCATCGAACTGGCCCGCTCGGTTTATAAAACGAATGATCGGCGTGCCGAGCTGAAATATCAGATCAATCGGCTGCTCGGATCCGAGCTGGTCGAGGAAAAGTCGTACGAAGCGTATTGACGGTGTCTGGGTGAAGTGCCTGCAGGTGGATACATGGCCGAAGTTCTGATCATCAAACTGGGCGCCCTCGGAGACCTGGTACAGGCCGACGGGGCCATCAGGGATATCCGAGCGTATCATCCCGATGACGCGCTCACGGTGATGACGACCCCTGTCTACAAACGCTATTTTGAACGCTGCCCATGGGTGGATCACGTATTTGTCGACCCGCGCGTATCCCGCTGTAACCTGCTGCAGATGCATGCACTCAGGAAGCGGCTGCAGCGGATCCGGATCGACCGGGTCTATGACCTGCAGCAGGTCGGCAGGACGCGGTTCTACTATCGCTATCTCTTCCCGGATGTCTGGTGGCTCGGTGATGCCTCCGGGTGTTCCTGTTACCTGAAACGCGACGACGGCAGCTGCGCCGCGGATCATTTCAAAAAACACCTCGAGTGCGCCGGCATTCCGGCACCCCATGCGCTTTTCTCCGAGGTGGCGTGGATGGCTGATGAGGTCGATGAACTTCTGGCGGCACACAAGCTCACCGGCGATTATGTGCTGCTGCTTCCCGGTGCGTCGGCGGCCCACACCCATAAATGCTGGCCCCATTTCGAGGTGCTCGCCGAGAAGCTGCTCCAGCGGGGACTGCAGCCGGTGACGGTGCCCGGTCCGGGGGAAATCGAACAGTACCGGGCAATTCCAGGGACGATGCTGACGGCTGCCGACGGCTTTCTCGACTATTTTGCGCTGGCGGGGGTTGCGCGCAGAGCGGCTTTTGCGATCGGAAACGATACCGGACCGACCCACATAGCGGCTCACCTCGGATGCCGGGGGCTGGCATTGTACGGGGAGCATACATCGCCGGAAAGTACCGGCATCCAGCACACCGGTTTTACGTGGCTGGAAACAGAAGACCTGTCCGGCCTGTCATTGGCGGAGGTGTGGCAAAAGGTCGAGCGGGAGCTGTTATGACACTTTTCAAGGAAACTCATTAATCTGAACCGGAGGAACCAGCAGCCAATGGCAGACCGACTGTTTATAGGTATCGATAGCGGAACCCAGGGAACCAAAGGGGTCGTACTGAGCGAATCGTCCGGGAGTATCGTGGCCGAAAGTTATCACGGCTACGTCCTGATCGAAAATGAACGCGGCGGCCGTGAGCAGCACCCCGACACATGGATAACGGCCTGCATGCAGGTCCTTGAAGATCTGCTCGCAGCGCCCGGGGTCGATGCCGCTGATATCAGGGCCATTGGAGTCTCGGGGCAGCAGCACGGCATGGTTGCCCTCGATGCGGACGGCCGGGTGATTCGCCCGGCAAAGCTCTGGTGCGATACCGAGACGATCCAGCAGTGCGAGCGCATCACCGAGCGGGTCGGCGGCGAGCAGGCGGTTGTTGCGGCTATCGGGAATCAAATTGCCGCCGGGTTTACCGCGTCCAAGATCCTGTGGCTGAAAGAAAACGAACCTGGGGCGTACGAGCGGCTGGCCACGGTACTGCTGCCGCACGACTACATCAACTTCCATCTCACCGGCAACCGGGTATGCGAATTCGGGGATGCGTCCGGGACCGCATATTTTGACGTGGTCGAGCGGCGCTGGTCGGACGCGCTGCTCGAGGCAATAGACCCGGATGGCAGACTGAAGGACTGCCTGCCGGCTTTTGTCGGTGCGGGCGAGCCGGCGGGCAGGCTGAGAAAAGAAATCTGCGAGCAGTTCGGGCTGGGGGGCGACGTGCTCGTGGCGTCGGGCGGCGGCGACAACATGATGGCTGCCGTCGGTACCGGAAATGTGGCAGAGGGCGTGGTTACCGCAAGCCTCGGCACGTCCGGCACGATCTATGCGTATGCCGACCGTCCCGTGGTCGATCGAACCGGCGAGCTGGCGGCGTTCTGCTCATCCACCGGCGGTTGGCTGCCACTTGTGTGCACGATGAACGTAACGGTGGCAACCGAGCTGGTCCGTTCGCTGTTCAACGTCAGCGTCGCGCAACTCAATGAAATGGCGGCGGCGGCCGGGCCGGGCGCCGACGGTTTGCTCCTCCTGCCCTATTTCAACGGGGAACGCACGCCGGCACTGCCGTCGGCAACCGCTCACCTGGGTGGGATGACCGCATTGAATATGAAAACGGAAAATATCTGCAGGGCGGCGATGGAGGGAGCGACCTTCGGGCTCAGGTACGGTCTCGATGTCATCCGCAGGAACGGCATCGAACCCCGGGAAATCAGGTTGACCGGGGGCGGTGCCAGAAGCGCACTGTGGCGGCAGCTGACGGCGGATATTTTCAACTGCCGGGTGGTTTGTCTGCAGCAGGAAGAGGCCGGTGCCACCGGAGCTGCGCTGCAGGCGATGTGGTGTTTTCAGCGAGCGTCCGATGCGGAAGTATCACTTGAAACCCTTGCTGCGCAGTACGTTGAGCTCGATGAAACGAGCCGCTGCGAGCCTGATTCGGCAGGCGCCGCACAGTATGAAGATCTCTACCGGAACTACCTGGCGCTGAACGACGCACTGGCTCCGATCAACGGTGCCGGCTGACACGAGACTGGAGGGAGGGCGCTACAGGGATTCCAGGATATCGGCGGCAATTTCACGGATCTGCGGGTTGTCGTCGCTGCTCATACGCTCGGCGATCGGCCGCAGCTCGGGGCCGTTGATAATGGCCAGGACACTGAGCGCCTCCCCGCGCAGCAGCGGCTGCTCGGATTCAAGCAGGGGCTGCAGTGAACCGGCGGCCCGGTTCAGGTCCGGACAGTTCCGGGCCTGGAGCTCTTCAAACAGAACCGATACCCCCAGCCGCACGTTTAAGCGCTCATCGTCGAGGACCGCTCCGGTCCACTCGAGGTAGCCGGGATCCTGCTGGAACATCGCGGCAATGTTGTCAACATATCCCATCTCGAGGAAATCCTTGATGACTTTCAGCAGTTCCTCATCGCTTACTGCGTCCATATAATCGTCTCCGTTTGCAATATTCAGCCGCTATCATAGCAGATGGGCCGCTTTTGTCCATCAAGCATTGCCGCCTCCCGACAGGGGACAGGCCGAGACCGGCCGCACCGTCTCGCTGCCTCCAGCAAAACCGTTGGGCAACAAGCGAAAAATTGACACAAATGACAAATACGTCTACTTTTTACTGAACAATTTATGGGGGATCTCCATGGATACTACCGATATTGCCATTATCAATGAACTCAGGGACGGACGTATTTCGTTCAAGGCGGTGGCCGGACGTCTGGATCTTGCCGAAGGAACGGTGCGGAACCGGGTCAGGAAACTTCAGCAAGAAGGAATCCTGGATATCAGCGGCCTGGTCGATCCGGAGGCGCTGCCCGATCATTCGGTCGTGATGATCGGCGTCCAGGTCCAGGACATGGACCTGGTGAAAAAGGCCGAGGAGTTCAGCACCTTGCGCGGCGTCATATCAGTGTGCGTGGTTACCGGCCGCTTCGATCTGATTGTGACGGTCATGCTTGCAAAAGATTTCGGGATTCTTGAATTCTATACCACAGAGGCGGTTAAGATCAGCAACATCAGATCGGTGGAAACCTTTGTAATTTACAAAAGTTTCAACCTGAAAGTGCCGCTGCAGATAGAGCCGCGCGGGTGAGCAGGCGGATCAAGGGGACATGAAGGGCAAACGGAAAGACAGGATCAGGAAGATTTCGACATGACCGGCGGATTTTTTGCAATACTCGATGATATCGCGATGCTGCTCGACGATGCAGCCGTTATGAGCAAAGTGGCGGCCAAAAAGACAGCCGGTCTCCTGGGCGACGACCTTGCCGTCAATGCGGAGAAGGCCACCGGGTTCCGTGCGTCCCGGGAACTCCCCGTCCTGTGGGCGATCACGAAAGGTTCATTTCTCAACAAGGTGATCATCCTGCCGCTGGCCATGCTGCTCAGTGCCTTCGCATCATGGCTGATCATTCCGATTTTACTGCTTGGCGGCGGATACCTGAGCTACGAGGGAATGGAGAAGATATTCCACTATGTTTTCCATCGGGGGCACGGGAAAAGCGGTCATGCCGCTGCCGCTGCTGAACCGGATGCGGCCGAGAGGACGAGGCGGGAAAAGGCCAAGATCAAGTCAGCGGTTCGCACCGATTTTATCCTGTCCATCGAGATCATCATGATTGCCCTCGGCACGGTCATGGATCAGCCGCTGATGCTCCAGGTGATGGTCGTCAGCATAATTGCGGTCCTGGCCACGGTCGGCGTTTACGGGGTTGTCGCCCTGATCGTACGCATGGACGATGTCGGATTTTTTCTGATAAGCAAGGCCGAACACATGACTGATACCGCGAAAAAACTATTTTCGTCGGTCGGTTCGTTTCTGGTCCGGTCGCTGCCGTGGGTAATCCGCGGGCTAGCCGTGATCGGGACGATTGCAATGCTGCTCGTCGGTGGCGGCATGTTTACCCACAATCTGCACGCCCTGCATCATGCCGCAGCGGTATATCCGGCAGTTTTCCTGAACCTGGCGATCGGCGCTGCAGTCGGTTCCGTTCTTGTTCTTGCCCATGCACTGATTGCAAAGATCAGGGCGTAACCGTGATGTAGGCGCGATATGCAGAATGTAAATACCGCTGAAGCCGGCGCTCATTTTCATTTCGATCGATCCTGGCATGAACTCCTTGCGCGGGAAGGACTCAGCGCTGCCGCGATTGCCGGCTTCCAAACAGAAATTTACCGGTATTTCAGAAACAGCGGCAGGGAGTTCAGCTGGCGCAGCGAGATCACCCCGTACCGGGTGCTGGTTTCTGAAATCATGCTCCAGCAGACGCAGACCAGCCGGGTATCCGTGAAATTCGAACCGTTTGTCGCCGCCTTTCCCGGCTTTGCCGAGCTGGCGACGGCACCTTTCGGCGACGTACTGCGGTACTGGAAGGGGCTTGGCTACAATCGCAGGGCCAAATATCTGCATGACTGCGCCGGCCTGGTGGTATCGAATTATGGCGGTGACATGCCGGATGACCCGGAAGTTCTGGTTACATTTCCCGGCATCGGCAAAGCCACGGCGGCATCGATCTGTGTGTTCGCTTTCAACAAACCGCACCCCTTTATCGAAACCAATATCCGTACGGTTTTTATCCACTGTTTCTTTCCGGATCAGGATAAGGTGGCGGATCGCGATATCATGACGCTTGTCGAGCGGACCCTCGATACAGAGAATCCCCGCCATTGGTTCTACGCGTTGATGGACTATGGGGTCATGCTGAAAAAACAGGTGGGAAACGTCAGCAGGAAAAGCCGTCACTACCAGAAACAGTCCCCGTTCACCGGTTCGGATCGGCAGCTGCGCGGACAGATCCTGCAGCAGCTGCTCGACCATCGATCCATTGCTGTCGGTGATCTTCCCGACCTGCTCGGACAGCCGCCTGAGCGGCTCCAGCCGCTGGTTGACGCACTCTGTGCAGAGCGGCTGATCACAGAACGATCAGGCAGGCTGAGGCTTGCTTAAACGCCGGAAGCCGCGTCGCTGTCCACGAACTTTTCAGTCCTCTTTTCCTGGAAAAAGAAATGCAGGAACAGGCAGAAGGATACGGTTGCCGCCACCGCGATCAGCAGGTTCGTTTTGCCCAGGGGTGCCAGGATGCCGATGACCAGCCAGTGAAAGCAGATGATCAGCCAGGAGTTGAGCTTCAACGGAAAATCGTTCCAGCGCATCAGAATGAGCAGCCCGCTGAGCCCCCAGCCGTAGAGGGAGAGATACGAGTGGCCGTTGAGCAGCAGCCTGCCCCAGCGCTGGTATTCGTCATAGTGGTTGGACAGCTCGATGTAGAATACTCCGGTAATCCCGGTAAATACCAGAAAGCACATGCCTGACAGCAGGAAGTGTTTCTGCTGCCGGTTGATGCCGAGCAGCAGGAAGAACGAGAAGATCAGTACGACGGCGATAAACAGGATCGTGGCGATAAAAAACTCGGCGATACGCATCTCGAACACGATAAACAGGAAAAAGATGATGACGCCGAGGTTGATCGTCCAGAAAAAGCTCTGCTTGATATAGCGCAGTGGCTGACTGACGTCTCTACTGATAAACGAGAACATTACCGACATCGTAATCAGCGAAACCGGAAACGAGTAACCGAGAAAAAAAACGTCGAGCGTCAGGTTTTTATACGGCAGCCAGTGCAGGGACGTATCGTTGAGCAGCACGAACGTCGCGATAAACAGGCCGAGCGACAGGCAGAGAATGGACGCATGGTGAAACTTATCGACTACCGATACCTCCAGGTCGAACAGTTCGCGCGGCAGAAACGAAAACGAGCGGATGCGTATCCACTCGACCAGCAGTCCGAGTGAAAAAGACATCAGCGCCGCAGCCGGATACAGCTTCATGAAGGCGAGCAGCGCATACGTCAGGCTCAGCCCCAGAAACAGATAGCACCTGAATGACGGCCTGGCGGTGTTCTCGGTATGATAGAGAACGATAAACCCGCCCGAGCAGAGATTGAAGAAAAAGATGTGCAGCCGTTCAAAATTCAGGTTCCACACCTGGTCGGCAAACCCGAACATGAAGGCCAGAACCATCAACCCGAGGATCACGACCCTCAGCGGTCTGCTGGTGAAAAACTCCGGATGTATGGGATGGTCGATGCGCATGCATTAATCCTATGGAACATAATATTCGTTGCCAACTATTGAATAAAAAAACGATAATTGCAACCGTGGAGACGATATAGCTCAAGAACTGCGCTTTCAATATCTAAAAAACAGCCCCGCTGAGGCGGTGACGGCCCCGGGCCGAAGGTTCTCCGGCAATCACGTCCGGGCCGGGGAAAATTGCACCGGAATACGACAGATACCGCCTGCTCCTGCAGGCCGCAGCAAACCATTGTTACCAACCCGAACGCTATCCGCGATGCCGACTGAACTACCGCTGCTGCCGGCGGGTTCGTTCGGCTTTGCCCGGCGGATTTTAAATTGGTCTATATCCGCCGGGGTTCTACCGGTTCTCGAAAGCAGAAAGGGGAGAGAAATAGGGTGTCGACCTAATAATCCTCTGGTGTATACACTTCAAAAAATGTTTTCTCACCGATGATTGAATCAATTTTCCATTGAAGTTCCTTTGCTCTGTCATGGTTTTGCCATCTGATCCAATCATCTGCGGTTTCCCAATGCGTTATGACTATCAGCTCGCCCGGATCGCTCATTTTTGAATAGGTGGTTCTGGAAATGTAGCCAGGCTGCTGCGCAGATTGCTGTCGCAGCTCTTTTAATAGGGGGATGAGTTTTTCCGTCTGGTCCATGCGGAAAACTCGTTTGATTACAACCATCACGCTCATAGCTGATCTCCTGAATTAAGATTATCTGAAAAACCAGACGGTCAGTACATACAACAGTTCTTGTCACCACATCACCGCACTTATATCAACTCGCTGATCCTGAACCTGACGTTGAGGTAAAGGTTTCGTATACCATAACGATCCAGCGTAAGCCGGACAATATGGCTATCGGAAATTCCGGGTGGATAGCTCACGATGACTGGATATTCTCCCGTCATAAAGCCGGCTCCGCCGCATCGCCAGCATTCGTAGTATCCAGCTCCTCCGTGCCCTCTGCAATTCGGGCAGCGGATTTGGGCCGGTATTGATATTCTGACGCTGCCGCCTCGAAAGGCTTGATACGGAGTGAGGGTTACCACGAAGGTCAGAGGTTCAGGACGCTCGTCTCCGGTCTGCCTTCTCTCGCTGAAATTGCTTAACATTCGCTCAAACAATGCAGCGAAGGATGGTCCATACCCATCAAACGACCTTGCCAGCGAAGCCTCACCCAGAGCGGCCGGGCCTCGCTCCGGCGCCAGTGGCTCCGGTTCAGGCCGGCTCCTCATCGACTCGACTTTTATTCCGTACGGACTCGCAAACCGCTGCTGTTGTCTTCTGTCGTCATAGGCGCGACGCTGTGTCGGGTCGCTGAGCACCGAATAGGCCTCCTGGATGACCTGAAACGGCGAATGTCCTTTTCCGTAACGGTCTGGATGATACTCTTTTGCCAGCTTCCGGTAGGCTGTTTTTATTTGTTTCTGGCTGGAAGTAACCGGAATGCCCAGGATGATATAGTAGTTTTTCGGCATGACAGATCCTCCTTTTCCTATCAAGGCACTAAAAAATGATCCGCTATCCCTTTTTCCAGTATACTGTTTCTGGTCGAAATCCATCTGTTTCATTCAGCTGTCTCTGTTAACCGGCTCGCTGACGATTTTTAAGGCGAGGATTGAAACGGGATTTCGCCGCCAGTTCCCTGAACAGGTCCTCTTCTTCCCCGTCTGGTTCAGTGGGCACTTGAATCTGCAGTTCGACAATGATATCACCAGTCTGCCCATCCTTCTTCGGTAAACCTTTCCCGCGCACGCGCAATTTCTTCCCATTTATCGATCCCTTCGGAATCGTCAGCGATACTGACCCCTCTACCGTCTGCACCTTGATTTTGGTTCCGAGAACAGCTTCCCACGGGGAAATAGTGACGATCGTATGCAGATCGCAGCCTTCTACTGAAAATCGGGGATCCGGAGCTAGATGAATGCGCAGCAGGAGGTCTCCGGGCAGCCCTCCGCCCGTTCCTTTACCGCCCTGGCCGGGAAGGCGAACGACCGAGCCCTGGGTTACCCCTTGCGGAATTTTCACCTGAAATGTCTTCGTGGTCGGATGCGGCTGCCCCGCTGCATCAACCTCGTAAGACTGCAGTGAAATGGATTTAGTGGCTCCACTGATGATATCCCGCAAGGTTACGGTTATATCGGCTTCATGGGAATGCCCGGGGCGGTCAAAACCACGAAAGTCGGTCTGCTGGCGTCCAGAATCATCATCGAATATACGGTGGAAAAAATCACTGAAGCCGCTTGTCTGACCAAATGAGCCGTCGCTGCTGAATCTATACGATTTTGCACGTCCCGAGCGGTTGTTTCCCTGCCGAAACATCTGCTCCCAGTGCGGGGAATTCTGATACTCGGCACCGTTCTTCCAATCCTTGCCAAACGTATCGTAGCGTTTCCGCTTTTCCGGGTCCTTCAGGACCTCGTTCGCCTCATTGATTTTTTTGAATTCAGCTTCGGCATTTTCATCTTTATTGATATCAGGGTGGTATTTGCGTGCACGTTTGCGGTAGGCGCGCTGAATCTCTTCCTGCGTCGCATTCCTGGGGACTCCCAGTATTTTATAGTAATCGATGAATTCCATTGTCAAACGTTTATCTCATCCAGCGATGCGCAATTTCTCCTGATATATCATTTTATTATATCCCGTCTCGTATGTATCTCTGCTGGTTTTGCGAATCTAGTACACCAGTGTCTGCTTCTCTTTGACAAATTCTCTCAACTCACCAACATTGCGTTCCGTGTAATGGATTAGTTTTTCCAGTTTGACCC
>Ga0180435_10000910_pt1 | contig 31150 bp, 27 predicted proteins | sample SS_ome_3_FD_132467 | JGI IMG/M metagenome (GOLD analysis project Ga0180435, IMG submission 132467) | Hypersaline lake sediment archaeal communities from the Salton Sea, California, USA - SS_3_S_1 metaG | ecosystem: Environmental > Aquatic > Non-marine Saline and Alkaline > Hypersaline >... | reverse complement strand
GTGGGTGTTGGAGAACTCGAGGACTATGACTGGTACCTCGATATCCGCAAATACGGCACCGTCCCGCACTCGGGATTCGGACTGGGGTTTGACCGGGCGATTATGTACATCACCGGCATGGCCAACATACGTGACGTCCAGCCGTTCCCACGGGTGCCTCGCTGGGCTAAGTTCTAGCGGATAGTTTTCAGGTTAGTTCCAGGCGATGGCCGTTGCGGTCGTCGCCTTTTTTTGGTCGGGTACAGATCTCAGGATTAGGCAAAAAAAATGACACCCGCGCCGGGGGAGGGGAACGACGCGGGAGTCGTAATAAGGCGACACTGTTGATAGATCATGTGCTCAGTGATCCGGTCGCCGTTACTTTTATATATGCTCTAACCTACATTTCAGCCTTATCAATATAGAGGCCTGTTCTCAAAAAGCACGCTTTTTCAAGCGAAATCTCCCGTAGCCTTCACTTTTTGAGCCGTGTCGATTCATTGGTGCGTATAACCTGTGAACGCCCAATGATGTGGGTTTCAATGCTGTCGCTAGCCCCTATTACACCCAATATACGGATGCACCAGAACTAATGCTAATAAAAACATGGAAAAATGTCGATTAATGTTCCAAATGGATAACTCGAAGATTTCTACTCACCGACAAGTATGCCTGATAGTGGCTATTCTAGTCTCTTTATTGGCATTTGGGGGGTGCAATAGCACGCCGCAGGACAGCGTTGATCAGTATCTTTACGAAGCTGACATACTGATCGTTCGCGATTTGGCCGCCAACTACGGAGTCAAAGTGGTCAAACTTGACCGCAATGAAACCAGCTTTACATCCGCTGAGGTGGTTTTAGCGGAGGATACACTTCCTCTCTCGGGAGGACTGTATCGTCGAACCGGTGATGCTGCGTCGGTGCCGGTCGCTGGTGCCTTCACCGCTTCGATCATCGACTCGTCCGTGTTTGGCGATACTCTGGTCCTGACGATGCCGGCCGATTTCTCAATCGTAACAAACGGACTCCCGGACAATCGTATCAATCCGGCGGGCGCGGCGGTCAATGTAGACTGGGAAGGTGTAGCCAACGCATCCGGATATGTCCTGGCCGCTGTGCCGCGAGACTCCTCCTATAAGGCTCAGGGTTACTCCGAATGGGTGAGTAGTATTACTTCGGGTCTGGTGCCTCCGGATGCATTCCGGTGGTCAAACGGCATCGATGTCGACACCGGATGGTACGACATCTTTGTCTATACCTACAACGGCTCGCCCGACGACAGCCTGTCCTCAGACTATCTGCCGGTGCCGCTTCCCAGCGACCTGGGAAACAGCATCAACGTGCCGCCGCTTCAAGGTCGTTACGGTGGTATTGTTGTGGCCGCGCCTGAGTCGGTGCACGTCGTCACGCAATAGATCACACCATAATTTCTGTTGATCCGACCGGCATGCAGGATTAGCTTTGATCCATGGGGAACAAGGAAGAAATCCTGAAACAGCTGGCCGCCCTGGACACGGAGCGGGTCAATCCACGCACTACCAATATCGATGAACTTTCAGCCCTGGAAGTGGTCCGTCTGATCAACGCGGAAGACCGGACCGTGGCTAATGTTGTCGCTGCTGCGGCCGACAGAATTGCTGCTGCTGCTCAGAAGTATGCCGACACCCTTCGCAACCACGGTAGGGTATTCTATATAGGTGCCGGGACATCCGGCAGGCTGGGGGTACTCGATGCGGCCGAGTGTCCGCCCACTTTCGGGTCCGACCCGGAACAGATCGTGGGTCTCATTTCCGGGGGATATGCTACTCTGGTACTGTCAATGGAAGGCGTCGAAGATGATCGCGATGCAGCCGTAAACGATCTCGATAAGAAGGAGTTTGGTGCCGGCGATATGCTGATCGGAATCGCGGCCTCGACCCGTACGCCGTATACTCTTGCCGGTCTGGAACACGCCCATAGCCTTGGAGCCACCACGGCCTTTATCGTCTGTAACCAAATGCCTGAGCCGCCCGATTTCGTTGACATTCTGATTTCGCTCCCGGTCGGCCCCGAGGTCGTCACCGGTTCAACACGAATGAAATCCGGCACCGCTCAGAAACTGGCTCTCAACAGTATCTCGACCACCGCTATGGTTCTGCTGGGCAAGACCTATGGAAATCTCATGGTCGACCTCCAGGCCCGCTCGGAGAAACTGGTGGTTCGTTCCCGCAAGATTCTGATCGACTTGTTCGGGATGGATCTGCCCGCCGCCGATGACCTCCTCAACTCGGCCGGAGGTTCGGTGAAATTGGCGATCGTGATGCATCAGTTCAAATGTGACCCCACCGAGGCCGCCGCCAAACTAGAGCAAGCCGACGGTTTCATTAGCCGCTGTAAATAGAACCAATCAAATCCAGGGGAGAGTGTACCGGACTGTTCGTGGATGACCGCGTTGTACCTCTGGGTACACGGGGAAGAACACTCGCCGCAGGCGTTACGTCGTCGTAAGCTCCTGTTTAACAATATCTTGCGGTGACGTTCGGCCGTTGGCACGCCGGTTGTAAGTGATTTCGGCAGCAACCGAAACCAACTAACCGCTTAAGGAGAGCGTTATGTTCCGCAAGATTCTAGCCGTACTTTTCGTCAATTTGCTTCTGGTCATTGTCGGCTGTTCCGACGGCCCGACCGATACCACTCCGCAAACCGAAAACCCTAACCTCGAAGATCAGTTTGGTGGCTATCTGGCTACCTCTGAGGATCCCGGATTTGGTGACCCGGCGCTTACCTCAGAGTCCGACGATATCGAAGATTACGGAGACCCGATGCTGACATCCCCGGGCGCTGACTCGGTGATCAACGATGAAGCCGGTTCTCTCTATCACCTGCGTGTGCTGTGGGGTAAGCTTCGCTACGACTCCACCGTCACCGAAATCACCGATTGGTCCGGCTCTTTGTCTGTGAGTCGCGGTGCCGTGATCATTCGCCGTGCAATCCGATTCGAGCTGGGACAAGATTACATCCCGACTCGCACCGAGCGGGAATCGTTCGAATGGGTATCGTACACTACCGTACACAACGATGGTATTGGCGTCGACATCTATGTCCCGGCCGACACTATCGACGGCATGGACCCGGTAACGGTGTCGTTCGAGTCCGGTCCCTACAGCCGCGTGTTCACTCTTGACGAGCTCGAAAAGCTCGACACCATCGTTACGCTCGAAGACTCTAACAACGTGGCTTTCAACTCCTTCAAACTCGACCATCGTCCCTGCCCGCGCGGCTTCATGAGCGGTCGTTGGGGCTATGATGCGGACGGCAACGGTGTCTTCCGAGGCCTGTGGATGAACAAGCGCGGCATGGGTGCCGGTTTTGTCAAGGGCCACTTCGGCGTCGATGATGACGGCAACCAGGTCTTCTACGGCAAGTGGGTGTCCCTGAACGGACGGTTTGAAGGCTTCATCAAGGGTTATTGGGGTGCCAACCCGAATGACAATGCTTCAGACACTGCTCGTCGCCATGCCACCGGATGGTTCTCAGGTGCAATCTTCAACGCCGACGGTGCCGAGATTGGTGTCCTTGAAGGTAAGTACAAGTCGCATCCGAAATATCAGCAAGGCTTCTTCGGTGCTCGTTGGAAACTCCGCTGCTCGGAAACGGAACCCGACGTGGACGATTCTGAAGAAGGCTTCTGATCCTTCATGGGAAGCTGGGCCGGTGATAGTGGGTGTCGCCGGCCCACTTTTGTATTTGTGAAACTAAATGTGCCTCAGAAGTGTAAGAATTACGAACGCTTGGCGACTAATATCTAAACAAATGGTTTTCGCGGAACGTTTATAAGATAGATAAGACGACAACAAAGCCCCCTCTGTCTCTCCATGAGACAGCCCTGCGTTGGGCAGGATTCAAGTAATCCTGCCCTCTTTTTTTGTCGCGTAATTTGGGCAATTGGGACTATTCTAGTCCAAGATCTGTGCGCAGACGGGTCACGACCGAATCCAGGCCGGTGGGATCGGGATAGTGCTCACGAATCTTGACGTAGATATCCAGGGCCTCCCGCTTCTTGGCTGGGTCGTCCTGACTGGCCAGGGAGTGGGCGAGGTTGACTCTGTAGTTGCCAACGGTGGAATCGAGGGCTATGAGCTGCCGAAACACTTTCTCAGATTCCACGTGCTTTCCCTGAGCGGCAAAGAATAGCCCCTTGTTGGCCAGGAACTCCGGCTTGGGTCCGAATTCTTCGATCGCCCCGTTGATTATCTCCATGGATACCGAGAGGGAGCCCACTTCCGCAGCCGTGTTGGCTGCATAAACATAGCTGTTGGGTTTGTCAGGCTGAAGATCAAGGAGTTTTCGAGCGTAGTAATTGGCCCATATGTAGTCTTCCATCTGGACCGAAAGGTTGGCCAAATCCTCAAGATACATCTCTTCAGGGTCTCCGGTCTCGATAATAGTGCGTAGAGCCTCGCGGGCGATCTCGTGGTCTTCTGCTCGAACGGCTGACTCGTAAAGATTGAGGTTGGTCTCGCGGTCCTTGGGATGCAGGATATCCACGCGCTTGAGGAAGTGAGTGGCCGAGTCCCACATCTGTTCTTTCATGTAGCTGACGCCGAGCAAATACAAGATCTCGCGATTGCTTGCATCCTGAAGAACAGCTTGAGAGAAATACATTCGCGACTTGTGATAGTCAGATTCTCCGAACGCTTTCCTCCCAGCCGCTGTTAACTCCTCTAAGGTTTCGGGTTCACCCTGGCAGCCGACGACGATCAGGGTGGCCATCAATACTAACAGTCCGATTCTCATAGGATTCCTTGTCAGTTCCGTTTATTCTGCCTGATAATACAATAAGGCGTATAACAATTCAAGATATGAGCCCCAGAACCTTCAACACAGTCCTTCAGATTCTTCTTGCCATTGCCATCACTATTCTGTCTGTCCGGACAAGTATGTCCCGAGAAGTGGCATCCGACGGAAGGTTCGTACTGGTCATTCCAAACGACATCGAGATAACCTCTCCCGATTGTGACCGATCGGTCCGTTTCTCGCTGTCGGGAGCCTTATACCAACATTTCGACTACTACCTGTTTGCCAGAAGACTCGACGGCGATATTGTGGTGGTGTCTCGCGACTCTGAACTGTGGCGATCCCCGGTCCTCTCCCTTGGCAGCGAGTACTCGCGGGTGTTCAGGCTAGGATCCGACAGTGACCACTCAGCACCTGCCCGCACATTGACTCTCACCAGGTTCGACCATGAAGACACTGGCGGCAAGCTCGTCGGGCATGCAGTCATGGACTACGATCGGCCACTGAGACAGGAGGTCCGGCGGCTGGTTGACGAGTTGTTGAGTTCGTTTCCCTCCGGGCGCGTCCAGCGGGCCAAGTCGGCGGGTGCGATTCCCACTCTGGTCTACTTGGATTCCTCATTCATCGAGTTCAATCCCAAGAACTGGGAAGAAGTCACCAGACTGACTTTGGAGTACAGCTCAAGGGCAATGCAAACCGAGTTTGATATGGGGCTGCAGATTCTACCTACCAGAGTTCTAACCGGCAATCTGGCAATGAATCGAACTTTCGAGCAGGTGTTCGAATCCCTCCTGCGCCAATTACCTCCGCGAGGCGATACCCTTGTCGTATTCTGCTACAATCAACCGGTTGACGACAGTCTCGGCGGTATGGCGTCGGTACGGCACGAACTGGGACGAGCCCAAACCGGCCGTCGCCTGGTGTTGCTGGAGGGGCTCCCATATCCGGTTGATTCCGACCAACTGTGGTTGCCCTTCGACAACAGCCAGAATCTCATCCACGAACTGGGACATGCGCTGGGGGCGGTACATGTTTCCGATATCAAGTCGGTTATGAACCCGGTCGCCACCTGGTATGGGACTACCAGATTCGATGAGTTGAATCATCAGATCGTGACGGCTGCTTTGGAGGGCGAACTCTCTTTCGAGAGCAAGACCGGTTATCTCGAGTATCTCAGCCGATCGATCGAGGAGTCTGCCTATGGTCTTTGCGACTTTCCCTCGGTACTCGCGCTCTATCTCGAAATGGGCCGCGGTCGGAGCTGGCGAAGCCGGCACTTGCGTGAGGCCGTGGCTTCGCAATGGCAAATCAACGCTGCCGAGGGTTTCCTCGCGATGAGGATGGGACGCCCCGCCCTGGCGGCAGAAAAGTTTAAGCTTTCGCTGGAAGGCGCCCGCCATCAGGCGGCACCCGTTTATTACCTTTCGCGAGTGGTTGACCCGGATCTGGGGGAGAGGATTCGACGAAAAGCAGCAGCCATGGGATACTACCGAGCGGCTGAATGCGCTAACTCCGAGTAACCGCCATATCTGGTTGACTTTGCCTCGCGCGAGGGGCAGATTGACGCATGCCCGATACATCCACATACAACACCACCACGATCGCAGCCGCGCTCAAAAGGTACGCCGCTGTGACCGCACGCCAGGTCGATGCTCTCCTGCACCGTTTTGGCAGCCTTAAGAAAATCCTGGATGCGAACCAGACCGAGTTGGAGACGATGGACATTCTTGCCGAAGGCCAGGCCGGTGACATCGCGCAAATCAGTGAACACCTCGAGGACACCGATACCTACCTGAGGTTACTGTCGGAACGGGGGATAACCGCGACGTCGCGATTCGACGACTCATATCCTCCCGGGCTGTTTGAGTTGAACGATCCTCCGCCTTTGGTTTTTGCCCGAGGCCGACTACCCGATCCAAAGGCTAAGTCAGTAGCGATTGCAGGAGCTTCCGAGGCCACCAACGAGGGAATCGAACTCTCCGTGAACACCGCTCAGGCATTCGCCGAAGCAGGTGTGCAGATCATCTCCTCATTGCGCAAGGGGATCGATGCCTCGGCGCATCTCGGAGCGCGGAGTGGCAAAGGTGTCTCTTTCGCCTTCCTCGAAAGTGGGCTGGATGAGATGCCCGAGGAAGCCGCTCAGCCGGTGGCGTTCGAGATCATCCAGGAGGGCGGAGTCATCTCCGAGCACTTCCCCGACGAGGAAATCGGCGCCAGCGGCTACCACATGTCCAACCGCCTGGTCGTTGCTGCCCCTCAGGCGGTGGTCATAACGGAGTTTTACAAGAACTCCACGAGAGTCCTGGACCTACTGGAATGCTGTAGTCAAATCGGCAAGCTGGCTTTTGTATTGATCGATCCCCGCCACGGTGCCTTGTCCGACGAGTCCAGCCTTGAACTGGCGATTCGCTGTGGCGCTATACCGATGGTCGGTCTCGACAAGATCGGGGACATCACCAAATCGCTGGTATAATCTGATGCGACAAGCCCCTACCGATATCTATTTCACTATCGAAAAGGAAAGCCTGGCCGAGATCAAGATTCGCAGCTCCCGCTTCATCGGCGAGGCGCACCTGGTGGAGACACTGGAGGCAGCCCAGCAGCTCCTTGAAGAGATTCGGCGCCGAGAGTACGATGCCACTCACCATTGTTATGCCTACCGCGTGGGCACTTCTCCCGATCCCGAATCCAAGTACTCCGATGACGGTGAACCGTCGGGCACTGCCGGGAGACCGATCATGGATGCTGTCCTCGGCCGAGAGTTAACCAACATTCTGGTGGTGGTTACGCGCTATTACGGCGGAATCAAGCTTGGCACCGGTGGTCTGGTTCGCGCCTACGCCGAGGCCGCTGCTGCCGCCCTGGACGAAGCCTCCAAAAAAGAATGCTATCTGACCGATCGCCTCAATCTGACCATAGAGTTTCCTCTATATGACAGGGTTATGCGGCTTGTGACCAAGTATAGCGTCATTCAGCACGAGGCCGAATTCGGCGAGCGCGTGTCGCTTGTTCTGGAAGTCCGCCGATCCTTCAAAGGGAAGTTCATCGACGAGCTGGTTCAGTTGAGTTCCGGCAAGGCTGTCATCGAGGAGCTACCGGATGAATAGAGTGGATTGTCTGGGGATGGGGATCGTGCCGCTCGATATTCTTCATCGTGTCGAGAGACTACCTCGTCCCGGTGAAAAGATCAACGCCGTCGGAGGTATCATCCAGGGCGGCGGACCGGTACCCAACACACTTGTGGGTTTGTCCCGGCTGGGTTTGGTAACTGCGGCCATTGTTGTTGTCGGCGACGATCTCCTGGGCGAAATGTCGCTGCAGGAACTTCGCAAGGAGAAGGTCGACGTGTCACAGGCGATTGTGAAAAAGCGACCTTCGGCGGCCGCGATCGGTTTGATCGGCAAGGACACCGGCGAGAGAACGATTTCCTTGCTGCGCGAAATCGACATCAAGCCCCGAGATCTGAAACTTGGCCCTTGTCCGATTCCGAAGGTGATTCATCTGGATGGCCGCGATGTTGAAGCCAACATCAAACTGGCTAGATGGGGTAAGAGGCACGGGGCGATGATTTCCCTGGATATTGGTTCGATGCGCAACGATGTCACACCTCTGCTGCCGTGGATCGACCACCTGGTTGTAGCCGATGCCTACGCCCTGCCGTTTACACGTTCCCGGTCGGCCAAGAGTGCCGTCCGAAAACTGACCGATCATTGTCCGGGTACGGTTGTCGTGACCTCGGGACTGAAGGGCTCGCTTGGCTATGAGGATAGCGAGTGGGCTACAGCCCGAGCTATCAAAGTCACCTCGGTCGACACCACCGGGGCCGGCGACAGTTTCCATGCGGGATATATCTACGGACTCATCCAGGGCTGGCCCCTGAAGCAACGTCTCGAGTTTGGTGCTGCGACTTCGGCCCTCAAGTGTACCAAGATGGGTGCCCGAACCGGCGCTCCGACCCTGGCCGAAGTGAAGAGATTCATGAGAAACTAGCCTGAGAAGTATGATTGAGACTCTAGATCAGCTCGACAAGGCACTCTTTCTGTTCGTCAACATGACGTTGGCCAATCCGGTGACCGATTGGTTTATGCCGATTATGACCGGAGACAACTTCCTGCGGATTGGCTGGCTTCTTTGTATGATTGCCATGCTAATCTGGGGAGATAAGCGACTCCGCTGGCTGGTGTTGGCATCGGTCGTGGTGCTCGCCCTGACCAATCACCTCTCAGCCGAGATGCTCAAGAAATGGATTGAGCGCCCCCGGCCTTGTCATATAATGGACAACATCAACCTGCTCGTAGGCTGCGGGGGAGGTTATGCGATGCCTTCGGCGCACGCCGCCAACTCGTGGGGCCAGGCGATTCTTTTCGGGCTAGTGACGCCGAGAGTGCGATGGCCGCTGGCGATCATCGCCTTTCTGGTCACGATAAGTCGAGTCTTCGTGGGCGTTCATTATCCCTTCGATGTGACCGCGGGAGCGCTGTTGGGGGCTGCCGTTGGTTTGGCGGTGGCGTATTGGTCCGGTCGCGTTTTGGGTGGACCGCCTGCACACGGTGTGCCGCTTTGGGAACGATCGAAAAAGAACTCGGAGAAGAAGGAGGCATAGGTGCCCTATAAGATCGAAGTCGTGCAGGGAGATATCACAGAGGCCGATGTTGAGGCGATTGTCAATGCCGCTAACAACCATCTCTGGATGGGCAGCGGTGTGGCTGGCGCCATCAAATCCAAAGGTGGCCAGTCGGTCGAGGACGACGCGACTTCCAAGGGGCCGATTATGCCCGGCGACGCCGTCTACAGCACTGCGGGCACCTTACCCTATAAGATCATCATTCATTCCGCCGTGATGGGTCAGGATTTGCGCACCAGTGACAAACTGATCCGTACCGCCACCATGGCTTCACTCAATATCGCCGAGAAGATGAACATCAAGTCGATCGCCTTTCCCGCCTTCGGTACCGGTGTCGGCGGATTCCCTATGGCAGCCTGTGCCAACTTGATGACAGCTGTGGCTCGAGGTTTCAGATCGCGTTGTCTGGGAATCGAACGGGTGCAGTTCTGCCTGTTTGACGCCTACGGCCGAGAGGCCTTCAAGAAAGCGATGGAGAAGGATTTCTAGCTAAGGACTGAAGCTTCAGTTCATCAGCTTCAGTTTCAGATTTCCCGACAGTTCGAGGGGATGGCCGGCGGCGTTCTCGAAGAGACCGTCTACGGTGATAAACGCCTTGTCCGAAACGACCGAGTCGATCTTGGCAAATCCCGAGGTGGGGACAAAAGTCTTAATCTCTGCCGGTCGATCAAATCGGCCCAAGAGTCCCACGACCGAGTTGCCCACAAGTTCGATGCTGTCCGGTTTGGCCGGTTGTGGTACGTGGAGATACAACTCGCAGTGGAGGTATTCATCGAACTCGAAAACCGGGGGATTCGCTTTGCCCTGAGCTTTCCAACGTCCGCCGTACAACACGACAGCCACGGCGTGATCGCCGTTGATTAGTTTCTCAGTGGCATAGGGATTTCCGATACGCGAATCCAGGACGTATCTCCCGGCTTCGATCTTCACCTTCTGCCGGGTTTCTTCCAGCGTCATGTACAGAGCCGTTTTGTAGCGGCTGGTGCAGCCCGCCGACAAGAGGATTGATACCGAAAGTAGTGTTACGACTAAGAGAGTACGCATCGAGGATTCCCCCTCTCTAAAGCGGCATTTCGACCAGGCGATACCGCTTATACGGTTTGGCTCCCATATGATCGGCAGCACTGCGCATAAGCTCGTTGGTTTCGAGGACCCAGGAGATTTCGCCCCATTTGTAACCCTTGGCCACCGCACGGTCCATGATTTCCAGGTTAATCATCGAGTCGATGCCGCGCTTGCGAAACTCCGGCACCACACCCATGGTAAGGACGCGGACACTATCGATTTTGTTGCGTACTTTGGTGTGCCAAAGAAGTTCCAGGAGTCCGAACGGGAAAAGCCTTCCATTCAGGCGGATTAGCGCCTGATTGATGTTCGGCAGAGCCATGACGAAGGCCACCGCTTCTCCGTCCTGCTCGACAATCAACACCAGGTCTGGGTCGACAATCTGTTTCATGTTGGCCGCGATATACTCAAACTCGGCTTCCGTGAGAGGTACAAATCCCCAGTTGTCTTGCCAGGCACGGTTGTATATCTCGCGAACCATCTGCACTTCTTCGTCGAACTTCTTCATGTTCATCGGCCGCAGAGTGACTTTGGAACGCTCTTTTATCTTCTGTGAGATCCGTCTGATACGGTCTGACACCGGCGCGTTTTCTTCGATCCGGTATGCGATCAGGTCCATCGCCTTTTTGAGACCGAACTTTTCTGCCAGTCGCGGAAGATACGGCTGGTTGTACGTCATCATTATCGACGGGGGAGAGTCAAATCCTTCCACGAGGAAGCCCAGTTCATGATTGGACGAGAAGTTCAGGGGGCCGCGCATTTTCTGCATGCCCTCGCGCGTGAGTTCGATCATGGCCACTTTGAGTAGCTTGGAGGCAATGTCGTAGTTATCGGGACAGTCGAAGAAACCGAAAGCGCCCGTTGATTCCTCGTGGTGGTCGTTGTAGTTGAAGTCGATGCAGGTGGCGATACGGCCTACGACTTCCTTGCCGTCCAAGGCCAGAAACAGCTTGGTCTTGGCACCCTTGTAGAACGGGTTCTTCTCGGTATCGAAGAATTCCTTCCGCTCCATCACCAAGGGAGTGACATAGTTGGGGTCATCCCGATAGAGTCGATTGGGATACTGGATGAACTGGTTGAGATCGGACGATGACTCAACTTCTGCGATCTTGATTTCAGCCATAGTGGGGCTAGTCAATGAGGCCTTTTTCTCGCCCGACGCGGGCCACGACCTCAACCACTCGGTCGAGCTGCTCGTCGGTATGGGTGGCGGTATAGGAAGTTCTGATCATAGCCTGACCGGGAGGCACTGCCGGAGAAATCACCGGGTTGGTGAAGATACCGTTGTCGAAAAGAGCTTTCCAGAAGACGAATGCGTCCATATCGGCGCCGACGACGATCGGCACTACCGGGGTGGCAGTGTTACCAATATCAAAGCCCAACTCGCGGAAGTCCTTCTGAATCCGTCGGGCGTTCTTCCACAGCTGTTCGCGGCGCTCCGGCTCGGACTCGATTATATCCAGAGCGGCCAGGACCGAAGCGGCGTTAGCCGGTGGAATAGAAGCAGAGAATATGAGGGCTCGCGCCTTGTGTTGGACATACTCCATGACGTCCTTGTCACCCACCACGAAGCCGCCAAGTGACGCAAACGACTTGGAGAACGTACCCATGGTGAGATCGACCTTGTCGGTCAGACCAAAATGTTCCGCAGTGCCGGCGCCGGTTTCTCCCAGAACACCCACCGCGTGGGCATCGTCGACCATCACACGGACTCCGTATCTCTCAGATATCTCGACCAAACGAGGCAAATCGATTATGTCGCCTTCCATGGAGAAGACACCGTCGACAACCACCAGGAGGCCGCCACGAGAGTTGCCGTTTTCGCGGATGTGGTTGATAACTCGCTCGTAATCGTTCATGTCGTTGTGCGCGAACTTATAAACCTTGCCGTACGACAGCCGAGCACCATCAACGATACAGGCATGATCTTGACGATCGATAATCACAGCATCACTTTTGCCGACCAGAGTCGAGATCGTGCCTAGATTGGTTTGGAATCCGGTCGAAAAGACCAGGGCGGCGTCCTTCTTCATGAATTTGGCCAGGCGGTCTTCCAGCTCTAGATGCAAATCCAGAGTACCGTTGAGGAATCGAGATCCGGTACAGCCAGAACCGAACTTGCGGACGGCCTCAGCTGCGGCCTCCTTGACCTTCGGATGGTTCACCAAACCGAGGTAGTTGTTCGACCCCACCATGATGCACTTCTTGCCGTCGACAATAACTTCGTTGCCAGGAGCCGATTGAATGGGACGGAAGTAAGGATATACCCCGGCCTCTTTAACTACCTTGGCGTCGGTATACTTAAAACACTTCTCGAAGAGGTCAGGGTATGTTGCTTTGGCCTGATCCTTGGTCTGCAATAGCGCTCCTTTCGCGACTGTGCGATGCTGATCGATTAAAACGCTTTTGCCCTCTAAAGTCAAGAAAATAGCGGTCTGAGGCCGATTACCGGCCTACACGTGACTCTCTGGGAGGTAATGACTTAACACTACATCACAGCGCCCGAACGGTCCCGATGACTACTCGTATGAACTTACTACAAGGTCGATCTCAGTCCCTGGATCCAGCTCCGTTCCGGGAGGCTCCGATTGTTCAAGGACTGTTTGCGGAAGATACTGGTCGTCCAGCCTGCGTTCTATGACTCCCGCCTTTAGCGATCGCTCCGACAGCTTTAGCAAAGCTGCATCTAAGTGTAAATCGATCAGATTCGGCATATAAGTGAAGTCGGCGAACCGACCACGGTTTACCATAAGGGTAACGGGCGTGCCACCTGTGACCTCGGTGCCCGCCGGCGGATAGGACAGTACAACCACCTTCTCGGGAAGGGTATCTGAGAAGGCCCAGGAGATGTCGCCCAATTCGAGTCCAGCCGTCGCCAGATTGAGCTTGGCCTGTCGTACCGAAAGTCCGGCGATTTCCGGTACCAGGACCATCCGTTCGCCTTTCGAGATCACAACTTTGATACTGCGACCAGACTTGACCATGGTGCCGCTGATCGGGAACTGCCCTAGAATCCTGCCCTTCTCTACACCGGGCGCGTACTCCTCGGAGGCAATCTCCCAGCCTAGATCAAGGTCCTCGAGGACTAGCTTGGCTTCGGCAAGATCTTGACCCTTTAGATCGGGAAGCACGAACTCGGCGCCGTGGCGGGTGATAATCGGCATTGCGATCAGATCCACTACCAAAACCATAACGATAATCGCTACCAGAGGAACAGCTCCTCGCATAACGATACGTCGCTGAATACTGCCGACCGGCAGCAGGTCGCTTAGAAAGGCAGATCCCTGGGGGCGTTCACGCCTGACTTTTGCTGGGTTCAACTGCGGCATAATCAAAGATTATACCCGCGAGGGGACTCCGAAACAAGTTTTTTGGGGGGACTAATGGAGTTTGCGTTTGAGGCGAGCGCAGAACGAACCGTCGAGATCCCCGAAGCCCGGATAGGTTCTAACGAAGCCACGTTCGGTGACCAACTCTTCGGGCAGAAGATCCTTGGCCGACTCAATCTCATACTCCTTGTTGCGGAGCAGGAACTCCTCGACAATCTGGTCGTTCTCGTCTCGGAGAATGGTACAAGTGGAATAGACCATGACACCGCCCGGTTTTACGAGCGTAGCCGCTTTGTCGATCATTCGGGCCTGGATCTTAGCCAGGTTGCGAGTGTCGTTTTCAGTCTTGGCCCACCGTAGATCGGAGTTCTTCCCGGCGGTACCCCAGCCCGAGCAGGGCGGATCGAGGAGGACGCGATCGAAAGGTCCGCCTTCAAACTCGAACATGTCGGCAGCAACCGGAGCCACGATCTTGATTCCCAAACGTTGGACGTTCTCCACCAGGGTGTTGAGTCTGGAGCGCGACTTGTCAATGGCAGTGACGCGGCCTCGATTGCGCATGCGGATAGCTGCGTAGGTCGTTTTGCCACCAGGGGCGGAGGTCAAATCGAGAACGTTCTGGTTGGGGCGGGGGTTGAGCAGTCTTACGGCCATACCGGAGGATTCGTCCTGAACAAAGACTTTTCCCGTCTTGATCAGTTCCTCCTCGAGAGGCAATCCGCCGCCGGATACATGGATAAACTCCGGAAGATACTTGCCGTAGCTGAAATCGATGCCGGCTGCCGACAACATGCTGGCTACTTCGTCCGGTTTGGAGCGGAGATAGTTGACGCGATAGGTTACACTCGGCGGGGAGTTGTAGGCATCGAGCAACTCCTCGGCTGACTTGTTGCCGAACTCGCGGACGCAGTAGTCGACGAAGTAGTCCGGGTAGCTGTAGAAATCTCCCAAACGTTTGACAGGGTTTTCTTCCATTGTGGAGAAGCGTACCTTGTCCGGCTCGCGGATACTGGTACGGAGAACCGCATTGACCAGGCGGGCGCGGTTCTTATCGGTCATATGCTTGGCCAGGTTCACCGACTCCGAAACTGCGGCGGCTGCCGGGATGCGATCGGTGAAACGGATCTGATACAGACCCATGCGGAGAATGTTGGACAGCTTGATCGGGAGTCCTGCCGAAGGTCGCGAGAGATAGAACTTTAGCTCGTGGTCGAGGCGGCGGCGCATTTTGGTCGTACCGTTGACCAACTGCATGAGGAATCGTCGGTCGATCGGACGGAACCTACCGTTGCGCATCACGGCTTCGACCGCGATATCGGTTTGGTCGCCCTGTTCGATCATTATGAGAGCCTTGACCGCGGCTGCACGCACCGGGTCAAAACCGCGTCCGGGATTTCCCATTAAGCACCCGTTGAGAGCTACAACTCGAGAGCCTCGACTCGCTCGCCCTCGGAATCAATGTGGTACATGTTCTTGCGGTGAAATGGCATGCCCGCCAAGGTCGCCTCCGGAAGGCCTGTCAGAGCTGCAACCACTTCGGATGGTTTGGCATACCCTCCTTCTCCGATACCCAAGCACATGTAGACTACTTCTTCTTCTATACTGAGATCGTAAATAGCCGGTCTAATATCAAGAGTTTTAGTTTCCTCTTTTCGCAGTCTCTCGACCTCGATCGATTCACGAGCCAACAGTTGTTCGATCTTCGAAGGGAGATCCTGAGTGTCTTCCAGCCACCTGTAGGAAAGCTTGTAGTCGACCCGATTAAGCTGGGCCGAGAGAGATTTCTTCTTGCCAAAGACGACACGCGCATCGAGGATATCAAATCCAAGCGGCATTGATTCCTTCAGTTTTTCCACCATGTAGGGGAGGAGGTTGCTCTCGAACGTGATATCGGCGAACTCTGATTCCGAGGTGAAGCCGAGCGGAAGGGGAGGTCCGAAGGAAAGTTTCATGCTGGGATTGAATCCCTGGCTGTAGGCCACAGGGAGTTTAGCTTTTCGGATAACGCGTTCGATCAGGCGGATATTGTCGAGGTGCGACATGTAGCGGAATCGATCCACCTTGCCCCAGCGGATACGCAGTAGATTTTTCGTCGGGGCGGCGCCGGTATCGCGCGTGGGGACTTTTTTGCGAGTGCGACCGTACTGGGGCGTCGGTGCGCCCTCGGCCTTCGCCGGGTCCTGGAAGCGAGGTACGAACTCCTTGAGTTGCGCCGAAGTTCTCTGCCGCTCTTGCTGAAGGTGCTCGACCGACTGTCCCTTGCGAATATGGGCCCAGGGCAACCTCCTCGAAAAGGGGATAGCGCCCCGGCCGGCCTCGATATCGACTCCGGCGTTCTTGAGTTCTTCAAACCAGACGTCAGGCTTGAAGTCTTCACTCCAGCCATCAAAACGGCAACCACGCTTGAATACGGCTTCAATGGCATCAGCCAGACGGCGATCTCCGCGCCCCAGGATGCCCGCCAGAATCGCCGACTCGATCGTGTGGTACTTGAAATTGACCGCTTTGATGCGATTGTTTCTGCGAATGAATTGTACTTTGCGGAGCAGTTCCTCCGGTGCGTCCATACTATCCCACTGGAACGGCGTGTGCGGCTTCGGTACGAATGGCGACAGCGTCACGTTGATCGTCTTTCGACCCGGATATTCGCAGCCGATGTCGTAAACGTTGCGGATGATATTGACGATACCCAGGAGGTCCTCGTCGGTCTCGGTCGGCAGGCCTACCATGAAATACAGCTTGATGGTAGTCCATCCCTTGGAGAAGGCGATTCGGGCGGTGTCGTAGACAGCTTCGTCAGGAAAATCCTTGCGGATAAAGAGGCGTAACCGCTCGCTGCCGGCTTCCGGCGCCAGTGTGAGACCGGACTTACGGACCGTACTGACCGCTTCCAGAAGTTCGGGACTGATCGTGCCCGGCTTGAGCGAGGAGAGCGAAATCGACACGCGGCTGTTCTTGAGCCGCCGCGCCGCGTTTCCTGCGAGGTTCTCTATATCGGGATAATCCGAGGAGGACAGGGACACCAGGGCGATCTCGTCGAAACCGGAGGCGGCTACTTGAGTCTCGATCTGTCGCATGATTTCGTTCTGAGGACGCACTCGTATGGGACGATAGATCGGTCCTGCTTGACAGAAGCGACATCCCTGAGGACAGCCTCGCATTATCTCGATTCCCAGATGGGCGTGAACCGTTTCGATGAGCGGTACGATGGGCTGCTCGGGATAGTATTCCGCTTTCAACTGCGGCAGAAGTCGGGCGTGGATTTCCTCGGGTGCATCGCCGATCGGGTTGCCGTCCGCGTCGTAGAGCGAGGGGATATAGACAGCCGAAACTTTAGAAAGTGCTCTCAGTTTCTCGGCTCGTGGCAACTCCTTCGTTTCGGCGATAACCGCCAACATCTCGGGCAGACCTTCCTCGGCATCTCCGATGAAGAAGAGATCAATGAACTCGGCCATCGGTTCAGGATTGAAAACTGCCGGACCGCCGGCCATGATAATCGGATCATCGTCGGTACGGTCAGATGATCGCAGCGGAATCCCGGCCAGGTCGAGCATAGCCAGAATGTTAGTGAAGATCAGCTCATAAGTGACGGTGAAACCGACGGCATCAAACTCTCGGGCCGGTCGGGATGTCTCTAACGAGAAAAGAGGCAGATTCTCGCGGCGGAGGATTTCCTCGGCGTCGTTGTCCACCGCAAAAGCTCGCTCGCAGACAAATCTATCGTCGGAGTTGAGCACATGGTACAGGGTCTGCAATCCCAGATAGGACTGTCCGAGTTCGTATTTGTCGGGGAAGGCATGAAGGTAGCACACCCGGTCGGCCGGATCCTTAACGACCTGGCCTTCTTCGCCGCCGGCGTATCTACCTGGCTTGACAACAAAGGGGAAGAACTTCTTTTCTAGTACCGAACGAATACCCATATAAGTGCTGCGTGCTCCTAAACTGTGCTCGGTAAGAATAAGATAATCGGATTGCTGACGCAAGTTCGAACCGCGGAGGTCGACCTGCCGCGATTATGAGAATAGCTATTTGGAAGAAGCGAGTTCCTCGACCGATGTCGTCGATTCTTCCTTCTTCTTCCGGCCATTGGGCTTTATTCGATCCTTCAGACGGCCGTAGATTCTCGAGACAAAGGTATCCGCGGCGACTCGAAGTTTCCGCTTTTCCGGTCCTCTTCTCAAGGTCACGCGCGTAGGTTTCTGGGCGGTGCGGTATTCCTCCAGAACCGCTCCCAGGTCCCGGCGGTAGTTTGTTGCCCGGCGTAGTTGCTCCAGGTTTTGATCGAGAGTAAAATCGAGATCGGCGTCTTTGCCCAACGACAGTTTGCGGACTCGCTTGAAAGAACTTGCCTTGACTTTGTCCAGGACGTAATCCATGTCGTGCAGCATCAGACTGGCGGCAAAAGCCATGGCCATGACGATAAGATCGACCGCTATAGCCAGGAACAGAGCAAAGGCGGTCAGCCAGTCCATTTCGGCGAGGTCTTCGATCACCATGCGAAAGGCGTGTTGTCGGTTGGCCGGTTTCTCGGCAAAGGCCGACGGATCGGGGGGAATCGGAAGCTCCAACGTGCGCCCCAGTAGCATTTCCGACTGTGCTCGCGGAAACAGTACCCAGGCCTGATTGATCTGCGCGTACTGCTCCTTTACCGGAAGCCCAGACTCGACCGCCAAGGCGATAGAATCTAGTTGCTGTGTGTAAAGACGAACCTCATTGTTGAGATTCTTGACGCGCGCGATCTGCCCCTGTAGGAAGTCGTATATGATCCCTTTGCCGGTACCCTGATTGTAATCGCGTCCCTGATGAACGGTCCAGGATTCGATCGTGCGACGGGCGCCGTCGAGGACCTCCTGGATCAGCGGATCCTCGGTACCCTCGTCTACTACTGTTGCCCAGCCTTTCTCCTGTTCCAGGACAAGCAGCCGCTCCAGGCGATCGACCTGATACTGACTCTGAACCGCCGCCTCCTCGGCCGATCGGGCGTAGCTGTCCAGCACCGGGCGGACTGCCGCGGAGTACTCGGAACGAGCCTCGAAGGAGCGAGTGTGATCCTTAAGCTCGGAGTCGAACGCAGCATAGGAGAAGAATATCGAGAAGCTGGCCGCGACCACGAAGACCGTTAGATAGGCGACGCGATTGCCCTGGGTCCGCATCAGGTTCCAGGCGACACCCAGCAAGGCCATTTGAAGTCCCAGGGAGCCGATAAAGGCCAGTTCCTTGGCCAGAAGAATCGTCAGACCGTAGTAGGTGGTGAAGAACGAGAGGACCGACAGCAGGAAAGTGCCGATATATATCAAAGATGTAGTGAAACCGGAAAATCGAGATGTAAACATCGTGAGCTCCCTTTGTCAGACCGAAGTTGCCGGCCGCGTGGATGATTACCGCGTTTCTTGGTTTTATCGGCCGATCAGGTCGGTGCCTTACCCGGGGGAGGGAAGTTGACCTCAAAAGATTAAACCTTTGTCGGAGTTTGCTGTAAAACGGTTGAGAGCAACCCAAACGCATGTGTGACGGGAACCAATGAATCGAATCGAATCCCTACTTTGTCAGACCGACCTGTCGGTTGTTGACCTGGCGCGAACCGGGTCGCAATCGCCCCAGCTCGACCAGTTGCTGGTTCTGCCGGATATCGAGTGGGATTGGCAGTCCGAGGGGACTGTTGCCTCCGAGCTGAGACAGCTGACAGCCGAAGGAGTTCGCACCGGCGTTGCCTGGCGACGACGTGAGTCCACCGCCTGGGCTTTTTGGCGCAGGTTGATTCGTAGCATGCCCCTGTGCCGATCTGTCACCATTCGCCCGACTTTTTCCTCGGTGCGCAACGCGGCGCTGGTTGCCGGATTGAGTAGATTCTTTGGCCTCGACATCTGTGTGGATCTGAGATCTCCCTTGACAGCCTCGAGACTCCGCCTGACTCGCTGGGAGATGCGGGCGCTGGGACAGGCAGGACGAATTCTGGTGGCCGACCAGATGTCTGCCATGGCCCTGGCCGGATATGGTCTTAACAGCCAGGTCGCACCAGCAGTCGAGCCAATCTATAAAGGACGCGTCATCGAGCAATTGCAGCCGAGGATCCTGGCTCCGGTGTACAATCCTGACGTGGTCAGTTTGGTCGCGCTCGTAAAGGCGTTCGGTTTCACTCTGTCCAAGTATCCACGGTCAAGTTTGGCGGTTCTGGCGCTATGCAGCCTGGAAGATGAGTTGACGAGAGTTTGCGCCGGAGAGGGCATCCACGAGGTCGAGCTAATCGACGGTGCCAACTCCCGCGCCGTGGATGAGGCCTTCGCCCAGAGCGATCTGCTACTCAACGCCTCGCTGGGCCACGAGATATCGGGAGCCGTTCTCAGGGCGCTGCAATCGGGTATCCCGGTGGTCACTCATCCTTCGGGATGGGCTAAGTCCTTGCCGTCCGGACAGGACGCGTTACAATTCGTCGATACCGGACGCCCGGGTCAATTGTCGGCTGCCATTTGCAGTCTTGTCGATGAGCCCGCCAGAGTTCGAAAAATGTCCTCCGTTGGTCCACAAATAGCCCGAAGGTATTTTGCGGCCTGACCCGATAACTAGTTCAAACCACACGAGAATCGACAAAATCGGTGCGAGACGGTAACTCTCGTGGCCGTTTTTTGTTGTACCTCTCGACGAAGCTGAGTATTATCGCAGAGCAGTTTCAGGAGAGCAAGAATTGCCCGATCAAGAGACACAATACACCATTGCCGTAGTGATGCCGGTCCTCAACGAGGAACGGTTCATCGGCACCACCCTCGACCTGTTGTACCAGCAGGATTTCCGCATGGACAAGGTCGAAGTGGTTGTTGCCGATGGCGGCTCGACTGATCGCACCCGCGAAGTCGTTTCCGGTTTCAAGGACCGTTTCGGTTCTTTGAAGCTGCTGGACAATCCCCCCAGGCGACCCTCTTCGGGTCGTAACGTCGGGGTACGCAACAGTACTGCTCCGTATGTCCTGGTGTTGGATGGCCACTGCTACTTGCCAACCAAGACGCTGCTTTCCGATATGGTGAAGCTGTTTGAGGAGACCGGAGCCATGTGTCTGTGTCGTCCCCAGCCGCTTGATCCTCCCGGCATCGGTGAGTTCGAGAAGGCAGTGGCGATTTGCCGGTCCTCGGTCCTGGGGCACAAGCCGGGATCAGAGATCTACAGCGAGTACGAAGGTGAAGTCGACCCGACATCCTCCGGGGCGATGTATCGTCGGGAGGTTTTCGAGCAGATCGGATTTTTTGACGAAGTGTTCGATGCTTGCGAAGATGTTGATTTCAACTTTCGCGTCCGGATGGCCCGTCTGAAATCGGTTCTCTCTCCCAAACTCAGGATTTTTTACTATCCGAGAACGAGTATTCGCCGCTTGTGGAAGCAGATGTTCCGCTACGGCAAGGGCCGTTTCCGGTTCTCGCTCAAGCACAATCGATTCTCCCTGATTCAACTGCTGGCTGGCGCCGGAGTAGTCGGGTTCGGACTGTTGCTGGTTTTGTCGGTTCTTTCGTCGTCGGTGGCCTCGGTATTCCGGACAGTTGCCGGGATGTACCTGTTGCTGGTGATTTTCTTCTCGGCCTATCTGGCCTACGCCAAGAAGCATATTGGCTGCCTGTTCTATGGGCCTCTCATTTTCCCGACGGTGCATTTCGGACTGGGAGTTGGATTTCTGAGCGGTCTGTACGAGTATTTCGACCGCCGCAAGCCGCGCACGAAACGATCTAAATCGATTATGGATCTCGAACTGGATTAGATATCAAACGGGGGGAGGAGGCGGAAATGCCCCGGAAATTCAGCTTCAGCAAACTCACAGAATTCGACAACTGTCCCCTCAAGTATAAGCTGCACTATATTGACCGAATTTCGGTCGTCAAACGCTACAGTCCTGAACTGATCCTGGGTCAGGCCGTGCACCATGTTCTCAGCCAGTTGTATCAGGCCGGAGCCGACGGTGTTCTGATCCCCGAAGATGATGCTATCAAGGCCTATCACACTCAATGGGGGAAATACCCGGTCGAGCTGATCGTTCCCAGCCGCGACTTCTACACCGTAGACGACTACATACGCCTGGGCGAAGAAATGCTGCGCAAGCACTACGGAGCCTACCAACCGTTTCGCGAGGGCACCCTGCTGGGATCTGAGATGGGCCTCAGCTATAACATTCCCGACACCGATTTCGCGCTGCAGGGTTACATCGATCGCCTCGTCCGGCGTGACGACGGTGTAGTCGAGATCTGCGACTACAAAACCAGCCAGCATGTTTCCCGGCCTTCGGACACATCCTTCCGGGTACAGATGGGCATCTACCAATTGATGGTGGAGCAGAACTATCCCTACAAGGAGATCGAAGTCTGCCAGCATTTCCTCCGCCGTGACGAGATCGTTCGACATCGCATGACCGAGGAGGAGCTGGATGTCCTGCAGGAGGAACTGAAGACTCTGATTTGGGCGGTGATCGATGCCGAACGCCTGGACAACTTCCCCGCCCGAGAAGGCTGGATGTGCAACTTCTGTGACTTCCACTCCCATTGCCCGACCAAGCGGCATCAGTTGGCGCTGGAAGGAGAGCTGGACGAGGATGAACCTCCGGTTCCGAGCGCCGATCAAATCAAAGAAATGACCGACCGCTATCTGGAGTTGGATCGTCAGGCCAAGTCTGCGAAGACCGAAATGGACAGTCTCAAACAGGAGTTTCGACGCCTGGCCGATACCGAGGGACTGCAGAAGTTGATCGGGGATACCGGCGAACTGAAAATCACTCTCAGTCGTTCGGAGAAGTTCGTCACTGCCTACCGGGATGGCAAGCGATTCGCCCGGTTATCTCAGTTGGCTCGGGCTATGGATCTTGAGGCCTATTTCAAGCTCGATGGCAACGCTTTGATGAAAGAGGTCGTACGCAAACACCGACTCACCGAAGAGCAGATGGCCGAACTCGCCGAGTTCATTGAGAGTGACGAATCGATGCGGGTCGTCACCAAGCACACTCCCGACAGTCGCGAGGACTGACTCGGTTCCCAGCACTGCTTTCTTGCGAACGCTTTTGACTAATCGTATATTCTCCTTTGAGAGGTAACCTAAAGGGGATAGAGGTACGATGAAGCGTCGTGATTTCCTCAAAAAGACCGGCAAAGCTGCCACCCTGGCCGCAGTCACCGGAGGTGCCTTCTGGGCCTTCGACGGCCGCCAGGTGCATCGCTACGAGACGGCTTCGAAGATAGCCACTGCCTTCGAAGTGCCACCAGATCCAACCCTGCCGTCGCTGGTGATGGCTCGCAACGAGGATCATGTTCAGGCTATGAAGGCTTCCCTGGATGCCATTGGTGGTATCAAGCGATTTGTAAAACCGGGGGAGAGGGTGACAATTAAGCCCAACGTCGGCTGGGACCGCTCGCCCGAACAGGCGGCCGATACCAATCCGCTACTGGTTGGAGCGATGGCAGCACTTTGCTTCGAAGCCGGCGCCAAGCGAGTCGTCGTGACCGACGTCACCTGCAACGATGCTCGTCGATGCTTCCTCAGATCAGGTATTCGTGAGGCGGCCGAGAAAGCCGGAGCCGAAGTACTGCTCGAGGCTGAGGAGGATTTCATCACTGCCGATCTCGGCGGCGAAATGCTGACCTCCTGGCCGGTGCTCAAGCACTTTGTAGAGACCGACCGTCTGATCAACATTCCCGTGGTGAAACATCACTCTCTGTCCAGCTGCACTATTGCCATGAAGAACCTCTACGGCATAATCGGCGGAATGAGGCACCAGTTGCATCAGGATATCGACCAGTCTATCGTTGACCTGGCCGCATTCTCCAAGCCTACTCTCACGGTTGTCGATGCGACACGCGTGCTCCTGCGCGGTGGACCTCAAGGCGGATCTCTTGATGACGTTGCGATCAAGAACTCCGTAATCTGCGCCACCGATCAAGTTGCGGCCGATTCACGTGCCTGCGAGTTCCTGGGACTAGAGGGCGACAAGGTCGGACACATCGCCCTGGCCGGAAAGTCCGGATTAGGAACCGTCGACTATAACGCTGCCGGATTCAAAGAGCTGGGCTGATGTCGGCACGCACAGTACGCAACCTCAGACGATTCTCCCAGTTGCTCTTCTTCGGTGTCTTTTTCTGGCTAATCCTGAAAACCAACTTCGAGGTCGACCTTGATCCGTCTAATCCCTCACAGATAACGCTGCCATATCCGGTATCGATTGCTCTGCAGTTCGATCCCCTGGTCGCGCTGTCGACTCTGCTGGCCAACGGTACGCTCTACAAAGGGTTGCTCTGGTCTCTGGTAATCCTGATTCCGACCATATTCATGGGACGGTTCTTCTGCGGATGGGTTTGCCCCCTGGGAAGTCTCAACCATTGGGTGTCGGAAGTCGGATCAGAGCGGCGCAAGCGGCGCGGCAAGGGGAAGATCGAATCCAACCGTTATCACAAATACCAGCGGATCAAGTACTACATTCTGCTCTTCGTGTTGGGCTCAGCCTGGTTTGGCTCGCTTCAATCGGGTGTACTCGATCCTTTACCACTGCTGGCACGTTCGATTGGCACCGTTGTCCTGCCGACCATTCATACTTCGGCAGTCGGCGTAGTAGGTTGGTTTAAAGCGATCGGAATTCCTCCGGTCGGCAATGCCGCTCAGGCTGTGTATGATCTGATCGCCCCCATCCTGTTCAACTTCCGACTGGTGCATTTCCACGGCATACTTACGATTGCATTTTTGTTCGTCGCGATCATCATAGGCAATCGCATCTTTACCCGTTTTTGGTGCCGCGGTTTGTGTCCCCTGGGTGCGATGTTGGGAATCTTCTCGCGCTTCGCTATCTTTGGACTGCAGAAGGATGAGAAGACCTGCGACAAGTGTCAGCTCTGCGTATTGCAGTGCCAGGGTGGCGACAATCCCGATGTCGGCCATGCCTGGAGGCAAGCCGAGTGCCATCTCTGCCTGAATTGCCAGGCGACCTGCCCGCAGGGTTCGCTGTCGTTCAAGTTCTTCCCCGAACATGAGAAGACCAAAGAGAACCCATTGCCGATCGTTAAGCCGGACATCAGTCGGCGCAAAGTCGTGACATCAGTTGCGGCCGGGATGGTGGCAGTACCCCTGCTTCGCTCGGGAGGCACTTTCGAAGTCAACGCCAATCCGCGGCTCGTCCGTCCGCCGGGGTCGGTCATGGAATCCGACTTCATCGCTCGCTGTATCCGCTGCGGCCAGTGTATGAGGGTTTGTCCCAACAACGCCTTGCATCCGACGATTATGGAATCGGGTGTGGAAGGGATCTGGACACCAATCCTAATCCCGCGCATCGGCTATTGCGAGCCGACCTGCACCCTGTGCGGTGAGGTTTGCCCCACAGGCGCCATCCTGCATTTGACAACTGAACAGAAAGTGGGTGACAAAGAGCACGAACCGAATCGTATCGGTACCGCCTTCTTCGATCGTGGTCGATGTCTGCCGTGGGCGATGGATCGACCCTGCATTGTGTGCGAAGAGTGGTGTCCGACTTCACCCAAAGCCATTCACCTCAAGGTAGAGACTGTCATCAACCGTGAAGGGAAAGAGGTCACGGTCCAGCGTCCGTACATCGATCCTGCCCTCTGCACCGGTTGTGGTGCCTGTGAGTTCGCTTGCCCGGTTGTAGACAAGCCGGCCGTCTATGTAACGGCGGTGGGAGAATCGCGCTCCCGTGAAAATCAAATCCTTCTCGAACGGAGTAGGACCAGAAACCGAAAGGAAGAGTCGTGAGATTTTTAGCTCTTGTATCGTTGATTGCTCTAGTGCTAGTGTCTTGTGCCGGGGAGGAGACAGCCAAAGTCACAGACGCCGCCTCATTTCTGACCGACGAGATCAAACAGGGCGGGTTGGTACGCGTCGGCGAAGTCCGCACTTTTGAAGGACAGGCTCTATGGGAGTATATCAACGGTGGAGCTGAGCTGTATCACGACTACAACTTTATCAAGGTTGTCACAGCAGACTATAAGGCCGGTGATGTAGAACTTGTTGCAGACATTTACGAGTTCGACACACCCCTCAATGCCTACGGTCTCTATTCGATGTTGCGTCCGGCTGACCCAACCTACGTGAACCTGGGCGCGGAAGGCTATGCGGCACCCGGCACCATTATGTTCGTGTCAGGGCAATACATGCTCAAGGTGATCGGATTCGACGACACCGAAGCTACCAACGCCACCATGTCGGACCTGGCCGGTGGGCTTGCGCTCGTGGCCAAGGAGGCGGTTGGATCGTCCAGTGTCCCCGCGGTGTTTGAGCTTTTCCCCGATAGCAACCGGATCGACGGCAGCCATCAGTACTGGGCCAAGTCGTTCCAGAGTCAACCGTTCATGACCGGAGTTTACAGCCAGGATTACATGCTCGATGGCAGCCGGATGACGCTCTTCATCAGTCCTGAGAATGCCGGAACCAAAGTCCTCAATTGGTCGTCACAGGCGAGTGGTGCGGGAACGATGGTCGACTTGCCTCAGGGAATAGCGTTCGATGAGGCGAAGGGTTTCGCCTACGAGGATGACTTCTATGGCACTGTAATCATGGGAATGAAGGGGGGCAAGATGGTGGGCGCGATCGGCTACTCCAATCCGTATTTACCTATGGTAACCACCTGGCTAAAATCGTTCGAGAGCTAAATCACCAACTCCGCGAACTTGTGGAGGACATCTACGGTTCGCACCACACCAACCACGATTCCATCTTTCAGAACCGGCAGCAAGCTGAACTTGTTGGCGTTCATGTCGTAGACAGCGTTAACTATGCTGTCGTTGAAGTCGGCAGTAGCTTTCACCGGCACCATGATGTCGGCGATGGGACGATCGGCCTGCCGACGCACCTCCTCGACAATCTGATCGCCGTCAACGGGAGTCTTCTCGTCGTCTAGCTTGGCAACTACCCGGCGTCGTTCTTCCAGGGGCAAGTTTAGTAGTACCGGCGGCTCCAATCCGCGAAGAATATCGCGACGCCGTACCATCCCTACCAGCTGATACTGCTCGTCAAAAGCCAACGCTACCCGGGGAAGAGAGCGGCGGCCCTCGATGACCAGTTCGCTGTTCTCGAACTCAGCTATCGCTTGACGCAGAGTGAACCAATGGGGCAAGTGGGGGTACTTGTCCAAAGGGATCATGATCTCACCGACCGTCGCGAACTTCATAGACGTTTCACCCTTGCGAACCTACTCCGATTTCTGGTGATACTTGGCGACCATCGTTGCCACCTCATCCGCCGGTCGACCGCTGATGTCCGCGATCTCCTCAACGTTACCGTCACACTCCTGGACCAGTCGCTTCCAGTATTCCTCTCTGAAGCGGCTTTCAGCCTCACCCAGATCGGACGAGAACAGGATCGACTCCAGTTTCTGCAGAGAATGGCGGGCATCCAGGAGCCTTTCCGCGCGGGAAATCGAAAGCAGGATCTGTTCCTTTCGGAACGGTTTCTTGACGTAGTCAAATGCGCCCAACTCGCGTGCCTTGTCGGTCGTCTCGGCGCTGCCAAAGGCGGTCATGATGATGACCTCCTCCGGGCGGTCATGGTCCTTGATCCAATTGAGCACGTCGAGGCCGTCGAATCCGGGCATCTTGAGGTCGGTGACGATAATGTCAAACTGCTCTTTCTCGAGGATGGAGTTGATTTCCAGAGAGTTATTGGTTGTGACGACAGTGTGCTCGGTGTACTCGGTGAGCACGTGCTCCAGAAGCTCCAGCATGTGAAGTTCATCGTCAATGACCAGGATTCGTCTTTTCATTACCTCGCTCCAGATTAGCTTTCGTTTCGACCGGGATTTTGGATCAGCCCCAGCTTGCGCATGAAGTCCTTCGTGTACCAGTCGGTCACGCCGTCACTGGAAAGAGCCATATCCAACTGCTTGGTCATCATGGTCAGCCTTCCCAGGTTGTGGAGCCTTCGCTTGATGCCCGCTTCGTCCTTATACGATACGGTGGCGTTCATGAAGTCACTCTTATGCTGGCATTCAAAGTCCATCTTGCCCAGGATATCCGTGATCAGTCGGATTCGGCGTTGCCTTCGCTCCAGAGTGGCGCCGCCGTAAGAGAATTGCATCCGGATGTAGTTCTTGCTGATGTCCGGGGAGCAGAGTCCCTCGACCGAGGCGAGATGATAACCCATCCGCACGCTGAAAATCATGTACTCGTGACTTATGATCGCGAAGCTGTCCTCGGCGTACTCATGTTTGGAGCCGGGATCCTCGAAGCTCCGCTCGATACGCCCCACCGGCTTGAGTTGCGGCGGCGGTGCGGTGGAGGGCCAGCCCTCCTCCTTGATACCGGCCCAATAGGCGTTCATCGGTAGTGAATTGATTTCACTTTCGTCTATCGTGCCTCTCTTGCCCGTGAAGGAATGATCGCGATCGATGTAGATCACATTCAGCTTCAGTGGAAGGTCGGTTTTCAGGCGCAGGCTGATCTTCTCTTCGTCCTTGATCCGAGAGGCTCCGAAGAACATCTCCTTCATAGCCTTTTGGTGAATGAACCGCGTAATATCATGGAAGGTAACACAGTTCTCGATGGCAAAATCGGCATCCTCAGGGTGAAGCAACCGCAGCGGCGACACCAGGTCCAGGACGCGTCCCAATATATCGTAGATCGATCCCCGATCGGGGCGGTCGTACTCCGGTCTGCGCTGGGCGATCAATTCGGACAACTCGCCCTCATAGATGCAAGCGCCGGTCGCGTCGACTGTCACAATCCTGCCTGACGGGAGACTCTCGGCTTGGCTAACACCCACCAGCGTCGGCACACCATACTCACGGGCGATAGTCGCCATGTGGCTGGCGACGCCGCCGATCTCGGTCACCAAGGCTCTTATCTTGGTCATGACCGTGATCAATCCGGGGAAGGGATGGGGAGCAACCAGCACCGCGCCTTCGGGGACTCGCGGCAAATCGGTCGGTGAACTGATATGATGGATTTTCCCGGCGCCGGCACCGTGGCTGGCAGTGATTCCATCGCTAAGAATGAGATCGTAGCCCGAGGTATCGTGGGGAGTAAGCTCAACGGCGGAAGCCATCACCTGAAGCGGGCGCGTCTGAAGCAAGAGCAATCGATTCCGTTGGTCAATCACCCACTCGATGTCTTGCGGCATCCCATAATGCTCTTCGAGCTGAACGGCATACTCGGCCAGTTTGGCCAGGTGCTTTTTGCCGATCGATGGCAACGACTGACTGTTGAGCGGAATCAACTCCTCAACCGTTCCTCCGTCGAAGCTGTTGCAGAGTTGTACCGGCTTCACGGAAACCTCGCTATAGAGAATCGATCCGTCCTTCCGAGAGACGTCGAAAGTGTCGGGGGTGAGGGTGCCGTCGACCAGGTACTTCCCCAGACCAAAGATCGAGTTGACCATTACGGCATCTTCGCCCGGGTTGACGGGATTTCGGGAGTATACCACTCCGGCCGCGGAAGCGTCAATCATGGCCACACAACCGACCGACATGGACAGCTCCGATTCACTCAGCGAATGGCTCAAAAAATAGTATATAGCTTTTGGGGTGAACTTGCTGGCCAGAACCTCACGGTAGTACTTGAGGATCTGATCGCTGCGCACGTTCAAGTAGGAGGCATACTGGCCGGCGAAACTGAACATGGTGTCCTCGCCGATAGCGCTTGAACGGAGAGAGAAGCGATCGATCCCAGTCTTCTCTTTGAGTTGTGCACAGGCGGTCTGCAAAGACTCGGCCAGATCATCGGGTACACGGCTGGTCCGAATGAGCTGCTGAATCTCGCGGCTGACCTGCTCAAGATCCTCATAGCTGCGGATATCCACCGAGTTGATTCGTCGGCTGATTCGTCTCTGAAGATGGTTAGCGTCGATGAAGTGCTTGTATGCCCAGGCCGTAATCGCGAACCCGTCCGGGACCGGCAGGTCCAGTTTGGACTTCATTTCCCCCAGCTGGGCGTTCTTACTCCCAACGCTGTAGGAGTGCATTCGATTGAGTTTACCGAAGTCGCGGGTGAAAGTGTCCTCACGCACCGGCCGGTTGCTGGGGAAGACGATATCCACCTCGTTATCGATCAATTCGAATCGATCCCGAAGGGGTATGTAGGCGTCGCCGCCCAGAGCAATCATCCGCTCGATCAGCCCGCCGATGTCCTTGCGAAGCTCCAGGATACTCTGCCGGATGTAGTTCATGTCGAACAGGAACTCACCCTGGGCCTTTTCCTCCATGTCACTGATCAGATGCAGCACCCGGTTGTTCAGATCAAGCAGGGCGTGGAAATGCTCAAACTTCTCGCGAATTGCCTGTAGTTCGCTGCGAACTTCGGGTCGGGAAAAGCCTGAATCGGGGAATTCCTTGGCCAAACTAGCATCGCCTCATGGTGGGGCATCTCATTTCGGACGCCTGTAAGTGAATCTCGGCATTCAAGTTTGGCAATATGGGAACAGAGACGGCCAAAATCAACAGATTTGGCCGTCTTACAAAGAGATGATTATTCTGATTGAAAGGTCTGGCTCTAAGCAGCTTCGATCGGTTCCGCAGTGCGGGGGAGGTCCTCGTCACAACGGATACCGTTACGCTTGATTATCCGTGCCGGCGTGCCCACCACCGAAGTGTTGGAAGGCACGTCGCGCATTACCACGAAAGCGTTGGCGCCGATATTGACGTTGTCGCCCACCGTAACCGGTCCCAGGATGGTGGCGCCGGTGCCGATAAACACGTTGTTGCCCAGAGTAGGATGCCGCTTGCCCTTATGCTTGCCGGTACCACCCAGAGTAACGTTATGGAACAGGACGACGTTGTCGCCGATGATGGCGGTCTCACCGATTACGACGCCGGCACCATGGTCGACAAAAAAGCCCTTGCCGATAGTTGCTCCGGGGTGAATCTCCAGGCCGGTAAGGAAACGGCCAACTTGTGAAAGCATCCGGGGGATAAAAGGTACCCCGACTTTCCACATCCAGTGTATCAATCTATGCCAGACTATTGCATGAAATCCCGGGTAGAGTAGAAACTCGATTCCCCTCGCCGCAGGATCATTGCGATAGATGGCTTTGACGTCTGCTACAATTGCCCACATATGTCTCTATTGTCGGTCTTAAGGTTAGCTAGCCTTAGCTGTCTTGGTTGAACAGGACGGTCGAAAGGTATCTTTCGCCGGTGTCACAAACAAAAGTGACCACGTTTTTGCCTTCGCCCAGTTCTTTGGCTACCTGAAGGGCAGCCCAGACGATGGCTCCGCTGGAGATTCCGGCCAACATTCCTTCTTCGGCAGCCAGTCGGCGAGCGATTTCCATGGCGTTTTCGTTGGCGACTTTAATAACCTGATCAACGACGTTCCGGTCGTAGTTGTCCGGAACAAATCCGGCTCCGATTCCCTGCAGCGGGTGAGGTCCCGGATCTCCGCCGGAGAGAACCGGCGAGGCCTCGGGTTCAACCGCGAC
>Ga0180435_10000909_pt1 | contig 31175 bp, 32 predicted proteins | sample SS_ome_3_FD_132467 | JGI IMG/M metagenome (GOLD analysis project Ga0180435, IMG submission 132467) | Hypersaline lake sediment archaeal communities from the Salton Sea, California, USA - SS_3_S_1 metaG | ecosystem: Environmental > Aquatic > Non-marine Saline and Alkaline > Hypersaline >... | reverse complement strand
GTGAAGGGCTCTTCGCGGTCGAAATCGTAGTAGAAGCCGTTGTCGATCACCGGGCCGATGGTGACTTTGACGTCCGGCCAGATCTCCTGCACTGCGCGCGCCATGATGTGGGCGGCGTCGTGACGCACGAGTTCCAGCGCCTGGGCCTCGTCCTTCATCGTGTGAATGGCGATCTCGGCATTCTCGGCGATCGGCCATTGCAAATCGTAGTGCTGCCCGTTCACGCTTGCCGAGATCGCTTTCTTGGCGAGGGAATTGGAGATGCCGGCGGCCACTTCGGCGGCGGTGATACCGGCCTCGAACGCCTTCGCGTTGCCATCGGGGAATGTCAGGGAAATCTGGGCCATCTGGCTCTCTCCTCGTCGGTTTGGCGCCCACGGAACGCCCGGTTGCGGGTATGGTGCGCCTCATGTGCCCCCGGCGGCCGGGGAAGTCAACGCGGGGCGGGGCATCTGCGGCGAATTGGTTCTTTCCGGCCACGGCCGGCGCGCTAGGTTGGCGACATGATCGAGACGTTGTTCACGCGGATCGCGGGCAGGCCGGAACTCGACCACGAGGCTGGCAACGGCATGCGCCACGTGGCGGCGCTCAGCATGACCAAGCTTGCCGACGGGCTGATCGATCCGAAACTTGTGCTCGCCTGGCTGCTCAACGCGCTGGGCGTGCCGGCGCCCTTCGTCTCGGCGCTGGTGCCGATCCGGGAGGCCGGCGCGCTTCTGCCGCAGGTGTTCCTGGCCGGCTGGCTCGGGCGGATGCGGCAGCGGCGCTGGATGTGGGTTGCCGGTGCGCTGGTACAAGGGCTCGCCGCGGGGCTAATCGCGGTCGCGGCCATCACGCTCACCGGCGCCGAGGCAGGCTGGGCCTTCGTGGTCGCGCTCGGCGGGCTGGCGGTGGCGCGGGCGGCGTCAAGCGTGAGCTACAAGGATATTCTCGGCAAGACCGTGGGAAAATCGCGCCGTGGCGCGGTGACGGGGTTCTCCGGCTCCGTGGCCTCTGCCGGGGTGGTCGTGTTCGCGCTTCTGCTGGTGTCGGGCGCGCTCCAGGACGCGATCGCGCTGGCCGGGGCAGTCGCTCTGGCGGCGTTCCTGTTTCTCGCCGCGGCTCTCATCTTTGCCGGGCTGCGCGAGGCGCCGAGCGCTGTGGCGCAACAGGCCGGCGGGCTCGAGCTGTTTCGCTACTTCCGCGAAGACCCGAACTTCACCCGCTTTGTCGTCGCCCGCGGGTTTCTTACCGCAACCGCTCTCTCACCGCCCTATATCGTGCTCCTCTCGGGCGAGGCCGGTGGCGCTCTGGGACAGCTTGGCGCGCTGGTGATCGCCTCGGCCGCGGCGGCCTTCCTGTCGTCCTGGGCCTGGGGCCGGTTTTCCGATCGCTCCTCGCGCAAGGTGCTCGTCGCGGCCGGCGGGCTCGGGGCCGGCGCGATGCTCTTCGCGGTCGGGCTGCATGGGCTTGGCCTCGGGGCGACGTACTGGGCGCTGCCGCTGGCGCTGTTCGGGCTGATGATCGCCCACCACGGCGTGCGGACCGGGCGGTCGACCTACCTCGTTGATATCGCGCCGGAGCATGCCCGCGCCGGCTATGCCGCGGCCTCCAACACCGCGATCGGCGTGCTGCTGCTGGTCGCGGGGCTCGTCGGTGGCGGGCTCAGCGTGATCGGCCCGGTGGCCTCGCTGCTTGGATTTGCCGCGCTGGCCCTCGTCGGCGCCGGGATCGCGCTTGGCCTGCGCGAGGCTGAATGAGCCTTTTCAAGCCGCCCGCCATCAGGCAGGATCGGGGAAAACCGCGGGGACAGGGATGCGCGCACCGGAGTTTCTCGAGACCGAGTCAGGCCGTCGAATCGCCTATCACAAGACCGACGGCGCCGCGCCCGGCGTGGTTTTCCTCGGCGGCTTCATGTCGGACATGGAGGGCACCAAGGCGCTGGCGCTCCAGGATTGGGCGAAACGTCGCGGCCGGGCGTTCCTGCGCTTCGACTATTCCGGACACGGGCAAAGCTCCGGCAAGTTCACCGATGGCTGCATCTCGGACTGGGCGGCGGATGCGCGCGCGGTGATCGAGGCCGCAACCGAAGGCCCGCAGGTATTTGTCGGCTCCAGCATGGGAGGGTGGGTTTCCGCGGTTCTGGCCAGCGAGATCCCGGAAAGAATCGCCGCTTTCGTGGGAATCGCCGCAGCCCCGGATTTCACCGAAGACAGCATGTGGCGCGATCTTTCGGTCGAGGACCGGGCGAAGATCATGGACATCGGCCTGATCCACCTGCCCTCGGAATATGACGATCCCTATCCGATCACCAAGCGGCTGATCGAAGACGGGCGCAAGAACCTCGTGCTGCGCCGTCCGCTCAGGATGCCCTTCCCGGTGCGGCTGCTGCAGGGCACGGCGGATGCCGATGTCGAGCGCGACGTCGCGCTGGCCCTGCTCGACCACATCCAGGGCGACGACGTGCGGCTGACCTTCGTGAAGGGGGCCGATCACCGGTTCTCGACGCCGGAGTGCCTGGCGCTGGTCGAGCGCTCGGTGGACGAGGTGCTCGGATGAACGAGCCGATCCTCTTCGTGCCGGGCATGATGTGCGATGCGCGGGTGTTCGGGCCGCAGATCGAAGACCTGTCGCGCGACCACGCCATCCAGGTGGCGCGTGTCACCCATGCCGAGACGATCCGCGAGATGGCCGCCGAGGCGATCCACCACGCTCCACCGCGATTTGCGCTTGCGGGGATCTCGATGGGAGGGATCGTGGCGATGGAAATCCTGCGCCGGGTGCCGGAGCGGGTGACGCGGATTGCGCTCATTTCCACCACGCCGCTTTCGGAATCGCCCGAGCAGGCCTCCTGGCGCGAGCCGCAGATCGTGAAGGCGCAGTCGGGCAACCTGATCGACGCAATGCGCGCGGCGATGTCGCCGGACAATCTCGGCCCCGGTCCGAGCCGCGCGCGGGTTCTGGCCCAGCTCGACGAAATGGCGATCGACATCGGCGCGCTGGCCTTCATCCGGCAATCGCGCGCCCTGCAGCGCCGGCCCGATGCGCAGAAGGTGTTGCGCATGACCCGCGCCCCGGCGCTGGTGCTCTGCGGCGCGCATGACCAGATCACGCCGGTCAAGCGCCACAGCTTCATGGCCGAGCTGATCCCCTATGCCGAACTCGCGATCATCGAGGAGGCGGGCCATATCCCGACGCTGGAGACCCCGGAGAAGGTCAGCCTCGCTCTACGGGCGTGGATGGATCTGCCGATGGTGTTGCGCTGAGGCTCAGAGCAGCCGCAACGACCCGGCGAGGAACGGGAACCTGTCGGTCGCCGGCGTCACGATGAGGTCCGACAGGAGTGGCCTCAGGTGCTGGACAACCTGTGCCGGCATGTCGCCGAGAATGCCGGCGCGGGCCGAGAGCGAGATCCGGCGCGAAATCGGCGCGAAGGGCAGGGGCGCGATGTCGACTGCGTCGAGGAACCGCCGGGCCCGCAGGATGCCGAGCGGGGTAAGAATCGTCCACCCGGCACCAGCCGCGACCATCGCAAGGATCGCGTGGTAGCTGTCGAGCTCGAACCGGTGGGCCAGTGTCAGGTGCTGGCGGGCGAGGTGATCGGCAATCTGCCGGCCCATGACCTGGCGGGCGGAATACTGGATCAGCGGCAGGTTGGAGAGTGCGTCGAGCGCGGTGATCTGGCCTTTCGGGACAGCGGCAACAAAGGGCTCCTCGATCAGCGGGTGCACCTCCATCCAGTCGGCCGGTGCCCCGATCTCGGCGGCCACGATCACGTCGAGGGCCCGGGCGTCAAGCTGGTCGGCCAGCCGGTGCGAGGCGCCGGTCTCGAGCAGGAACCGGGTGTCGGTCAGATCGCTGGCCATGCGGGCCAGAAGGCGCGGCGTGACGTCGGCGTCGAAGTCCTCGATCATGCCGAGCCGGAACCGGGTGAGACGGGACAGATCGGCAAGCGCCAGTTCGGCCCGAGCCTGTTCGGCTTCGTCGAGCATGGCCCGCGCGCGGCGGCGGAAAAGCTGGCCCGCAGGGGTCAGTTCCAGTGGCCGCGACGACCGGTCGACAAGGCCCGCACCCAGTGCGGCCTCAAGATTGGTGAGTTGTTGCGACACGGAGGAGGGGCTGGCTTCGAGCCGCCGCGCGGCGACCGAGATCGACCGTTCTTCGGCGATCGTGAGAAACACCTCGATGCCCCAGAGCGTGACCCGGCCCGCCGTTTCAACCATACTCCGGGTCCCTCGCGGTGCTCTGCGCCGGTGGTGTCGTCACATTCCCGAAAGCTTGGCCTGCAACTCCGCGAGCTGTTTGCGGATCGCGTCAAGCTCGGCGTCCTTGTCGCTGTCGGCCTCCGCGGCCTCGTCATCCTTGTCCGGCTCGGAGCTGCCGGCGGCGCCCCAGCCCTGCTTCATCGCCTTGAGAAACGCCTGTTGCTGCGCCTGCATTGCCTCGAAGCCGGGCATGCTGGCCATCGGGTTCGGCACTTTGCCGAAGTTCTCCATCACCTTCGACTGGCCCTCGCGCAGCATTTCGAACGAGGCGGCGAGGAACTGCGGCACGACGCTTTGCGCCTGCGTGGTGTAGGAGCGGACAAGGTCAGTGAGCACGTCAACGGGCAGGACGTTCTCGCCCCGGCTCTCGTGTTCTGCAATGATTTGAAGCAGATACTGACGGGTGAGATCGTCGCCCGACTTCAGGTCGATGATCTGAACCTCGCGTCCGTCACGGATGAACCCGGCGATATCGTCGAGCGTCACGTAGTCCGACGTCTCGGTGTTATAGAGCCTGCGGCTGGCATAGCGCTTGATCAGAAGCGGGTCGCTGTCCTTGGCCACGCGGTGTCCTCCCTCGTTGGTCCGGGCATTTCGCCGTTGCAGAAACACTACGTTACCGATGAAACGAAAAGCAAGCGTCCCTTCGCCACAGGGGGGCGCAATGAAAAGGGCGAGCCCGGAGGCTCGCCCTCAAAGTCCTGCCGGCCGGGAGGAGGGGGCCGGCGGGTCTGAATGATTACTTGGCGCTCGCTTTCTTGGCGGCCTTGGTCACCTCGTCGGTGGCCTTCTTCATCGCGGCCGAGGCGTCGGCGCCCATGTCTTTGCCGGCGGCGAGCATCAGCTCGACGGTGTCCATCTGGACCTTCTTCGCGATCTCGGCGAAAGCGGCCATGTTCTCGGTGGCGAGTTCAGCCTGCGACGAGGCGAAGTCGGTCATGGCTTTGGTGTAGTCGGCGGCTTCTTTCTTGGCCGCGGTCATGTCGCCAACTTTGCCGAGGGTCTCTTTGGTCCACTTGGTCGAGATCTCGACCGACTGGTTGGCGGCGTCGAGCGCCACTTTCGAGAACTTCTCGCCGAGTTCGGCTTGCGACTTGAAGGCGTCTTCCATCGCCGAGGTGTCCATCGGGAACGCGCCCATCATGTCCTTGAACATCTTGGTGTAGTCGTTCGACTTGGTCATGGTGATCTCCAATCTGGTTGTCCGGGGCGGCTGCCCGGGTGAATTCTGCGACTGCAAAGAATATGGATGCTGCAGTGCAGAAAATCAAGTTTTTTCTGCACTGCAGCATGTTTTTCTGTCAGGTGAGAAAAACACCCGTGGAATCAGGCTTTTGTCGTCTGGACCACGTAGGTTCCGGGGGCCGCGCAGAGCACCGGGTGCTCCGAATCGCCGGGTGCGCGCGCCGGGATCTTCTTGCCCGACCGCTCCGCCAGCCACTCGCCCCAGCGAAACCACCAGGTGCCGGCGTGGGACTCCGCGCCGTCCTGCCAGGCTGCGGGGTCTTCTGGCCAGTCGGCATTGGTGTAGTGGCCGTATTTCTTCTTGGATGGCGGATTGACGATCCCGGCGATATGGCCCGATTCCGACAGGATGAAGGTCTTGTCCTCGGAGCCCATCTGGCGGATGCCGCGATAGCTCGACCGCCACGCCGCGATATGATCGGTCTCGCAGGCAATCGCGCAGAGCGGCACTTTCACGTCTTCGATCTTGAGCCGTTCGCCCAGCAGCGGGAAACCCGCGCCGGTGCCGGCAAACTTGTCCTGCTGGCAAAGCCCGCGCAGATATTCGACGGCCATCTTTCCGGGCAGGTTGGTGCTGTCGCCGTTCCAGTGCAGGAGATCGAAGGCCGGCGGCGGGTCGCCCAGCATGTAGGAGCGGATCGCCGGCTGGTAGATCAGGTCGTTTGCACGCAGGAACGAGAACGTGCGGCTCATGTAGAGCGACGACATCATGCCGGTTTCCTGCGCCTCTTCCTCGATCCCGTCGACAAAATCATTGTCGAGAAACACGCCGACTTCGCCCTGGTCGGAAAAATCGGTGAGCGCGGTGAAGAAGGTGGCCGAGTTCACGCTGTCGTCGCCGCGCTTGTTCAACAGCGAGAGGGTCAGCGCAAGCGTCGTGCCCGCGATGCAGTAGCCGACAACGTTGATCTTGTCCTGCCCGGAGATCTTCTTGACCTCGTCGATCGCGGTGAGGAAGCCCTCCTCAACGTAATCGTCCATACCCACGTCGGCATAGCTGGCGTCGGGGTTGACCCAGGACACCACGAACAGGGTGAAGCCCTGTTCGGTGATCCAGCGGATCAGGCTGTTCTCAGGCTTCAGATCGAGGATGTAGAACTTGTTGATCCAGGGCGGGAAGATCAGCAGCGGCTTTTCATACACCTGCTTGGTGCGCGGCGCATACTGAATCAGCTCGAACAGCCGGTTGCGGTAGACCACGGACCCTTCGCTTGTGCCGAGGTTCTCGCCGACCTTGAATGCCTCCGGGTCCGACAGCGTAACGATCAGCTCGCCGTCATGTGCCTCGAGATCGCGGATCATGTTCTCGAGCCCGGCGACGAGCGATTGCCCTTCGGTTTCGATCGCTTTCTCCAGCGCATCGGGGTTTGTGGCGAGAAAATTGGTGGGCGCCATCATGTCGACGATCTGCTGCGCGAAATATCGCATGCGCTGTTTCTCGTGCGGGTCGACGTCGTCAAGCTCCTCGACGGCCTTCTCCACCGCCTCGGCGCCGATGAAATACTGCTGCTTGAGATAGTTGAAATAGGGGTGAGTATCCCACAGCGGGTTTGAGAAGCGGCGATCTTTCGGGTGCGGATCCTCCGGCACGAGGGTGCCGTCGGCGTCCATCAGCGCTTGCTGCGCCTCGATCGCGTGGTTGAGCGTCTTGCCCCAGTATTCGATCTGCTGCTCCCAGACCTTGGCCGGGTTGGTCATCATCTCGGCCCAATAGGCGCCCATCGCCCTGCCGACGAACTCCGGCCCCGGGCCCTGCAGCGAAGGCCGGATCGGTTTCTTGTGTGACATGGCCGCAATCAGGCGGGCGGTCAGCGCCTCGATCTTGCCGAGGTTTTCCTTCAGCGTCTCGCTCATCTCTGCCGGCGCCATCTCTTTTGTTGTCATGGTAAGGATTTCGCCCTATCTTATTTCGCACCCGCAGCATTTTGCCACACGTTAACCGCGCTGGTGGCAGGCTATCTGACACTGGTGCGGCAAGGCAACAGGGAGGGCGCCCATGCGCTACATGCTTACGTATGACCTGATGGAGACGATGCGCAACACCAACCAATGGTTGGGGGCGACGGCCGCGGCGTTCGGCTCCTACCCGGCCGTGGCAGCCTTGCCGAACCCCTATTTTCAATGGCTTGCGGCATGGGGCGAGGTCACGGAACGGACCTTTTCGCGCATGGTGGCGAAGCCGGACTGGGGCATCTACTCGGTCGTCGGCGAAGACGGCCGCGATCACGTGGTCACCGTCGAAAAGCTCGTCGAGCGCCCGTTCGGCGACCTGATCCATTTCAAGGTGCAGGGCCGTCCGGAGAAGGCACGCCGGGTTTTGCTGGTGGCGCCGATGTCGGGTCACTATGCCACGCTTTTGCGCTCTACCGTCGCCTCGCTCCTGCCCGATGCCGAGGTTTACATCACCGATTGGCACAATGCGCGCGACATTCCGGTGAGCGAGGGCAAGTTCGATATCGAGGACTACACCCTCTACCTCGTCGATTTCATGCGCGCCCTCGGTCCCGACACGAACGTGATCGCGGTCTGCCAGCCGGCGCCGCTCACCCTCGCGGCCACGGCCTACCTTGCCGAGCTGGACCCCGAAGCCCAGCCGCAGACGCTCACGCTCATCGGGGGGCCGATCGACCCCGATGTCGCCGCGACGGAGGTGACGGATTTCGGCAGCCGGGTAACGATGGGCCAGCTCGAGGAAACCGCGATCCAGCGGGTCGGGTTCAAGTACCAGGGTGCGGGGCGCATGGTGTACCCGGGCCTGCTGCAACTCGCCGGCTTCATGTCGATGAATGCCGAGACCCACTCCGAGGCTTTTGCGAACCAGATCGCCAAGGTGATGAAGGGCGCGGCAGGCGATCACGACAAGCACAACAAGTTCTACGACGAGTATCTCGCGGTGATGGACATGACGGCGGAGTTCTACCTCTCGACCGTCGAGCGCATTTTCAAGAACCGCGAGATCGCCAAGAACGAGTTCGTGGTGAAGGGCCACCGGGTCGACATCGGCAAGATCACCGACGTGGCGATCAAGACGGTCGAGGGCTCGAAGGACGATATCACCGCGCCCGGCCAGTGCGCCGCCGCCTTGCCGCTCTGCACCGGCGTGCCGGAAGAGAAGAAGGCGGGCTACATCGAGATCGGTGCGGGCCATTACGGCATCTTCGCCGGCAAGTCCTGGCGCAATCACATCCGCCCGCTGGTGCTGGAGTTCATCGACCAGAACGCGGGCGCCCATGCCGAGCAGGCGAAGAAGAAGCGCGCGAAAAAGGCCGGCAAGCCGAAGCTGAAAGCAGTGTAGGCCGGGCGGCGCCAAGCGGTTTCGAAACGCCGTGCCGACGCCGGATTCAGGCTCACGTACCGTAGGCGCGCGCACTTCCTTTCACGTCCTCCGCGGCCGCGATCAACGCCTCGGAGATGAAATCCAGCTCCGGGCGTTTCAGCCGCACCGGCAGCCGCGTGTCGCAAGCGCGCATCAGCATGTCGCGGGTTCTTGGCAGCTCGCCCGGGGCCTCGGGCAGGAATTGCCAGTTCCAGAAGGCGCGGGCATTGTCCTCGGACATCCCGAAGACCTGCACGCTCACGCCGCGCTCCCTCGCCATCGCCTGGAACACCTGCACCTCGCCGTCCGACATGCCGAGGAGGTTGAACTGGATCGAGTCCGGCGCGCGGGTTTCGGGGCCAAGCGGCGCGGGCACCTCGATCCACGGGCTCGTGTTGAGCCGCGCGGCGACGTAGTCGTGGTTGGCGAGCCCGTCGCGCACCCGGCGCGTCAGTTCCGGGATCTGCGGACGCACCACCGCTGCCGAGAGGTTCGACATCCGGGTGTTGTAGAGCGGCAGCTTGTTCTGCCAGCGGGCAAAGGCCTCCTGCAGCTCGGGCGAGTTCTGCCCGTGCGGGCCCTTGTGCTTTTTCCAGTTGTGCTCGTAGGCGCCCGACATGATCACCGCCCGGGCGATGATGTCGGCGTCGTCGGTCACCATGATCCCGCCTTCGCCGGCGTTGAGCATTTTGTAGGACTGGAAGGAAAACGCGCCGATCTTGCCGATCGTGCCGATCTTTTCGCCGTGCCAGAGCGTGCCGAGACTGTGGGCGGCATCCTCGACCACCGGCACACCGCGCGCGTCGCACAGCGCCATGATCGCGTCCATGTCGGAGGTGTGGCCGCGCATGTGGCTGATGATCACCGCGCCGATCTCATCGGTGAGCTTGGCCTCGAAATCGGCCATGTCGATGCGGTAATTGTCGCCGACCTCGACCAGAACCGGAATGCAATCGGCATGCACCACCGATGAGGGCACCGCGGCGAAGGTGAAGGCCGGGAGCAGCACTTTCGTATCGCGCGGCAGGCCGAGGGCTTTGAGCGACAGGAAAAGCGCGGCCGAACAGGAGGCGACGGCAAGCGTGTATTTCACCCCGAGTGCTTCGGCAAACTCCTGTTCGAGCAGGGCGACGGGTGCGTCCTGCGGTGCTGTGTAGCGAAACAGATCACCCGACGCGAGCAGGCGGTCGATCTCCTCGCGCGCAGCCTCGGGGATCGGCTCGGCGTCATACACGTCGGGGGCCAGCGCCATGGTTCTCTCCAATTCGGTTTTTCCGAAAGTCTTTTTCAGGAAAACCGTAACAGGAATGTGACCGGGGCCAAACAGATTTGTGAACTTCAGACGTTCAGCAGCAGATGTTCGCGTTCCCACGGGCTGATCACCTGCAGGAATTCGTTGTGCTCGGTGCGTTTGACGATCGAGTAAACCCGGGCGAATTCCGGACCCAGAACCTCGTGCATCGTCTCCGCCTCATCGAACAGATCGAGCGCCGCGCCCAGGTCGCGGGGGATCGCCTCTTCGCTGTCGTAGGCGTCGCCGCGGAACTGCGGGTCCGGGCGGACTTCCTGGATCAGCCCGAGGTAGCCAGCGGCGAGCGAGGCGGCAACGCCGAGGTAGGGGTTGCAATCCATGCCGGCGATGCGGTTCTCCACCCGGCGCGACGCCGGGTTCGACAGCGGGATGCGGATCCCGGTGGTGCGGTTGTCACGGCCCCATTCCAGGTTGATCGGCGCCGCGTTGTCGCGCACGTAGCGCCGGTAGGAGTTCACGTAGGGCGCGAGCAGCGCAATCGTCGACGGCAGGTGTTTCTGCAGCCCGCCGATGAAATAGAAAAACGCGTCGGTATCGCCGCCCTGCGGGCCGGCGAAGATGTTGCGGCCGGTCTCGCGGTCGACGACCGAATGGTGGATGTGCATCGCCGACCCGGGCTCGTCCGCGATCGGCTTGGCCATGAACGTGGCGAAGCAATCGTGGCGCAGCGCCGCTTCACGGATCAGCCGCTTGAAGTAGAACACCTCGTCGGCCAGCAGTACCGGATCGCCGTGGCGCAGGTTGATCTCGAGCTGTCCGGCGCCGCCTTCCTGGGTGATGCCGTCGATCTCGAAACCCTGGGCCTCGGCGAAATCGTAGATGTCGTCGATCACCGGGCCGAACTCGTCGACGGCGGTCATCGAATAGGCCTGGCGCGCGGCGGCGGGCCGGCCCGACCGGCCCATCATCGGCTCGATCTTCTTCGCCGGGTCGAGGTTGCGGGCGACGAGGAAGAACTCCATCTCCGGCGCCACCACCGGCTCCCAGCCCCTCTTGCGGTAGAGCTCGACCACGCGTTTCAGCACGTTGCGCGGGCTGAAGGGAATCGGCTGGTCATTGCGGTCGTAGGCGTCGTGGATCACCTGCAGCGTCCAGTCGCCGGTCCAGGGCGCGGCGCTGGCGGTGGCCATGTCGGGCTTCAGGATCATGTCGCGCTCGATGAAGCCCTCGTCGCCCGCGGCCTCGCCCCAATCGCCGGTGATCGTCTGGTAGAAGATCGAATCCGGCAGGTGGAAGTATTCCTGCCGGGCGAACTTCGCCGCCGGCACGGCCTTGCCGCGGGCAATCCCGGGCAGGTCCGCCACCACGCATTCGACCTCGTCGAGCCGTTTGCCCTCGAGGTAGGTTTTTGCCGGTTCCGGCAGGGCATCCATCCAGTTTTTCTTGGCCATCATTTGGCTCCGTTGCGCAGGAAATCGGCCATGCGGCGGCCCAGCTCTGCATTGGCGGTGGCGTCGGCAAGCCGTGCGCGGGCCTGCGCCTTGAGCGCGTCCGGCACGGTGCCGGCCCGGTGCTCCAGAAGCCCCGCGATCATGTCGGCGGTGAACTCGGGATGCGGCTGGATCGTCAGTACGTTGGTGCCGATCACCAGGGCGGCGTTCTCGCAGAAATCGTTCGAGGCGATCACCGTCGTGTCGGGCGGCAGGTCGATCACCTGGTCCTGGTGCCAGGCGTTGAGGGCCAGCTTGGCATCGCCGAAATCGTAGACCTGGCGCCCGACCGCCCAGCCGCCGTCGAATTTCACCACCGTGCCGCCAAGCGCCTTGGCGATCACCTGGTGGCCGAAACAGACGCCGACGAGCGGCTTGCCCGAGGCCACGAGGTCGCGCACCAGCTCTTCGAGTCGCGGCAGCCACGCATGGTCTTCGTAAACCCCGTGGCGCGAGCCGGTGATCAGCCAGGCATCGGCGGCGTCGGGACCTTCGGGGAACACCTCGTCGACCACGTCCCAGCGCAGAAACGTGAAGCCATGGCCCGCGAGCAGCCGCTCGAACATGTCCGCATAGTCGCCCAGCGCGCCGCGAACCTCGTCGGGGGCGTGGCCGGGCTGAAGAATGCCGATCCGCATGATGCACCGATTTGATCAAATTCTGCGGGCAACCTAGCCGAGCCCTACACCACCGGCAAGGGGGGCGATGCCTCTTCATCTTGGTTCAAATACTCCGGGGGGTCTGGGGGGCTGGCCCCCCAGCGGGTCGGCCGGGCGCAAGCCCGGTCGAAACCTTTCAACGCACGAGGTTGGGTTTGAACCGCAGCTTCGGCCGCACCTCTTGCGGCAGGTGCCGGTTCAGCCGGCGGTTGATCAGCCCGTAGATCCCGATCACCGCGAGGGTGAGCAGGATGAAATACATCGCAAGGATCGGGTAGGGGATGAACGGGTTGAAGGTCTTGTCGGCGAAATAGCTCGCGTAGTAGAGCGCGTCGCCGCGCTGCTGCCAGGCCGGGAAGCCGGAGAAAAACACCAGCGTGGTGGCATGGAACAGGAAGATCGCTTCGTTGGTGTAGGCGGGCCAGGCCAGCCTGAGCATGGTCGGGAAGGTGATCCGCCGGAACCGCGACCAGCCGGTGAGCCCGTAGGCGTCGGCGGCTTCCAGATCGCCCCGCGGGATCGATTTCAACGCGCCGAAGAAGATCTCCCCGGTATAGGCCGAGGTGTTGAGAAACAGCACGATCAGCGCCCCGAGCCAGGCCGCGGTGAACGGGTCGAAGAACGGGCTCACGCCCTTGAGCGACAGGAAGGCGAAATAGGCGAAGAAGAACTGGATGAAGAGCGGTGAGCCCCGGAACAGGAAGATGAACCATTCCGAGGGTTTGCGCACGATCCAGTGGCGCGAGCTCTTGCCGAGCGCCACCGCGGTGGCGAGGAAGAACCCGGCCGCGAGCGCCAGCACGCCGAAATAAACGTTCCAGATCATGCCCGAGCCGATCAGGGTGAACTGCTGGCACAGGGTGAAATCGGTGCGCGGCAACAGCCGTTCGCCGAACCCGATCGAGCGCAACCCGTAGTCGGCGATGGTCTGGAGGCAACTCATGGCCGCGCCTCCGGGGCAATGTGTGATCGCCGCGCAACCGCGTGCGGCGCCACGTTGCCGGTCTGGGGTATTGCGTGTCTCATGCGCCCGCCTTCCGCATCGCCTCGCCCGCGGCGGTGGCCTGGCCGTGCGAGAGCCGCACCATCAGCCGGTCGAGCACCTTTTCCGACACCCAGGTGAGGAACAGGTAGAACACGAGCAGCGCGCCGAAATAGTACATCCGCCAGTCGCCGTGCGGGTAGTCGGTGAACCGGGCCTGCTTGGTGCCGCCCAGTTCGCGCGCCCAGTAGACGATGTCTTCGATGCCGAGCAGGAACAGGAGGGGCGTGGCCTTGACGAGGATCATCCACAGATTGCCGAGTCCCGGCAGGGCATAGACCCACATCTGCGGCACGAGGATGCGCCAGAACGCCTGCCGGCTGGTCATGCCATAGGCCTCGGCGGTTTCCATCTGGGCGTGTGGCACCGCCCGCATCGCGCCGTAGAGCACCTGCGCCGCGAAGGCGCCGTAGACGATGGCGAAGGTCAGAACGGCAAGGAAGAAGCCGTAGGTTTCGTGCATCCATTGCGGCGAGGACGACAGCGGCAGCTTGGCCGCGTCGCAAACCACGAAATCGTTGCCCTGGCGGATCGGATCGGTCCAGCCGGGGCATTTGATCTTGTGCCGGACGGACTCGAAGATCTGGTCGAGGGCAATCACGAAGAACAGGAAAAAGGCGATGTCGGGCACGCCGCGCACGATCGAGGAATAGGTCTTCCCGAGCAGCGACAACGGCAGGAAGCGCGAGCGCGAGGCCGCCGCGCCGGCAAAGCCGAAGGTCAGCGCCACCGGGACGATGATTGCGAGCAACACCATCACCGTGCCGAAGGAGGCATAGAACGCCATGTGCTTGCCCGTGGTGAGGTAGCACGACAGCCAGGTCAGGCCGTCAAGGCTGGCGGGATCGGTGCAGTAGGAAAACATCGCGCGGCGGCGACCCCCGCCCGGAGGCGGGGGTCAGATGGCTCAGAACGTGCTGGCCACGTCCCACTTTTCGATCAGCGCGTTGAGCGTGCCGTCTTCCTTCATCGAGGTGATCGCGGCATCGAACTTGTCGCGCAGTTCGGTGTCGGACTTGCGGATCCCCATGCCGACGCCGCCGCCGATCTCGACCTTTTGCTCCAGCATGATCAGGTCGGCCTCGCCGGCCGCGATCGGGTCAAGGTAGGAACAGTCGGCCAGAACCGCGTCCGCCTCGCCGCTGCGCACGGCAGCGATGGTTTCCTCGGGCGTCGAGAACTCGACCAGCGGGTTGCCTTGTTCGGCCACGAAGGACGCCTGGATCGTCGTCGTCTGAACCGCGATAACCGCATCGTCGACACTCACGTCGTCCGCGAGCGCGATGTAGCACGACGGGTCTGCGGGCGTGTATTCCTGCGTGAAATCAATAACTTCCTTGCGGTCGTCATTGATCGACATGCCAGCGATGATGGTGTCGTAATTGCCCGAGACGAGGTTGGGGATGATCGACCCCCACTCGTTGGTCACCCATTCGCAGGTCAGTTCGGCGCGGGCGCAGAGCTCGTCGCCGAGTTCACGCTCGAAGCCGGCCACTTCGCCGTCATCGTCGAGGAAGTTCCACGGTGGGTAGGCACCCTCGGTGCCCATGCGCACGACTTCGTGGCTGCCCGCAAGCGCGGCGCCCGTGGCGAGCGCCAGAGCAGCGGCGGAAAGGATCAGCTTGTTCATTGGGTTTTCTCCCTGTTGCCAGTGGTTCAAGCCGGCGCGGAATGCGACAGGAACTGCCGCAACCGCTCGGTTTTCGGGGTGTTGAAGACGGCCTCGGGCGCGCCTTCTTCTTCGATCTTCCCGAGGTGCAGGAAGATCACGTGATCCGCCACATCCGCCGCGAGGCGCATGTCGTGGGTCACGATGATCATGGTGCGGCCCTCGGCCGCGAGGTCTTTGATCACCTTGATGACCTCTTGCTCCAGCTCCGGGTCGAGCGCCGAGGTCGGTTCGTCGAACAGGAGGGCGCGCGGCTCCATGCAGAGCGCCCGCGCGATGGCCGCGCGTTGCTGCTGTCCGCCGGACAGCTGCGCCGGCCAGACATCGGCCTTGTCGCCGATCCCGACCTTGTCGAGATAATGCCGGGCGCGGTCTTCGACCTCGGCCTTGTTGCGTCCGAGCACGGTGACGGGCGCTTCCATGACATTCTCGAGAATGGTCATGTGTGACCACAAGTTGAACTGCTGGAACACCATCGACAGGTTGGTGCGGATGCGGGTCACCTGCGCGCGGTCTGCCGGATGGCGCGCAAGCCCCTCGCCGCGCCAGGTGATCGGTTCGCCCTCGAACAGGATCTCGCCCTTTTGGCTTTCTTCCAGAAGGTTAGCGCACCGCAGCAGGGTGGATTTGCCCGACCCGGACGAGCCGATCAGCGCGACGACATGGCCGCGCTCGGCGACCAGATCGACGCCCTTGAGTACCTCAAGGTCGCCATAGGCCTTGTGCAGGCCCCGGATTTCGATGACGGGCGGGTCGGTTTCGGGCACGGTCCAGTCAGCTCGTTGTTCCGGGGACCGAGTAGGGCGCAAAACGCCCGGGGATGCAACGGTTTTTACCAATCGGTTCTGGCAACGTCAGTCGTGCCGGGACAATTCCGGTTCGCACGCGCAAGCCTTGGGCAAACGGCTCAGGATTTGGACGCCTTCTGACGCGCAATATTCGAATCGCGGTCATTGACGCCAAGCAGGCGTGCAACCAGCCGCATCAGCGCGTCTTCCTCGTCGGCGCGTGACCCGTCGGCCATCACCACCGACCAGGCGGCCTCGACGATGGCGGTGCGCGCCTCGTAGGGTACGGCGTCCTTGATCGCGCGGGTGAACCGGACGGTATCGGGGGCCTCGGCCTCCAAGGTTTCGGCCTCGGTCCTGAGCGCGGCGGCCTCCCAGGGCGAAAGGCCGTAGCGGGCCGAAACGATCTGGTCGATCCGGTCGATCTCGGTGGCCGCATAGTCGTGGTCGGAGCGGGCGAGCCGCACCAGGAGGGCGGTGAGCGCCAGCCGGGCGTCTTCGTCCGCGAGGATCTGCGGTTCCTGGGCAAAGAGCGATTTCAATAGCCGATCAATCATGGAGACGATATAGCCCCGCGCGCGGCATCTGCCAATCACGCCCGCGTGTCAGTCGCCCGGCTGCGGCCCGTCGTAGCCCTCGATGATCACGATATCGCCCTCAGCCGCCGGCAGGCGGATCGCCTTGGCGGCGGCGTATTCCGGGCTGTGGTAACAGGCCACCGCCGCCTCATAGCTCGGAAACTCGATCACCACGTTGCGCGAGCGGGCTTCGCCCTCGGGGGTTTCGAACCGACCGCCGCGGATCAGAAACCGCGCGCCGAACTTGGAGAAGGCGTCGGCATTGGCGCGCACGTAGTCCATGTAGAGCGCCTCGTCATGCACGTCGACGCGCCCGATCCAGTAGCCTTTCCTGGTCATTCGATGCTCTTCTCGTGGCGCGCGGCGGCCGCGGTCGCGTCGCCCGGGGTGATGCCGAGCGCAGCGCCGACCTGGGCCAGCATTTCCTGTTCCTCGGGTTTGAGCGCCCGATCTGCCAGCCCGACGTTCCAAAGCGCCTCGTACACTCCGGCGCGGTCGGCGTAGGGCACGCCCTGCTGTACCAGCGCGGTGAACGTGTCGGTGTCCGGCGCCTGCGCCTCGATCTTCTCGCAGGTCGCCCGCAGCTTCGCCGCATCGACCGCGTTCAGGTCATGTGCCTTGGCCAGGATCGCATCGATCTCGGCAATCTCTTCCACGGCATAATGCGCATCCACCTTCGCGAGCCGTACCAGCAGCGCGCCGATGGCCAGGCGCGCGTCCAGCGGTGGCAGCGGCGCCTCGGCGCGGGTTCCGCGCAATCGTTCGAAAAACTCTGCAAACATCTCGGTCTCCCTTGCCGCAAGGCTAGAGCGCAGGGCTTCACTGCCGCAACCGGTTTCTTGCACCCGGTCAGGCGCTGTTGCGGCACCGGGACGCGGGCCGAGATTCCGGTTTCGCCCGCTTGGCGGCTTCGCTATAGCTCGGCGCGGTTTATCAGCCGGAGGAACACAATGGCCAACGTCGTTGTCGTGGGCGCCCAGTGGGGCGACGAGGGAAAAGGCAAGCTGGTGGATTGGCTGTCGGAGCGTGCCGACGTGGTCTGCCGTTTCCAGGGCGGTCACAACGCCGGCCACACGCTGGTGATCGACGGCGAGGTCTTCAAGCTGAACGCGCTGCCCTCGGGCGTGGTGCGTGGCGGCAAGCTGTCGGTGATCGGCAACGGCGTGGTGCTCGACCCGTGGAACCTCGTCAAGGAGATCGAGGCGATCGCGGGGCAGGGGGTCGAGATCACCCCCGAGAACCTGATGATCGCGGAAAACACCCCGCTGATCCTGCCGTTCCACGGCGAGTTGGACCGGGCGCGCGAAAGCCAGAACGCGGTGGCCAAGATCGGCACAACCGGGCGCGGCATCGGGCCGTGCTACGAAGACAAGGTCGGGCGGCGGGTGATCCGGGTGGCCGATCTCGCCGATCCCGCCACGCTGGAGCGCCGTGTCGACCGGGCGCTGGTGCACCACAACGCATTGCGTGCGGGTCTCGGGCTCGAGGCCATCGACAAGCACGCGCTCATCGACCAGCTCAACGACATCGCGCCGAAGATCCTGAAGTTCGCCGCCCCGGTCTGGCGCGTGCTGAACGAGAAGCGCAAGGCCGGCAAGCGGATCCTGTTCGAAGGCGCCCAGGGCGCGCTGCTCGACGTCGATTTCGGCTCCTACCCCTTCGTGACCTCGTCCAACGTGGTCGCAGGCCAGGCCGCGGCCGGCACCGGCGTTGGCCCCGGTGCGATCGATTTCGTCCTCGGCATCGTCAAGGCCTACACCACCCGTGTCGGCGAAGGCCCGTTCCCGACGGAGCTGTTCGACGACGACGGCCAGCGCCTCGGCGAGCGCGGCCACGAGTTCGGCACCACCACCGGGCGCAAGCGCCGCTGCGGCTGGTTCGACGCCGTGCTGGTGCGCCAGACCTGCGCGATCAACGGCATCAACGGGATCTGCCTGACCAAGCTCGACGTGCTCGACGGCTTCGAGGACCTCAAGATCTGCGTCGGCTACGAACTCGACGGCGAGGTTCTCGACTACCTGCCCACGGCGGCCGACCTGCAAGCCCGCGTGCGCCCGATCTACGAGACGATGGAGGGTTGGAGCGACTCGACGGAAGGCGCCCGGTCGTGGGCGGAGTTGCCGGCCAACGCGATCAAGTATGTCCGTCGTGTCGAAGAATTGATCGGCTGCCCGGTGGCGCTGCTCTCGACCAGCCCGGAGCGCGAGGATACCATCCTCGTCACCGACCCTTTCGCGGATTGACCTCATGACCTTCAAGGCACGCAAACGCCTCGCGATCGCCGTACTGGTGATCGGACTGCCGCTCTACATCGTTGTCGCGATCACCCTCGTTGGGTTGATCGAGCGGCCGCCGATCCTGGTCGAACTGGCGATCTACGTCGGGCTGGGGTTCCTGTGGATGTTGCCGCTCAGGCGGCTCTTCCTCGGCGTCGCCCGCCCCGACCCGGAGGCGGAAAACGACACGGCGGAGTGAGGGGTCTCACTCCGCCGGTTCGGTTTCATCCGGTCTGCGGCTAAATCTCGGGGTCGTAGAACCGGCTCTTCTTGCCGACCACGAAGTACCCGCGCTTGACCTTCTCGATCTCGCTCTGGCGTAGCAGCCGGCCAACCGCGCGCAGCGCGTCTTCGCGCGACAGCGCCGTGCTGGCGTCGCGGGTGAGCGCAATGACCGCCGAGCGGTGCACCATCGCCCGGCCGACTTCCTGAGTCAGGTAGGCGGTGGCGGCTTCGACAACGGCGGCCGTGGTGTCGGCCCCCTCGCGCGCGAGAAAGGCTTCGAAACCGGCGATCAGCGGATCATCTGCGGCCGGCGCCGGGGCTTCGGGCGCCGCCTCCGGATCGGGCACCGGCTTGGCGGCGGGCTGCGCCTCTGCCGGCGCATGGTCCTGCTCAGAGATCGCCTCCAGGTCGGGCGCGACCGCGAGGTTGCTCTTGCCGATGCGGCGCGGCCGCACCGGGCGGGCCGGCTGGCCCGTGGCGGGCTTTACCGGCGCCTCATCGGGCCGGTCGATGCGCTGCTCCGACACCAGCACCAGCGGCGCGAGCCGGCGCGGCGGACGGTCCCCGTCCGTCTCGCCCGCCGTCGGACGACGCGGTTTGACGACACGGGCCAGATCGGCACGGTAGGCGTCGCGCGGATCGTCCTGCGCCGCCACCTCGTTCTCCGCGTCGCGATCGGCGCGGGTGGCCTGCACCGCCGCTTTGAGGTGCTGGATCGCGGAATGCCGGCGTGACGCTTCGCCGCTCTCCAGTTCGGTGTTGGTCTTCTCGAGGATCCGGTCAATCGCGCTGTCGGTCTTCGACATGTCGTGATCGTCGAAGGCCGTGCGGCTCGGCGACTTGCGCGGGACGATCCGGTCGGCCGGGGCCACCTCGGGCTCGAGGATGAGCGGGCCTTCGGTGGCCTTTGGTGCCGGTGCGGTGTCCTCTTGCGCCGCGCCCGTGCGGGTTTCTTCCGCCTCGCGCTGAACCTCGGCCAGTTCGGCGGCAAGGTCGGCCTCGTCTTCGGGCGACAGCGTGCTGGTACCCGGTACCTCGAAGCCGTCGTCGAAGTCGGCGTCGGGATCGAACGCCGCGTCCGTCTCCTCGGCGGCTGTCGCGTCTGTCTCCTCGGCAGGGGCCTCCTCGGCGGACGTTGCGTCCGCCTCCTCGGCCACGGGCTCCGGCACCGCCACGGTGTCGCGCCGCACCTTTTCGACCCGGGCATCGGGCCGACGCGGCTGGTCGGCATCGGTGGCGTCGGCCGTCGTTTCGGCCGGGCCGTCCTCGGCCGCGCTCTCCGACTCTTCGCCCTTGAGCGCGGCAAGCACGCGGGCGGTTTCGTCTTCCGGTGCAACCGCGTCGTCCTGCGAGGTGTGCTTGGTCCCGGTCCCGGCATCGCCGTCGGGTTCCTCCATGACCGCCGGGTGCGACAGCGACCCGATCACCGAGTTGATCGCGGCCTCGTCGATGTCGGGCTCCAGATCGGCCTCGGTGCCGTCGTCGTCGCCCGCCAGGCTGACGTCCGGCTTGACGTCTTCGCCGGTAATGGCCTCTTCGAGCACCTCGGCATAGCCGGCTTCCAGCGGTTCTTCGGTGAACAGCTCGTCGGCATGCTGATCTTCAACGTAGTCGCCGGCGGTCGTGCGCTCGGCGTTCGTCTCCTCGACGACCGCACGAATGCGTTGCAGCTTGTCGGCCACGGAGACCACACCCGGTGCGGTCGCGGCGGGGCGGGCGGACGCCGCGTCTTCGGCCTCGGGTTGCGCCGCAGGGGCGTGTTCCCCGTCTTCAGCCTGAGCCGCACGTGCCTGCACTTCGGTCGCGTCTTGCGCAGCCCGTTTCTCGGCCTCGCGTTCGGCCTGTTCCTGGGCAGCGCGCGCTTCGGCTTCGGCGGCCTCACGTGCCGCTTGTTCCTCGGCTTCCCGCCGGGCGCGGTCTTCGGCCTCCTGGCGGGCCTTCTCTTCGGCTTCCCGGGCTTCGGCCTCGGCCTTTTCGCGGGCCGCCTTCTCCGCCGCCTCACGGTTGGCCCGTTCCTTGGCTTCGCGCCGGGCTTTTCGTTTCGCCTCGCGCGCTTCGGCCTTTTCCCGGGCGGCGGCCTCTTCGGCCGCGCGCTGGGCCTGTTCTTCGGATTCCGGCGCGGCCTGCGCCTCGACCTCGCGGGCCTCGCCGTCGTCCGGCGCAGCGGTGGCTGCCCCGTCGTCCTCGGGCGGTGCTTGGAGAGGCGCCGTTCCGGCATCAAGGGCCTCCTCGGCCTGACGCAGGATCACGCCGTGGTCGCTGATCCGTGCCTCGACCCGTTTCTGGACCTCGCGCTCGGCAATCCGGTGGAGCATCTCGGCGTCCGGCGTCGGCGGTTCGGCGCCGAAATACCGGTCGTCGGATGCAAGGTCGCGGAAATATTCCGCGATCGATTTCATCGTGGAAAACGGGTCGTCGAAACCTTCCAATGTGCAGCTGAAGGTTCCGTATGAGACCGTGAGGATCCTGCTCGTGCTCACCATGTACTCGTCGCTTTCTCCCCCGATCCAGCAACAATAGGTTTACCACGACACCCCCGTGAGAATTGAACAATTCCGCGAAAATCACGGTGTTTTTTCACGGCGGGATTATGGATAGTTGCGCAGCTGGAAACATATAGGCACATGACGGAACGATTTACATCCTTTTTGGAAATGGTCACGCTGCTCGGCGGAGGCGAGCTTAGCGCCGCGACCGTTTCCGATCTCTTGACGGTGGCCCCGAATCTCGTCGCCTGCGACGGCGCGGCGGCGCGCGCGCTGGAGATGGGGCTTGTCCCGGATCGGGTGGTGGGTGACATGGACAGTCTCGATGCACAGGCCCGCGCCCGGTTGAGCCCAGAGGCTCTGCACGTCATTGCGGAACAGGACACCACCGATTTCGACAAGGCGCTGCGCACGATCGAGGCGCCGCTGATCCTCGGTGCGGGGTTCATGGGCGGCAGGCTGGACCATGAGCTGGCCTGCTATAATGCCTTGGTGCGCCATGCCGACCGGCGCTGCATCCTCGTTGGCGAACACGACATCTGTTTCCATGCGGCGGGTCAGGTCGCACTGGACCTGGCGGTGGGCACCCGGGTGTCGCTGTTCCCGATGGCGCCGCTGCGGGTCTCGGCGTCGGGGTTGAAGTGGCCGCTCGACCGGCTGGAACTGGCGCCGTGGGGGCGCGTTGGCACCTCGAACGCGGCGGTCGCCCCCAGGGTCGAGATCCGACCGGAGGCGCACGGACTATTGGTGATCCTGCCGCGCGATGCCCTGACGGCGGCCGTCACGGCTCTCACCCGCCAGGCCGGACTTGCACATTAACAATTTGGAACGTTCACAGCGAGGCCGCCGAGCGCGGTTTCCTTATACTTTTCACTCATATCCCGGCCAGTGTCGAACATCGCCTGGATACAGTTGTCGAGCGGCATGAAATGGGTGCCGTCGCCGCGCATCGCCAGCGCCGCCGCCGACACGGCCTTGATCGCGCCGAGCCCGTTGCGCTCGATGCAGGGCACCTGAACGAGGCCGCGCACCGGGTCGCAGGTCATCCCGAGGTGATGTTCCAGCGCGATCTCGGCAGCGTTCTCGATCTGCTCCGGCGTGCCGCCCATCACCGCGGCGAGTCCGGCAGCGGCCATCGCTGCGGCGGAGCCGACCTCGGCCTGGCAGCCGGCCTCCGCCCCGGAGATCGAGGCGTTGTGCTTGATCAGCCCTCCGATCGCCGAGGCGGTGAGCAGGAAGTCGGGCAGCCGGCTGCGGCTCGCACCGGGCATGTGATCGAGCCAGTAGCGGATCACCGCCGGTACCACGCCGGCCGCGCCGTTCGTCGGGGCCGTCACGACCTGCCCGCCGGCGGCGTTTTCCTCGTTCACTGCCATCGCGTAGACCGACATCCATTCGTTGGCGATGTGCGGCTGGGCGATGTTGAGCCCGGCTTCGTCCTTGAGCCGCTGGTGAATGGCGCTCGCCCGGCGCTTCACGCCCAGCCCGCCCGGCAGGATGCCCGCGCCGTCAAGCCCGCGGTCGATGCAATCCGACATCACCGTCCAGATCCGCTCAAGCCCGTCGGAAATCTCGGCCTCGCGCCGGTGGTGGCGTTCGTTGGCGCGTTTCATTTCGGCGATGGTCTTGCCACTCTCGCGCGCCATCGTGAGCATCTGCCGTGCCGTCTCGAACGGGTAGGGATGGGCGCGGGCATCGGCCTTGTCGCGCGCCGGTTCCGCGGCCTGCTCGGCTTCGGTGACGACGAAGCCGCCGCCGATCGAATAGTAGGTTTCCTGCACGATCACGTCGCCCTGCGCGTCCAACGCGAGAAGTTGCAGGCCGTTGGGGTGCCCCGGCAGCGGCGCCCCCTTGTCGAACACCAGATCATGCTCCGGGGCGAAGGCGAGGCGCGGAAGCCCCGCGGGCGACACCCGCCCGGTGGCGCGGATCTCGGTGAGCGCGGCCTGCGCGGCCTCGGCGTCGTAGTCGTCGGGCAGAAACCCGGCGAGCCCGAGGATGACCGCCCGGTCCGTCGCATGGCCGACGCCGGTGTGGGCAAGCGAGCCATAGAGTACGGCGCGCAGCCCGTGCACGGTGAACCCGCTCGCGCGCAGCTTGTCGAGGAACCGGCCGGCGGCCACCATCGGGCCCATCGTGTGCGACGAGGATGGGCCGATCCCGATCTTGAACATGTCGAAGACTGACAGAAACATTGAGCACTCCGAGTGGGCTTCGGATCAGGATGGCCGAGTTGACCTGCGTGGCCCGTTCGAAACCGACACTTTGCAGACGTTTTGCAGACGTTTTGCCGACCGCGTTTCAGCTTGGCCGGGTCAGCACGAATGCGGCCCCGATCGCGATGCCGACGCCCTGCACCCAAAGCACCCAGGGTGGTGCGCCGAGCACCAGGCTGATCACGACGACAGCCACCATGGCGATCACGCTCTTGGTTTTGGTCCGGCGCGAGATGGCGCCCCGCTCCTCCCAGTCGCGGATCGGCGGGCCGAAGCGGGGGTGGTGGACGAGCCAGTTGCGCAAGCCCGGCGAAGCCTTACCGAAGCCGAAGGCGGCGACGAGCAGAAACGGCGTGGTCGGCAGGCCGGGCAGGGCGATGCCGATGAGCCCGAGCGCCAGCGCGCTCCATCCGAGGGCGAGGAAAAACACGCGCCCCATCCGGCACTCACACGATCGGCCGGGCGAGGACGGCGGGCGCGTCATCGACGTGCCAGAACGCTTCCGCCTCGGGGCCGACCGCGGCGAGGACCCGGTCCAGATCCAGCTGCCGGACCGTGCGCCGCAGGGCGCGGGCAACCGGCGCAATGGGGTCGGGCGGCGTGAGGTTGTGGTGCGGGCGCAGGGCGCGGGCCTCGTCTTCGAGCGCCGCGCGGTCCGGCCACGGCACCGGTGGGGCCAGGGGATCCCAGCCTGCCACGAACAGCGCGCGCAGCACGGCCGGCAAGAGATCGGCGAACGCCATAACCTCGCGCGGTGCAAGCCGGCGGCGGAAGGCGAGCAGAACGCCTTGTACGGCGGTGTAAGCCATGTTGTCGCTGGTCAGACCGAGGCCGTCCCTGGCATCGGCGAGGAAGGCCTGCCAGTCTTTGGTCGCATGGCGGTAGGCCCAGGGCATCGGCATGGTCCAAACATAGGGCCACGAGTGTTGCGCGGGAAGGGGCGGCGAGGCAGGTACAATGCCGGCCCTGCGCCGCGCCGATTTGCCCCTCGCACGCGGGCAGCGTCTTGCCTATAAGCGGCAGGAAAGTGCCATAGGGAGTCGCGCCATGTCCGCCAATCTGTCGCCCATCGACACCGCCAAGTTCGTCGCCGCCAAGCGGGCCGTCGATTTCGTCGAGGACCGGATGCGGGTCGGGCTCGGCACCGGGTCGACAGCCGCCTGGATGGTGCGCGCTCTGGGCGAACGGGTGCGCGACGAGGGGCTCTCGATTGTCGGGGTGCCGACCTCGACCCGCACGGCGGAGCTGGCCGATCAGGTCGGGATCAAGGTGGTGAGCCTCGACGAGGCGCGCTGGCTGGACCTGACGATCGACGGTGCCGATGAGTTCGACGCCGATCTCAACCTGATCAAGGGCGGCGGCGGCGCGCTTCTGCAGGAGAAGATCGTCGCCACCGCCTCCGACACGATGGTGGTGATCACCGACCCGTCGAAGCAGGTCGAGCATCTCGGGGCGTTCCCGCTGCCCGTCGAGGTCGTGCCGTTCGGCTGGCAGACCACCAAGGCGCTGATCGAGGAAAGCCTCGATGCGCTCGACGTTTTGGGCAACACCGGCACGCTCAGGATGAACGGCGAGGCGCCCTTCGTGACCGACGAGGGCAACCACATCGTTGATCTGCACCTGCAGCGCATCGGCGACCCGCGCAAGCTCGGGCTGGTGCTCAACCAGATCCCCGGCGTGGTCGAGAACGGGCTGTTCATCGACATCTGTGACAAGGTCGTGATCGGTCATCAGGACGGGCGCGTCGAAGTGATCGACATCAACGAGGGCACGCATCACGAAGACCTGATCGAGTTCGCCGACGACGACAACATCTTTCAAGATCTCTGAGGCGCCGCGATGAAGGAGCGCGTGTTTCCCGTTCTGCCCGAACGCCGGCGGGCGATGGCGCTCAATGCCGTGGCCTATCTCGTGGCGTCGGGGCTTGGCTTGTGGCTGGCGGTGGCAACGGCGCACTGGTTGTGGTGGATATTCGCGGGCGTAGTGCTCGGCCTTTTCGTCGTGACCGCGGTGATGTTTGTACGCCGGCGCACCGTGGCCAAGGTGGATTCCGACGGGGTGACGGTCTGGCTGCCCACCGGGCGCACGATGGTGGCCAGGTGGAGCGAGATCGAGGCCCATACCATCGATCCCGAACGCCGGCTCGGCGCCGTACTCATGCGTTCGGGCGCTGCCGGGCGGGTGCGGGTGCTTCCGGTTTCAACCCGGCTGATGGGGCCGGATGCGGCCCGCGCGCTGATCGCAGCGATGCAGGAGAGGCTACCGACCCTCGAATACCGGGTACCGTCGATCGGCCGGAAGTAGCCGGGGCTTGCCGCGCACCGCGCCGCAGTCTGCACGCTTTCGCGATCTTCCCGGCAGTCGGCTGGCACCGGCAAGGTACGCCCCAGAATTGTGGTGAATATGTGCCGGACAACCTCCGGTCCGGCATGGCATTGCCCGGAATGCGACGAATTGTGTCCATTTTTTTCGAATACCTGTTGCTTCGGTTGAATGTGCAACCGTGCAGGGGAGGGCTCCTTGCTTCTATAGGACCAAGCTCGGGCCAATCGCCCGCGGCGGCATTGAACGGAGAGACATATGTTGATGGAGAATAGTCCAAAAGCGCATTTCCGGAGCATCCGGGCTTTCGGATGCGATGAGAGCGGTGCGACGACAGTTGATTGGGTCGTCCTGACAGGCGCGATCGTCGGGATCGGCATCGCGGTGATGGTGTCGACCTCGGGCGGCGCCTTGGGATTGGCCGGCACGGTATCGACCAGCCTTTCCGAGACGGAGGTGAACGGCGGCGGCTCGGGCGGCGGCTCTGGCCCCGGCTTCGGCGGCGCCTGGGACGAGTACCTCGACGCGGCCTCCGGCGATTCGGTGGCAGCGCGTGAGGCGGTCGAGGCGGACGCGCCCGATGGGCACTACTTCTCCGGCTGGATCGACGGCGCCACCAACAAGCCGCTCTACACGGCCGATGGCGGGCAGTCGTTCAACGTCGGGGGCGACACCTACGGCTTCCAGCAATACTGGGGATCGGTCGCGAACGGCTCTTACCCGCTCGGCTGACGCGCACCGACATTCCAAATGACATCGCGGCCGCGCTTGCCTTGGCAGGCGCGGCCGACCGATTGCGGGATCACCCTGTCGCCACGCTCAGCCCGCGCTTCCCATCCGCAGCCGGTTGCGATAGCTAGGCGGCGAAGTACATGGGGGCCGGATCAATGGGCACATTCGACTACGACCTATTTGTGATTGGCGGCGGCTCAGGCGGTGTCCGCGCCGGGCGTGTGGCGGCGGAAACCGGCGCCAAGGTGGCCCTTGCCGAAGAATTCCGCATGGGCGGTACCTGCGTGATCCGTGGCTGCGTGCCGAAAAAGCTCATGGTCTTTGCCAGCCAGTATGGACCGGCGGTGCAGGAAGCGCGCGACTATGGCTGGGACTACGAGGGCGGCACCTTCAACTGGGATCGGTTCAAAACCAAGCTGCACGCGGAGCTCGAGCGGCTCGAAGGGATCTACCGCACCAATCTCCGCAAGCCGGGCGCAAAGATCTACGACGCGCGGGCGACGGTGGTCGATCCGCACACCGTTTCGCTCTCGACCGGCGAAACGCTGACCGCCAAGCACATCCTGATCGCCACGGGCGGTGCGCCCTACGTGCCGACCACGCCGGGCCATGAACTGGCGATCACCTCGAACGAGATCTTCAACCTCGAGACCTTCCCCAAGCGCATCCTGATTGTCGGCGGCGGCTACATCGCCTGCGAGTTCGCGACGATCTTCAAGGGCCTCGGGGCGCATGTGGCGCAATGGTATCGCGGCGCGCAGATCCTGCGCGGGTTCGACGACGAAGTGCGCGGCCATCTTGCCGAGATCATCCACGGCCATGGCGTCGATCTCCATGTCGGTCTCGAAGTCGAGCGGATGGAGAAACGGGGGAAGCGGATCTGGGTGAAGGGCACCGACGGGCGCGAAGACACGTTCGACCAGGTGCTCTATGCCACCGGCCGCCACCCCAATACCGAGGGGCTCGGCCTGGAGGCGGCCGGGGTCAAGCTCGGGCGCTGGGGCGAGGTCGTCGTCGACGACTACGGCCAGACCTCGGTGCCCTCGATCTACGCGGTGGGCGACGTGACCAACCGCATCCAGCTCACGCCGGTGGCGATCCGCGAGGGCATGGCCTTTGTCGAGACGGTGTTCAAAGGCAACCCGACCAAGCCCGATCACGAGAATGTGGCCTCGGCGGTGTTCACGACGCCGGAGTACGGCAGCGTCGGGCTGACCGAGGAAAAGGCGCGGGATCAGGAGCCGGTCGACGTCTATTGTGCCGCATTCCGCCCCATGCAGAAGAGCTTCATCGGCCGCTCGGAGCGGGTGCTGTTCAAGCTGATCGTGTCGAAGGCGACGCAGAAGATCCTTGGGTGTCATATCGTTGCGGACGGGGCCGGCGAAATGATCCAGCTGGCGGCGATCGCGGTAAAGATGGGCGCGACAAAGGAAGATTTCGATCGTACCGTGGCGGTGCACCCGACCATGGCTGAAGAAATCGTGTTGATGAAACAGCCCACGCGCAGCCACTGACGGCTGTATGCGGGTTGAAAACCGGGGCCCGGGGGCACATTTCCCCCTCAAACCCCTTGAGTTGAAATGAGAGGACAAGGACCACATGGCCAGTGACAACGGTGGCCCCTGGGGCGGCGGCGGTGGAAGCCGCGGCGGTTCGGGCGGCAACGACGGTGGCAACGGCGGCGGACGCCGCCCCGGCAACGGGCCCGACAACCCACAGATCCCCGAAATCGACGAGTTGATGAAGAAGGGCCAGGAACGGCTGCGCGTGCTGATGGGCGGCGGTGGCGGTGATACCCGCCGCGGCGGCGGTGGCAATGGCGGCGGCGGCGCCCCGAAGATCGGGCGCGGCGGCATCGCGATTGCCGTGCTCGCCGTGCTCGCGGCCTGGGCGTTTGCCTCGTTCTACCGGGTCGATACTTCGGAGCAGTCGGTCGAGCTTCTGTTCGGCGAACGCTACGCGGTCGGCACCGAGGGCCTCAACTTCGCGCCCTGGCCGGTGGTGACCAAGGAGATCTACCCGGTGACCCGGGAAAACACGATCGACGTGGGCGCCGGTCTTGATGCCGGCCTGATGCTCACCGGCGACGAGAACATCGTCGACATCGACTTCCAGGTGGTGTGGAACATCGGCAATATCGAGGACTTCGTGTTCAACATCGCTGATCCGGTCGACACCATCACGGCCGTGTCCGAATCCGCGATGCGCGAGATCATCGGCCGGTCCAACCTCGCGCCGATCCTCAACCGCGACCGGGCCGCGATTGCCCAGGAGCTGGAGGAACTGATCCAGGCCACGCTGAACAGCTATCAGTCGGGCGTGAACATCGTGCGTGTGAACTTCGACCGCGCCGACCCGCCGCGCGAGGTGATCGACGCCTTCCGCGAGGTGCAGGCCGCCGAGCAGACCCGCGACACGCTGGAGAAGCAGGCCGACGCCTATGCCAACCGGGTGATCGCCGGCGCGCGCGGTGAAGCCGCGCAGATGCTCGAAGAGGCCGAGGCCTACCGCGCCCAGGTGGTCAACGAGGCCGAGGGCGAGGCGCAACGCTTCATCGCCGTGTATGATGAATACGCCAAGGCCCCGGAAGTGACCCGCAAACGTCTCTACATCGAGACGCTCCAGCGCGTGCTGGGCGCTGTCGACAAGGTGATCATCGACGAAGGCGCGCAGGGCGGACAGGGCGTGGTTCCCTACCTTCCACTGAATGAACTGCGCCGTCCGACGACGGGCACCACCAACACCGGAGGGTCGAACTGATGCGACGCACACAGATTCTCATAGGCCTCGTAGTGGGGGCCGTGCTGATCGGTCTCAACTCTTTCTACATCGTTGACGAACGCGAAAATGCGCTGCGTCTCTGGTTTGGTGAGGTGACGCTCGAAGTCAGCGAGCCCGGCCTCTACTTCAAGGTGCCGATCCTGCATGAGATCGCCAAATACGACGACCGGATTCTGCCGCTCGACACCGAGCCGCTGGAAGTCACCCCGGCCGACGATCGCCGTCTCGTCGTCGACGCCTTCGCGCGTTGGCGGATCGTCGACGCCACCCAGTTCCGCCGGGCGGTGGGCGCCTCGGGCATCACCGGCGCGCGGCAGCGTGTCGAGCGGATCCTCAACGCCGAACTGCGGCAAGTGCTGGGTCAGGTCGACTCGGGCGCGGTGCTCTCGGTCGACCGGGCAGCGCTGATGAACCAGATCCGGATCCAGTCGCGCGACGAGGCCGAGGCGCTGGGCATCGAGGTGATCGACGTGCGGATCAAGCGCGCCGACCTGCCAGAGCAGAACCTCGCGGCCACATTCGAGCGGATGCGGGCCGAGCGTCAGCGGGAAGCCGCGGACGAGATCGCCCGCGGTAACGAGGCGGCGCAACGTGTGCGTGCCCAGGCCGACCGGACCGTGGTCGAGACCACCTCGGAAGCCCAGAAGCAGTCGGAGATCATCCGCGGTGAGGCCGACGCCCGCCGCAACGCGATCTTCGCCGACGCCTTTGGCCGCGATCAGGAGTTCTTCGCATTCTACCGCTCGCTTCGCGCCTACGAAGAGAGCATCCGCGGCGACAACTCGACGCTGGTGATCTCGCCAAACAGCGAATTCTTCGACTATCTGAAGTCGGATACGGGAGTCCAGTAATGGGCTGGATCGCACTCGGCCTCGGGCTGGTGCTTGTGATCGAGGGGCTGGTGTTCGCACTGGCCCCTTCGCGTCTTGACGAGATCGTTGCAATCATGGCGGCGCTCAGCAAGGAGCAAAGGCGCGCCATCGGCCTCGTTGCCGTGGCGCTCGGCGTTGGGCTCGTTTGGGTCGGAAAGACCCTCGGCGTTTGAGGCGTCGGCTGGCACTACCGGCGAAAACGCGCCGTTTCACGTGTGTGTGAAAAGCGTTGCGTTTCTTTGTGGTGCCTTGAATGCGCACTATCTACAGTCGAAAGAACGGCGCAGGAGATATGCGCCCAAAGCGAGTTGCGAAGGAGGACCAAGTGACCGCACAGGCTCGTTCCATGACTATCCCGAACCGAACCGTCTGGCCCCGGGCGTTTGTGACGCTTTTCGTCTCGGTGGCCCTTCTTGTGTCCGCGGCGCTGCGTGCCGAGGCGCGCGGCGTGCCGGAAAGCTTTGCCGACCTTGCCGAACAGGTGAGCCCGGCGGTGGTGAACATCACCACCTCGACCCTGATCGCGCAGGACAGCTCTCCGCATCCGATGGTGCCGGAAGGCTCGCCGTTCGAGGAGTTCTTCCGCGATTTCCTCGACCGCGACGGCGGCGACCAGCCGCGCACCCGCCGCTCAAGCGCGCTCGGGTCGGGCTTCGTGATCTCCGAAGACGGCTACATCGTGACCAACAACCACGTGATCGATGGCGCAGACGAGATCCAGGTCGAGTTCTACAACGGCCGAGGAACCCTGGCCGCCGAGGTTGTCGGCACTGACCCGAACACCGACATCGCGCTGCTCAAGGTCGAGCCGGAAGAGGCGATGCCGTTCGTCAGCTTCGGCGATTCCGACGTGATGCGTGTCGGCGACTGGGTCATGGCCGTGGGCAACCCGCTCGGCCAGGGCTTCTCTGTGTCGGCCGGCATCATCTCGGCGCGCGGCCGCGAGCTCAACGGCACCTATGACGACTTCATTCAGACCGAC
>Ga0180435_10000907_pt1 | contig 31195 bp, 21 predicted proteins | sample SS_ome_3_FD_132467 | JGI IMG/M metagenome (GOLD analysis project Ga0180435, IMG submission 132467) | Hypersaline lake sediment archaeal communities from the Salton Sea, California, USA - SS_3_S_1 metaG | ecosystem: Environmental > Aquatic > Non-marine Saline and Alkaline > Hypersaline >... | reverse complement strand
TGGGTGGCAACCATACCAGCCACACCCCGGCACACGAACTCACCGCTGCGGCTGCTCCCTTCCGGGCCTGACCGAGTTCACGGCTAATCGTTGCGAGGGGACCAGCATGGTCACCATAACGGGGGCGGATTATGCCGGAAAAACGGCGGGTTTGGAAATATATCTAGAAAATAAGGCGTGACTGAGAAATACCTACTAGAATAAAAAACATTTCAAAATGGATTTACCTAAAGTTTTCAATAAAATGCCAGCCCAAATTAATTTCTATTCCCCGATTAAGGAAATATCCCTAAACTCCCCACAATCTGTCGCCATACAAGCGCCTGATCGTGCTCCTCTCAACTACTCAAACCTGGTTCGGCAAATCCAGTATTGCGCCAATTCTTTCAAATCCATGGACCTGAACCATGAAAGTCGCATTGGTATCGTGCTACCGAATGGTCCGGAAATGGCCAGTTGTTGTCTCGGAGTCATGTGCTCGGCTGTCTGCGCCCCTTTAAATCCCAATTACCAGGCGGATGAATTCCAATTTTACCTGGATGATATCAACGCAGATGCCATTATCCTTCCGGAAGGTTTTGAAACACCGGCAAGAGAAGTAGCTGATAAACTTGGTATAAAAATCATTGAGTTAATTACCGAGGAGCAAAAACCTGCCGGGTCTTTTAGGTTCGCTAATAGTGAAGACTTCAATATTAGCCAGGACGTACATCCAGAAGCAGAAAACACTGCTTTGATTTTACATACTTCCGGTACAACCTCCCGTCCCAAGATTGTTCCGCTGACCCACAAAAACCTTGCTGTTTCGGCATTCAATATTAAAGATACCCTCCAACTCACAAACGCTGACTGTGCACTCAATATGATGCCCCTGTTTCATATTCATGGGCTAGTGGCTACGCTATTATCCACACTGATTTCAGGCGGTCGTATTGTCTGCACACCAGGTTTTCAGGCTGACAGTTTTCCAACATGGCTTGAAAAATTCAAACCCAGTTGGTATTCAGCCGTACCCACCATTCACCAGGCTATTTTAGCCTTGTATGAATCGTCTTCTCTGCAGTCTTATGAGTTTCGCTTTATTCGCTCATCCTCTTCGGCTTTACCCCCTGCGACGCTGACAGCATTGAGAAATTTATTTAACTCCCCTGTCATAGAAGCCTATGGTATGACCGAGGCAGCTCATCAAATGGCGAGCAACCCGCTTCCACCTGCGAGTGTAAAACCTGGGTCTGTGGGTTTATCGGCAGGACCTGAGGTGGCCATTATGGATAAAGCAGGCAACATACTCGCAACTGGCCAGAAAGGAGAAATAGTCATAAAAGGTGAAAACGTAACCCCAGGCTATGAAAACAATCCTGAGGCCAACAGTTCAGCTTTCACAAAGGATTGGTTCCGTACAGGTGACCAGGGATATCTGGATAATGACAATTACCTTTTCATCTCTGGCAGGTTGAAAGAAATCATCAACCGTGGCGGAGAAAAAATTTCACCGCGTGAAATCGACGAAGCGTTACTGGAACATGATGATGTGAGTCAGGCTGTTGCTTTTTCAGTTCCCCACGTAAGTCTTGGCGAGGATATTTTCGCTGCAGTGGTATTAAAACAAAATAAAACTACCACGACCGAAGACCTCAGGGCCTTCCTGTTCAAGCATCTGGCTGATTACAAAGTGCCAAGCAAAATCGTCCTGCTGGACAATATTCCCAAAGGAGCAACCGGTAAAATCCAGAGACTGAATCTAGCCAAAATGCTGCAGGACTTACTGTCTTCAGATTACGAAGCTGCTTCATCGGACAATGAAAGACTAGTGCTCTCTGTTTATGAAGAAGTATTAAGCATGGATAAAATCGGCATCAGGGATAACTTCTTTGCCTCGGGGGGAGACTCTCTAAAAGCTACTCAGGTCATTTCAAGAATTAACGAACAACTGGAAATTGATTTGCCAATCCCGATGTTATTCAAACACCCAACACCCTCTGAACTTGCTCATGAAATAGAAATCGAGATCAACAAGAAAGAACAAATGATGCAATCATTGATAGAAGAAATAGACAACATGTCTGATGAAGAAGTAGAGAGGCTGCTAGGTAATGACGATTAACACAACATTACCCGGTTACAGGTTAAAAAAGGATATTTCAAATGGAAACATTGTTCCGTTAATTGGTGTTCACGATGTCTTTTCCGCTTCGATAGCCGCACGGCATTTCAATGGTATTTTTGTAAGCGGATTCTCTTTTGCCGCCAGTTTTTATGGTTTACCCGATATTGGATTTATTGCCTGGTCTGATATCGTCGCATTCGCACAAAGACTACGCACACTACTACCCGAACACCACATTATAGTAGATATTGATGATGGATATTGTGACCCTGAAGTTGCATGTCACGTTGTACGACAACTTGAAATGCTGGGTGCATCAGGTGTCGTATTAGAAGACCAACAACGGCCCAGAAAATGTGGACACCTGGAAGGTAAGCAGATTATGGAACTGGATGCTTATCTCGAAAAATTAAAACAGGTCTTGGCTTCGAGAAAAGACATGCTCATCGTTGCGCGCACAGATGCCACAAATGAAGAAGAAGCAATCAGAAGAGCCCATGCTTTTGCAAAAGCAGGAGCTGACGCCATACTGGTTGAAGCAGTTAAAAATATTGACGTTCTAAAAGAACTCCATAACACCATCGACACCCCCCTTGTTTTTAATCAGATTGCAGGTGGGAAATCTCCCAGCATGGATCTAGAGGAATTACAGAAAACAGGCATCAGCCTAGTTAATTACAGCACCCCTACCCTGTTTGCAGCCCAGAGAGCAGTAGAAGATAGCATCAAAGATCTGGCTATCAACAAGGGCATGCTTCCCAATGTGGGTGCTACGGTGCAAAGTTGTAATCATTTGTTAGAACAAAACCTCGCCGGCCTCAGTCTTCCCAAATAAAACGAGTGCTAAACAAAGTTTGAAATGGCACAACCGACCAGTAAAAAACAGGCTTTACTAAAAAAACTGGCATCCCAGTATTATTCTGGCAGCCACCTTGTTGCAAAAACCTTGAAACAAATTGGTATAACCCATGTTTTCGCGATAGCTGGGACACCAGTAGATGAAATACTCAGCCAATGTTCCAGGCTGGACATCAGAATAATTGGACACAGAAACCAACAAGGCGCCACACTCGCTTCAGCCTCATTCAATTACATGTCTGGACGACTAGCTTCTGTGGTCATCGTCTCTGCAGGACCTGCTGTTACAAATTGCGCTACCGGGCTGTTAGTTTCACAGGATAATAAATGGCCGGTACTGGTAATTGGAGGTCGCCGGTCCGTTTCACATCACGCTTCTGGAAACTTTCAGCAGCTAAATGGAAAGCAACTTTATCAGTCAATCTGTAAAGCAAGCTACCGAATTGATACCCCAGATAACATCAGCGATGGAATTTCTCAGGCTTATGAAAAATGCACGACCATACCTTTCGGTACCAGCTACGTTGATATCACGGAAGATGCTCTCTTTGGTAAAGCCCGGTTGAAACCAACGACCATTCCCTCCCCGACATCCACAAGTGAAGAAACAAACCATAATATTCAAATAGACTCAGCAGCTGAGTTATTTATAAACGCAAAACACCCATCAATACTGATCGGCCCGGATATAAGGTGGTCTGCCAACTGGAATTCTTTAAAATCATTTGTGGAATTGTTTCAAATCCCTTTTAGTCTAACTTCCCTCTCACGAGGGTTCCTGCCTGATAACCATGATCTTTGCTTTTCACCAATAAGATCAGAGATGCTTGCTCAATCTGATGCAGTTATCGTTGCAGGCGTTCAGTTTGACTGGGTTATCAGGTTTGGATGCGAAATCCCTCAAGATGTAAATATTATTTTTTTACATCACGCTCCGCCAAATATTGATCGTCAAAATATTTTAGAGATCATCGATGACCCAGGTAAAAACCTAAACTGCCTTGTAGATAGCATTCAACTGAGAACCTTAAAAACAAGTTACAGCAATGAAGCAAAAACTGACTGGGTCTCAACACTAAAAGCAAAGCTTTCTGAGCACCAGAAAAAAATCATCCATTATTGTGAAGAACAAGCTCGCAATCCCACTGCGTTTAACAGCATGGCCGTTTTGAAAGATCACATACCTGCGGATGCAATCACAATTTTTGATGGCAATGTAAGTATGCAGGCAGCCCAGGCAATGCTACCAGCTTTATCTCCGCTCTCCCGATTAAATGCGGGACATAACGGCTGTATGGGAGTGGGTATTCCATTCGCCATTGGTAGTCATTTGGCAACGGGAAAAACAATAATTGTCGTCACAGGAGATTTAGCGCTTGGCATGAACCTGGTTGAGCTGGAAACAGCATCAAGATTTAATCTGTCGATTATCGTCATTTTAATCAATAACAGCGGCAATGGTGGCAATACCAGGCAAAATCTATATTTTGGTGAAGACCATCCCGATAAAATCAGTGAATTCACCCAGGAAATACCATACGATCAAATCATGCAGGCATTCGGCGGCAACGGCTACCTTACAAGAACAATCTCTGAAACCAGGCAAGCATTCAAAGAAGCCATAAATGCAAACCGGTTGTCGTTAATCAATATCATCACTCAAGCTGATATCGGATTAAAAGAACTGTGATTTCCAATGAATGATTCATCAAAAATCATTAGTACGAAGAAAAAATTACAAAAGCTCAGCCCAGCCAAGCGTCTCCTGCTGGAAAAAAAACTTCGTGAAAAAAAGAGTTACAACCCGATTTCATCCTCTGAAAAAGATCTCAATCCTCTTTCTTTCGCACAAGAACGGCAATGGGTACTGGACAAACTTCTTCCTAAATCTCCACTTTATAATGTTTTTAGAGCCTGGGAAATACTAGGCAAGCTAAACATCCCTGCACTAACCCAATCACTTGAAGATTTATTCGAAAGACATACAGCCGTCCGGATGCATATCCAGAACGTCGATGGCACTCTTTATCAAGCCGTTTCCGACACTCCCCTTCCTTTTGAGATAGTTGACATTTCTTCCATTCCTGACAATCAGGAGGAATCTGTGAAACAGATTCTGCAGGATTTTATTCAACTACCTTTTGATCTCAGGAAACCTCCGGCAATTCGGATTTTATTGATAAAGGTTTCTGATAAACGACATCATCTGTGTGTGGTTTTTCATCATATTGCATCAGATGGCTGGTCCAGAAGTGTTTTCACCCGGGATTTATCCCGGCTGTATAACGCAAGATTGTCTCAACAGGAGGCTAATTTACCCAAACTCACTATTCAGTATAGCGACTATGCAGTATGGCAGCGCCAGTGGCTTAAAGATGGCGTCTTTGAAAAACAACTTGGTTACTGGAAAAAATACCTATCCGATCTACCAGTATTGGAGCTACCAACAAGTTATCCAAGGCCTGCTGAGATGGACTACAACGGTAACCAACAGGCTTTTGAGTTACCAAAGCCATTATATAGTGAATTAAAACGACTATCTCAAAACAACAGCTGCACACTTTTCATGACACTCTTGTCGTCATTCATGGTGCTGTTAATGCGTTATGCCAACCAGGAAGACTTTGCCGTGGGCACCCCTATCGCCGGCAGAAGCCGTCCTGAACTGGAAAACCTCATCGGCTTTTTTGTCAATTCACTGGTGCTACGTAGTGACCTCTCTGGAAATCCAAGCTTCTTGGAATTGCTGAAACGTACACGCCAACACACGCTGGCAGCATTCAACCACCAGGACCTGCCTTTTGAAAAACTGGTCGAAGCCCTCAATCCTGATCGCGACCTGAGCCGCCATCCATTATTCCAGGTCATGTTCGCACTGCAAAACCAGCCACCTGAATCTTTATCACTGGAACAACTGCAGACAGAAACACTGGAGCTTTACAACCAGACTGCCAAGTTCGATTTGTCTTTCACCCTGACTGAAACGGATAACGCCATCAACGGCCAGGTGGAATATGCCACCAGTCTGTTCAGTCAATCGCGCATTGAGCAGATGATGGCGCACTGGCTGAACCTGTTGCAGGCCATTGTCACACAACCCGATACCACCCTCTGGCAACTGCCGTTAATGAATGAGGGTGAACGTCAGAAAATACTGGTTGACTGGAACCGCACGCAACAAGACTATCCTCAAGACACCACGCTGCAACAGTTGTTCGAACAGCAGGTAGAGAGAACACCGCAGGCTGTTGCCGTTATTACCGAGAATGGCCAGTTAACCTATGACTCGCTTAACCGGCAGGCCAACCAGCTGGCGCATTATTTACAGTCCATTGGTGTTGGCCCGGACAAGCTGGTAGGCATCTGTGTTGAGCGTTCCCTGGAGATGATGGTTGGCCTGCTGGCTATCCTCAAGGCCGGTGGTGCTTACCTGCCGCTGGACCCGGAGTATCCAGACCACCGATTGGCGTTCATGATCGAGGATGCCAAGCCGGTTGCCCTGCTCGCCGGCAGTGAACAGATCATGAATCTTCCAAAGGTCGGTCACTCACTTTGCCTGGATACAGACCAGGCACTCTGGAACAGGTTCTCAACAGATAATCCAGCCACATCATCACAACCTCAGAACCTGGTCTATGTGATTTATACCTCTGGTTCCACCGGAAAACCCAAAGGCGTTTTAATTCAACAGCATGCAATCGTGAACTATGTATTCTGGATGTTGAACAACTTCCAGTTCACACCAAACGACAAGATACTGATCAAGTCACCCATCAGTTTCGACGCCTCAGCCTCGGAGCTGTATGCCCCACTGATGTGTGGTGCACAACTGGTCATTGCAAAAGATCGCGGCGAAAAGGATACCGGCTACCTCACTCGCCTCATTCAGCAACACCAGGTCACGGTGTTACAACTGGTACCCAGCCTGCTGCAGGCCATGATCTATGAGACAGACTTTAAAAACTGCACGTCACTGACGCGCATTTTCTGTGGTGGTGAAGCCCTCTCTTCGCAACTGGTCAAGGCTTGCACTGACAACCTCGATGCAACACTTTATAACGTCTATGGCCCGACAGAAGCCACCATCGATGCCACCTGGAAAGCCTGCAGTGAAGCTGAACAGGACCCTGTCAGTATCGGCCGCCCCATCAGCAATGCCACTTGCTATGTACTGGACCGTTTTAACAACCCGGTACCTGTTGGCACACACGGTGAACTGCACGTTGGCGGTAAGGGGATTGCCCAAGGTTATCTTAACCGCCCGGAATTGACCGATGAAAAATTTATTGACCACCCTTTTTTACCTGGTGAGCGACTGTATCGAACCGGTGACCTGGCCAGTTACCGGGAAGATGGCCTGCTGGACTTTCATGGCCGCATCGATCACCAGGTCAAGCTGCGAGGCTATCGCATCGAAACCGGCGAAATAGAAGCTCGTCTTAAACAGCATACGCAGGTCACTGAAGTGACCGTCATAGTCTGGGAAAAAACTGCTACTGACAAACACCTGGTTGCCTATGTGGTTACAGACACTGATCAGCTCACCAGCGAGCAACTGCGTGACCATTTAAAGGCTGACCTGCCTGAATACATGATCCCGTCGTTTTTTGTGCTGCTGGAGCAGATGCCACTGACACCCAATGGCAAGATCGACCGTAAAGCCTTACCTGAACCTGTTCACGAGATTGGTGATGAGGACAGGGTTGCGCCACGCACAGAAACTGAAAAGCAACTGGCCCGTATCTGGCAAGACGTGTTATCACTGGATAACATCAGCATTAATGACAACTTCTTTGCCCTGGGCGGACATTCGCTGCTGGCAATGGAACTCACCCATAAAGCTGAGAAACTATTGGATTGTAAACTCCCGGTTATGCTTTTATTTGAGCACCCTACTATTGCTGAATATGCCAATGGCATGGCCCAATTCACTGATATCAAAAAGACCACGTCTACGCTTTTGGAGATACAACCTCACGGCTCAAAACGACCGTTATTTTATATTGGCTCGACCAACAATGCCCGCAAGCTTTCACCGTTACTGGATCAAGATCAGCCTGTGTATGGTTTGAATATCTTCGGCACAGAAGAAGCAAGCGACCCTGATCTACCGGTTTCTATAGACAGTATCGCTACTCAATTTCTCGATGATATACAGAAGATTCAGCCCAGCGGGCCCTATCAGTTTGCTGCCTACTGTGCCGATACGCCTATCGCCTATGAAATAGCTCAGAAAATATTCAGCAATGATGATGCCGTCTCAGTTTTTGTGACAATTGATACCGTGTGGAAAACAAATCAACACCACGTTCGAAATGAACAGCATATTTTTAACAATGTAAGACAGTTAAGTTTTAAAAACCTGGTAAATAAAATATTGCGAAAAAGTTCAAGAAAAATAAACAGGCTGTTTACAAAGTTACAAAATAACACTTCATCACAGAAATCAACCGCTGTTCAAATCACACAGGCAAGGCACAGACAATTCTATTCCAGGTTCCAACAAGCCCTCGACCAGTACCAGGCTTCCGCTAACTATCCGGGCAAAATGGTTTCAATCCTGTCTAAAGAATCATATGAGAAAAATGAAACATCAGGACTGGAAAACTACATTGCTGACAAGTCTGATCTTTCCACTTTTGTGATCAACGGGTTACATGATACTTTTTTCGAAGAACCTTACATCCACGAACTCATCGATATCATTAATCAACATTTGGAATAGTATTTGTAGTAGCCGGCGGTACAAATAAAAACTCCCGCAGATGCGGGAGTTTTTAGTTTTGAATTTTAATTCTAATCAGGCTTTATTTGATTTTCTAAACCTTGAGAATCCAGCAAAACCCACAAGAGCCGAACCAAACAACCACACAGCTGCAGGCAGAGGTACCGATGTAGGGGCTACTGTAATGGCAAACCCAAACTTGGCAGTCGTGGCTGCATTTTCGTTAGTAATGAATCCCTGGCAACCTTCATCGAAACCGAGTGCTGTACACTGATCGATATCAAGTTCAGCGATAGGAGATGCATCGCCTGGATTCTGTCCCAGAACCAGAACACTGGCATAGTAAGTATTACCCTGGAAATCAAATTCCAGGTTGGTGTTTTGAATACCTATGAAACCCCACAAATCACCGCATGGTTCGGGAGTGCCTGAAACACAATCGCCATTATTGGGTGGGTTGTTCAGTGTCTCCAGGAATTTGAAATCAAAGTTAATTGATGGTGCATCTACAGTATTGCCTGGCTCGCCGACAGGATTCAGGGTCAATGTATCCAGCAATGCGCCTGTTTCAAGTGTTGCATAGCTGCTGGAAATAGGGTTGTTCCAATGTGTCAGGGTATTACCAATACCAATCTGGGCGAGAGTCAGTTCGGAAAAATCACTGATTGGAGTAGTCACAGTTTCAACGGTTCCAGTTGCTTCACCACCGCCTACCAGAGAGGGAGAATCCCCTGTTGGATTACCGATGGTAAGCGCACTTCTGTTGCCGTCATCAGTTGTTTCATTATCCAGTGTAAAATGACCACCACTGGCGACTGTTTGTCCCCAGGATAATTCTGAGTCATTAACAATCTGTTGTCCGGTACCAGAATCAAAGCCTGCCCCGGTGAATGTCAATAGCGTGCTGTATTCCCACTGGGTGATGATTGCGGCTGATGCAGAACCTGAGAATGTAATGGCTGCAAGCAATGCTAATGATGATTTTGTTTTGTTGAACATGGCCTAAACCTCTGGAATGTATGCGCTTATCTTCGATAAGATGCACCATTCAGGCCAAAATTAATTTTGTCATGTAAATACAGTGAGTTACATCAATCCATGGAGAGAAAAAATGAATAATCTTGATGATGTGTAAAATTAACTGACAGTCAATTCATTAGAACTTCAGTATTAGATTAATTTCTTACAAATTTGTTCTGCCAACATTCTGGAAGCTCATGTCTAGTCAGCGTTTCAAATGGATTTTGATCACATGCCGGGCAACGGTTTGAAATTTCAACCAGAGACGCCAGACAAGAACCCCACCTAATAGACCCACAACAGTAAATAATATTGGTTTTTCATAAAAACCTAATTTTTCGACAATACTCACCCATTGGAAATGCGTCAGATAAATAAATAATGATGCCCCTGATAAAGTAAGCACAATATAATTCAGAGGTTTTACCATCGGCACCTCTTTAATGAACATCAACATTATCAGAGCTATGAGAATCATGTTGAAATCACGCGGAAAGGCATAGTAAGCCATCAGCAGATAAGGCAGTGCCACCATCAACGAATACAGCTTTTTAGATCTGTCACTACTGGCATACGCCAGCATACCCAGTAAAAAGGTCGGCAAGTGTGTCTGTGGCAACCAGTTAAGTATGTCCTGTTTTGGAACACCCTGTGTCAGATACAGCGGCTCGGTCATGTATACACTCAATAAACTTAAGAATACCGAGACAACATACATAACAAGCAACATTGTATAGGTGTTCTTCAGTAACACTTTGCGTATTCTGTCGATCGACACCAATAGCCACATAATAGCGATTATCTGGATCATACAATGAACATACCAAAGCCATACCACACGCCCTGGCGTATCAAAGGGCACAAAGTTTGAATACAACAGCAAGGTAGACAGATGTGTTTCTTTGAACGTCAGGTGGGCAATGACCGAGTAGATCAATGTCGGCAGCAGTACTTTCAATAACAAGTCGTAAAGTGGTCTGGATGACTGAAAGTAGTTGATCTGACGAATTTGAAGGCTTGCGAGTAAAAAGCCGGATACCATAAACAGTGAACTGGTAAAGCCACCGCCGAGACTGAAGAGTTTACTGTGCCCGGCAACGATGAAGAATATTGAAAATGCACGCACCAGCATACTGGTATCAATCCAGCTCAGCCAGTTTGACTTATTTCTGAGACCGGCCAGTTCCTTTACCGTTTTAACAGTCCAGTCATCAGGTACTTTTCCGATTTTATCTTCTAGGGCTACATACGTACTGACATAAGATAGAGAATCCCCTCCCAGGTCCGAATACGTACTTTCCACGCTGATAGGAGACACGCCAAGTATTTTTTCCCAATCGTTTACGAGGCTGATCTCTGAATCGGTAGTTGGTGGTATATACTCAGCGTGTAATGACCTGTCATTGATACCTGGTGCTGGCAGTGCCTGCCTGTCAACTTTGCCATTCGGTAACAGAGGAATTTGATTAAGAAAAACAAAATAGGCAGGAATCATGTGTGAGGGCAACCTGCTTTCCAGGCTATTTTTTACCCGCTGAGAATCGTTTTCATTGTCTTTCTTCGAAACAATATAAGACACAAGAGCTGGATTACTATCCTGTTTTTCGACGTAAACAGTGATAGCCTGGTCAATATGCTCGATCCGGCACAATTCAACATCGATCTCGGATAATTCGACACGAAAGCCTCGAATTTTTACCTGGTCATCCGTTCTGCCCAGACAAATAACATTGCCATCTGGCAAATAATATCCACGATCACCCGTTAGATAGGTGTTATCCGTAGTCGATGATATTTTTTTATTCCATTCCTCAAGTTCAGCCATGTTGGCACTATCGCCGAGATACCCTATCGCCAGGTAATTCGACCTAACAGCAATTTCGCCCACCTGGCCTACTGCCAGTTGGCTACCATTCGAATCAACAATTAGCAGCTGCGTATCGGATATCCCTTGACCAACAGGGAGAGACTTCCAGTCCTGAATAGGATCATCCACATAATAACCGGCGACCTGTGGAGTTTCTGTCGCACCATAGACATTGACCAGGGATACCGATGGAAGCGCCTGTCGTATACGTTTACGTAAGCTGATGCTTAAAACATCACCACCGACCAGCAGATATTTTATTGAATCAAGACTGTCCGTCGCTTTTAAACCTGCGAAAAATATCTGCAACAGTTGTGGAGTCAGGTGCAACACTGTAGGTCTGCTTGAAGCTATCCACTTTGAAAGCAAATGAGGATCGAAAATGGTGTTCTGATCAGGCATGCAAATTGTCGCACCAAGAGAAAGTGGCGTGAAAATATCCCTTAATACAGGGTCATGCCCCAAACCAGATAAACAGGTAAATCTGTCATTTGCAGTCAGATTGAAATTTGACTGCTCCCATTTAACAAAATGAACCAGCGGTGAGTGCGAAGTTGCAATACAATGGGGTGTGCCGGTAGTACCGGATGTAAACAGATAATAAGCGGGCCGATCGTCATTTTGATTCGCTATTTCACTGGAATAAACACCGTTATATTTCCTGTCATCTACGACACCATTGCTGACCTGTAAATAATTATCAAAAACTGAGTTTTTGCTAATGATCCAGTCATGGCTGAGTGCTTTATCACCAGCCACTATCAAGATATTAGGTCGTACAATATCCCAGTATTGTTGCAGGCGTTGTGCGGGATAAGCTTCATCCAGTACAACAAAAGTTGCACCTGCACTGCTTGCTGCCAAAATCGTCCAGACTAAATCGGGGTTGCGGTCTGATAATATGGCAACAGTACTTCCTGCTTTGAAGTCATGTTCGAATAATTTTCCAGCCACCTGGTTAACGATTTTCTCAACCTCGGCATAGGTCCATTTGCTGCTTTTATATTCAATAGCAATGTTATTGCCATTGAGCTGAGCCTGGTCAAAGAAATTTTTATAGATTGGATCCTCGTTATGGTCTGCCAGATATTGGCTGGGGTCAGGTAATGTATTGATATCACCAGCTAAAAACAGATTCAGTTGATCAATGCTTATATCCGGTGAGCCGCATAACTGCTTCAACAAACCTTGAAATTGCTTTATGAAATGATGAATTCTCGTTTCACTGAAAGATGAACTGTCAAAATAAACAGTTATACCCAGACCTTCACCATCTTCCGTAAAGCGTATATTGATATCGAAATCAGACTGCCTTTCTTCCTGTGAATAGCGTTGCGAACGAACCTTATCCAACGACAAATTAGCGACTTTTGGATACCAGTTAATTCCATAGCGGGGATGTTGCCCCATGATTTCAATAACATCCTGGTAAGGTATCGCCTGGTGCTCAAGAGCACTTTTAATATCTGACTTTATGGCGCAGCAAAATGCCTTGAAAGCTTGAGTTGAATCTACCTCAATAGACAGGACAACTGCATTTGAAAAAGGACCGATAGTTTTATCATGACCGGGGTAATTTCTGCGGTTGGCACTCTGGAAAGTTGTGAGGATATTCGACTGTCCTGAGTACTTGTGAATCAATACTGAATACACCGCGTAATAAAGCGTAAATACAGATACACCAATGTCCCCAGCCATACTGGCCGAGGACTGAAACAATGTTGCATCAATAAAGTCTGTAACTGAGGCATGAACACTCTGTTTGTCACTTGAGTCAAGGTCAGCCAGAAAACCCGCAGGCTCACTTTTGTTGGCCAATAAAGACTGGTAATAAGTCCGCGCCTTTCGGTAATGAGGCGTTTTTCGCCAGTCCCCAGCAAAATTTTCCTGGAAAACTGTTACTGGCTTGTCACCATAAAGAGCATTGTATGCCTCAGATAGTTCGCTAATAAAAACCTGGATAGAAACGCCATCGGCTATGGCATGATGCAGTGAAAATGTAAAAAGATACCGATCTTCACATTGAACAAGGAGAAAGCGAACAAGGTTCTTTCTTTCCAGTTCGGACCCGGTAAAGAAAAAATCATGAATCAACGCTTTGAAATATTCATCATCCCAGGATTTTGCTTTTCTGGTTTCAAATTCAAAGTCGGGTTGAGAATGAATACGGGCTATATATTCATGTCCTTCCGAATTTACAAAGGACGTTCTTAGACTATCATGTCGTTGACAGACTGATGATATCGCCTGTTTCAGCCTCTCCGGGTTAAGTTCGCCCTGAAGCTCATAGCTGTAAGGCAAATGGTAGGAAAAACCTGTAGCCAATTCTGCATAAACGAAACGCTCCTGGTTTGGCGAAAGCCTGTAATCCTTGAAAGTTTCCATCTGCTGACTTGATCAGTCACGCTTATGCAGAACACTGACTACACGATTAAAGTCTGTTGATCACTTCATTTGCCTTTTCACGATAAGGAAAAGGCCTGCCTTTTGACAGGGAAAGCGCCTGAGTTAACTCTTCACGTGCTGCATCCTTATTCCCCAAGGATTCTTGAATCAAGCCAAGATGATAACGGAACCCCGGTTCGCCCGGCATAGCTTTCACGGCTTCGGATATCATTTGCTCGGCTGTCTGGGCATCCCCCATTCTGAAGTAAGTCCAGCCCAGGGTATCCTTAAACTGAGGTATTTTTGAATCCTTGAACCTTAAAGCCAGCTCATGAGCACGTTTCAGGCTTGCGTCATCTTCACGAAAATCTGAAAGAAGACTAGCAAGATTATTGATCACCACGTCAGCTTGTGGGTTTTTCTCCAGTACAGCTTCATAAACTGCAATTGCCCCTTCGATATCTTGAGTCAACTCAAGCAAACCGGCTTTTTTCATTTGCAGGTTAATGTCACCCGGCATATTTTCCAAACCCTGTTCTACGATCGCTTTAGCCTGGTCTATATTCCTGTTTTGCAAATAGATATCCACAAGATTGGTATAACCTACAGGGCTCTTTGGAACTCTTTTTATGATATCAAGAAAAACGGTTTCTGCGTCGTTTAGCTGATTCTGAATAATATACAACTTACCTTTGAGGTAACGTGCATTATGGTTATTTTGATTTTCAGCAATTGACTTATCCAGCAAGGCCATTGCTTTGTCAGTTTCTCCAAGTCGGATATAGGCTCTTACAACAGCCTCCATTGGCTGCATTGCCAGTGGTTCAGCTTCATGGGCCCTTTTAAAAGATTCAAGACTTTTACCAAATTCCTGCTGACCAGCCTGGGCCATACCTATGATCTGATCGCCAACTGCTTTACCTTCCAGTTCCTTAATCAGATTTGCAAGATCCTGGGCTTCAGCATATTCACCCATCAGAATTTTAATTTGTGATAATGCAACAAGCGTAGGCAGATTTTTGGGCTCCACCCTCAAAACTTCTTCCAGAACATCTGCAGCCCTTTCCTGACGCTTGAGCTTCAGAAGAAATTCAGCATAATTCAAACCATACTCTGATGCATAACCACTCGCATCAAAAGCCCTGGCATACATATCTTCTGCAAGTTCAGAGGCCCCATTAAACTGATGCGCTTTTGCCAGCAGCAATAATGCCCGGGGAGAATCAGGCGTATCTTTTAAAATCGTGCGAAGATTTGCTATCGCTTTGTCCAGTTCACGTTTTTCAATCTGGTAGGTTGCGCGTAGAACCAGCGCCTGTTCATTGCGGGGATCATCCAGTAGCACTTCGTCGACCAGTTTAAAAGCGCCTTCCCTGTCACCTTTTTTCAATAAGAGTGTCGCCAGCATGCTTTTACTTTTGACCTGGCTCTCTTTGTCCTGAAAATCAGTTTTAATTGAATTGAGTTTTTCAATTGCACCATCAAGCTGATTGGAAGAAACAAAAAGCTGTACCAGGGCAAAATGCATATCAATGTCACCAGGGTTCTTCTCAATAAAAGCATTTACCTGGTCTACAGCTGCAGCATTTCCCTTTAGCGTATTTATAAAACTAATCACTTTAAGCTTGGCCTCGACATCATCGGGATATTTTTCAGCCATATCACGATAAACCTGCTCAGCCTCATCATATCTTTTTTGTTGCAGATATAACTTCGCCAGATTTTCCCTGAAGCCCATACTGTCAGGGTTGGCGCTAATCAGATATTGTAATTCAGTCTCAATTTCGTTGAATTTTTCCAGTTTCAACAACGCCTGAATTTTTGCCAGCCTCAGTGCAATATTATCTTTCTCTACCGCAATTCCCTGGTTGAGGTATTCGATGGCTTTAACCGGGTCATCCACGGATAAGCGCTCTTTTGCGAGCACAATCAGAGATTCAGGATGGTTTGGCGTATTTTTTAAACCTTGTTGGGCATGTTCAATTGCACCTGCATTGTTTTTCATGGAAAGCATGACTGAAGCACGAACTGCCAATACATCAGAGTCATTCGGGGCGATTTTCATCAGCTCATCAGTTTTTTCCAGTGCCTTTTCAACCTGACGACTGGCCAGATAAAGTTGAGCCAGTTTCAACTGGGCTTGCTGGTGATCAGGCTTCAAAGTAACAACCTGGTTCAGCATCTTGAACATGCGTTTCCACTTGGTCTTTTTTTCTGCCACCTGAGCCAGACCAAACCAGGCATCCGTCATTTTTTTATCGATTTGTAAAGCATTCTGAAATTCAATTTTTGCCTTGTCCAAATCCTCTTTTTCCAGCAGGGCGACGCCGTTTTCATAGTGTTTTCTGGCCTTCTCTTCAGGTGAAGAGCACGCTTGTAGTCCTGCAACAATCAAGACAATTACAATAAATAAACGAAGCTTTGAAAACATTTGATTACTCCAGAAAGATTGATTCAGTCGTAGTGGTTTACTCACCAGGTACATATTCAGGCAATTGGTTCATCGCTGCTGTTACAAAGTGTTTCAAGCGATTCTCTGCGGTCTCAAGGTCTTCATCACGATGAAAATCCGTCATGACACGTACAAGTGCCCCATCTGTGCGATTCATCACAATAGCATCGATTAACAGGTACCATTTCATCCAGTATTCATTGGCAATTCTACGGCCGCGCTGTTCAAACCAGTAGTAACCAAGCTGCCTGAAATCACCTTTTTCAATTGTGATCCTGTTTACCGGAAATGTGCCAAGTGTTTCATGTTCAACCATAACTTCCTGCAGGTCGGTAATTAACCACCCACCACCGGGAATACATACGCGCGGGGAATGAGGAGAAACACCTTTGCGCTGCGAATTATAATAAGCAACGTAAAAGTTGATCGATTCCTTGGCTGACAACCTGTAGTCGGCCAGTAAATAGTCGTCCACAGCCAGCTTTTGCTCAACAATGGAAGGCAGATGGTCTTCGCGAGCGCTCCACTCACCAATTTGCAGCGGAAATGCATTCAGGTTTTTACGCTCGACGACTTCTTCCTGTCTATCTCCGATAGTTATTATGGCCGTTGCAGTCAATGCGATTACAGCAACTGAAACAAGTACAGTTGCAAATCCACCTTGATAGGGTTTTTTAACCACAGCAGGCTTAACCTCAGGCACTACAAGAAGATCGCCTACCGGACGCTTCTTACCTAAACGATCGAATAACCAGATTTCCAATACCAGCAGAACCGCGCATCCCATAAAAATGACCCAGCCTTCAAAGAAGTGCAGGAAACCTTCTGCCATTTCAATGCCCCAGTTATCCACCAACACACCGATGACCGCTATACGAAAACTGTTCATAAAAACCGTAATTGGAATGGTAGACAGGAAAATAATGGCCCGTTGCCAGAAAGGCGCTGAAAAAAGATAGGCTGCAAGAAATCCCAGGCTCAGCAATGGATACAGATAATTCAGCCCACTACAGGCCTCGACGACCTGCAGTTGGTAGTTGCCCAGGTCAATCAGGTTTCCTTCAAGATAAACGTAGACGCCAAATAATCTCAGGAGTTCGGTACCGATTTGCGATGAGATCAGCTGCAAGCCCCAGGTCAGTTGAGCATCAATAAAATACGGCATCGGAATGGCAAACACGAGAAAGGCGATAGGTAAAAAAGCCACTTTGGATAATGACCAGCCACCCAGCGCCAATACCAGCCCGAAGAGAACCAGTACAAAACCTATCTGGGTAAGTATGAAAATTGCACTGAGTTCACCAATGATGAGTAAGAGTCCTGCAATTAACACCACTACCAGGCTTACCCAGGACGGTTGCCCGAAGCTTTTCAACAGGGCTTCCCGACGATGCCATAAAAAAAAGAGACTTAATATCGGTATAAAAAAACCATGACTGTATTCTTCGCGTTGAATCCAGCGATCGACGAGGTTACTCAGTCCATCCCAGAAGCCAATAACAGCAAGCACCAAGCCAAGAGCCGCGATAAATACAGCTTTTTTATTAATCAGTATTTTTTGTGAAGCAATATCCATTTTGATTTCCACCGCCCTGAGTCACCGAGCTCCCTTCTGACTTTTTTGTATTCTGGAATCAGGATTGTACTGTGTTTAAAAATAAAATCGACATCCTCAAAGCTCCAGCCATCCCGGTTCAGAGTATTACGAATGATCCAGCAGGAATTTAACGCCATTCCAGCCAAACAGCTTTTTTATCTTTGTATTCACATTGATCAACCTGAGTTTATTCCCATTGTAATTTAACTGTTTTCTCAACACTAGCAGCAAACCGATAAAAGCCGGGTCAACATAGCTTACAGCTTCAAAATCAATGCTTACATCCGTGGATTTAGCCGCAATATCCCGAAACACACGCCTTGGCTCTGACAAATTTTGAATAGAAAAAATCCCTTCAAGCTTGATGATTTGCCTATCACCACCAGGAATGAATATGAGCTTCTGTTCAGACAAAGTGCCATCAGAAAGTTTTTCAGCTGAATTGAACTTCAACCAAAAAGCATAAGGAATAACTCCCGTGATCAACAGCTTTAACAACCCTATACCGTCTTTCCAGTATCGTACCCAGAGTTGAGGCTCTTCCTTGATTCTCCATAACCACTCCAGCCCTGACCTTTGCAACCAACGAGGGGCCCTACTGACCCGCCCGGCAACAAAATTAACCACCGCCCCCAGATGCGAATAAACCGGTATCGTCAGTTTTTCACGATTGGCCTCAAGCCAGGCCTGTCCTTTCCTGGCTCCAAGGGCAACCACCAAAAAATCGGCATTACTCTCATTTATTTGCTGTATCCAGTCATTACGCGACATCTCTTCAACGTTGCCAAAACCCGGAGAAATACACCCTTTGCAGACTGCCTTACCTGCCAGGTTGATTTGCTGACAGGCTTTTTCTGCGACTCCTTCTTCACCACCGAAGAAAAATACCGAAAACTTGTAATCAGAATCCTGATTCAACAACTCATCAAAAAGTGAAGAGCCGGCTACACGCTCGGCTATGGGAATGCCTAACAATCTGGCCATCCATACTATGGGCATCCCGTCGGCAATACTCAAATCGCTGTTGATGACAGACTCTCTGAATTCCTTGTCTGACTGACATGCAATCAGAAAATTCAGATTAGGTGTTGATACAAAACAATTCTCTTTATTACTCATCACAGACTGCAGGTGTGAAACCGTGCCCTGCAATGATATTGCATCAAATGGCAGACCAGCGATGCAAAAGAGGTCGCGGTCAAAATTATCTGTCATTTTCTGCATCCTTTTTCCTGCCACGATCTGTTCTTATCCACTCTTTCTGTCGCTGAAAAATGAAATTCAAATAGACCGGTAACTTGTTTAATACGTATAAAGGTACCGATAAAAGCTCCTTAAACCCGATAATCTTTTTTCCCCAGCCGGACCAGGCCAGTGACACAGAAACAACCAGAAGCAGAAAGGCTGTCAATGAAAGAAACAGAGGAAAACCATTTCCGGTCACAAGCCAGTACAGGCTATTTACTGTCAATAAAAAAACCAGTAACAGCACCAGCATTGCCAATGGCGGAACCATCATGTCAAGAGCGAGAGCAAACAGGCGCAAATCGCGATGGGTCAGACTTTGCCAGAGCATCCGTGGGCCTTCTGATAAAATCATGCCTAAATGACCATGTTCCCAGCGTGTGCGCTGTGAACGTTCTGCCGTTGTTGCCTCAGGAAAATAACTATACACAGCTACCCCATCGAAAAACTTTGGAGGATAACCCTCACGAGCCATATCGATGCCCATTTTCATGTCTTCAACAATACTGCTGTTAGCCAGGTCGAAACGCTTGATCACTTCCCAGGGAAATGCCATGCCGCTTCCCATTAACTGACAGGGTAGCCCGAGGTTTCCAAACCCGAGCGGACGCACCCGGTTTTTTACAATCCAGGCAAATTCAGCAACCTTTTGTTTTAAGCCGATGGCCTTCGTTGCGTTTTTCATTAAATACAATGACTGCACCGGCCTGTCCGACAGAGAACAGACACTGGCCAGGTTATTCAAACTGCCTGTTTCAAGATAGCAATCAGCATCCATTATGATGACGACATCAGGGCTGTCCTGCTGTGCCTTGAGGTGTTGAATCGCAAAATCCAGGGCAAAGCCTTTACCACGGTGCGTCTGATCTTCACGTTCCAGCACATTGACACCATGTGCCCTGGCAAGGGTTGCCGTATTATCAGTACAATTATCCGCTACGACAAAAATCTGGTCAGCATGACAATCATGTGACAGCAAGCCGACTAAGACACTATCAATAACTGCTTCTTCATCATGAGCCGGGATAATGATTGAGAATGTCACTTTACTGTCAGATTTGAGCTGCCCGTTTTTGCGTTTAACAAATGCAGCCAAAACCTGAACAAACAACACCAATACGGGTATCAGGCCAAGTACAGTGAAAAATAATAAAAGGACTTCCAGCATAGAAACGGATTCAATAGAAGTTGTTGACCGGGTTACTCATTAAAGTAATCGGCCAATTTCCCGGCTTCTGTATCAATATCATGTCGTTGAGTAACCCGCTGATATCCTGCTTCACCCATCTGTTGCAGTTGCTCTACCGGTCTGAAAAGACAGGCCTCCATGGCATTGGCCAGTTCTAGTACTGATCCGGAAGGAAACAGCCAGCCAGTATCACCCGGAATAACCAGTTCAGGTATGCCTGCAATGTAGGTTGAAAGCACAGGCCTTTTTAAAGACATGGCTTCCATAATGACCACTGGCAAACCTTCCGCAAAACTGGGCAAAACAAGCGCCCTGCTGTTTAACAGGTATTCCCTGACCTCTTGACTACTGATCCAGCCGGTAATGGTAATTTTTTCATCAAGACCATAGCTGCTGATCAGTGATTCAATTTCACCTCTGAGTTCGCCATCACCTGCCAGTACAATCTCGAAATCAATTCCCTTGTCATGTAATGTCTTTGCAGCATCCATCAATAACAACTGACCCTTTTGCTCACACAGTCTGCCCACGCAAACAAGGCGCCTGGTATCAGGCACTGCAACAGGGGGGACTTTATAAAAGTCTTTCTCCAGACCACAATGTACTTCCCTGATCCTGTCCCAGTGATAATGGTCAACCGTACGAAAAAGCTGGCTTTTTCCAAATGAACTGATGGCGACGGTAAATTTTGAGCAGCGGATCTTTTCACCAAGTTTCAGATAACCCGGCTTGTCAAACTCTTCAGGGCCATGCACCGTAAAACTATATGGCGGACCACCCAGTTTTCTGGTTAAAAGCAGTATCTCTGCGGGGTTTGTTCCAAAATGCCCGTGTATATGATCTGTTTCACGCTTATCGAGCCATAGCAGCAATTGACAGGCTTCCAGTAGATAAATAAAGTGGAATGATAGAGGTCGATCAGAACGAAAACCCAGCCTGAACGTATAACCAAGGGTTTTTAATAACAGCAATGGCTTTTTTACAACGATAGTTAAAAATGCCAGCAACAGATTAAGCGGTCCTACCTGGAGGATGTAACGGGTGCGGGAGCGTTCCTGGATATCCTCGTTATCAACAACATCAGCATCCCAGCCTCGCAAAGCAAAACGATCAACTTCATATCCCATTCTTTCGAGCGCAAGAATCTCACGCCGAATAAAGCTATGGCTGACCTTGGGATACTGGTTGGTAAAATAGGCAATTTTTTTCACTTATACATCCTTATACAAGGTTTCCCATTCCGGGAACTGCCTGCCACCAAGTAAATCAGAAAGCTCAGCAACCTGTTCACGCATAATGGGCTGTAGATAGCGAATAGTTTCATCACGCGAATCATTATTTCTTTCTACCGGTCTGGTATATTTTGCAAGGATCTTTCGGCGCAGACCCGCCGGAACAATCTTCTTAATTGCATTCCAAAGCATGCCGCCTCTTAACCATGAAATATACCTCGCCCCGATAAACTGGTTAATCACAGGCCTTGATTCATTGTGCCTGCCAAGTTCAGGCAGCTTGAAGTCATCTTTGACACCCAACCACCTGAATATGTCTGACAAACATTGATCTGGATTGCCAGATAAAGCTTCTGTCGTCAACGTATAGACATTCTCTTTTTTAAATAAATCGAGATAAGGCTTCAATTGCATGGCGTAATTACTGGTATTGCTAATCCAGTCTACTTTCCTCATTGCTGTCAGCATGTCACGTCCTTCAGAGGAATAAGCAACCTCCCACCAGTAATGACTGATGGAGCGCTCAATCGGATCACGCATAATGTAGATTATTTTTGCAGCCGGATTAAACTCAAAAATACGCTCAGCTACACCATCATAGTTGGGTCGTTTTGTATAATCCGTCGTTGATTCACCAATCACTTTGTGAACTGCAGTCACTCCGGAAAAAAGACTTAAATACCAGTCCATCCCTTTAGCTAAATTCAACTCCCTGACGAAAAAGCCCGGCTCTTTCCAGGGATCTTTGCTCATGAAAACTTCAGGATGGAGATCAAGATAATTATGCAGTGAAGTTGTTGCGCTTTTCATGGCACCAACGATGAATAAATTCGGCTTTTGTCTTTTGTCAGTCATGTGTTTTTACAGAGAGGAGCGAAAACGATACAAATAGTCGGCCCACAGGGCTGGTTGACAATTCATCATGGCAAAATCATGGCCATATTCACTCAATTCCGATCTTAATCCGGCATTTTCACTCAGGCGTAAAATATTATCTCTGAGCTCTATAGCGTCACCTGGCTGTGAAACTAAAGCATTTTTCCGGTGTTGTATGTAATCAGTCGTACCTTTTGAAAAAGTAGCTACTACCGCTTTTTTCAATAAAAATGAACCAACAATGGTTATATGGCCACAGGCCACTTCATCATGAAGCAAAGGGACAACCACAAACTGGCTGTTGTTAACCGTTGCCCAGAAATCATCTTTAGGCAGGTTGAATAATGCCGTCACATTTTCAGGAAGATCCAGACCAGCCAGTGTACCTGGCCTGGTGACGATAACCAGGCGGAGTTGAGGTATTTGCCTGAAGGCTTCAATCAGTGTTTTATAATCGCGCCCCTCGCCTCCTACAGCGCAGATATAGTCTCCGTTTACTGGTCGGTAGTCTGAGCAGGCTGGTGTTTCCATTGCCCAGTGCAGCATCTGGAATTTGTTTGTATCCAGGTCAAAGTAATCAGCGTAGCGTTTCTTTTCAAATTGACTGAAAACGGCAAACTGATCAACTGACTTAAAGGCATGTTTCATGTAACTGCGCATAAACCCGCCAGGCAACTCTGTAAAATTAAAAGCAAATGCCAGGTGGGGTAGCTTTATATGATAAAGATGACGGACTTCCTCGAGCATGGCTGTCGTTCGAGGCAAATGTGAAACAACCAGGCCAGTTTCAGCTTGCCTGGCAATTTTCGCCGTCTGTAAACAGGCTCTGACTCTTGAGATTTTTGGCCGGCTGATATATTGCTCAACAACATTTTGCGATTCTGCTGAAAAAAAATGCCAGCTATCGGCAGACTCAGGATAAAAATCCTGAACAAAATTCCATCCAGATCTCGCCCGTTCCGCGCAATTAATGATAGTGAAGTGCTTCAAGTCCGTCTCTGGAAATACTGCTATAAAATTCGTGCAGGTATGCCAACAGCGGTCTTTCCGGCGGGTACATCACTTAACACAACCGCGTTGGCGCCAATCATGGCATGATCCCCCACTGTAAAATCACCAACGACTTTTGCACCTGCCCCGATATCGACGTGCCCCCCTAAAACGGGTGGTCCTTTACTGTTATTGGTTCCAATCGTTACCTGTTGAAAAATCAGACAATTGGGGCCTATTTTTGCACGGGCATGAATCACAATGCCATTGGGATGCGGAATTAATAATCCACCACCAATTTCAACGGTGACCGGGATATCAGCTCCCGTGACGATGCTCCAGAAATGGTGCCTTATTAAAGAAATTTTTTTTTGCAGCTCAGACCATATGGAAGCAGACTGCCCATGTTTTTGATAACTGCGAATACTGGCCAGCAACGAACGTGAAGGATTCCAGGTAAAAAAGCTTTTCTGCTCCCTGGTCCAGTCAGGCTGACTTGCTGATATTTTCTGTGCCTCGGATGGTGTATTCATCAATTTGAAATCGCTTCGTTAACCCTGTTTATATTCAATCAGCGTTTCGCGGTTACGAAACATTCGATTTTTGAACAAGGTGAATTGTCCCACTATTTCAGGGAATTTACCCAAAACCGTATAAAAAGCCCACTGCCAGTTTCGTACTCCCTGCAGTTCACTTTTTAGCGCCAGGCGTACCACCTGTAGTGGATAGATTCCAAGGATTAACAAGCCTGAATATCCAAATAACAGAACAAATAAAAATGTAGGAATAAGGACACCTGCAGTCCATATCTGTGCTCTTCTGGTTTCTTTTACCCAGTGTCTTTCTGGCAAGTTACCATGAATTGACGCCCCCAGGGCAAAAGCATAACCAGCCCTTTTACTACGCTGCCACCACTGAGAAAATTTCGTCATTGCGGCATCATGCAGCGTCATCTCCTGATCAAGGCGCCAGATTCTAAATCCTGCCTGTCGAATACGTACACAAAGTTCCGGTTCTTCACCGGCAATCAGGTCATCACGAAAACCATTAACCTGCTGCAAAACATTAACCCGCATCATGGCGTCCCCGCCGCAGGCCATCGCTTCGCCGACTGGCGTATCCCATTCAATATCACAGAGAAAATTATAGATTGTTTTTTCCGGATAGCGTTCACGGCGTCGGCCACATACCACGGCAACAGTATCATCTGAATCCAGAAAATTTTGCGCATTTTCAACCCAGCCTGAAACCACTTCGCAATCACCATCGACAAATTGCACGTAATTCAAAGCCGGATAAAGGTCTATCAAACGGGAAAAACCGGCATTTCTTGCACGTGCCGCAGTAAAAGGAATTGACAGATCAAGTTCCACTACTTGGACCCCCAGTGTCCTGGCATACTCAACCGAACCGTCAGTGGAACCTGAATCGACATAAACAACCGGAGATGCATAAGCCGTCACAGATTTCAGACACTGTTTCAATCTGTCACCTTCATTGCGACCAATAATAACAAAGCCTGGACGGCAATTATCAGTCACCTTCAGCTTACTCATCAACAGACACCCAGTCCAACTCCCGCGACAATGCAAGTTCCCGAAAATTATCGCAATTTAAGTCAACATTTAACCATTTCCCAAGCCTGGCCAGGTCCTTGTCAAACTGGAGCTTCAGTTCCTGCTGCATTTGATCGCTGAGCACTGGCCTTTCCTGCATGACGAACTGCTGTTTTACCCTGTCTCGAAAACCACGTGGAATAAAAGTACGCCTCAGCCAGGTTGCCACCTGGGAATCAACAACCAGGTTATAGAGAGGAAACTTGCGAATGCGCTCACTGGAGATATTGCTGGCCTTTTGTTCTGACCGCCAGACAGGGCTCCCGGCATAACCAATATGCCGGCAGATACGCTCCAGTTGCTTTTGCGGTTCACTGAGAAGCCTGTCAAAAAACACCGGCAATATGGCATCAGCACCATATCTTTCAAAATATGGCTCCAGTTGCATGGCATATTGACCATAGGAAACCAGCTCCGGGTGCTCTTTCACAGCCTCATTAATGTCTGATTTGATAACCCCCATACTCCATTCATGAATATAGTGAGACACCAGCCTGTCCAGTGGGTGTCTCATGATATAAACCAGGCGTAAATCCGGTGCATACTCATGCAAACGATTGAGCGTTTCCGGGTAGGTCGGCAGCTTGGTGTAATGTGTACTCGCCTCCCCCAGTAAACTGTTTTCAGGTGCCTCTGAAAATAGCCCCTGGTACCACTTCAGTCCCTTTTCATACTGATCGTCATCGCTAAAAAAATTGGGTTCCTTAGGGGTCGTCATAAAAATACCCGGCTGGGTTACCAACTGCTCCTGCAATGTGGATGTTGCAGATTTCATGGCACCAATGATGATGAAATGAGGCTTGGAGTCCATCATGACACCTGGTTTCTGCTGGGGTCAGGATGAGTGTATGGCTTGTCCGGATTAAGCCAGTTGATCCAGATATCCAGCCAGCGACGATCAATTGCACCCTTAGCGCTATTACCCAGTACCTGCCTGGTTTTGGAAACTAATCGCCCCGCCCACCAGCAGAGGTTGGCCAGCGTCAAACCGCTCCAGCCATAAGCCTGGTAAAAAAAGCGCGTACGGGATTCATAAAAATAACGAGGTACGCGCTTGCCCAGCCTGGACTGTTCCTTGACGGGAGAACTCCCCCCTCTTAAATGAACAACACGCGAGTCAGGATTATGCAGAATCTTCCAGCCAGCCTTCATCGCCTGAAAACAAAACGCTTCATCTTCAAAATACATAAAATAGCCATCATCAAGCAAACCAACCTGCTCAAACACCTCTGACTTGATCAACACACAGGCAAAACTGGTCCATTGAGGATTAATAATATTTTCCTGAACCGGCATTGGAACCCATTTATCAGCCAGCCGTTTTACAAAAAAGTCCGTTTGAACAGACATCAGGAACTCACCAACGGGCTGATGAAACCGGAAACAACTTTCCTGCCCTGTGCCATCACGCCATTCCAGCCTTGGACTCAACAAGCCAGCATCCGGGTATTTTTTGGCTGTATCCAGCAAAATCCGGATTGAATCAGGTCTTACCAGCGTATCGCTGTTCAAGAGCAGGTAATATTCAGCCTTTAGTGCTTTTATGCCAATATTGTTTCCAGACGAAAAACCATCATTTGACTCTGATTCTATTAATATCACCCTGTCTTCAGGATCATGGTCATTTAACCAGGCGCTGATTTTTTCAACTGAATCATCACCGGACTGGTTGTCAACCAGGACGATTTTTGCATCCAGGCCTGCTATTTCCGGCAATAGCGTTTCCAGGCAATCCGTAACAAATTGTGGTGTACGATAGTTTACAATCACCACCGATAAAAGAACGTTACTGCTACCTGATGAAACCATTTATCTCAAGTATTCCAGGTCAATCGTACTGATACGTTTTTTACATGACGCCTGCCATCTGGGCGAACCAATCCGCGACGAAACCAGGCGCTCAAGGAAAAGCCTCAATCCATAGCGCTGAACTTGAAACTGCATGCGGTATATTTTATGGGTCACCATCAAACGGATTTTCTCCAGGAGTGAAGGTACGACTGGCTCAAACTGGCTCAACTCGTAATCTCGAGCCTCAATCCAGGACTCAAGCTTCCCCTCTACCAGTTGCAGCTCCCTTTTTGAATATTTGCGTTTCCATTGATAGCTCAAAGCCTTGTCCGGCAACTTGTACGTAGAGTGGTTAATGTAATCCAGCATTTTATCGGTGTATTCCAGGTCAAGAAAGTCACAAATCCTTGTGAGCCCTTTTTCGACATCTTCCAGAATTTCTTCATACTTGATTTCAATATACTGATCGTCATTCAGGCCGGACTTTAAACGCTCCCATGAAGTTTCAGCCTCAAGCCAGATATCAGTGCCGAAATAGACATGTCCCACCCAGCCCATTCCAATTGCAGAACGCGCAACATCCCGTGGATCACGAAGCAAATGAATGTATTTAGCTTGAGGAAAAACATGAGGTATACGATGAAAATGCCGGTGCACATTCATGATCAAACATGAATTCTCCGTTTGCATCTGATCAACAAAAGATTCAATGAGTTTACTGGAAGAGGCTTCACTATTAATTTCCAGCGATTTTGCATTGAATATCCTGTTGGTGGCCAACCAGTTTTTATAATGCGTGGCCTCTGGAAAATCACCGTTATCACTTACAAGGTCAAACAGAAAGTCGCACTCACCGGGATTCGTAATACCGGGATGGGAGTTCAGCATCAAGCGCAGGAAAGTACTGCCGGAACGAACAGGAGCAACAAGAAAATAAATATCTTTCATAGAGAGTGCTGAAGATATTATTTCGAAATCATGCTTTTAATTTTTCGTTTGATTTTTCCCGGCGTTTTTTTCAGTTTTTCATAAGGCATCAGGACGTTGCCTTTTACCCATTCATCAGGCCTGGGTTTGAAAACAGTGGAATGCTTCACGCCATCCCAGCCTGCCGGTGCCTGCTTGGTATAATAATAAACCGCAAACGATTTTCTCATGATACTGGGCGGGCAAGTCACTGGAGTCACGCCGTGAAAACTGCTTTCACTGGTCATAAAACCGCAAGCACGATTAAAAACCGGAGCAAAATAACCATGCCTCTGCTTGACGTCCTTATCCCAGACATCCAGGTAGCCACCATATTCCTCTTTCCAGTCCTTGTTAAAATAGATCAAAATATTCAATCTGCGATGAAGCTGCTCCTGCTCAACGTAGTTAAAATCAACATGAACATCCAGATGACCACCAGAATTGGTTTCATGTATACCACCACCTTTCAGCTCTTTATCTGCAAGTAAATCAGGAATTTCGGTAAAATTTTCCCACATGGCCAGAAATTCCGGTGAAGCCAGTAAATTATTCAATTTCGTAAACGCCGGTGGAAAAAGGGATGAATCAGTGATTTGGACTTTTTTCTTTTCATTTACACCAGAAAACTCTTTACCCATTTTTTGGGCTTCAGTAAAGGATGGAAATTGCTCGTACAATTCATTCGCAAAATCCTCCTTAAGAAAATTATCGATGCAAAAATGCGGGAATGGCTCTGCAGAAAGAAAGTCTTTTTTAAACTGCTCTTGATCAATTGGATTCAACAGTTCCAGCATAACTATTCCTTTGTTTAATAAAGATATTCATATTTAACAACCAGTTAAATATACCATTTATGCAAATCCCATTTCGTAAAATCTTCCAGCTTTTGAAGATCGTCGTGACATTTTTCCAGAATATATTTCCGGTCTTCAGTCGTCATTACAGGAACGGATCTGACTTTCTTTTTCACAAGATATTTTCCGATAGCGCTGTTTAATAACACCTGGGAAGTTTTCTTAATGATTTTCGCTCTCGTCGCGGGTGGAACCAGGCGATCAACCAACGTAGATATTAACGGCAATCGCCTGATAATCCTTAGATATTTGATCAGCTGGTTTTTAGTCTGCACATTACCAGCCTGGTTGCTGGATAACTCATTACTCGAATAGTCTGCTTTATTAACACCTAAATAGTCGAATATTCGGCCCAGTGTTTTATCTTTATTTTCAATGAGATCTTCAAAATTAATGAGTAACAGCTGTTCATCCGGGAAAACCTCCCGATAACGCTCAATCTGCATCATATATTTACTGGAATCAATGAGTTCCGCTTCAAATTCCAGGGCTTCATTAAAGCTCTGATAATTAATCTCATTTTTCAGCATACTGTGGCGAAAATGCGAATAGGTTCTGTCAACCGGGTGGCGCATCACATAAATAAGTTTTACCGCCGGATTATATTGAAGGATTCTTTCAGGTACGCCGTCGTATTTTGGCCACCTTGAATAACAGGTCGAGCCTTCACCAAGCAGTTGTCCAGGTGTTGCAGATTCAAATAGCGCTTCATACCAGGAAATACCGAGGTCATATTTATGTTTTCTGCTGAAAAACTGGGGTTCCTTGACACGAGAAATATGAATTGCAGGATGGAGACGCAAATAATCAACCAGGGTCGTTGACCCGGACTTCATCGCACCGATCAGGATAAAATCAACTTTTGACATAAGAAACAGCCAGGTTAAAAAGATGGCCCAGGAATATTCCAACAAGAAACAAGGGAACTAACCTCACTTCCTTAAACAGGTTTAACACCCTTGTTCTATGCAAATAGTAATATTGCAACACTATGGCAATAAGTGGTGCGGCTACCAGCACATAAAGCACCCCATCCAATCCATGATAATGGAAAAACACAGGAATCATCATATTAAGAGAGATCGCGTAAACTGCAGTGGCCAGAGATTTTGCCTTCACCTGCTTTAACACAACCAGGAATCTTTCAGATTGCATCGGCCCAATCGTTAAAAGCGACAATGACAGGATCGCCAGCATATTTCCGGCACTGTGATAGCGCTCATCATACAATAATTCAATAATTGTGTTGCTTACCGTGAAAAGTCCTCCGCAAAGCACAAATGCAAACACATCTATGGGCAACCTGGCCTTGTAATAGGCGTTGGAAAGTTTCCTGGGATCATCCCTTGCCACATCACTCAACGCTGGTAAAAGCACATCGGTAGAGATCTTCTTGATGAAAGACACACCGACGGTAGAAAAAACCTTGGCTACTGTATATACCCCCAGAACAGCTGGCGGAACCAAAAATGAAAACCACAGGCTGTCTGCGTAATTGATGAACACACCAAATGCGGATGAAACGAATATCCATTTTGAAAATGAATAGATTTCCCTGGCTTTTTGATGATTCCAGTAAAAACGATTGGGAGTACCCGGCAACAGGATATGTGAAAAGATGACGCTTAACAGTGTCTGGAAAATGGTTCCTACAATCAGAACCCAAATGGTCTGTTCATAAAGCCCCCACACAATCATCACAGTAAGGCCAATGGCATGGGACAACAAGCCGATAACCATTAGTCTGCCGAGGAACAATTTCCTGTTGATAACAAACCTTTTGGTCGACTGAAGCCCCTGCAATACGGGGATAATAGACATCGAAAGCAACACGATGGGCAGCATAAAGTGTGAAATCGTTGTATCGGGTGGTGTGTACCCTCTTTGATTGGCTTCTGCCACCAGCACTGCCATCAGCATCACCAGCAGGCTGAGAATGATGCCCCTCACAACCTGTATGGTCCAGGCAGTATTCAGAACTTCCTCGGTATCACCGTCTTCAGACCTGATAATGTACTGCCTGATGCCAACGTCGGAAAGCTGCGATACCAGGATGATGACAATGGATGCCACACTCATGAGGGCAAACATTTCCGGTACCAGAAGGTGCGTGAGAACAACATTGCCACCCAACCTGAGTACATTGCCGAGAACGAAGCCAGATGATGCAAACACACCTGCCCTGATCACATTCTGTCTCGTTGCCTGACGCATAGCGGGAATAATTACAATAAAAATTGATTAAATAAGACTGTCTTGGGATTATTGTATTCAGTAAAATTCAATACGTCATGAAATAGTTTTGAAAATGGAATGACACATGATTATTAACAATAATCATGATGTCGATAAATAGAATTTAATCAATGACTTTCAGCTGATGCCAGAACATATACGCGCCCTTATCATAATCTTATTCCTG
>Ga0180435_10000906_pt1 | contig 31197 bp, 27 predicted proteins | sample SS_ome_3_FD_132467 | JGI IMG/M metagenome (GOLD analysis project Ga0180435, IMG submission 132467) | Hypersaline lake sediment archaeal communities from the Salton Sea, California, USA - SS_3_S_1 metaG | ecosystem: Environmental > Aquatic > Non-marine Saline and Alkaline > Hypersaline >... | reverse complement strand
CCTGCTCGATCAGCGCCACCGGGAATGCCAGCCCGATCGCCGAAGCTGCATCGACGTTCAACTGGATCTCCGCGTCCTGCTGATAGACCGCCGGGATCTCGTTCGGCGCCGTTCCGCCGAGGACCTGAAGGACGACATCACCGACCGCCTGTCCGTGCACGTAGTAGTCGAAGCCGGCCGTCATCGTGGCGCTCGCAAGACTCGTCGGATCGGCCATCAAGAAGGGCACGCCCGCGTCCTGGGATGCCGCCAACACGGAATCGATCGCCGAGACGACTGTGTTGTCGGTCGTCACGTAGTAGGCATCAACGCGGCCGATCAGTGACTGGGCCGCCAGCGGAACATTGGCCGTGGAATCGGCTGATGCAACAATGAGTTCCATGCCAAGACCGGGTGCTGCATCCTCCGCCATGCCGGTCAGGATCGCCGAGTTCTCCTCGCCTGGGTTGTAGACGAGACCGACCTTCTCGATGGAAGGATCGAGGTCCTTCAGAAGCTGCAGATGCGCAGCGATTGAGATCAGATCCGAAACACCGGTGATGTTCCCGTAGCCGCTCGGGTCAGTCGCGCTGGGGATGAGCCCGGCCGAAACAGGATCTGTGACCGCCGCGAAGATCACCGGGATGTCCGAGCCATCATAGACTTGAGCCGCGGCGATCGCTGTCGGTGTTGCGATCGCGACGACAAGATCCGCCCCTTGGGCCTGGAAGTTCTGCGCAATGGTCACACAAACGTTGAAATCGCCCTGGGCATCGCCAAGGATGTACTCGACATCCGTGTACCCTGCTTCCGCCAGAGTATCCATGACTGCTTGCTCGACAGCGTCCAATGCCGGGTGGGCAACGATCTTGCTGATCCCGATCGTCAGCTCCGCCGCCAACGCGCCGATTCCGAGGCCGGCCACCAGAAGTCCTGCCAATCCAATCGTGAGAAGCCTTTTCATTCTGTTTCCCTTCGCTGTATGCTCCGCGAGGTCGTGAGCGTTCGCTTTCGACCTTGGGACGACTTGTCGTCCAGCATGCCCGTCCGTCGGGGATGTCCAGTTCGCGACGGACGGGCCCCTTGCTCCGCTTCTTGTCTACTTCGAATCTCTTGTCCAGCACCTCCTCGAGTGTTCAGCATCTTTCGTCCTCTCCTTGCCGCCGCGAGGGCTCTGACGCGGCGGCAAAAGAAAACGGACCGCGAGAATTCGCAGTCCGCTCCTGGCTCGTCCGCTGCGCTGCTAGTTTGCGACTAGCGCGAAGCCGAGCCAGGGGTAAACCAGAACCAATAGAAACCGAAGCCAGCGGCCGAGCAAGTCTGTTCGGTGAGGCCTCGGTTCGTTTGCATATCGGCGCCACTATAGGGCTGAACCTGGGAGCTGTCAAGACCTAGCAGACACAGGATTGACAGCGTAGGCTCTCCCTTCTATCATTAGCAGACTCGCACTGGCAGTGCTAACAAGGCGTGCGAGGGGATCCTGACCATGCCAAGAGAGACACTACACGACAGACAGAGACTGATCTTGAAGGAGATCGTCGATCGGTACATCCGGCTGCGAGAGCCCGTCTCGTCGCGGATGATTCTTGAGGATTACGGGCTTGACGTCAGCTCGGCGACGGTGCGCAACGACATGTACGACCTCGAGATTCGCGGCTACATCGCCAAGCCGTATTCGTCGTCGGGGAGGATTCCCACCCACAAGGGGTATCGTTTCTTCGTCGACTGGCTGATCGATCTCTCCGAGATCGCCCGGGATGACCGGCACGAGATCGTCGAAGCCTACGGGGCGCGCTGTCTGGACATCGAAGAGACGATCCGGCGAACGGCGTTCGTCCTGGGAAATCTCACCGGCTGCGCGGGATTCGTCGTGCCTCCTCGCCTTCGAGAAGCGCGACTCGATCGCGTCGTCCTCCTGAAGGTCGAACCGCGTGTCCTCTTCCTCGCCGTCATGTCCGATATTGGGATCGTTCGCCACGGCTTTGTTCCGCTGGAAGAGGATCTGACCGAGGCGGAGCTTCGAAGCATCATGGAGGCGATCAACTCCGGTCTTCGGGGAGCCACGCTCGAGGAGGTCCGGCGCCTGTCGCAGGACGAAGGACCCGAAGGCTGGTACGAGCGTTCGGCACGACATGCATTCGTCGTTCTCGGCGGCTTGCTCGAACAGGCGTTGCGGGGACAGGCGCACGTCGAAGGCCTCCTCAACTTGACGGATGACCTCCAACGGATGATGCCCCAGCACGCGATGAGGCGTTTCACGCAGCTCAGCCGCTCGGTGCAGGATGATGCGGGCTTCGTGGAGGCGCTGCGCGCCTCCCGCGGGAACCGAAAAGGCCTTGTCGTCGGTATTGGGAACCTTGGTCTGCCAGGCTTTGAGGACTTCAGCGTCGTCAGCTGCTCGTTCGAGCCGCATGGTGGAATCCTTGGCGTCATCGCACCCGTCTGGATGAACTACGGCAAGGCAATGTCGACCACGAGCTACATGGCCAATCGATTGGAAACGCTGCTTGTCACCTCATGTACCCGCCCTGCGGAGGACGGGAACGCCGAGCCAAGCAGTGAGTCAAGGAGTGGAATGTGAAGGACGCAACCCGCAAGAAGAGCGAGCGCGGGCCGGAGCCGGACGTTCGGGAGATCGAAGTCACTTCCCCTGAGGAACAGTCGCCCCAGGAGCCCGCATCGAATGAGGTTTCCGATCTCACCGATCGACTGCAGCGGCTGCGCGCCGAGTTCGAGAACTACAAAAAACGCGTGGCCCGGGATGCGGCCGAGCAGAGTGGGCGTGCATCCGATCAGATTCTGCTCGATGTTCTCCCGCTCTATGACGCGCTCCAACTCGCCTTTGAGAACTACAACCGCGACTCGGACGCAGATGCCTTCATCGCAGGCATGGAGCGCATCTTCGCCCAGTTCGAGGAGATCCTGAAAAGCAAGAGCGTCACACGCATCGAGGCGCTCGGTCGACCGTTCGACCCGGCCATTCATGAAGCACTGCTGCGCCTGGAGAGCGAAGAACCGAAGAACACCATCGTTGAGGAATTCTCGCCCGGGTACACGCGAGATGGGCGGACGATCCGGCCAAGCAAGGTCGGCGTTAGCCAAGGCACCGCCCCGGCGAAGGAGGAGAAGGAATGAAAGAGAAGATCATTGGCATCGACTTGGGAACGACCAACTCGTGCGTCGCCATCTTCGAGGGCGGATCGCCGACCGTCATCACCAACGCAGAGGGTGAACGCGTCACGCCGTCGGTCGTTGCATTCACCGAGGACGGTGAGCGCCTCGTCGGGCGTCTTGCCAAGCGACAGGCGATCACCAATCCAACGAACACCATCGCGTCGATCAAGCGCGAGATGGGAACCGATCACAAGGTCAAGATCACATCGGGCGGGAAGAGCGAGTCGTACTCGCCGGAACAGATCTCGGCGATGATTCTGCAGAAGCTGAAGCGGGACGCCGAGGCCCATCTCGGCGGGGCGATCAAGAAGGCCGTCATCACCGTTCCCGCCTACTTCGATGAGGCGCAGCGGCGGGCGACCAAGGCCGCCGGCGAGATCGCCGGACTGGAAGTCATGCAGATCATCAACGAGCCAACGGCCGCTTCGCTCGCCTACGGCCTCCAGAAGGGGAGCGATCAGACGATCCTCGTCTACGACCTGGGCGGTGGGACGTTCGACGTCTCCGTCCTGGAGATCGGTGATGAGCTCTACGAGGTCCTGTCCACCGACGGAGATACGCGTCTCGGTGGTGACGACTTCGATCAGCGAATCATCGATTGGCTCGTCGATGAGTTCCGCAAGGACACAGGCATCGACCTCACCAAGGATCCGAGTGCCATGCAGCGCCTCAAGGACGCCGCCGAAGCGGCCAAGATGGAACTCTCCAGCCGAATGGAGACGACGATCCACCTTCCTTACCTGACGGCCGACGCCACCGGACCGAAGCACCTGGAGAAGAAGCTGACACGGGCGAAGTTCGAAGGCATGATCGACGATCTGCTCCAGCGGACAATCCAGACGGTCGATTCGGCCCTTCGAGAGGCCAAGAAGACGTCAGACGACATCGATCAGGTCGTTCTCGTTGGCGGCTCGACCCGCATCCCGAAAGTGCAAGAACTTATCTCGTCGCGAGTACCCGGGAAGATCAACCGGGAGATCAACCCCGATGAGGTCGTCGCCTCCGGCGCGGCTCTTCAGGCGGGCATGTTCGCCGGCGAGGTCGATTCGGTCGTCCTTCTCGACGTCACGCCACTCACGCTCTCGATTGAGACGCTCGGCGGCGTCGCAACGCCACTGATCGAGCGGAACACGACCGTCCCGACAGAGAAGACGAAGACGTTCACCACCGCTGAGGACAATCAGCCGGCCGTGCAAATCCAAGTCGTCCAGGGCGAGCGGAAGATGGCGACAGACAACAAGCTGCTCGGAACCTTTCAGCTCACCGGCATCCCACCCGCCCCACGTGGAGTGCCGCAGATCGACGTCACCTTCAACATCGACGCCGACGGAATCCTTCACGTCACCGCCAAGGACAAGGCGACCGCCAAAACCGCATCGATCACAATTCAAGACTCGTCGCACCTGGACGACGCCGAGATCGAGCGGATGCGGAAGGAAGCCGAGGAGCATGCCGAAGAGGACAAACAGAAGTCCGAGCAGGCGGAGCTCCGCAACCAGGCCGACCAGCTGATCTATTCGGTCGAGAAGGCGCTCAGCGATCTGGGAGAGAAGGTGGATTCGGCCAAACGCTCGGAGATCGAGGACCAGATTCGCCGCCTGCGCGAGAAGCTCGACTCAAACGCACCGGCCTCGGAAGTCCGTCAGGCTCTCGAAGAACTGTCGAAGGCTTCGCAGGAAGTCGCCCAGCAGGCCTATCAGGAATCGCAAGGAGCAGCAGGAGGCGGACAGCCAGGAGCCGGTCCGACGACACCTGAGGGCGGCCAGGAGGGGCCAAGCGAGGACGACGGCGGCGAGTACATCGACGCCGAGTACGACGAGACGTAGACCCAAGACTGCTCAGTAGGGAGACGGCGTGGCAAAGCGCGACTACTACGAAACCCTCGGCGTCGCCAAAGACGCGGATGAGGCCGACATCAAGAAGGCCTACCGCGAGAAGGCGAAGGTCCTGCGACGCGACATGTATCGCGACGTGAAGAAGAAGGAGTCCGAGGACGAGTTCAAGCAGGTGGCGGAGGCCTACGAGGTTCTCTCCGACCCGCAGAAGCGCGCCCAGTACGATCGTTTCGGCCACGCCGGGCCTGACCAGGGCTTCACATTCAATGACATGGACTTCCGGCGGGCGCGGGACGCCTATCAGGAGTTCGGATTCGGCGGGTTCGAGGACCTGTTCGACGTCTTCTTCCGGCAAGGGGCAGGGCGTCCCGGTCCCCGGGCTCGCCGTCCGCGACGCGGTGAGAACATCGAGTATCGACTCCGCATCACGCTGGAGGACGCTGCCCACGGCACAAAGATGACGGTCACCGTCCCGCGGCTTGTCGCCTGTGAGACGTGCACCGGATCGGGGATGAAGCCTGGCACGTCGAAACGTTCATGCGAGACGTGCGGGGGGCGGGGTCAGATCGAGTATCGGCAGCAGTCTCTTCTGGGAAGCTTCGTGAATGTGCGTGTCTGCCCCGAATGCTCGGGCTCCGGTGAAGTGATTGAGCAACCCTGCGAACGGTGCCATGGGAATGGGCGTGTCCGAGAGAAGAGCAAGATCTCGATTAGCGTACCCGAGGGCGTGGACACCGGCTCGCGACTCCGTCTGCGAGGGCAGGGAAATGCCAGCGGGGAGGGTGCTGAGAACGGCGACCTATTCATCGTCATTGAGGTCATCGCTCATCCGGAGTTCCAGCGAGATGGGCGGGACATCTACTCGTCGGTCCCCATCTCCTTCACGGAGGCTGCTCTGGGCGGGAAGATCTCGGTTCAGACGTTGTGGGGAGAGGAGACGCTGAGCATCCCCGCCGGCACGCAGCCGAACACAACGTTCAAGCTACGCGGGAAGGGGATCGCCAACATTCATCGTGGAGGAGGCAAGGGCGACCACATCGTTGAGGTGAAGGTGGACGTGCCGAAGAAGCTCTCGGGAGCGCAGAAGAAGGCGCTTCAGGCGTTCGCCCAGTCGCTTGACGCCTAAGAAGACCGACCGGCGGCCTGTCCTAGGCGTCTCGGCTTCGAAGCTCACCCTCTGCGAGGAGTCGCTCAAGAACCGCCAGCATCCGCGTTAGCGACTGCCGGCGATGGCTGATCCTGTTCTTCTCATCCATTGAGAGTTCGGCAAGCGTTCGCTGGCCCCCAGCGGGCAGAAAGAGCGGGTCGTAGCCGAAGCCACCTTCTCCCCGGAGTTCGAAGCCGATTGCACCTGAGAGAGTCCCCGTGGTTGCGAAGACCTGGCCGTCCGGGAGGCAGAGGACCGAGACGGCAATGAATCGGGCCGACCGGTCGGCAACCCCGTCGAGCCGCTCCAAGAGGAGTCGGTTGTTGGCCCCATAGTCGACCGGCTCGCCGGCGAAACGCGCAGAGAAGACACCCGGCGCGCCGTCGAGAGCAGTGACTTCGAGACCCGCGTCCTCGGCGAGAACTGATACGCCCGTTTCGCTGCAGATGGACTGCGCCTTCAGCAGCCCATTCTCGAGGAACGTCTTGCCTGTCTCGGCAACCTCCGCAAACGGAACGTCATCGAGGGTGAGAACGTGAAGGGATCGGATGTCGTTGAGGAGCTCGCGGAACTCTGCGATCTTGCCGCGGTTGCGGGTGCCAAGAAGGATCTGGTTCATGCGGGCCCCTTCTGCTGCGGAGGCAGGGCCTGTGCAGACCTGGATGACGCCTAGACGACGGACAGAACGAAACCGAGCGCCATGAAGACGGTGGCAAGAACGACGGTCACCGTCCGGCGCGGGTCTCGAACCTCATCCCGCCCGAAGACGGTGTTCGCACCACCGGATCCGAATGCGCCGCCAAGTCCCGAATGCTCGCTCATCTGAAGGAGTACAAGCCCCACGAGGAGCACGCAGTCGAGGAAGAAGACAATCTCAAGAATCAGTCGCCACCAAGCCATGCATCCATCCTTTCATGCCAGGTCGCCCATCTCGTCCATCGGCGACATGCGGACCGTGATTCTAGCATGCTTGCCGAGGAACCTCAATGCCCCTTGGGTAGGTCCTTGCACGCCTCACGAGGGTCTCGTATGCTCTTTCAAAACCGGCCTTGGGCCGTGGGGGTCGTCTTGCGCAAGTACATCTTCGTGACCGGTGGTGTGTTGTCCGGGCTCGGCAAAGGCGTCGTCACCGCATCGATCGGACTCCTTCTCAAGTCACAGGGATTCCGTGTCAGCCTTCAGAAGATCGATCCGTACGTCAATGTCGATGCGGGGACGATGAACCCGTACGAGCACGGAGAGGTCTTCGTCACCCATGACGGGAAGGAAACGGACCTCGACATCGGCCGCTACGAGCGTTTTCTCGATGAGGAGCTTTCGGCCGCCAACTACTTCACCACGGGGCAGGTCTACTGGAACGTGCTCAACCAGGAGCGGGAAGGGGCCTACCTGGGCAAGACAGTTCAGGTCATCCCGCACGTAACCGACGAGATCAAGCGCTTGATCCGTCTCCCTCTGGAGCAGAACGATGCGGAGATCGGTGTCATCGAGGTTGGTGGAACTGTCGGCGACATCGAGAGCCTCCCCTTCCTCGAAGCCCTCCGCCAGATCAAGGACGAACTGCCGCGAGAGGACACGTTCTTCGTGCACGTGACCCTGCTGCCGCACCTCTCGACATCCGACGAGATGAAGACGAAGCCAACGCAGCACAGCGTCAAGGAGCTTCGCGCCATCGGCATCCAGCCGAACGCCATCGTAGCACGGGCCGAACGCCCTCTCCCCGATGGGGTCAAGGCCAAGATCGCACTCTTCTGCGACGTTCCGCAAAGCCTCGTCATCGAAGACCCGAATCTGCCGTCGATCTACCACGCGCCGCTGATCTTCCAGGACCAAGCGCTGAGCGATGCCCTCACGGAGAGCCTGCAGCTTCCAAACCGCCAAGTCGATCTGCGCAATTGGATCGAACGGACGAAACGCTTGGACACGCCGGAACGACGGACGCAGATTGCCATCGTCGGCAAGTATGTCGAGCTGACCGATGCCTACATCAGCATCCGCGAGGCGCTTGTTCATGCGGGGGTTCATGAGAACGCAGGCGTCGATCTGCAGTGGATCGCCGCCGAAACCATCGCTGAGGAGGGCCCGGAAGAGCATCTGAAGGGCATCGACGGTCTCTTGATTCCCGGAGGCTTCGGCCACCGAGGCATCGAAGGCAAGGTTGAAGCGATCGAGTACGTTCGAACGCGGGGCATTCCCTACTTCGGCATCTGCCTCGGACTTCAATGCGCGGTGATCGAGTTCGCTCGCAATGTGCTGGGCCTCGAAGGGGCGAACAGCTCGGAGTTCGACCCCGAATCCCCGCACGCTGTCATCGACCTTCTCAAGGATCAGAAGGAGATTGCGCGAATGGGAGGAACGATGCGGCTCGGCGTCAATGCATCACGCCTCGCCGAGGGAACGCGTAGCCAGGCTTGCTACGGAACCGTGGAGATCGAAGAGCGGCACCGCCACCGCTACGAGTTCAATCCGGACTACAGGAGTCAATTCGAAGACGCCGGGATGCGCATCGCAGGCACGACACCCGATGGACTCCTGGCAGAGGTCATCGAGATCGCCGACCATCCCTGGTTTGTCAGCGTCCAGTTCCATCCGGAGTTCACGTCGCGCTTCATGCGCGCCCAGCCTCTGTTCATCGGATTCGTCCGCGCATGCCTCGAACGAAGCGATTCCGCCCCGTCTTCCTAGTCATCGCAGTCGTCGGCGGCCTCATCGCCTGGCTGCTGCTCTCCGGCGGCGACCCAACCTCGCACGCTCCATTCGAAGCGGAAGGCGTCACCTTGCAGGCATACACGTCCAATGCCGAGGTGGCATGGGAGGTCCGCGCAGACGAGGGAGTCGTGCGTGAAGGCCAGAGCGTCCTCGATCGCGCGACGATCGACTTCTTCACGTCAAATGAGGGAAAGCTGACCGCCACGGCCGGCCGACTGGCTCGTACCACCGGTTCGGCAAGGCTCTTCGAGGGTGTGGTGGTGCAGAGAGAAGACGGACTCTACCTGAAGACCGATGAGATGACGTGGAACGAAGCGGCAGGCACACTGATCACCGAAGCCATCGACCTTCGATTCGACGATCTGGTCGTCCGTGCCGACCGCTTCTCCTATGATCTTGAGCAAGAGATGGCTTCGCTTGAGGGAAGCGTTCACGTGATCTACGAAGGATCGCAGCCATTCGAGGCGACCGGCGACCGGGCGTCAGAGTCTGAAGGCACCTTCCGGCTCGAAGGCCATGTCGAGATTGCCGATGCGGAGGATCGCACCTTCCTTTGCGACGTGGTGACGGTGGAGGCAGGGACAGCTGAGCCAGGGGAGGAAGCCAAGCAAGTGATTCGCCTTGCGGGCCAGGTCCAGGCAGAGATAGGAAAGGGCCAGCTCCAGGCCGAGGAGCTCACGTGGGACGAGGGCGGGACGACGGCCCGAGGACGCGTGTCGCTTCGCCTCGATCTGGCATCCGTCAAGAGCGGGCAACCGGAGGTGGAGGATGACGCTTGAAGGTAGAGGTCTCATCAAGCGCTACGGCGGACGAGCCGTCGTTGATCGGCTGACGCTTGAGATTGAGCGCGGGCGGATCACAGGTCTCCTCGGCCCGAACGGCGCCGGGAAGACCACATCCTTCTATCTCCTGATCGGGTTCATCGCCGCCGACGGAGGACGGGTGTTCCTCGACGAAACTGATATCTCCAGGCTTCCCTTCTACGAACGCGCCCGGCGGGGCATCGGCTATCTGCCTCAGGAGCCCTCGATCTTCACCAAGGCAACCGTGCGGGAGAACCTCGACATGGCGCTTGAGTGGTCGACCGAACCGAAGGATCGCCTCAATCGACGGGAGGCCCTCCTGGCCGAGTTCAAGTTGACCCGATTGGGAACTCAGCAGGCCGGCACGCTCTCCTCCGGGGAGCGAAGGCGGCTTGAGATCGCACGCTCTCTGGCGACCGAACCGAGCTACATCCTCCTCGACGAGCCCTTCTCGGGAATTGATCCGATCTCAATCGCCGATCTCCAGGCGGAGATCCGCCTCCTGCGCGACCGGGGCATTGGCGTGATCGTCACCGATCACAACGTACGGGATACGCTGTCGATCACCGACAGCGCCTACCTGATCGACCAAGGCCAGATGATCGTCTCGGGAACATCAGAGGAGATCCTAGTGAACCCGACCGCTCGCCAGGTCTACCTGGGAGAGGGGTTCAGAGCGTAGCCGCTCGCTTGTAGAGACGTTCCCGCCAGATCCAGATCCCGAAGATCACCACGAACACGATGCTGATGACATGCGCTGCCCGGAACGGACCGATCCACAGGCTATCGCCTCGTGTGAAGCTGACGACGAATCGAGCAACCGAGTAGAGGATGAAGTACATCGACGTCGAGAAGCCATCCTTGTAGCCACGCTTCCGAATCGCCCACAAGAAGGCGAAGATCAGAAGATTGAGAATCATCTCGTAGATCATCGACGGATGGGTGGCCAAGCCCGGATAGGCCATGCCGGCCGGCGAATCGGCCGGGAATCGAATGCCCCATGGAAGCGTTGTCGGCGTACCGTAGGCGTCCCCGTTCATCAGATTGCCGATCCGGCCGATCGCTTGACCGAGGACGAGGCTTGGGACCAGTGCATCGGTCAGCGCCCAGAAGTCTACGCGCTTGACACGAGCGTAGACATAGACGGTGATTGCTCCAGCCAAGACCCCGCCATGGATCGCGAGCCCGCCCTCCCAGATCTTGAGGATATCGATCAGGTTCCTGGAGTAGACCTCCCATCGGAAGGCCACGTAGTACAGTCTCGCGCCGATGATCGCGAGGGGAATCGTCCAGAGCAGCAGATCGAGCAGATCCTCGGTGGTGAGCTTGAGGCCCTTTCGCTTCACCTCGCGCGAAACAAGGAAGAAGCCGAGAACAAACGCGATGACATACATCAGTCCGTAGTAGCGGATGGTCAGTGGGCCAATCTCGACGAGAACTGGATGCACGGAGTCCCCCTCCTTCGGCTATGATCGCAAGTATATGCCCCGTCTGAACGCACGCAAAGCGGTTGCTTCCTCGATCTCCGGAATCCTGATGGCCTTCGCCATGCCCGGCTTCGGGTTCGTTCCGCTGGCGTTCATCTGTCTCGTCCCTCTCTTCTACGCCATCGCGGAGGAGACCCGTCTTCGACGAAGGCTTGTCTACGGACTGCTCTTCGGCGTGACGTTCTTCGCGCTCGACCAACGGTGGATCCTTACCCTCTACCGGTTCAGCCCCTTGGTCGTGCCCGGATTCATCCTCGCCGTGTTCTTCCTTGGCCTCTTCTTCGGTCTTTTCGCCGCTGCCATGTCCCCCAGCCGGAGGGGGCGGATGGAGATTCAGCTCCTCTTGATCGCGCCGGCAGCGTTCACGCTTCTGGAGATGGCGAGAGCCCAAGGCCCCCTCGGAACTGGATTCTCGATGCTCTACACGTCCCTCTACCACCTGCCGGTGATGATTCGGATCGCGCCTCTCCTGGGTTCGTGGGCGATCACTGCCCTGATCGTGCTGGTGAATGCGTCACTCTACTTGGCTCTCCGGCGCCGGCGGGCCTCGTACGCCTTGATCGGTCTGGCTTCATTGGCCGCCCTCCTCCTTCCAGCGCTGGTGCCCGTCCCTCCGGCCGGGGAATCCGTTCGCGTCGCCATCGTGTCGTCGACCGTGCAGCAAGAGGTCAAGCTCGATGCCCGGAACCTCCCTGAGTTGACCGCCCGATACGTCGACCTTGGCGAGGAAGCGATCGCCCAGGACGTCGACCTCGTCGTGTTCCCTGAGTCGATCCTTCCGGCATTCATCCTCAGCGACCAATCAATCCTCGGGCAGTTGCAGGACCTTGCCACGGAGGGCTCAGCACAGATTCTGTTCGGGACGGGCGTCTACGAGCGCCCGTTGATCCGCAATGAAGTTGCCCTCCTGGATGAGACCGGGGACTTGGTCGGAACGTACGCCATGGTTCGCCCTGTACCGTTCGGTGAGACGATCCCCGGGCGAAGGATCTGGGAAGCAATCGGCCTGAAGGGACTGATGGACTCCTTCCTCCCCCTCGATCTCACGCCCGGCACGAGCTACGCGCCCGTCGGCGGAATCGGAACGCCCATCTGCTTTGAATCGAGCTTCCCCGACGGCGCGCGCGGGGGGAGCAGGCTGGGAGCTGACCTCCTCGCTGTTGTCACCAACGATGCCTGGTTCGTCGGCAGCTCCGAGCTCTACGCGCACTTCGCCTCGGCCGTCTTCCGGGCGGTTGAGACAGGCCGTGATCTCATCCAGGCGGCGAACGGCGGTGTCTCCGGCTTGATCAACGCGCGCGGACGCATCCTCACGGAGACGACAGTCGAGACGGTCACCGTCGGCGAGCTGCATCGCCGGACGGGACAAACGCTCTACGTTCGTATGGGTGATTGGCCGCTCGTGATCATTCTGTCCTTGGCGCTGGGGATGGGCCTTCTTCTCAACGGCAAGGGGTGCAGGAGGGGCCACCCCGAGGTTGCGGCAGCGGATCGAGATCCGACACCGAAATGAAGAGGCGGAGGACGAGAGTCTCTCTCGCCCTCCGCCGAGCCTCTCTGGAGGTCAGGTCATACGGTCTCTTAGCGCTTCGATGCCGGCGAGACGTTGTCGCCCGTCTCGGTCAACTCAGTGATTGCACCGGTGGCGAACGTCACCTTGTAGATCTGGTAGTCGCCGCCTGAGTCTTCCTTCACGAAAGCCAGCCCGGAGCCGTCCTCAAGCCAGTACGGGCAGAACTCATCGTCATCCGTGGTGATGTCCGTATTGAGCACGCCGTACTCGGTGTCAACGTAGTCCTCGAGATTCTGCGCGCCAGTTCCGTCGGAATCGATGATGAAGATGTCGATGAAGCCGCCGGCCGTCCGCTCTCTCGAGAAGGCGATCTTGGTCCCGTCCGGCGACCATGCCGGCTTGGAGATCCCCGCACTGGCCGGCAGATCGAGCGCGAGCGCGACGCCTGCGAGGGCGGGAGATGCATCGCCGTCGCGACCGGCTGAGTCGTAGAGCTCGGAGATCGTCGACGAGGAGTCATCGTACCACCAGAGCGAGCTACCCCCATCGCCGTTCAGGTCGGAGACGAAGACGATGTCGTCATTGGTTGGCGAGTAGGCCGGCGCGATGGCCCAGGACGGCGATTGCGTCGTCAGCTGGGTCTGCGATCCGCCCGTTGCGGTCATCGTGTACAGCTCCCATGTCGTCGTCGAAGGCGTCTGCGCGGCGTTCGAGGCATAGACAATGGTGGCGGCGTCATTCGACCAAGAGGGCTGAATCTGGTTGGATGCCGTCTGCGTCGTCAGCTTGGACTGGCTTCCACCGGTGACGGACATCGACCAGATGTTCCAACTTGTACCATCTTCGGCGGAGTAGGCAATCAGATCCCGCGTGCCGAAAGCGAGCGACGGGAAGAGTTCATCATCCGCTGTGTTCAGCACTGTTCCCTGGCCGGTTCCGTCACCCTCCATGCGGAAGATGTCGAAATCGCCGGCCCGGGCGGCCGCGAACGTGATCATCAGAGGACCGATGGAGATGGTGTCGTTCACCATGGCGATACGCCCATCGTTGTCGGTTACGGTCAGAACAACGGTGAACGTCCCCGCCTCGTCGTACTCATGGTCGATCGGCAGGGACACGTCCGTTCCCGTCGCCACCGTCGATCCATCGCCGAAGTCGAGTTCGAAGCTGGCGATCGTGCCGTCGGGATCGTTTGAACCGCTGATGTCGAACGCGACCAGCACGGGCACTTCTTCGTCCCCCGCTGTGTCAAACACGAGAAGCGCGATCGGCGCTTGCCCGAAGAACCCTCTGCACGCCCCCAACCCTACTGCGAGGACCAGGAGAAGACAGAAGGCCAGAAACCGTTTGCCGCCTCCGGCGGCAGGACGCTTCAGAGCAGACATCTTGTTGACCTCCTTCAAAGGAACCATCTCAGCTGACAGGCCGTAGGGGCCCGCAAGTCCAAAGGCTCAGGGTCAGTCTATCGCTGTGTTGCACAACACTTCCGGGACGCTCGGCAACCGCCAGGAGACGGTTCGTCCCGAGTCGAGGGGACACTTGTCGAGAGCGAAACCCCCCATGGCAAACGGTGTATATTGAGCACCGAGGAGGCAAACCAAAGCGTGTACCGCAAACAAGACGAGGTGAGTCTATTGCGAGCAGCACTTGCCGGCGAAACCGCAGCCTGGGGAGAGATCGTGTCACGGTACAAGGATGCCGTGTTCGGTCTCTGCCTCGGTTTCATGCGGAATCGCGCCGACGCGGAAGACATGACACACGATGCATTCATCCGTGCCTACGACAACCTGCGCCGCTATCACCTCGACAAGCGGTTCTCGACATGGATCTTCACCATTGCGGCGAATCTTTGTCGAAATCGCCTGCGCTATCGGAAGAACCATCCGGTGGTCGAACAGCCAAGGCACATGCCCGGAGGGCGTGATCCGGCGTCGATCGTCGCCGGACAGGATCGGCAGCACCAGATTCAAGAAGCGCTGAACAAGCTTCCGTACGGCTATCGTGCGCCGCTCGTTCTTCGCTTCTACAACGACCTGTCCTATCGGGAGATCGGAGAGATCCTCGGGATTCCCGAAGGGACAGTGAAGACCCGGATTCATCGAGGAAAGGCCATGCTCAAGGAGCTTGTACTGGAACGTGAAGGACGTGATGACGCATGAAGTCTGACAACATCGAAATCGTGTTGCGAGAAGCCCTCACACAGGAGGTCGCCGGGGCGGCACACCGTCTCGAAGGTCTCGAGGAGCGAATCGTTCACGAGCTGGGTGATCGTTGCCCACGCCCGCGCGTCATCGATCGCCTCCGTGAGCTGATCGCGCCCACACGAAACGGCCGCTTCGGTCAGCTTGCCGTTCTCGGAGCGACTGCCGCCATCTTCATGAGTCTCGGCCTCCTGATTGCGCGGGACACTCGACAGGTTCCCACGTTGACGCCAGCACTGGCGCCGGCGGTCGCGTCGCGAGGAAGCCATGAAGTGCTCTTCGTCGTGCCGGCGCTGGACGCCGAGTCTGTGGCGGTCGTCGGCGACTTCAACGCGTGGGAAGAAGCACCTCTTGAGGATGAGAATCAAGATGGGATCTGGACAGCGACCATCCCGCTGTCGCCCGGTCGATACGAGTACGCGTTCGTGATCGACGGACGCTGGTGGGGACAGGATCCCTCGGCGGATGAGTACGTTCAGACGTTCGGGCAGTTCAGTTCGGTCCGATATGTCGGCGGAGGAGGTGATGGCGTATGAGACTCTGCAGGGGCCGAATCGCCTCAATCCTCGTAGTGCTTGGACTCCTCGCGGCAGCATCGGTCATCACAGCCGCGCAGATCCCGCTTGAGGAGTATGACATGGCCCTGTCCGCCATTCCGATGATGTCCCATGGGCGGATCTTGAGCGCCATCGAATCGGAACTCGGAGAACCGGGCTTCCCCGCGGACGACATGCTTCAGCTGATCCATCGGCTGGCATCAATCCCGGCCCAGGATGAAGACAAGGAAGCCATTCTTCTCCTGGTCACAAGAGCGATCGAGCGCGGCCAGCCGGTCGAAGGGCTGATCGGTGTCTCGTTCGATTTGGCCAATGCGCTGGACGAAGGATTGCCGATTTCAGAAGTCATCAACGAAGCCCTCAAGGGAATCACACAAGGCGCATCGATCGTGGTGATCGAAGCCGGAATCATTCAGCGGCTCTCGTTGCTGCGAGAAGTCCGCGATCTGCTCTTCGAGCGCGGCATCTTTCGGGTGCCGCCGGACGATCCGTACATCCCGCCCAGTGCGCTGGGGGCGGAGAGCTTCGACCTGCTCGTTGGGGAGATTGCCGACGCGGTGAGCGATTACCTGTCCGGCGGCGGCAGCCCATTCGACGGAGACGCGTTGCATGGATTGGTGAGTGACCGTCTCGGGCGCCTCGCCAACTCCGTCGTCCCAGGAGAGGATGTCGATCTCGTTCTGGAGAACATCGGGCCGCCCGATCTGACACGAGTGGCCCTTGTAGCCATACGTTAGGTAACACACGACAACTGGGAACATCGAGGAAAGGAGGCGCGTATGAACGCGAGAACCTGGAAGCAAGGAGCCCTCGCGCTACTCGTCGTCACGGCATTCGCCGTCGTCGGCATCGCGCAGGCCCCCGTCTATCCGCAAGGGCTGATCATCGATCCGCCGACAACCACCGAACTTGAGGTGTCCATCTGGACCGACCAGGCTGAGTATCAGGTCGGCGAGTTGGTGACCATTAGCTACGAAGTCAACAAGGCCGCCTACATCTACATTTGGGACATCACGCCCGAAGGAGATGTCCAGGTCGTCTTCCCGAATGCTGCGTACCCCGGCGGATTGAACAACTACGTTCAGGCCGGAGTGCATCAGCTCCCGCAGAGCTTCCCTGTTGCGCCTCCTCTGGGAACCGAGTTCCTCCAGATTCTGGCGACGACGCAGCCGGTTGATATCTCGACGTTCCCGATGAGCAATCCGGCGCTCTTCCAACAGCAGGTCGAAGTGCAGATTCTCGGGCTTCTTCTTGAGAATGAGCGGACGTGGAACTTCACCCACTTCGAGATCGTCGACGAGCCGCCGCCGAACTACGGCACCGTGCTCATCACTTCGAACCCGACGGGCGCATCGATCAATCTCGATGGCACAAACATCGGCTACACGCCGCGCACCCACTACATCTCACAGGGGCTCCATCGGATCACCATCAGCAAACCGGGATACAGCTCCTACAACGTAGTGCTGATCATCTTCGGAACTGGTACGCGGACGGTACACGCCGATCTGGTCGCGCTCTTCCCGACGAACATCGGGCCAACCGCCGCCTTCTCCTACACGCCGACGAGCCCGGCCATTGGAGGGTGGGTGCAGTTCGATGCGTCGGCGTCCATTGACCCGGATGGGGCAATCGTCTCCTACAACTGGAGCTTCGGTGACGGATCGACGGAGTCCGGCTCGGCCGTCTGGCACCGGTTCACATCGGCCGGAACGTACGCCGTGACGCTCACGGTGATTGACAACGACGGGGCTTCGGACACGGCGACGCAGTCGATCCAGGTCGGACCGTCGAACCAATCGCCAGTCGCAGCCTTCACATTCTCGCCGTCGAATCCGACCCCGAGCAGCTGGGTGCAATTTGACGCCGGCTCGTCCTTCGATCCGGACGGCTCGATCGTCTCGTACAGCTGGAACTTCGGTGACGGGACCCCGGCGCAGGCCGGGCAGATCGTCTACCACCCGTTCTCGGCTGGCGGCACCTACACGGTGACGTTGACGGTGACCGATAATGATGGGGCTTCCGCCTCGTCGACGCTGCCTGTGGTCGTGGCCTCCACGGCCAACCAGCCGCCGGCGGCCGCGTTCAGCTTCTCGCCGACGAATCCGAGTCCTTCGACCTGGGTTCGCTTCGACGCCGGGGCGTCCTCCGATGGTGACGGCACGCTCGTCTCGTATCAGTGGAACTTCGGCGATGGATCGGCGGCTCAGACAGGGCAGATCGTCTACCACCCGTTCTCGTCCGCCGGAACCTACACCGTCTCCTTGACGGTCACCGACAATGGCGGCGCGAGCGACACGGAATCGCAATCGATCACCGTCGGGCAGGTTGGACAGGCCCCGGTGGCCTCGTTCACATACAGCCCGTTGGCGCCGGCCGTCGGTCAGCAGATGACCTTCGACGCGTCATCCTCATTCGATCCGGATGGAACGATTGTCCAGTACCTCTGGGATCTCGACGGGGATGGCTCGACCGACACAAGCGGCTCCTCCGGCACGGTGACCTATGTCTCTGCCGGTGTCGTCAATGTGACGCTCCAAGTCGTCGACAACGACGGTCTCACGGCAACGGCCACACAGTCGATCCTGATTTCGCCGGTCAGCGGTCCAAGCGGTGCCCCGATGATGAGCCTGCCTGGGTTCTACATCTGGGGTACGGACAGCTGGCACGTCACGGTCAGCGCCGGCTCCGGATGGGCTTCCGCCCACAGCTATCGGATCGAGCTGCGAACCGACGGCGCCTTCGTCGACGTCAATGACGAGTTCGACGGCGGCGTGATCCCGCTCGGTCTGGTCATCGAGCCGCAGGAGGGCGAGAAGACCGTCGTCTTCGAAGGCTCACTCGCCTCCGGATCGGTGGATCACACCTTCCGCGTGCCTGACTCCAACAGCATCTGGATGGATCTGAAGCTGGACATGGATGGAGATGGAACGCTCGACCAATCGACCAGCTTCATCTACCTGCGACACGCGCTGGTGAACCCGCCCGACGCTCCGATGGTCGTCGGACTGCCGAGCGGCAGTAGTGCTGAGCTGCTCCCGACGATCGACTTCCGGATCGGTTCGGCCGTCACGTATACGGAGACGGCTCGATGGGTGATCTGGAGAACGACGATCTCTGCGCTCGAGGCAGCGATCTAGAACGATCCAACTCAGGGCGGGGCTTCAGCCCCGCCCTTTTTCTTTGCCCGCGCTTGCTGTCAGGATTCGCTGAGGTGTACCATCAATCTATGGAAATCCGCTCTCTAGCTCTCGATTGGCGCCTCGATGCGCCGTCCATCCAGCGCGACGGATTCTTCGGCCAACCTTCCCTGTGCGCGGTCGATGCCGTCTTCATCGATCCCAAGACGATCCCCACCCATTGGAGTCGAGATGTCTCTCTCGGTCCGGATGGCCACCGCCGGACACACACCGGGCAGGACCGCGGATTCGGCAAGACCATCTCAGCTTGGATGATGCGCAGGCGACAGGAAGCGTCCGATCTGCTGATTCGCCGGGGGGGAATCCTCGTCTGTCGGCTCCATGGCAGGGGTGAATCGCTCGAGATTATCGACGGGGACGGCCCGGGAGAACGGATCGATCGGTGGAGCTTCCTGCCCAACATCTCGCTCGTCGACCGCCAGCACCAACTCACGTTTCCCTCCAACGGCCGATTCCTGCCCCGGCGCGGAGAGGATGTGGTCCTGGCCGATTCGGGGCACCCGTTCGAGGCGTATCTGGCGGAGTTCGAAGGCCAGATCGTTTACGACGCCGTCTACCAAGATGTCCTGTCGACGCCGATCGAGCGGTTTGCGATCGTTTTGGCGAGGAACCGTGTCGGGGATGCTGTAGCCCTCTCGATTCCGTACGACGAGGGGCGGCTGATCCTCCTCCCGCCGATCGAAGGCGTCTCGCCTTCTCGTGAGGCCGCCGTCCTGCTCGATGCGGTGGAAGCGATGGTCTCTCGCCCAACGTGGGCCGCTTCGCCCGACTGGCTTCCCAGCTACCCCCTTCCAGGCGAGGACGGTCTCGCGGATGAAGTGGTCTCGCTGCAGGAGCGCCGCGATGCCCTCTACGCCAAGCTGGAGGAGGTCTCCGGGCAGCTCTCGGAGAAGACAGCACCGAAGCGGATGCTCTACACCAAGGGACGTTTCTCCTTTGTCGAAGCCGTCGGCGACGGTCTCCGTGCCCTCGGCTTCGACGTAAACCCCTCAGGGGATGTTCTCGAGATCAGCAGTGAGGAGGGAGACGGTCTCGTCGTCGCGGAAGCCACAGATGAAGCGGCAGTGGGGCTTCCCGCGTACCGACGCTTGCGTGACGCCGTCGATCAATCGGTGACGGATGGCGAGCCGCATCGCAAGGGGATTCTTATCGTCAGCGGATCGCTCGCCCTCGATCCAAAACGGCGGCCGACCCAGTACGCGGACGGCGTTCTCCGGGGTTGCGAGGCTCAGGGCTTCTGCTTGGCGACGTCCTACGAGCTGTTCAAGATCGCCCGTCGGGCGCTTGGAGATCGGACGAAGAAGGGCAAGGCCGATCTTCGGAAGAAGCTTCTTGAGGCGGATGGGGTCTTCCGCGCGCCCGGGGCCAAGTGACGGCGAGCCTCCTTACAGGCCTTCTCGCAGTTCCCGTCTCGCTTGTCGGCTGCGTCCTGTTCGCTCGATACATGAGGTCCCGCGCGATTGGGCAATCCATCCGGCAGCAGGGTCCGAGAAGCCATTCCTCAAAGGTGGGAACACCAACGATGGGCGGCGTCGTCATCTTCATCCTCTGGATCATCAGCTTGGGCGTTCTCTGGCGATCAGGCGTTCTTCCACCATCGGCCGGCGCAATCGCTCTGTCGGGTGGGCTGTTCTTCGGGCTCGGCGCGATCGACGATCTGATCAGCCTCGCACGGCGCCGGTCGCTCGGCCTCTCCATCCGGTGGAAAATGGGTCTCTCGACGCTGTTTGTCGTCGCGCTGTGGTTCGCCTTCCGAGATGTTCTTGCCGGACCGCAGACCATCCCGTTCGCCGGGGCATCTGTCGTACTTCCATCCGTTGCGTCGCTGGCGCTCACCTGGTTCGCGGTCCTCGGAACGGCGCACGGGCTGAATCTCGCCGACGGACTGGACGGCCTCGCCGCCGGATTGGCGATCCTGATGCTTCTGGGGATTCTCGCGCTTCGCCCGACGGCGGCGAATGTAGCACTGATCCTCCCGCTGGTCGGGTCGACTGCCGGGTTCCTGTGGGTCAACGCACATCCGGCGAAGCTCTTCCTCGGCGACGCCGGCTCCTACTTCCTCGGCGGCCTTGTGGCGACAGTTGCTCTGGCCAATGGGTTGGCGTTCGTTCTTCCGATCCTCGCGGGCGTTCTTGTGGCAGAAGCGCTCTCGGTCATTGTTCAGGTCGTCTCGCGCCGTCTCTTCGGACGCCGCGTCTTCCGGATGAGCCCACTTCATCATCACTTCGAGAAGGGAACAGGCGTTACCGCGTCCCACATCGTGCCTGCGCCGGACTGGGAAGAGACACAAATCACAACAAGGCTTTGGATCATCCAAGCCCTCTTCGTTGGATTGGCGGCATGGGCGATCTACGTATAGAGGCAGATGGGAATCTGTGTGTGAGGAAGATCTGAGTCGCGTGTGCCGGAGGTGGGACTTGAACCCACACGAGGGGTGAACCTCACAGGATCCTGAATCCTGCGCGTCTGCCAATTCCGCCACTCCGGCTGGCAATTCGGTGCGTGGGAAGTGTAGATTCCGGCTGGAAGGGTGTCAAGGAGCCCCGAACTCGCGCGTTTGGCTTCGGCAATCGAATCTGGGAGGCCCGCGCAGGACGGCCGTTGGGGACCTCCGAGCCTCTTGGCGGCAAGTGTGATATCCGTTACAATGCGGACGCGTGACCGCTTGGTCTTGGTGATGAAGGGTACAGATCGCGGGGGTACACATTCCAGCGCCAATGGAATCACCCGCCGGAGGGGGTTCAAGCATGGTCGAGCTCAAGGATTTCCGGATCTTCTCTGACCTCAAGGACAAGGAGCTTGCCAAGCTCAAGGAGAGCATCCGGAGGATCAACTACGGGCGGGGTGAGGTCATCTTCCAGGAAGGCGCACCCGCATTCGGCTTCTACCTGATCTTCGAGGGCATGGTGAAGCTGGTGAAGCGCTCGATGCGCGCCAAGAGCCAGATTCTCAAGATCTCCGGCCCGGGAGAGATCCTCGGCGAGACGACGCTGTTCGACAAGGGGAGCCACAACGCGTACGCCCGAACGCTTGACAACGTCACGGTTGGGTTCATCGAGCGGGGCGACTTCTTCTACTACCTCGAACGGCATCCCAAGACCATCTTCCGCCTCTACGAGAAACTGTCTGAGGAGCTGAAGGCCTTCCAGAACAAGCTTGCTGAGCGTTCCTATTCATCGAGCAAGGAGCGCTTGGCCCGGCTGATCCTGCATCTGGGCAAGAGCGGCGTCGAACTCTCGCGAGCGGAGCTGGCCGAGATGGCTGGCGTTTCGTCCAAGACAGCCATCCGCACGCTCAGCGAGTTGGAGAGCCGTGGGATCATTGCGATCGAGAGCCGGAGGATCAAGATCCTGCGCGAAGAGTATCTCCAGAAGATCGTCGAACCCTTCTCCAGCGGACTGAATCCCAATCTGATCATCTGAGGACGTCGAAGAACAACGTCCAGTCATTGGGAGACATCTGTCCTTTCTTGAGGTCGTGCCCGTTCTTACGTTCTCGTTGGGCACCTGTCTAGATGCACCCCTCACAGCAACAAGGACGGACGACCTATGGCAGGCGGACTGAACCCAACGGAACGCATCATCATCGTCGGCGTCGCATTCGTAATCGCCGGCGTGGTTAGCATTGTTCTCGGGCAGACCGGCGTGTCGATGGTTCCTGTCGTAGCGGCGATGTTTGCCATTCCGCTCTTGCTGGGAACGCCCGCCCTACGACTCCGAAGCGCGCTGCTGCTTTCGGCGGGGATCGCCGGCTCAGCTATCGCCCTTCTTGCCCTCTCGACGGAGACGGGCTGGGAGGCGCTGACCCTTATCTTCGTCGGCTACATGGCTGTCGGCGGCGCGATCGGCCTGACGAACGAGCGCCGGGCGAATCAGCGCTCCCGCTGGCATCGCCCCAAGTCGCTCAAGGATCACTGCGACGAGGAGATCTTCGATCCTGCACTCAACATCCTCCACTTCATCGATCGGGAGGGAACGGCCCTTCAGCGCAACGAGACGTCAAGAACGATGCTCGGTCATCACACGTCACGAACGCTTCAGCTGGGGGAGTACGTCCATCCAGACGATGTCGAGGTGGTCAAGTCGGAACTCATCCGTCTGTTCGAGCGAGGAGAGGTTCGCGGTGTGAAGGTTCGCTTCATTTCTGAGGACCGCAAGGCCTTTCCGATCGAGCTGCGCGGAACCAAGATGAGCGAGCGTCTGGCCATCCTGGAGGCCTGTGACAAACGGAAGGAAGCGGAGCTGGAGCGGCGTCTGATGGAGACGGAGGCTCGCTACCGGATCCTGATTGAGAAGGCGATCGACACCCTCGATTCGGGAATCATCATCACGGACCAGCGCAACGAGGTCCTTTGGGCCAATGCGACCGTCGGCCGCTTCTTCGGAATCGACCGCGATCGACTCATCGGCGTCGATGCGCGCCGCGCACGATCCCGTTTTGTTGGCGCATTCGAGGAGGCGCAGTCGCTGGCCCGGGTGATGGAGGATGCCGTTGAGAAACGCGAGCGGATCGACTCGATGACGTGTCGAATCCGCCCGACGCTCGGACGCGATGAGCGGGTGCTTGAGTACCGATCCATCCCCATCGAGGCGGAGGATCACCGAAGCGGACGGATCGACCACTTCATCGACGTCACCGAGCTGAAGGAACTGGAAGACAGCCTGCGCGAGCAGACGGCCAATCTGGAACTCTCCAACGAGAAGCTGGAGGAGTTCTCCCATGTCGTCTCGCACGACCTGAAGGAGCCCCTCCGAACGATCGAAACGTTCAGCGGGTTCATCCTCGAGGACTACGAAGAACGCCTCGATGAGGAGGGTGTGGAGTATCTGCATACGCTTCGCCGCACGTCGTCACGCATGCGTCAGCTGATCAATGACCTGTTGTCTCTGGCTCGTGTGCACGTCGACGCTGCGTCGTTTGAGCGGATCAACACGCAGCGGCTGCTCGACGAGATCCAGGAGGATCTGGATGCTCGGCTGCGCGGCGTGAGTCTATCGATTGCGGACGGTCTACCCCCCGTCCGTGGAAGCCGTGTTCGCATCAGCGAGTTGTTCAGCAACCTGATCGTGAACGCGATCAAGTACAACGACAAGGCGCTCCCGACCGTTCGCGTCACCTGGTCGGAGGACGGCCGCCCGGACATGGTCCGGTTCTCGATCGAGGACAATGGCATCGGGATTGAGAAGCGCTATCAGGAGCGCATCTTCGGGATCTTCGAGAAGCTGAATCCTCGCGAGGACTACGAAGGGACCGGCGCCGGCCTGGCCATCTGCAAGCGCATTGTCGAGGAACACGGAGGACAGATCTGGGTCGACTCCGAAGTCGGCAAGGGAAGCACGTTCTATTTCACAATCCCCAAAGCAAGAGAGGTGGAACCCAATGCGTAGCCTGGAGAAGATGAAGGTCCTCGTCGTTGAGGACAACCCCAACGACGTGACGATCATCAAACGCGCCATGAGAAAGAGCGATGTGAAGTGCGAACTGCACTTCGCCCGTGACGGTGAGGAAGCTCTCGATGCACTCCATCAGAAGGGTGAGTTCGTCGATACCCCTCGTCCCGATCTCGTGCTGCTCGACATCAATCTGCCGAAGATCAACGGCCTCGAGGTCTTGGAGAAGATCAAGGAGGACGAGCGACTGCGCCGTATCCCGGTCATCGTCTTGACGATCTCCGAGCGCGAAGAGGACATGGTCAAGGCCTACGACAGCGGCGCGGCAAGCTACATGACCAAGCCCGTCGATTCGAAGGATTTCGAGCGCTTGATCCAGACGGTGCAGGACTACTGGAAGATCGCGCAGATCGCGCCCGAGTAGATCTGACCCGTGGTGGGAAGCACGGACACGTGTCCCCCACGACTCGGATTCCGCGCCCGTGCGGGTGGCTCGAACGCCCCCTCCGGCCGCGTCGATTGCGCCATCATCGCGCCTCTTGACGAGTAGGCTCTAGCCAGCTTTCGACAAGAAGCAAGAGGCGCGAGCACCCGGAGAGGAACTCGCTCTTTGCGCCCGCGAGAGCGGACGCAGAGACGTACCTCCTTACCGACTCCTCGCCGCGAACGAGAGCGCGGCGCTCCTCCTCGAAGGATGCAACCGGCCTCGGGATCGATGGCTCCGCTGAGCACAAGCGGAAAAGAAGAATTCGGTGGGACAGCCAACGGTCCTTACCCCGGGAAGGCGGACGCGGCAGCAGGTCCGCCTTCCCACCCCCGAACTCCGGACGACACCCAACGCGAAGCTAGTCTTGCCTCACGAGCGCCCCGTAGATCAGGCCGGCCATGTCTCTTGCCTCCTCGCGCTCCTCAACCGTCAGCGACAGGCCAACCATCTGAATCAATTCTCTCATGGCTTCCTCCACCTCGTCGTCGACAGGAAAGGGAGGCGCCGTCCGCTCGGATCCTCCATAGAAGATCCGAGGAAGGTCGTCATCAATGCGCAAGATCTCGGCCAGCATGATCGTTCGTGCCGAGAAGCCAACCGAGAACCGCCATCGGTCTTCGTCGCCGGGAAGACCGTCGAACGATTCTGTGAACGCCAGGTCAAGCCACTCAGAAAGCTCGAAGATGGCCGGGAAGAGGCCCGACGCGCTCGCCGACTGAAGCGCCGCTCCTTCGAGTGTCTCGACCTGCGAGACTTCCTGAAGAGACTCGCCCCACTCAAGACAGAACGCATCGGCACGGACGCGCAGATGGATCCAGGCATTCGGCGCTGCAATCTCAGCGGGTGTCTGCGTCAGGAACTCCAGATGCAGCTCGCCGAGCTGCAGGAGAAGCGAATCGCACGCCTCGAACAGGCCCTGCGGGACGGCAACAGCCGTTCCCTCGAACAGGTAGTCTCCGTAGGCCGAATGGAGTGTGTGCATCGGTCCGAAGGCATGGTAAATCTCGGCAAACGATCCACCGACCATCGCCGCCGGTGACGCTGCGGCGCCCCATGCCAAGAGGAGCACCGCGTGCCATCCAAGCAGCAGTCGTCGGACTCGTACCGTTTCTCGCATCGTTCCTCATCATAGCCTCAGGGATCATCCTCATGCCGGAGTCTGATTGATCATGCTGTCGGGACGCATGGCCGTCTGACAGGTTCTGAGGCGCTTGATAGACTCCACGGGGGCAATGAAATCCTCTTTTCAAGGGCCTTTTCTCGACTTCCTACCCTTCAACCTATAGAGATTGAGCAAGTTGTCAAAACCCGGCGGCCACACTAGAATGTGACACGGATTACTGGGCACCGGATTTCCGGTGAGAGAGGCGCGTCACATATCAAGGAGGTGCCGTTGAAAAGGCTCTTCGCACTAACGTTCGTGCTCGTCCTGGGACTCTCCCTGGTCGGCATGGCACAGGGAAAGGTCGCTGTCGTCCTCGACGTCGGCGGTCGTGGAGATCTGTCGTTCAATGACATGGGGTTCAAGGGGACCGACCAGGCTGCGATCGACTTCGGCCTGGAGATGACAGAAGTTCAGAGCACATCGGCAGCGGACTACGTTCCGAACCTGCGCAACCTCTCCCGTACGGGTGAGTACGACCTGATCATCGGCGTCGGCTTCTTGTTCACCGACGCGATGGCCGAGGTCGCCGCGGAGTTCCCGGAGCAGAAGTACTGCATCATCGATTCAGTTGTTATGGCCGATAACGTGATGTCGATCATCTTCCGCGAGAACGAGATGTCCGCTTTGATCGGTGCGCTCGGCGCCATTGCCGCCTACGAGAACGACTACGAAGCGTTTGGTGTCGTCCTCGGTATCGAGATTCCGGTCCTCTATCACTTCGAGGCTGGCGTCCGCTACGGTATGGCCTGGGCGAACGACAAGCTTGGCGCTGAGATCGACCTGCTCTACACCTACACGGGCACGTTTAGCGACATTGCGCTCGGCAAGGCTGCCACAGAAGCCATGCTCGGCCAGGGTGCTGTCGGTGTCTTCAACGTTGCCGGCCCGGTCGGCCTCGGTGACCACGCGGCCATCGTCGAAGCGCACACCAACGCTGGGACGACCTATGGTCCTCCGTTCTACTTCGGCGTCGATGCCAACCAGGACTACCTGTCCCACACACTGGCGTCGGGCATGAAGCGCGTCGACCAGGCGACCTACTTCGCCGTGAAGTCCGTCGTTGACGGTACGTTCGCCGGCGGGATCACCAGCCTCGGCATGACCGAGGGTGGCGTGGGCATCAGCGATGTCGCTCTGCTCGCCGACTTCATCGACTTCGGCGTTGCCGGTGGCGTCGTCGAAGCAGCCGACTTCTACACGATCATCGCCGACTGGGCGACAGACCGGAACTACGTTTCGGCCGAAGGCTGGGGCTACATCGCCGAGCTCGAAGCGGGCATTCTCGACGGATCGATCGCCGTTCCGACGGCCGACACGCTCGATGAAATGCAAGCGGTTCGCGCCGACTACCTGCTCAACGCTCCGTAGGAGGCCTACCAAGGCAGAAACGCCAGGGAGAGAGGAGCGTGAGTTCCTCTCTCCCTTTTCTCTGAACACCGCCGGTCAACATCGACCAGGGGGAGGGCGATGAGCGACACACAGATGGCCGGAGCCCCTCCGGTCCAGGCAACGCTTTACCTTCGTGCTGAGGGGATCACGAAGGTCTACTCCGACGGCACCGTCGCACTGAAGGCGGCCGATCTTGAGCTTCATACGCACGAGATCGTCGGCCTGCTTGGCGAGAACGGCGCCGGGAAGACGACGCTGACCAAGATCCTTTCCGGCCTGCTTCCACCGACCCAAGGGTTCGTAACGTCGCCGCAGGGGCCGATTCGATTCACAAGCCCTCGCGAGGCACTTGATTTCGGGATTGGCATGGTTCACCAGCATTTCGCGCTGGTCGGTCCGTTCACGGCTGCAGAGAACGTCGCCTTGAGCCATGAGCGTCCGTTCTCAGGGATTCGGCTTGCCCAGACGATCAAGCAGCTCGAGGAGCTCATGGAGGAAAGCGGCTTGCGCGTCCCCCTCAATGTACCGATCGAGAAGCTCGCCGTTGGCGAGCAACAGCGGGTCGAGATCCTCAAGGTGTTGACGCGGGACGTCGACCTGCTCATCCTCGACGAACCGACATCCGTCTTGACACCGCTCGAGGTGGATGAGCTGTTTGCCCTCCTTCGACGTCTCCGCGACAAGGGAACGTCGATCATCCTCATCACGCACAAGCTGAAGGAAGTGCAGACGATCACCGACCGTGTCGTGGTCCTTCGGCATGGAGAGATGGTCGGTGATGTCAAGACGGCCGATACAACCACCGAGCAGCTGGCTCAGCTGATGGTTGGCCAGGCGCTCGATCCAGAGACGGGTGCGGTCGAACTGAGCGACAAGGAACTGCCTCAGACCTCCACGAGCGCTCCTGTTGATCGCTCAGGGGCCCCGATTCTTCGGGTCGCCAATCTCACATCACGGGGCAATACGGGGGAAATCGACGTCGATGATGTCAGTCTTGAGATCTTCGGTGGGGAGATCTTCGGTGTCGCTGGCGTCGAGGGGAACGGACAGACGGAGCTTGTCGAGTCTCTCACCGGGCTGAGGGTGCCGATCTCCGGTGAGGCAACGATCAACGGGAAGAACATCCTTGGGATCAGTCCAAGACAGATCTACCGACTTGGGGTGGCCCACATCCCGGAGGACCGGTGGCAGCTCGGCCTGGTCTTGCCGTTCACGCTGGCCGAGAACGCCATTCTCGGTATCCATCAGTGGGAGCATTTCAAGGGGCCGCTGGCCTTCCTGCGGTGGAATCGAATCAACGCCCACGTTCGCGAGCTAATGGATCGTTTTGAGATCCGAGCGGCCGGCCCGAGTGCCCCGGCGAAGAGCCTCTCCGGCGGGAACCAGCAGAAGCTGATTGTAGGACGGGAACTGGCCAAGGATCCTGCGATCATTGTTGCCAGCCAGCCGACGCGCGGCCTCGACATCGGATCGGCGCTCTACATCCGTCAGACCCTGACCGAGATGCGAGACAAGGGCCGAGCGATCCTGCTCGTCTCGGCGGATTTGGATGAGGTCCTGGCCCTATCCGACCGGATTGCGATCATGTACGAAGGGAAGTTCATGAGAGTCTGCGAACCGGAGAAACTCGATCGAGAGCAGATCGGTCTTCTCATGGGTGGCGTGTCTCAGGAACAGGAGGTGGCGGCGTGAGCGCTGAGAAGAAAACGCTCGAATCCCGCCTCTTGCGCGGGGCACACAAGACGCTGACGGGGCTGAGTCCAGCCATCGAGTCGATTCTCGCAGCCATCGTCGGGCTGTTGATCGGTGCCATTCTCATGTACATCTGGGGATACGATCCCTGGCGAGCCTACATCGCGCTGTTCAAGGGGGCCTACGGCGGCGGGTACGAGTGGGCCAGCTCGTTGGCACGCGCAACGCCACTCATCCTAACGGCCATGACCTTCTCGATTTGTCTTCGCTCCGGCATGTTCAACATCGGCGCGGAAGGCCAGCTGATGATCGGCGCCACGGCGTCGATCCTTGTCGCCTACATGGCCCTTCCGACGCCCCTTGGACAGATCGTCGGACTGATCCTTGCTGGGACGGCAGGGGCCCTCTGGAGTCTTGTCCCCGCGGCATTGAGGCTGATGCGAGGCGTGAGTGAGGTCATCTCGACGATCATGTTCAACTGGATCGGGCGATGGTTCGTCCTCTGGTTGACCATTTTCATCTTGCGAGATCCGGCTCGCGCCGAGAAGACGGTCTCCATTCCGGTTGCCGCTCGTTTCCCTGTGATGGTTCGCGGCACGGACCTTTCGTACTCGATCTTCGTCTCAATCGCATTCGCGCTGGTGCTGTACTTCATCCTCTGGCACACGACGGTCGGATATGAGGTCCGTGCCGCCGGTCTGAATCCAACGGCCGCTCGCTATGGCGGCATCCGCAACAAGCGCACGATGTTCCTGAGCTTCATCCTTGGTGGGATCGCAGCGGGTCTCGCAGGCGCGACGATCACCATGGGCCTCCCCCCGACGTACGCCATCTTCGGCGGGGCGCTGATGCCGCAGCTGACGAATGTCGGATTCGATGGCATGGCCGTCGCCATGGTCGGACGAAACCATCCGATCGGCATCATCTTCGCCGCCGTCTTCTTCGGTGGCTTGAATGCCGGCGGGCGGGTCATGCAGTTCTATGGCTCCAATCCCGTTCCGCTCGAGATCGTACGTGTCGTGATGGGCGCCATCGTCTTGGCGATGGCCATCCCTGAGCTCATTCGGATCATCCCTGCAGTCAAGAAGCAAGGCACTGAGCTCTTCGGCCTCTTCAAGAGGCTGCGTAAGAAGAACGCTCCGAAAGAGGAGGAAGCATGAGCTGGAATGACATCGTAAGTCTGGTGCGCATTGCACTTCATGCGATGGTGCCTCTCGCACTGACGGCCGTTGGCGAGATCATCGGAGAGACGGCCGGGCTGTTTAACATTGGACTTGAGGGCATCCTCCTGATGAGTGCGTTCACCGGCCTTCTCGGTGCCAAGGCGGGAGGCCCGTACGTAGGTCTCCTCGTCGGCATGGGCACCGGGGCGTTTGTCGGGCTTCTGTTCTCGGTCATCAACACCTACTGGAAAGGGATCCAGATGGTGACCGGCATTGGGATCAATCTGTTCGCGATGGGCTTCGTCGCCTTCGGTCTGATCCAGCTCGGAGCCCCCGGCTTCCATGATGTCCCGATCGAAGCCGAGCTTGGGAAGGTTCCGACGTTCATGGGAGCCATGAGCCCGATGATCCTCGTTGCACTGATTCTGCCGTTCCTGGTCTTCTGGTTCCTGAAGCGCACCCGCGCCGGCCTGATGCTCAAGGCGGCCGGCGAGGCACCGGAAGCGGCCGACGTGTCCGGCATCAACATCAACCGGATCCGGCTCTACGCGACGACCTTCGGCGGCTTGCTGGCCGGCCTCGGCGGTGCCTACATGAGCGTCGCCTGGTTGGGCCTGGTCACCAAGGACCTTTCGGCAGGAAGAGGATTCATCGCCCTGGCCTGTGTTGTTTTCAGCGGCCTCAATCCGCTGCTGGCTCTCCTGGCCGCCTTTATCTTCGGGCTCTTCCAAGCGCTGGCCGAGTGGGTCAAGACGCTCCCATCGAAGCCGATCCCAGGGCAGTTCGTCTCGATGCTTCCCTACATTGTGACACTGCTGGTCGTTTCAGGAGCCATCGGACGCGTTCGGTTCCCGAAAGAGCTGGGGGTCCCTTACAAGAGGGAGTAGATCGACGACAGGTCGCGATTGTGTTGGACGCGGTCATGAAACGAGGAGGACGCTGGATGCGTCCTCCTTCTTCTTCTCGTCTCGCCTTGGTCCGATCTCAAGCTAGCCTGTGATCTCTTCGAGATACGACTGGATGTCCTCCAACCCGTAGGTCGTCTTCATCGCCTTGAAGTCCTCAAGCCATGCATCCTTGATGGTGTCGTCCCGGCGAATCTCGACGTCAGTGATGCCGTAGGCGCCCATCATCTTGCTCGCCTCTTCCTCGATCTGGCGATCCTTCACTCGGAACAGGAACCGTGGAATGTTCATCGGTGACCTCCCAGACATGCTGGAGTATAGCGGCAGGATGCTCGATCGACACCGGGCGAGACGCTCGGGCAAACACAGTTGATCCAGACAGGAACTGAATCTAGAATGGT
>Ga0180435_10000905_pt1 | contig 31203 bp, 21 predicted proteins | sample SS_ome_3_FD_132467 | JGI IMG/M metagenome (GOLD analysis project Ga0180435, IMG submission 132467) | Hypersaline lake sediment archaeal communities from the Salton Sea, California, USA - SS_3_S_1 metaG | ecosystem: Environmental > Aquatic > Non-marine Saline and Alkaline > Hypersaline >... | reverse complement strand
ATTGTTCGTCTGTGAGTCGATGACGCGCCATCCTTGGCCCTCCGTAGGAAACAGTCAACCAAAAGTGGTATGGTCGCATCAAACCAAAATCAGCGGAATACCAGTTTGGAAACAGAGCCTAGCTTTCATGCACGGATGCGCAGCGTGGCTAGGTTACTTGAGTCGCGAGGATGTGCTCGGTCACGCTGGTTGGCGTGTCGTCGTCGGTGAGGTCGATGGATCGGCATTCGCTGAGGCTGCGGAACCAGGTTTCCTGGCGTCGGGCGAATTGATGGGTGCGCGCCTTGATGGCCTCGACGGTTTTGCCAAGCGGCTGCTTTCCGTTGACGTGCTCGATCATCTCGCGGTAACCAACTGCTTGCGACGCGGTGCGGCTGAGTTCGCCATAGATGTCGAGCAGATCGCACACTTCCTCCACCCAACCGTCGGCAATCATCCGGTCGACTCGATCGTCAATTCGCTGATGCAAGATGGCGCGCGGATGCCCGAGCACAAACACCTTGCACTCGTCGGCTGACCGCCCCTCGTCAAACTGTTCTTGCAGGTGGCTGATCGGTTGCCCGGTGGCGCGGTGAACTTCCAAGGCGCGAACGATGCGTCGCACGTCGTTGGGGTGCAGCTTTGCCGCCGCCAACGGATCGACCATTTGCAGTCGCTCGTGCAGGGCTTGCGTGCCAACCTGCTCGACTTCCTGCATCACCTCGTTGCGGAAATCCCAGTCGGCGGGCGGGCCCTCGAAGATCCCCCGCAGCAACGACTTCAAATAGAGCGGCGTGCCGCCGACAAACAGCACTTCGCGGCCGCGCGCGCGAATTTCCTCGACGGCCTGCTCGGCGGCATCATAATACTGCGAAACGCTGAATTCGACTGTGGGGTCGCAGATATCGATCAAATGATGCGGCGCCTGGGCTTGCTCGGCCGCCGTCGGTTTGGCCGTTCCGATATCCATCTCGCGATAGATCGACATCGAATCGAGCGAGATGACTTCAGCGTTGAGGCGCTCGGCCAGTTCGAGGCCGATGGCCGTTTTGCCGGCGGCGGTGGGGCCGGTGAGGAACCAGCATTCGTGAAAATCGACAGGCATGAGCGGCTTTGGCGAAAAAACGAGCAGCATCCCCCTCCCGACGGTCGGGCGGACTGTCTACCATAATCAGGTACTCGATGATTTTGACGGAAGAGCCCAACATTGCATAGGGGCACGTTTGTGAGCGATACGAAAGTAGTTCTGCGGCAATTAATGGCCGTGATTGAAGATCGAAAGGCGAACCCGCCCGAGCGGTCGTATACAACCAAATTGTTCGAAGGTGGTGTCGAGAAGATCGGCTCAAAAATCACCGAAGAGGCCGCCGAGGTGATCGAAGCGGCGGCGGAACCGGGCGAAGAAGGACGGCAGCACTTGATCCGTGAAGCGGCCGACTTGATCTATCACCTTTTCGTGATGCTTGGTCATTGCAATGTTAAACTTACAGAAGTCGAAGCCGAACTCGCACGCCGCTTCGGCATCTCCGGGCTTGACGAAAAAGCCGCCCGAAAATAGCGTCGGCCGCGCCATATCCCAAATCTGAAATCAACCATCTGAAGTCTAAAATCGCCATGTCCAATTTACGCATTGGTCTTCCTAGCAAGGGCCGTTTGGCCGAGCAAGCCACCTCCCTCCTTTCGCAGGCGGGACTGAGTTTCCGCCGCCAGGATCGCAGCCTGTTCGCGCGGGTTCGCGAGTTGCCACTCGACGTTACGTTCCTGCGGACGGACGACATCCCCGTGTTGTGTGCCGAGGGGGCGATCGACCTGGGCATCACCGGCAGCGACCTGGTTTCCGAGAGCGGCGTCGACGTCAGCACGCGACTCGAGCTGGGCGTGGGCGGGTGCCGGTTGGCGGTCTGCGTGCCTGAAGACGCTGACTGGGATTCACCCGCGGCGCTCGATGGCAAACGAATCGCCACCAGCTTCCCCAACACCACTGAGGTCTATCTTGCCGAACACGGCGTGAGCGCCCATTTCGTACCGCTTTCTGGTTCCGTCGAAATCATGATCTCATTAGGCGTGGCTGATGCGATTGTCGACCTCGTGGAGACAGGCAGCACACTCGCCGCGAACAAGTTGCGTATTCTCGACGAGATCGGCAAGTACCAAACCGTCGTGATCCAGAACGACAAACAGCGCGAACCGGAATTGGCCGACCGCGTCGTCCGACGACTCGAAGGCGTGGTCATTGCCAGAGCGTACTCTCTGCTGGAGTACAACATCCCCCGCGCGAAACTTGCTGAGGCCGAAAAGATCACACCGGGTTTCAACTCGCCCACGGTCAACGCGTTGGAAGATGCCGAATGGTGTGCTGTCAGCGTGATGGTGCGACGCGGCGAGGTGATTGAGGTGATGGAGCAACTCGAAGCCCTGGGCGCCTCGGCGATCCTCGAAACGCAAATCACCAACTGTCGACTGTAAGCGACTTCTTTGAACCGGTGAGCGGAATGGCGCTAGCCACCGGCCTGTGTGGTTCGATGTCTTCCTCGATACAACCGGCGGCTAGCGCCGTACCGCTCGCACAACCCGCGTTACGAAATTCGCCGCGGTTAAGCAAAGGGATTCCGGGATTGGCGTGCGCGCACCGGCAGGGTATCGTGATAGAAGAGTGGGGAAAGCGGAGTTGGGAGTGGGGAATGTCAGATTCTGGGATTTCCGATATTCGATTTCCTTGGTCATGGATCCTTCGACCTTGGTCATTTCCCCCTCGCCCCTGATACCTTTGCATGAGGAGTAGGTCATGGCTCGGTTTTGCCAAGTGGTTGCAGCGGTTCTGTGTGTTGTCGTGTTTTCGGCGGGCTACCCGCGCACCTGGCGAGACATCACCGGCGAGCACAATATCCGGGCGGAGTACGTAAAGTTCGAAAAGGGTGAAGTGCATCTGAAAAGAGAGAGCGACGGCCGGATCATCAAATTGGCGATGGACAAGCTCAGCCGTTACGATCAGCGTTGGGTCAAAAACCGGCTGAAAAAGGAACGTGCCGGCGAGGTGCCGAAGTCGAGCGACCGAACCGACGAGCTCGACGACACCCCCGGCACGTCGGCACCATCTTCAACGGCGTATGACTGGCCGCAGTGGCGCGGCAAAAACCGCGATGGCAAAACGAACGAAGTAGGCTTGCTGAAATCCTGGCCATCTAGCGGTCCCACCAAACTCTGGTCGGCCTCGGGCCTGGGCAAAGGCTGGGCCAGCGTGGCCGTGGTCGGCGATCGGATGTACACGATGGGGTCGCGCAACAACCGCGAGTACATGATCTGCCTGAACGAAAGCGACGGTAGTCAGATTTGGGTCGCCCCGGTTGGCACGGCTGATCACACAAACTGCACGCCAACGGTCGACGGCGATTTGGTTTACGGCATCGGGCTCAGCGGCGATTTGGTCTGCTGTAACGCAGCGGATGGCAAAGAGGTTTGGCGCAAGAACTTTGCCCGTGACTTCAACGGCAAGATGATGTCGCAGTGGGGGTTCAGCGAGTCGCCGCTGGTCGATGGGGACTACCTTGTTTGCACGCCCGGCGGACCCGAGGCGATCATCGCCGCGATTGAGAAAACGACTGGCCGCGTCGCCTGGACGACCCCGCTGCCGCCCATGGTCGGCAAAAAGGGCAAAGACGGCGCCGGTTATTCGTCGATCGTGATCAGCAACGGCGCCGGCGTGAAGCAGTATGTGACTCTCGTTGGTCGCGGTGTGATCGGCGTGGCGGCCTCGAACGGCCGACTGCTGTGGGGCTACAACGACATCGCCAACGATACCGCGAACATTCCCACCCCTCTCGTTTGGGATGACTACGTCTTCTGTTCGTCCGGCTACGATGCCGGCTCGGCACTGTTGCGACTCTCCAAAACTGGCACGCGCATCGCCGCCAGCAAGGTTTACTTCCTCACCGGCAAACAGATGCAGGTCCACCACGGCGGCATGATTTTGCACAACGGCAACATCTATTGCGGCCACGGCAACAACAATGGCTTCCCACTCTGCATCAATGCCATGAACGGCCAGGCGAACTGGGGACCGCAGCGGGGGCCCGGCAGCGGCTCAGCCGGCGTCACCTACGCCGACGGCCACATCTACTACCGTTACGAGAACGGCATCATGGCCCTCGTTGAAGCAACGCCGGACGCTTTCAAGCTCAAGGGCACATTCCGCATCGCCACGGTCAACGGCAAAAGTTGGCCCCACCCGGTCATCGCTAACGGCAAGTTGTATCTGCGCGACGAAGACGACCTGCACTGCTATGATATCAAGCAGTAACGTGGGCACGGCGATGTTTGCGTCGCTCTAGCAGGTTGATCAGCCGCGCGGCTCTAGCCGCGGTTCCCACCGATCCAACCGCGGCTAGCGCCGTGCGGTTGATTGCCCCGCATGTTACAAACGTGATACACCGACGGTGCGCGCGAGGCGGTACAATCGAGCGGTACGCTGATCGAGGTGGAACTTCCTAAGCTTTGCTTCGTCTTACCAGGGAGTTCGTTCGCGCTGAATAGCCCCAACCAATAGGGATTTTTGCGATGCGTAGGCAACTTTGGCTGACGGTTTTCGGGTTGGTTCTTATCACATTGTTGGGCAATCAGCGTGCGGCTTTTTCACAAGCCGACGCTGGGCAGGCCTACCAGGCGGCCAAACAAGCTTACGCGGAAGGCGATTTCACTACCGCCCAGCAGCAGGCCACCGCCGCTGCCAAGACCGACACCAAAAATCCGGAGGTCTTTCTGCTGCTTGGCAAGGCCGAGTATCAACTGGGCGAGGTAGAAAAGGCGATGGCTGCCTGGCGTCAGACGCTTCGGCTCGCTCCCGAGGAGCCGTACGCCAAGAAGATGCTGTTGGCGCTCAAGGGCCAAACGACCGATGTCGACACCCGATTGGCCCTCGTGCGCGAACTGCTCGATCGCGGTCTCGCGGCGCCGGCTCGGGCTGAAGCCGATCGAATCCTGGCCAACAAACTGCTGACCGACAAACAAAGGGCGGCCGCTTCGCTACTCAAGGCGGAAGCGATCTTCACTGCAAGCCCGAACTCTCGCGCCGATGTTGCGGCGATCATCATTTCGGAATTGAAAACCAACGCCGACGCCGTCGATCTTCCCGCGGCCAACCTGTTGCTGGGTAAGATCAAACTGCAAGGCGGCACGAACGAACAGGCTCAGGGGCTCAAACTGTTGGCCTCCATCGCCGGAGCGGAAGCGCCGTCGCGCGAGAAGGCACTCGCGTCGCTGGCGATGGCACGACACGCCTTGAACATGAATCGGATGAACCCAACTCGGGAGACCATCGATGCGTTGGGCAAATGGGTCGCCGATAACCCAGACCGTCCCGAGGTCGCCGCAGTCAAGCTCGAACAGGTTCGCGCGCTGATCGAGCTGAGCAAACGCGAAGACCGCGTCCAGAAGGATGGACAACTTCGCGCTATCGATCGCGAGATCATCGCCGCGCTACCTGGCACGGTGGCGGGCGAAGGTTTTCACCTGACGGAAGTGTCGACCGTCCTTGGTTTGATCGGTACCAAGTACGCCGGTCGTCGAGCCTACCCGGCCGCCATCTCCGCATTGGAGTTACTGAAGCCGCTTCAATTGTCACCACGCGATCGCTACACGATTGTTCGCACGATCGCCAGTCACACGTCGGCACAAGCGATCGCCGAGTTGACAAAGGACGCCAAAGCAGGGCGTTTGACGGACGGTCCTCTACCAAAACCGTTCCAAAATACCCTCGCCGCATTGGCCGCTGCACAAAAGGAAGCTAAGGTTGGATCGCCGCTAGATCAAAAAGGCGTCACCGCCTGGAGCGACCAACTCGCTCTGGCGAAGTCGGTCAAAGACCTTCCCGGCACGCCCCCGTCCGCCGATGCCAACAAGCTGTTCGACACGTACAGCCGGTGGGCGTTTGAAATCGCCCTACCCGTCGTGAAGCAGGCGCAGGATGATGTGGCCAAGGCAGAGGCCATGAAGCTCGCCCAATCGATCGTCAGCCACGTGGCCAGCAGTGCCAAAACGCCGGATCAAAAAGCGAAATCACTCGAAACTGCGATTACTCTCAACGCCAGCTTGCTTGCCGCGTTGCCGAAAGACGCTGTACTCCGACCGACTGCATTGAGTCATCGTTGGGAGTTGCATCGACAGCTTGCCGAATGGGAATACGCCAACAACAATGCCGAGGGCAAAGACGCCGCAAACGCTCAACTGAGCGAAACACAGAAACAAGGGCTGGCCATCCTCGCCGAACTCATCGCCGACGACGCGACCGCAGCCGAGGCATGGGTCGGGCGGTTGCAGACCGGGCTGAAACCCTGGGTCAGCGGCAGCCAGTATCAAACCGCCGAAGCGGCATACGGGACAATCCTGCCGAGTTTGCCGAAGGCTCAGCAACGGACCGTCGAACTCGCCATAGTCAGCCTCTGGCTGAAACAGGTCGACGACGCTCACGCGCGGTTAACCGCGGCCGGTTTGAAGATTCCCCGTGAGTTGAACGCCACGCACAAAAAGGCCCTGGTCAAGCTTTGCGAAATGCAGGCCCAGCTGCCAAGCCAAGGCGAGGCGATTCGCCCGATACAGGCGATATGGAAGAGCATCATCGATCGCTATCAAACGCTTGAGTATTTCGATATCGCCGAGGCCGCCATCAAAACGGCGGCGGAGAACGCCAATGAAAACGCAACCGTGCTTGCTGAACTTGAACTGGCCGGGTTGAAGTCGCACATTGCCCGCCAGGACATCAATCGCCTGATCGCCCAACATGGAGGCAAAAAGGAAATCTCGATCACGCCCGCTTTCGAAACCGCGATTGATGCCTATACACAGTTTATTGTTGATCGTCCCGGCCACGAGCAGGTGTCCGTCGCGCTGAATGGCATTCTCGACACGGCCTCGTTCTTCCAGCGGCACGGAGCGCACCTGGCGGCGGTCGAGATCTATCGCGACTTCGCCCCGATCGCAGCCAAAACACCAAAGCTGACCGTTACCAATCCAGAGAGCCCGAGCGCTGCTCAACGTGTGGCCTATTCGATTGCCACAACGCTCGACACACACGCCCGTCGCAAACTCGCCGATCTGCAAAAAGACCGAAAACCGGGCGACCCAGCGCCAAGCGAAATCAGTGCCGAGTTCACGGCCGCAATTGCAGCCTACCGCGAATACCTCAAACAGCATCCCAAAAGCCTGCTGATTAGCGACGCCAATCGCAAGATCCTCGACATCGGCTTGGCTTACGCAACGATTGGGGCCTGGCAAGTCGCCGACGGAATCTACGAAAGCGAATTGGAACGGCAGGTCGGCCTGCGCTACCCGGAACGGCTGAAGTTCGCCCGAGCAATGTGTCTGCTAGGCCCGGCGATGCCAACCCACGCGAGAGAAGTGCTTGCCGCGCGTCCTGCGAGCGAACGCGATCGCGAGCAATCGGCGGGTGATTCCTCAGAGGAAACGGCGGCCGCACAACCCGCCCCCAACCCGCCGCCGCGGCAAACAACAACTCGTCAGCCACAAATCCAAATGCCAACGGGCAACCTGCCGGCCAACTCCAGCGGATCATTTCAGCTTGGCATGCCGGCGATCAACGCTGGCACGGCGGTCGTGCAATCCGAGTCGCAACGGATCGCTGAGGAAGACGCCGCCATCGCTCAGGCGATCCGGCAGCAACTCAACCGCAACGCAACTCAGGTGGCGATGCTGCAAGATTCACAGATGACGTTTCAGGTGGCCGTCAACGACGTCTTGAACAACCAGGTCGACCAGAGCCTCAACAACGAACAGGGACAACAACGGGGGCAAGCGGTGGCGACGGCGCCCGTCCTCTCCGACGCGGAAATCGCCCGGCTTGACAAGGCGTTCGACGATACCTACGTCGCGCTCACCGCGATTCGAACGGAGTATCCCGACTCGTCGACTGCTGACCAGGCTCGCCGCGAAATCCTAGTGATGGTTTCGCACTGGCGTTCGCTGGCTCGTTGGGAAGAGTCTGCGGCCTTGGCGGGACGGTTCCTCAAAGACAACCCGCGCGACGGCGAACTCGTGGAAATTCGGCTGCAAATCGCCCGCGATTTGCTGGCCTTTGCCACGAAACGGGTCAAAACGCAGACGTCGAAGCAGGCCATGCTGGTGGAAGTCACCAAGCGATTCGCCAACGCACGCGGCGCACTTGGCAAAATCGTAACCGACTTTCCCGATCAAAAGAGCTACATTCAACAGGCCCAGTGGGACATTGCGAACAGCTATTTGAATCGAGCGCGGGTCGTCAGCGCGTTCAGTTCGACGCTCGCTCGGGGGCAGTACGTGCAAGCGGCCAGGCAGTTGGAACAGGTTGCAGACCGCTACCATGATCACCCGCAAATCGGTCAAGTTCCGCAGATGCTCTGGAACATCGCCGAGGAGTTGACCGCGCGAGGATTCCAGGACGAGGCGATCATCGTCTGGACGGGTGTGGCCGTCCGTTACCCCACGAATTCGTTGGCGGAGTCGGCGTTGCAGCGAATTGCGGTCGCCTATCGCGATCAACTCGATCGCCCGATCAAAGCCGCCGAGATCTTCCAGGAATTGAATTTCGCAACGGGTGGCAACAACCAGGCGATGCAGGATGCGATCTACGCGATCGGTGTGAAATTGAAGAACGATCAACGTTGGGTTGAGTCAATGCATGTGCTGGAGACGTTCGCCGACACCTTCCCCAAGCACGCCCAAGCCGGGCAGGCACTCACGATGGTCGGTCAAATCCACCAGACCAACGAAGCGTGGGAAGACGCCATTATCGCTTACCGGCGCGTGCTCACCGAGTTCGAAGAAGGCGAGTTCGCCAAAACCGCGAAATGGGCGATTGCCGAGTGTACGATCAACCTGAGTCAATGGCAGGAAGCGATTGACGCCTATCGCGAGTATGCCAAGCTCTATCCGAGCGATGCCCAAACCGCGACCGCCAACGCGCGTATTGAAATCCTCAAAGAAATCGCCAGCTACCAGGACTTCATCAATGGCGACAACAAACGAAAGTCCGACGACGCACAATTCCAAATTGCTCGGATCGTTCAGGAACGCTTGAACAACTCGGTCAAGGCGATCATCGAGTACCGCAAGGTGCAACAGCGGTGGCCGGAAAGCCACCTCGCCGACGACGCGTTGTACAAAGCCGGCACCTTGCATCTGCTGCTTGGAAACCGAGAAAAAGCTCGGGAGGCGCTGATGACCGTCGCCGCAGAGTACGCGGCCAGCCCGCTCGCCGACGACGCGTTTTTCCTGATCGGCAAGAGCTACGAGGACGAGTCCCTGAAACTGGCGACCGTCACGCGAGCCGAGTCGCTACAGGAAGCGAAAGTGCTTGCCCAGAAGCAGGCGTACACGTTCGCACAGGACAACATCCGCCGCAACCGCGACTTCAACACGGCCAAGGTTTCACAGCTGAAAAAGGCCGGCAAGGCGATGGCGGCCGAGAACGAAGAGGGTCGCAACGCCGCCCAGGCGGGCCAGTACGACCGAGCCCAGGTGTTGAATTACGCCCGCCAGGCCTTCCAAACGGTCGAAGTGTTGTCGGCGTCCCAAATGGCCGACCGGCAGGACAAGATTAATGCGGCTTTGCGACAGGCGGTCGAATCGTACCAGTCGGCTTCGCGAGTCGCCGGGGCGGACAAGGCTGACGAAGCGCTGCTGCGAATGGCTCAGATCTTTGACGAAAAACTCAAGGACGCCGACGCGGCCGTCGCCACGTGGCTGGAGATCGTCGCCCAATTCAGCGGCACATCGGTCGCAGAAGACGCCAGTTGGCGAATCGCCCAATACTACGAACGCACCAAGAAGTTCGACAAAGCGATCGAGGCCTACAAAGCCTTCCTGAGAAACTACCGACGCAGCCCGAAGGCCGGCGACGCCCAAGCCGCCATCGCCGAGAACTACGAACAACTCGGCGAGTGGATCAAGGCGATGGACGCCTACACGAGCTACCTGGAGAGCTTCCCGGAAGGGCCGCTGGCTGAAAAGGCTCGCACGCGAATCAACTGGATCAAGACATACATTCTCTAAACAAAAGACGATTGCGATCGCGGCCCCGCGCCGACATCCAAACGGAGACAGATCATGACACGATTACGTTTGCTCGCCGCGATATCCGTGGTAGTTGCCTTCTGCACCAGCACACTCGCGGACGAACCAACGCCACCACCGGCGGCGCCCGAGTTGACCGACGCCAAGACGGAGACGTCTGACGCGGCCCCCAAAGAAGATGCCAAAGAGGAAGACGCCGGTGAAAAGTTCTTTGGCGAAGGCCGCGACGCGTTGTTCGCAGGCAAGTACGAAGAGGCGATCGACTTGCTCAAGCAGGCGGTGGCCGCCGATCCTGAGAAAACGCGGACCAGCTATCGGCTCTACCTGGCGCGGGCGCATCGCTACGCGGGTCAAGAAGACCAAGCCGGCCCGTTACTCAAGGAGATCCTTGCTGTTGCTCCCGACCATGTCGAAGCCGGGCGACTGCTCGCCGAGATCTACGCCAAGGCCGAGAAGTGGCAAGAGATCCTTGATGTGATGAAGCCGCTCTTGAAGTATCGGCACGACTACCCCACCTATCATCTACTGGCAGAGGCGTCTTACCATCTCGACAAGCACGACGAGGCGCGCCGCTACTACCGCGAGGCAATCAAGCTCAACAGCGAAAATGCTCGCGACCATTACCAACTGGGCAATATCTGCCTTTCGCAGAATCTATTCGCTCGGGCGACCGAGGCGTATGAAGCGGCGTTGCGATTGGGGATCGACAGCCCCGTGCTGCACTACAAACTCGCCTCGGCCTACTTCAATCAGAAAAACTATTTTGGCCGCATCCGTTTGATCACGGTCAAGTCGGGCGAAGCCGGTGAGATCAACGGTTCCTGGTATCTGATCGAACCGGTCGCCGGCCAGGAGCACCGGTTCCGCGCGGCCCCCAAGAACTCGGCCATCTACCACGTCGCCAAGGCCATTGCCGACGGTCTCGACGATCGGCCCGACATCCACCTCTTGCGTGCCAACATCTATCTCAACGCCAGACGGTTTCAGAAGGCTTACGGGATGTTCGGTCAGTTAGCCGCTACCGTGCCGGAAGACGACGAAGCGTTATTTTATTTCTACTACGCGCAGTCGGCCTTTGGCGTCGGCAAGTTCGAAGAGTACCTCAGTTTGCTCGACAAAGCGATCGAGTGCGATGAAGAGGCGTACGGGGCGACGCGGGGCGACGCGTATCTGCTCGTCGCCGAGCAATTCAATCAGCAGGGCGAATTAGAGAAGTACATCGAGTACCTTGGCAAGGCCGTGCAAGAAAGCCCACGCACAGCTTCCCTCCACCTGAAGCTTGGCAACGCCTACCAGGAAACTCGGCAGTATCCGTTGGCCATTGCTCAGTGGCAAATGGTGCTCGACCTCGAACCGGAACATGCCCAGCGAACACAGTTGCTAAATCTGGTCGAGAAGTTTCGAAGCCAGTAGTCGCTGAGCGTTGACCGTCGCCTGACTAGCTCTCAAACCAATCGAAGGCCTCTTTGCGGTTGGTGAAGACGCGGGTAATTGCGCCCCGCGTATTGGCGACCTGTTCGAAGAGCGGGTCGTATTGCTGCTCACGCACAACGCACGCGACCTGCATCTGTGGTGGGGGAAGGGACGCCAAATCTTTCGCTGCCCGAAAGACGTCCATGAACCCCAGACTGGTTCGTACGTTTCGGGCGTCAATCAGAATCTTCGTAAGATCACGGTCACGACAGGCTCGAACCAACGGTTCGAAGAGGTTGTCATCCCTCTTTAGCGCAGTAGCGGGCATTTCTCCCGAGAGTTCGACGCAGAACACGTCGCCCTCGACCGAATACTGCCTGCTGTATGGCATGGATCCCAGCCTTTTTCTATTCGCGGCTGCCTGCGGATGGCCGCAAAGCCAAAGCCGCTCAATGCGGGTTCCCGCAACTGCAATTGTCGCTCAGGCCGCTTCCCTGTCAAGCAGTTAGATGGAGACGAAAGGGGTTTTCACAAAAATGTTCCGTCCGCTATCATCGCGACTCGATTCGAACGCATTACTGTATTTTCGACAGCAACTTTTGGTCAAACGCCTTATGACGATTGGCGAGTGATGGATCCCGGCTTTGACATCCTGTACGAAAACGGCCCGTGTTTGGCGATTTGCAAACCGCCAGGTGTGCTCACGCAGGCCCCGCCGGGAATCGATAGCGTTGAATCGCGCATCAAACGGTTTTTGAAACAACGGGATCAGCGGACCGGCTCGATCTATCTCGGCGTGCCGCATCGACTCGATCGGGCAACCTCTGGCACAATGGTTTTCGCCAAGAATCGCAAGGCCGCCCGGCAGCTCTCGGCCCAGTTCGAAAAACGATACATCGCCAAAATCTATTGGGCGATCGTTGAAGGAAACGTTACGCCGCCAACAGGCACGTGGGTCGACCAGATCCGAAAAATCCCCGGTGAGGCTCTGGCAGAAATCGTCGACCAAGACCATGAAGTGGGGCGCCGTGCCGAGCTTGCTTATCGAGTTCTCGAAACGGACGACGACGTTTCTTGGCTTGAAATCGAACTGAAGACGGGGCGGATGCACCAAATCCGAGCGCAAAGTGCTTCCCGCGGCCATCCTGTCGTTGGCGATCTGACCTACGGCTCTGTCCACAAGCTGGGGGACGAATCGCTCGAAAACCGACTGCGGCCGATGGCGTTGCACGCGCGTTCGCTTGAATTCCGCGATCCAACAACGCAACAGGATGTGACGGTCGTCGCCGTCCCTCCCGACGACTGGAACCAGTTTGGCCTGTCTGAACCACTCAGCGACGACGCATAATCGCTACAACCGGCACGGCAAGTTCCAAAATTGATCTGTTTGACGCGCCGTCGCCAAAGACCTTCAACTACAATTAAAGTAGGTTTGGATGGGAGGAATCTGCGCCGAGCTGATCCGCGGTTCGGCCGACGCACCTTGAGGAGAATCATCATGCTGACCGGATACGCTTTGGCGATCGCCCTTTCCGTAACGGCCGTCCCGCCGACGGAAGAAGTCGAAGACCACTCGCAGCCGTATCATGAAACGCAACCGGAACTGCGACGCTACGAACGACATCCCGACGATCTCGATCGACGCCTGTCGTGGGAATCGTACGTGCGAGAACTGCGCGATCTTTGGACGGAATATCGAGAAGCCGGTTCGACGGCGCGCGCCTGGCGCGAGTACAAGGAGGCGGCCGCAGAGGCGAAACGCCGATACGTCTGGGGCGACATCTACCTGATGCCGATCGTCGACGACATGTACTTTGAGCCGTAGTGGCACGTAGCCGCCGTCGCAGACGGCGGAAGACACTGCGAACACTTGCCATTTGGTCGGACCGGCCGCGGTCTGGCGACCGCAGCTACGATTCTATGCCGAAGACTACCGAGGGAAGAGCCCTCCGCCGGGACCAACTGCCCCTTCGATACCGTCAAACCCCTCGCCGCTCGCTTTGGGTGCGCGAGAGGGTTCGACCACCAGGCACTCGGGCACGGCTTCCTTGAACTTCGCCACAGCATCTTCGCTGATCTCGGTTCGCGCGAGATCGAGTTTGCGCAACCCTTTCAACTCCGCCAGTGTCGTCAGCGCGGCGTCCGTGACTTTGGTCTTGCTGAGTGTCAGTTGAAGTAGTTTCGCGGCGTCCTTCATGCTCGCCACGCCGTCATCGCCTACATAGGTACCCGACAAATTCAAAACAGCAAGCTTTGGCGCCTTGGCGATTTCTTTGACGGCCTCGTCCCCGACACGCGTGTTGCGCAGCACGAGCACTTGCAGCCCTTTGAGTCCTCCCAATGCCGCGGCCCCGCGGTCGGAAACCGTCGTGCAATACCCGAGATCGAGTGCCGCGAGTTTTTCGAACGGGGTCAGCGATGCCAACGCACGATCATCGATCCGCGTGTGGCCAAGCAACAGCTGCTGCAGTTCTTTCAGGTTCGCCAAGGCGGCAAAACCGCTGCCGGTGATTCGCGTGCCGCGCAAGTCGAGCAGTTGCAGTTGGGTCGCTTCGGCCAGTTGAACCAGGCCCTTGTCGGTCACGCTCGTGTTGTTCAAATACAATGCCTTGAGTTTGGCGGCTTTTGCCAGGCCAGCCATCGCGTCGTCGTTCACATTCGTATCGCTGAGGTTGATCGATTCGAGTTCGGGGCAGACCTCCAACACCCGCCCCAGCTTGGCGTGATCGATATTGCCAATCTCGGCGAGGTCGACAGCGATCACGCTCACGGCGTCGCGCGGCAAGTCTTTCAGCGATTTGACTTCTCCATCGGCAAGTTTGATCACACCGCCGGTCATTAGGAACCAGCGGCTCGCCTGCCGTTGCGGATCAAACGGGTCGTGACTGATGGCGGTGGTCGGCATCGCCTCCAGCAGTTCCAGAACGCCTGCGTCGGTAATGGCCGTGTCTTCGATGGCGAGGTCTTTCAGGTCGGTCAACTTGGCCAATTGAGGCAAGGCCGCGTCGGTAACTTTCGGCCCCGACAAGCTAAGCCAGGACAGCTTCGGGAAATTTTTCAGTAACGCCAGGTCGCCGTCGCCGATATCGGTATTGCCAATGGCCAAATGGGTCAGATTCGAGAGCGCGATCAGGTTCTGTAGTCCCTGGCCGTCGATCTTGGTGTCGGCCAAGTACAGCTGCCGCAGAGACGGCAACCGCCCCAAACGCTCCATTCCTTTCGACGTGACTTTCGTTTGGCTCAGGCTCAGGTCGCGCAATGCTGTGCAGCCGGCCAAATGCTCCAGCCCAGCGTCGGTGATGTCGGCGTGCGAAAGGAACAGAGACTCAATGCCCGGCACATCCTTAAAACGTTCGATGTCTGCATCGCCAATCGCCGCGGCCTCATCGAGATAAACCTCTCGTAGCGCAAACTCACCCTTTGGCAGTTGCTGGATATCTCCGGTCTCCGCTGTTTCGTCGCCGTCGGGTGTGGAGATCGTCACTCGCCCCTTCTGCGAGAGCACCCAGATTGCCGTTTCGCGGTCGGCACTAGGTTTCAATTCGACAACGCACCCGGGCAAGGCGTTTTCAAGCGAATCGACACTGCTCTCGTCGAGGTGCAAAGATCCCAGATCAATCGCCTTCAATGAGGTAAGACCGTGCAAATGCTGCAGGCCGGCGGCAGTCACCGCCGTGCCCGACAACTTCACATTCTCTACCTTCGTCAGTCCAGCCAGCGCCTTGAGATCATCGTCGCCGACGGTGGGGTTGTCGGAAAGATCCACCGAAAGAAGGTCGAAACGTTCACGCGGAAGGTCTGTCTTCTTCTCGACCTCCTTTTGGGATTCGCCACTTCTCGTAACGAGATTCAACCTGGCACCGTTGTCGAGTAATTTGTGTGCCGCGCTGCGCTCCGTGTCGCGACCATCCCAGATGATCTCGGCCTGCGGTAGTTGCTCGCGAAATCCGTCGTACCCCAGATCCCCGACGTACGTGCCGTTCAAGGCGAGGTATTTCAGTTGAGGCAGTCGTTCGAGTTGTTTGAGGCCGGCGTCGCCGACGGCTGTATCCGAAAGGTAGAGTTTCGTCAGTTCCGTCAGCGCGGCAAGGCGAGCCATTCCTTGATCGGTCACCTTGGTCTTCGTTAGATTCAGGTCGCGGAGTTGCGTGAGTCGTTCGATGTGCGCAAGCCCCTCATTCGTGATTTCTGTGTTGGCAAGGTCGAGTGACCAGAGCCCCTCTAACTGTCGCACATGGACGAGCCCCTCGTCGGTAATCCGCGTGCGAGCCAGTGAGAGGTCTTGCAAATTCAGTACGTCGTTGAGCGTGTAAAGGTCTTCGTCAGAGACTCCCGTTCCCGAGAGATTGACGCTGCGGATATCGAACGGGTCTTTGGGTGCGTCCTCGATCTTGCTGATTTCGATCGGCGCGTCCCCCTTCGCAGAAACGACCGTAACGGCGCCGCGATTGTCGAACACCCAATTCAACAGTTTCTCGTGTGGAATTGTCGTCGGTGGTTTGACGTCGACGTCTTCGGGATTTGTATCGTTCGTACCGATCTGCGTTGTGCCGCCGTCGGGATCGGTGACGTCCGTTGTGAGATCGTTCCGACCGGGGCCCCAAATCGCCACGGCGGCCGCGGCGATTCCGCACAGGGTGACGACCAACAGACTGATGACCAGGATCGACTTGGAGTTTCTCTTGGAGCCTCCCGCCAAGTCGTCTTGAGCGAATTCCCGAACGTCGGTACGAGTCTCCTTCTGCGCGAAGGTGGCGCCCATGGGGACGCCGTCGGTCGAGGGCGCCGATCGATGAACCTCGATCCCCAGGACGGGCAACTCCAGCCCCTCGGTCGACATCTCGCCAAGGCAGGCCGAGCATTGCTCCATCACCGCGTCCATCGCCTCCTGTCGATCTTCGGGCATCTTGGCGACCATCGTCTGGAACAGATCATCCAACGGTTGCGGGATACCCTCGCAGACCTCTTCAAGATGCGGCGGGGACGAGTTCTGGTGCCAAAGCAGTTTTTTCGTGAGTGTCGCCTCGGGTGAGAGCGGCTTGCCGGTCAGCAAAAAGTACAGGGTGCAACCCAGGCTATAAATGTCCGCACGATGGTCGACTCGCTTGGCGTCGAGTGCTTGCTCCGGCGCCATGTAGTCGACCGTGCCCATCACGCGCCCCGACTGCGTCAACTCGGCCGTCGTGCCGGAGTGCTCTTCAACGCCGTCACTTAAACGGGCCAAGCCCATATCGAGGATTTTGACGATCCCCTGTTGGTCGATCAGCAGGTTGCCGGGTTTGATGTCGCGATGCACCACGCCCTGCCGATGCGCGTGCGCCAAGCCTCGCGCAGACTGTTCGATGATTTGCAAGGCCAATGCCGGTTCGAGCGGCCCAACACGTTTGATGTAACTCGAAAGGTTCGGGCCGTCGACGAATTCCATCACCAGGAAGTGAATCCCGTCGGCCTCGTCGGCGTCATAGGCGGCGGCTATGTTTACGTGCGTCAGTTTGGCGGCGGCCTCTACTTCACGGTGAAACCTCGCCAGGGCGTCCTTACTTTGGGTCATCGCCGGGGGCAACACTTTCAGGGCGACATCGCGTTTCATTCGCCGGTGGCGCGCTTTGAAAACCATCCCCATGCCGCCCTCACCCAACTTGGATTCGACGACATAATTCCCCATAACGAGGCCGCGGCTTTGCCCCTTCAACAGCACTTCACACTGATAAGCCGTCAGCAAGCCAGCTTCGATCAGCAGGTTGCCGAGTGTTACTGCATCGGTTGGCTGATTGTCCTCTGATAGCTCAGCAAGGAACGCATCAATCGCGTCGGATGTGAGCAGGCGGCTCGCTTCAACGGCGTTGCGGAACTCGTCCATCGAAGCGGGAGCAGCCGGCGCTTGCTCATGAAAACCGCGCGCACTCAGCGTGCCGTCGTCGATGGTCATCTCCTCACACGGAGTCTGGACGTCCCGATGAGTCGAATCGGTTCCCGGCAGTGTTTTCGCGTCACCTTGCGTCGGATCGCTTGGATTCATGGGTTCTTACCCACGCTATTGCGCGGATTCCTTGGCCATCTCTTTTGTGGCACGGGTGTTCCTTCTGCCCGTACGACGCTGTCGCAGAACTGCGCAGCCTGTTTTCGGAACTTGCTGTTGAATCGGATCGTCGACGGTCGGCTGTGGTGATGCCGACGCCTTGCCCGCGGAAATCGCTCCTTCATTATAACAGAACCGACGACGCTCGGACATCGTTGCGCAAACCCCACAATCGCGGTTCCAATTGAAGTCGACGACGTTGCGCCTACATGGCGATAGGCGTGTCGTCGACCGCTCCCTGCCCTGTCGGGAACCACACTTGCAACCTATAATTCTCGTTTTCTAGGAAAAATGACTAGCCGCAAGTTGCCAGCCTTTGAGCACGACATCACCGGGGCTAGCGTCCGGCGGCTGACTCATAATCAGCCTCGACATCGCCTTTTGAATTTCAGTGAGCACGCCGTCCGCCTTTAAAATTGGTGGGGTTAACTACCTCAATTCTCGGCCGTTGATTTACTCCCTGGCCGAGTCCGATGCGTGCGCAGAGTTGATTCTCGACGTTCCCAGTCGACTGGCGGATCTGCTGGCCGACTCGGCGCTTGATGTCGCTTTGGTCCCCTCGCTGGAGATGTTTCGCCATCCGGAGTACGTTGCCGTATCGGACGCCTGCATCGCTTGCCGCGGACCGGTGATGAGCGTGAAACTTCTGTTTCGTCGCCCGGCGGCCGAGATTCGGTCGTTGGCGCTTGACGTGGGATCGAGAACGAGCGCGGTGTTGGCCCAGGTGTTGCTCCACGATCGTTTTGGACTGAAACCGCAACTTGAACCGCTGTCACTCGAAACGCCAATCACTGAATCCACAGCCGACGCCGTCTTGTTGATCGGCGATCGCGCGATCCACACACCCAAAGATGGGTTTGTCGAAGCCTGGGATTTGGGCCAGCAGTGGTGTCAGCAAACAGGCCTGCCGTTCGTCTTCGCGATGTGGACCGCCGGGCCGAACTGTGATCACGGCGCGCTCGCCGCCCTGTTGACGACGGTACGCGACAGGGGCGTTGAGAAGACTTCGGAAATTGCCCACAGCGCTGCTGATGAAATTGGTCTCACTGCCGAACAAGTTGAAACTTACTTGCGAGAAAACCTGCACTTCTCATTCGGCGCCGAGGAAGCCGCCGGGTTGCGTTTGTTTCACCAACGTGCGGCCGCGCTGGGTTTGGCGCCTACGGATTGGGAATTGAACATCCATGATCTCACCTTTGCTTGAGAAAGCCATCGCTGGCGAGCGGCTCACGTCGGATGAGGGCGTCGCCCTGTTGAAGTCGCACGACTTGCCCGCGCTCGGGCGAGCTGCCGACGCGGTTGCCCGACGACTGCATCCCGAGCCGTATCGCACATACAACATTGACCGCAACATCAACTACACGAACGTTTGTTCGGCCGTATGCGATTTCTGTGCGTTCTATCGATCGCCAAAGAGCGGCGAAGGCTACGTGCTCTCACAAGAGGAACTGTTGGCGAAAGTGCAGGAGACCGTCGACTTGGGCGGCAACCAAATCCTTATGCAGGGCGGTTTGCATCCCAAGTTCAAGCTGGATTGGTATGTCGAGATGCTTGAGGGCATCAAGTCGCGGTTTCCTCAAGTCAACGTGCACGGATTCAGCCCGCCCGAGCTTCACCATTTCACCAAGGTCAACAAGCTGCCACTCAAGAAGGTGCTCAAGCAGCTTCGCGACGCCGGCCTGGGCAGCATTCCCGGCGGTGGCGCCGAGATCCTGGTCGACCGCGTCCGTCGCGAGATCACGCGCGGCAAAGTGCTGACCGACGGGTGGCTCGATGTGATGCGCGCCTGGCACGAACTCGGCGGCCGCAGCACGGCAACGATGATGTTCGGCCATATCGAGACATTGGCCGAACGCATTGAGCACTTCGAGCGCGTGCGGCAGTTACAGGATGAGACCGGCGGATTCACGGCGTTCATCGGCTGGACGTTTCAACCGGATAACACCGACATGGCCGACGTTCCCAAGGCAGGCGCGTACGAGTACCTCAAAACGCAGGCGGTCGCCCGGCTGTACCTCGACAATTTCGCCAACATCCAGGCGAGTTGGGTCACGCAGGGTTTGAAGGTCGGCCAATTGGGCATGCTCTACGGCGCCAACGACATGGGCAGCCTGATGATCGAAGAGAACGTGGTCGCCGAGGCCGGCACGATTCACTGCCTCACGCTCAACGAAATTCGCGGGGCGATTGAAGAACTGGGCTACACGCCGCGGCAGCGAGACGTGTTCTACAATCTCGTGCCCGAGCAACGCGAACTGGCCGCTCTGGCGGCAAACGCGTGACGAAGGGGAGGTCGGGGAAAAGAAAGCACAGCACTTAGCGTTTTCCCCCAAACCAATACAAGCTCGAAGTACAAGCGAGTCTTCACGCGAAGCCTAATGATACACGGCAATTCCCGGGCGACGCGATTTCAGGTGCTGGACACCCTGTTCGGTCACGCTCGTGTGGTGCAGATGGACGACACGCAACCTCTTCATCGCAATCAAATGGGGGATGCATTCATCGGTCACTCGGGTACGGGTGAGAATCACAGAAGCTAGGTTGCTATCTCGAAGAAACTCCACACCGGCATCGCCGATCACCGTATCGGCCAGGTCGAGCCTGGTCAGGCTTTTCACCTGGGACAGGCTGGCGAGAGCGTCATCCGTGATCGAGGTCTTGGTGCACGACAGGTATTGGAGTCGTTTCATCTTGGCGACCGAATGAAAGCCCTCATCCGCAACGCGAGTGTCGTCGATTCTGAGTAACGTCAGTTTTGGTAGCCGGGCAAGCACGGAGAGCGCCTGGCCGGATATGTCCGTCACTGACACATCGACATGTGTCAAATGATGCAACCCGGCAAGATGGTCGATTCCCATGTCCGTGATTCGAGTGTCGTTCAATGAGAGATGTTCGAGGTTATCGAGCGTGCCGATGACTTCGAGTGCGTCATCTGCCATTGCGTTATGACTCAAATACAGTTTTCTCAGTTTTTCGAGATGTACTAAATGGTTCGCGGAACTCGAGTCGATCTTCCGGCCTTTTGTCCAAAACGTATGCAATTCCGGGAACATGCGAAGATGCGCAATTGCATCGTTGGCGATATTGTCGCCGGTCAACCATAACACCTTGAGTTCGGTTGCGTTCTTCAGGTGACCTAATCCGTCGCCAGAAAACTCGTCGCTATACGACACAAACTTCTCAAGGCTCTCCAAGTCGGTCGCATACTTGAGGTGTTCGTCGGTAATTTTAACGACAGTAAAATCGATGGACTTCAGGTCGCGGAGGCCGGCAAGATTGGCGAACTCGTCGATCGGAATGTCCATGTCCACCCGCCCACGATTAGTTGCAAACTCAATCACGTAAACGGTGAACGCATCGTTCGGGAGATCCTCGACTCGATGAATGCGACGGCGTTTCGAGTCGTCTTCGTCAATGCCGACTCGCCCGCCACAATAGATAACCCACTCGGCAGCGCGGCGGTTCGGTTCGATCGAATCGGTAGAAAACGGGCGCTTCTCAGATCGGCTGTTGTCGAGTCGCCCTATGTGGTGTCGATGCTCCGACTCGATCGACAGCAGTTGTCGCCAGGGGGCGACGACTTTGGTGAACTCGCGGATGTTCCTTGATGCCTCAATCGCCGGTTCAGCGACGTCAAGGAATTCGCGCAGAAGTTGAAGATTGCTAATGAGCGATCGGTCACCGATGCCGCCGTTTCGTTCGATCTGCTGGATCCACAGATACCACCGCCCATCGTCTCGTTTGTGCATCGATTGGCTTTGATAGCGGATGTGAAGTTGGTTGGGCGCGGTAATATCGGACCTCACCATGCGCCCTTCACCCCTGATGACGCCTCGCGCAGCGAGATCTCGTAAGTCTGGAAAGATCTTGGTGCTGGAGGACGTCTTGGAGCGCTCACCGATCGCTTGATCGTACGCAGCCGCGCCAAACTTAGCGCGACCCATCTTGTCGAGATCGCGACAGCGACAATGGACGATGTGCGTCTGCGCAGCCAGGTCGCCAAGCCGTCTTCTCTCGGGCGTGTCGGATGTCGACACGAAACACGCGGCAAGCGACTTCTCGTCTCGCCTTTTGATCGCTTCGGCCGCCCTTTCGATCAACTCCTTTGGCGTTGCTGCGCCGTCCACAACGACATGGGCCGCTTGATCTTTATCGCCAGGATCAGGTTCGGATGCTACCGCTATCGAAATCGGTGCGAATAGAACGACAAACAGGTATTCACGACGCATAGTAGCCTCCCAACGCAATCGACGTTGTTTCGCGACTCTCCCCCAATCGTTGATATGAACGTACCAAAGTGAGAGGAACATTCAATCTGGAGAGAACTCCATGGCGGAACAAGTTTCAACCGAGAGCTACCCGTCTCGAAGTGGTCCACCACATTATTGGTCGTTAAACACTGCACAATCGTCGCGACCGAGATCGCCTGCCGCGCTCGGGGTAAGCCGTCAGGTCACACGCTTACACAATCGCTGCAACCTGCTCAGCCTGACACGCCCGCTCTTATGCGTTTCGCAGCAGTAAGCTAAGCTTTGGTATGGGGTTGTGTTTGCGAGGGCGGTAGACGCTAGGACTTGTCCTGGCGATGGATGGTTTCTTCTTCGACGGCTGAGACGAGACGGTTCCTCGTTTATGCTCAGCGCGTCGTGCGATGTCAGGCGAGTTCGGCATGATTCACGTTCGCGATCTGGTGAAAAAGTACACCGACCTCAAGCGAGGTGAGTTCATTGCGCTCGATGGCGTCAGCTTTCACGCAGTGCCGGGGCAGATCTATGGCTTGCTCGGCCCCAACGGCGCTGGCAAGACCACGGCATTGAGAATTCTCTCGACCGTCCTGCAACCGAACAGCGGCACGGCGCAGATCAACGGCTTCGATGTCGTCACGCAACCCGCCATGGTCCGCCGCCAGATCGGTTTCGTTTCGACGAATACCGCCGTTTACGATCGCATGACTGCTTGGGAGATGGTCGAGTATTTCGGCCGGCTCTACGGCCTCGAATCGGAACCGCTTCGTGGGCGGATGGAAGACCTGTTCGAGCGGTTGCAGATGAACGAGATCCGCGACGTGCTGGGAGCCAAGATGTCGACCGGCATGAAGCAGAAGGTTTCGATCGCGCGGGCCATCGTTCACGACCCACCCGTGTTGATCTTCGATGAAGCAACGGCCGGGCTCGACGTACTCGTCGCACGCGCGCTGTTGCAGGCCGTTTCTGAATTGCGCGACGCCGGAAAGTGTGTCATCTTCTCCACTCACATCATGCGCGAGGCCGAGCGGCTCTGTGATCGGATCGCGATTATCCACCGGGGCAACTTCCTGGCCGAAGGAACGCTGCCCGAGTTGCAAAAACAATATGGCGAAGAGGACCTGGAAGAGATCTTCTTCACGCTGATTTCACAACACGACGAAGCACGCAAGGCTCAGAAGGAACCAGTGCCGGCGCGATGAAGTTTTCCAACGTCATCTTGATTCTGAAGCGGGAACTGCGCGATCAATTGCGCGACCGCCGCACGATCTTCACGATCGCCGTTCTGCCGTTGCTACTTTATCCGCTTTTGGGCATGAGCTTCTTGCAGGTCGCTCAGTTCATGAAAGAACACCCAACCACCGTATTGGTGCTGGGGGCGAGCGAACTGCCGGCGAAGCCGGAGTTGATTACCTTTAACGACAAGAAGCAAGCATTTGTCTTCTCATCACGCTTTTGCGACGATCCCGCGTTGACGGAACTTGTCCAACTCGAAATCGAGATGGGCTACCCCGTCGACGTGGAAGGCGAAGGCAGCAGTCAACGCGTGCTCGAACTGCTCGAACTTCGCGAAGTCGACGCCGTCGTCGTCTTTCCAGAAGGATTCAAGGACCGCGTCGAGCGTTATCGTGAAGTTACGAAAATCCGGCTAAATGGCGAAGACGACGCGGCCAGCCCCGTCGCCCCGCAACCGCAGGTGTTCTACGACGCCGCCCGAGACAAATCAAAGATCGCATTGGGGCGTGTCAACGCCGTGCTCGATAGCTGGAAGACGGGCATCGTGCGAGACAACCTCACCGAGCGCAAGGTCTCGATGGAGGCGGCGGAACCGTTCAGTGTGGCCCCGCCTGCCGATGTCGCCCTACCCGAGCGAAAGCAGGCGTCACGTTGGTCGCGCATTCTGCCTTTTGTGCTTTTGATTTGGGCATTGACCGGCGCGTTTTATCCGGCCGTCGACTTATGTGCCGGAGAGAAAGAACGCGGTACCCTGGAAACGTTGCTGTGCAGCCCTGCCCTGCGAACCGAAATCGTCTGGGGAAAGCTGCTGGCGATCACCGTCTTCAGCATGGCGACTTCGATTCTCAATCTCGCTAGTATGACGGCGACCGGCACATTCATCGTTTCGCGACTGCAAAGTCTTGGTGGCAGCCCGCTCGATCTTGGCCCGCCGCCGCTGGCGTCGTTGGGTTGGTTGCTGCTGGCGTTGATACCAACGGCCGCCTTGTTCAGCGCATTGGCTCTGGCAGTCGCTGCACTGGCCCGTAGCACGAAAGAGGGGCAATACTACCTGATGCCCCTGCTGCTGATCACGATGCCGCTGATGATTCTGCCGCTATTGCCGGCCGCGCAGCTTGACCTTGGCAACGCCTTGATTCCCGTCACCGGCGTGATGCTGCTGCTTCGAGCGCTCATGGAAGGTCAGTACCACGACGCGTTAATCTACTCGGGGCCGGTGCTTGCGGTTACGGCCGTTTGCTGCCTGCTGGCCATCCGCTGGGCGGTCGGGCAGTTCAGAAATGAATCAGTGCTGTTCCGGGAGAGCGAACAGTGGGACATGCGGCTTTGGGTTGTGCATCTCGTGCGCGACCGCGAAGACACGCCGACGGTTGCCATGGCCGTGATGTGCGGCTTGCTGCTGCTGCTGGTGCGATTCTTCGCCTCGCTGGCCGCCCCGCCGCCTGCGTCGTTCTATGACTTGGCCAGGTCGACTGTCATCATGCAGGTCGCCTTGATTGCCACGCCGGTACTGCTGATGACGATCATGCTCACGCGCAACCCGGCGAAAACGCTGTCACTCAGCCTGCCGAAACCAGTTTCAAGCCGATCCGTTGTCCAACTCTTGATTTCGATTTCCGCCGCTATCCTGCTGGCGGTGGCAATCCATCCGGTGGCCTTCGTGCTCATGGAGGGCGTGACACAGATCTATGAGATCAGCGATTCGACGAAAGCGAGTTTGGAACCGCTGGCCCAACTCATGCACCGGGCCGACATTGGCATGGTACTGCTGATCTTCGCCGTGTTGCCCGCCATATGCGAAGAGTTGGCATTCCGTGGGTTCATCCTCTCCGGTTTACGGAGGTCGGGCAACAAATGGGGCGCTATCATCGGCAGCGCTCTGTTCTTCGGCATCATCCACGGTATGCTGCACCAATCGATTAACGCCACGGCCCTCGGTTTGGTGATCGGCTTCATCGCCGTGCAAACGGGCAATCTACTGCCATGCATCGTATTCCATTTCGTCCACAATAGCCTCGTGCATCTTTCCAGCAGAGTCACGCCGGAACTTCTCGATCAAATCGCCGAGAAATACCCGAGACTAGAATTGTTGTTCGATTCGATGTATGTACAAGTTCAGGGGTCGGACGGCCACATTTACAGCCCCTGGGTTGTTGCGGTCGGTGGGATATTGACCATCGCACTCTTGCTATTCTTCCGCGCCCTGCCGTATCGCATGACTGAGGAAGAAGGTTTGCGGCGCGTAATCGACCAACAACGAGTTCAAGCAGGCGCGTGATGGATCGCTCGTTCGCACTTTCGGCCAAGTATCTCTTTCCAGTTAGTTCGCCACCGATTGAGGGCGGGATCGTCACGATCGAGGATGGGCGCATCACCGCCGTCGGCGACAACCAATCGGGAAAACCGCCGATCGATTTGGGCAACGTTGCGATCGTCCCCGGCTTCGTCAACGCTCACACACATTTGGAATTCAGCGAATTGACTTCGCCGCTGGGTCGACCGAAGATGGTCTTCCCCGATTGGATTCGCGAAGTAATCAACTACCGCCGTACGCGACGGCGGCAGGCCGCGATCGAAGACGATGAAGATTCGAGCGCGAGCGAACAAAGCTCGTCGCCCGTCGCGCTCGGACTGACGGAAAGCCTGGCCGGTGGTACAACCCTGATCGGCGAAATCACAACGCCCGGCTGGTTGCCTGAGGAGTTTTGCTCGTCGAGCGGTGACCAATCGGCGTCCAGTTCCACTTTTTCCACCCTCCCTTCGGGAGGGTCGGACGCGGTAGCGGCCGGGGAGGGGTCTGAAAAGTCGGGCCTAACCCCAGATTCGCCCTCCCCGCTCGTTCCTCGCGACCCTCCCGGAGGGAGGGTGAACTCAGAAGTGTGCGGACGGCCCGCGGGAACAGTTTTTCTGGAACTGCTGGGCCTCTCGCCCGATCGCACGGAATCACTCACCGGCCTGGCACGCGAACACCTGGCAATGTCGGCCAAGTTCAAAGAGGAATCTGGCTGGACATCCGGGATCAGTCCGCACGCCCCCTACAGTCTTCGGCCGGCGCTTGTCGAGGCGGCGGCGAAAATGTCGGTCGAGTTCTCCGCCCACGTCGCCATGCACCTGGCGGAGACGATCGAGGAACTTGAGCTACTCACTTCACATTGCGGCCCATTCGTTGAACTGCTCGAAGACTTGGAACTTTGGGATCCGACCGCGATTCCCCGCGGCATCCGACCGCTCGACTACCTGAAGATTCTTGCAGCGGCTCAGCGCGCACTCATCATCCACGGCAACTTCTTGGACAACGAAGAAGACCAATTCCTCGCCGAGCATGCCGAGCGCATGTCGCTCGTCTATTGCCCACGCACACACGCGTACTTCCAGGCGGGCGACTATCCGCTTGCTCAGCGACTAGCAACCGGCATCCACATCGCAATCGGCACCGACTCGCGGGCCTCGAACCCCGACCTCTCGATGCTCAACGAGCTGCGGTTCACGGTGAACTCGCACAGCGACGTATCCCCGGCCGATGTGCTGCGACTAGGCACGCTTGCCGGGGCGACGGCGCTAGGGAAGGCCGACTCTCATGGCTCAATCGAATCGGGCAAGCAGGCCGATCTGGCAATCGTGGCGCTGCCGACCCACTCGGCTGGCGATCCCCACGAATTGCTGTTCGACTCCAAGGAATCGGTCACCGCGGTTTACGTCAACGGAGTTAGAGTGGTTACTCCAACTCTTTGATCCGCAGGTTGCGGAATTCGACCTTGTCGCCATGACCACAGAAACCAAGGTGGCCCTTTTCTCGCAGCAATCCGGGGTGCTTGTGACCATCGATCGGTTCGACCTTGGCCAGGTCGACATCGACGATCACCGTGCCGTTGAGCGTGATGGTTAGCTTCGTGCCGTCGGCCTTGATCTCCTGTTCGTTCCACTCGCCGACCGGCTTGAGAGCGCCCCGTTTCGCAGGCACGACACCGTAGACCGAGCCGTGGAATTGATAGTCTTTCAGCTTCGCATACTTGGGATGCGTGTCGTCGAGCACCTGCAATTCCATTGAGGTGTAGGCGGGATTTCCGCTGGCCGGCGCTCGCACGGCGATACCGTTGTTGCCGCCCGGCGGCAGGCGAAAATCGAATCGGTAGATGAAGTTTGCGTAATCATTTTTCGTGAACAGATGACCGCCACCCTTCTTCGGGTCGCAGAACAGAATGCCGTTCTCTGCCGTGTAACCTTTCACGGCGCCGATCCAACCTTCCAACGTCTTGCCGTCGAAAAGCGGCACAAAACCCTCTTCGACCTCGGCGGTTGGCGACGGCGTTGCCTCGTCGGCAGCGTGGGCGGCGGGGATTGCGATCAACGAAGTGAGGACAGCAACGGCAAAAACACGCATGGTGGGACTCCTAAAAGGTGAGTTTCAGTGTTCCTAACTTGTAACCCGTCAACACGGTCGATGCAAGTTGACCGATTTGGCGTTGCCGCGGCGAACTTCGCCAGATATGTTGGGCGGCGTGAAGTTGGGCCTCCGTACTGGATAACAAGGTTGAAAAAGCTTGTTCTCTTGACAAACTTTTTCGGGGCGAACCGAGCGGAAGCTCGCATTTGGTTGGTGGCCCTGCCGCGCTGCGTACTCAGCATGGTGTACGACTCTCTGCCAAGCTGCAAGCGGCTCCCTGACCTCTGACCTCCGATCCCTGCCATGATATTGTACTGTGTCCGCCATGGACAAAGCACTTACAACGCGGAAGGCCGCATTCAGGGGCAATCCGACATTCCCCTTTCCGAATTCGGGCATGACCAAAGTCAGGCGGTTGCGGCAGCGCTGGCCGAGTACCCCATCGACGCCATCTATTCGAGCCCGCTAACTCGTGCGTACCAAACGGCCGAAGCCGTCAGCGGGCAACTCAACCTGCCGATCGAAACCGACGATCGCCTCAAAGAAATCCACGCCGGCATCTTTCAAGACAAACGCCGCGTCGATGTGGAAAAGCTCTACCCGGAAGAAACCGAACGCTGGATCTCCGAAGACCCCGACTACGTGATCCCGGGCGGGGAATCGCGTCGTCAACTTATGGAACGGGGCAGCGAGGCGCTCAAGGCGATTTCGTCGAACGGCCATCGGCATGTCGCCGTCGTCGCCCACGGCCGACTGTTGATCGTCACCATCAAAGCGCTCTTGGGTATCCCGCCAATTGAACCGCCCTTCGCGCTGCAGAATTGCTCGATCACACGCATTGAGGTCAACGGCAGCGGCGAGTTCGAATTGATCGCCATGAACGAAATCGATCATCTCGGCGAGGTCGGTCTCGGCAGCGCGGGTGATCTCTAAGACCGGTGTCGCATTAGTAGCTGCACTCGCCAGAGTGCGGACAGGAACGTGAATCTCCCGCGTTCTGGCGAACGCAGCTACGGTCAAGCGATCTCTAAGATCACTATGACCGCCTGAGTTGCCGTTCTCCGCGGTATTGACTGGGGGTAACACCCAACTCGCGCGTGAAAACCTCGTACATGCGTTCGCGCGGGCCGAAACCAACTTCCCGCGAGATAGCCGTCATGGAACGTTCGGTTTGCGCGACCTCGCGTTTGGCTCGTTCGAGCCGCGCGTGCAGAATCTGTTTGGCGATCGGGCGAGCCAGGTACTTGCGGAAGCGGCGTTGAAGCGTGCGTGTCTCCATACCTACCGCGTCGGCCACGTCGTTTTGGCCGATCTTGAGATGGCAGTTGGCCGCGATAAACTCCAGGGCCGCCGCAATCAACGGGTCGTCGACGGCCACGAAGTCGGTCGATTCGCGAACCATCAGTCCCTCGGGCGGTAAGAGAATATGCTCGGGCGGCTTTCGTTCTGTTTTTCCTTTTCTGTTCTCCTTCTCATCCATCAAACGATCCAACAGTCGGGCCGCTTCATATCCGATTCGCTCGTATCCCACCTCGACGCTGGTCAACGTGGGACGCAAGTGCTCGCAATAGGTCTCTTCGTTCCAGCCCGCGATGATCGCCACATCCTCGGGCACCCGCCAACCTCGCTGCTGACAAACCTGAGCGACCAGCCGGCCGTGCATCTCCATGCCGACGTAAACGCCAATCGGCGGCTCCCAATCTTCGATGAGAGCCGCGATCGTTTGATCTGTCTTCCGCCACTGATTCAACGTCGAGCTAACATGCAGCGGGATCCGCGCCGAGTCGCACGAGAACCCCGCTTCGTGGAGTTTGTCACGAAAGGCAGCCAGCTCGACTCGGTGGGCATGTTCGCTGGTCGACGTCAAGGTGGCGAATCGGCGCAGCCCTCGAGAGAGCAGGTGCTCGGCCCGCATTCGCCCAATCGCTGCGAAATCGGCAAAAACACCAGGCAATTTGTCGAAAACGGGTGAGCTGTACCAAACGTTGACCACCGGCACATGCGCCTTGGCCCCGCGCTCGGCCAGGGTTTTTGTGGCTCGGGCGATCACACCGTCATACGGCGAAAAAGGGGACGGACCCCGTTTCTGCGCAGCACCCTTCGGGCCGTTCCGGGAAACGGGGTCCGTCCCCTTTTTCTTTGCCGGCAGCGTATCGCCCGCGTATTCGTCGATAATCGAGTGCCAACCGTGTTCCTGGGCGTATTTCTGGGTTCCCGCGAAAATGCCCGCGTGCCGCTTGTAGGGCCATTCGAGTTCCAGCATCACCGCCACCCGCCGGGGTTTCCGCACCATAAATCCGTGTCCCAAAAAAGTCCAAATTTTGTCGCCCATTCGTCCGCAACTTTGATTATATTGAACGTAGTCAGAAAAGTCGAGGAACCTGGGCAGGGAAAACCCGCAACCGTTTACCCCCGCCCTGTTCCACGGCAGGGAACACAGATCAGGACGTGAAGAGGCATCGCGATCGGGGCAACTTGACACGACACAAAAGGAGAACGCCAACCATCTTGATTTTGCATCGGCAGTAACGTGGGCAGAACAGATCTTGCCTGTGAGAAGAGCAGCACCTGGATCGTTTTCGTTACAACTTTTCGTGGCGACGAGGAAAACAGATTGCCCGAACACGTCGGGCACGATTGTCGCCAGCACCCTCCTCCCCTATACAGGAGAGACTCATGAACACGCAGAATCGCAGTTTAGTCCTTCTCGCCATCGCCGGCGTGGCAATGGCAACCTTTTCTCTGACCGCTGTCGCGGGAACTTTGTCGATCAGCACGACAGCTCCCACCGTGGACGGCCTCGACATTGCCAACTTGGCCGCCGGCACCGCTACCCAAAAGTGGTTCGATGACGTCGAGCATGATGCGGGGCAGACCTTCACGACGACTGTGGCCGGTAAACTGAATAGCTTCACGATCCATTTGTCGGCAGGACAAGAAGTTGATACGAATGAGTCGATATTTTTGAGACTCGGCACCATTACGCGACCGGGCGGCGTATTCACCTTCACCGACATCTACCAGGAAACCATCGCTTGGAACGACACAACGTCAGCCGACTGGCTTGCGAACGACTACATCACGTTCTCGTATGACACGCCGCAAACGCTGGCCGCTGGAGTCGAGTACGGTGTCATCACTGATGGCCAATCATTCGGTGCCTGGCAAAATGGAATTCCGTACAGACACAGAACTGGTGATGTTCTGGCGGGTGGAAGTCTGATCAACCGCGGCGGCGAAACTGCTGGCAGTGATCTTGTGTTCCATGCGGATATCTCGCCGGTTCCCGAACCAACCACGTTTGCCTTGGCTGGGTTGGGTCTGTTCGGCCTGATCGGTTTCCGTCGCCGACGGAGGTAGCGGCGAACGACGCCACGCATCAAAAACGCGTACTGCGTACTCCGTACCGAGTACGCAATACGGTTTGGTGCGGATCAACGAAAAATTGATCGTTGACGATTGTCGATCGATCAACGATCGCTCAAAACCTCGCGCCCCGTCGGTTCTCTCTCCGGCCGACGGGGCGTTTTTTGCGCACCGGTTGACCACTTGCGAATCATACAAGCTCGAAGCGCCAGCGAGTGGGTCCGGATCGACGACGGGCAACGTACATCGAACCCACTCGAACCCACTTGCTTGCGCCGCGAGCTTGTATTCACTTGCAAACCGTACAAGCTCGAAGCGCCAGCGTCCATGAGAGGGTTTCCGTCAAGGGTCGAAAGCGAGATGAAAGCGGGAATTCCATGCGTCCATTCGGCATCATCCGCAATTCGCGGAGCGCCATAAGACAAAATACGGTTGGCCCCATT
>Ga0180435_10000904_pt1 | contig 31204 bp, 31 predicted proteins | sample SS_ome_3_FD_132467 | JGI IMG/M metagenome (GOLD analysis project Ga0180435, IMG submission 132467) | Hypersaline lake sediment archaeal communities from the Salton Sea, California, USA - SS_3_S_1 metaG | ecosystem: Environmental > Aquatic > Non-marine Saline and Alkaline > Hypersaline >... | reverse complement strand
TGTCTACCGCTCCACGCCGTGCCGCGTCCGCAGGGATCGCGCCGTCACTCCGTTCCGTCACGATCCCTGCTGGGCCGCGCACGACGTTCCGCTGCGTGGCTGGTGAACCGACGCGCTTCCCATCCTCGCGCCTACGGCGCTCGCCCGATCCCCGGTGCCGACGCCCGCCTCCGGGCTATGTCATGCCGCGTGCTTGTCCTCGAAGACTCGGACAGCCACGCGTCACGCCAAGCCCTCCGGCTCTTCCCACGCGCGACCGTGAGCGGTAATGCAGCCAGTTGTCACACGCGCTATGAAGACCCCGCGTTGCTCACGGAAGTTACGGGGCAACTTCCGCGCCAACGCCCCATGCGGTGTCGCTATCGCGACCTCGATTCATTGAGCCCCGTCGGCCGTCCCCGGCCTCCCCCGCAGGAAGTGCGCCTGAACCGTTGGCATGAAAACAGCGATGCAGTTTTTCCGCCAACGAACCCGGCACACGTTCCTGCTTCAAGCCCCCGCTAGCGGAGCGAAGACCGAAAGAGAGGCAGGGGGGAGATTGTTCCCGTCACGACGGCGACGGTCGTCCCGTCGGACGGTCGATCCTCACGAAAACCCTTGAGATTCCGTCACTTCCGGTCCATGTGCCGATCCTCGGCACATCCACATTCAGCATTCCCGCCCAAACAAAACGCGCCGACCGTCACGCGGTCGGCGCGTCCAGAATCAATCGTCGTCGGCTCCCGGTCGTCTGCGTCAGATTCCCGAAACCGTTCCAATTTCTCGCCCATTCTGCGAAAAATTCGAACTGGCGGAAGGGGTGGGATTCGAACCCACGGTGCCTTTCGGCACGCCGGTTTTCAAGACCGGTGCTTTAGTCCACTCAGCCACCCTTCCCGTCAAACCGAGGCATACCAAGGCTGCCCAAAGCAGCTTTGCGAAACGCACTTTGTAGCAGTTTGTGCTCAATCCGGCAAACAAATCGCGACAGCATACAATAAAGCACGGTTTTTGTACGTTAACTGTGTTGGAAGTGGGGAAGCCGGTCCGTATGGCTGTTCCCGCAATATCGAAGAAAAGGAGGGGAGATGAGCACAATCCGGAGATTGCTGTTGGTGGGAGTGGTGTTGTGTGCGGCGGCCTCAATGGTAGCGGCCCAGGAAGAGGGCGGCAAGGGCAAGGGACCGCGCGGAAAGATGCGAATGCGGTCGGCGGAGCGCTTCAAGCAAATGGATGCGGATGCCGACGGCAAGGTGTCTCTCGAAGAGTTCAAGGCCTTTCACAAAAAGCGTTTAGAGGCCAGAAAAGAGAAGATGGGAGACAAGTGGGACGAGGAGAAAGCAGCGAAAATGCCGTCCGCCGAGGACATCTTTAAGAAGATGGACGCCGATGAAGACGGCCAGCTAACGCAGGAGGAGCTCCAGAAAGCCCACAGAGAGCGCATGGCGCGTGTGCACGGCAAGCGACGGAGAAGCGAAAAAGACGACGAGGAAGATGACAAAGACGAAGGCGACGACAAGGACTAGCCTTCGTTATCTCGACGATGAAACGGCCCGCCGTGGATCACTCCGCGGCGGGCCGTTTTCTTCTTGTGGATTCCTGCGGTTGCCTTCACGAGCGCAAAGAGATCGCGCCCGGCGCCGGTGATACTGAACTTCGAACTTGAGACCCGGGCAGCCCGCCGCTAAACTAAAAACGTTTGTTTTTGTGGTGGAATTCCGTATTCCGCAGCAGAAAGAGAAGGGGGTGTGCCGTGGACGGAGGCGGTTCTTCGCGCGAACATTGGAGTAGCGGTTTGGGTTTCATCCTGGCCGCCGCCGGCTCGGCCATAGGTTTGGGAAATATCTGGAAGTTCCCTTACATCACGGGCGAGCACGGGGGCGGAGCTTTTGTCCTGGTTTACCTGCTGTGCATAGCGGTAATCGGCGTGCCGGTGATGATCTGCGAGATAACTCTCGGACGCCACACGCAACGCAATCCCGTGGGGGCCTTCAAGATCCTCAACCCCCGGTCTTCCAAACTGGCTCACCTTCTCGGACTTTGCATGGTACTGATGGGCGCGATCCTTCTGTGCTTCAGGCAGTGGGGGTGGGGAGCGGTGACACTGGCTCTCGGCATCCTGATTTTTCGTTACCGCTGGGTCCTGGTGGGGGCCATGGGTGTATTGGCCGGTTTCGTGATACTGTCCTTCTACAGTGTAGTTGCGGGATGGACCCTGGGTTACATCATAAAAGCAGTCGGCGGCAGGCTTGATTTTGCGGACGTCGCGACGGCCGGAAGACATTTCAGTGATTTCACCAACGACCCCTACTGGGCCGTCGGCTGTCATCTCCTGTTCATGATTCTCTGTGTGATGATCGTGTATAAGGGCATCAGGTCGGGTATCGAACGCTGGTCAAAGGTGCTGATGCCGGTTCTCTTCCTGTTGCTGATAGTTCTGATTATCCGAGGCCTGACCCTGCCGGGCGCCATAGAGGGAGTGCGCTTCTACCTCAGCCCTGACTTCAGTAAAATCAGCCCTCAGAGCATCCTGGTTGCCCTGGGGCACGCCTTCTTCTCGCTCAGCCTGGGCATGGGGGCGATCATGACTTACGGCAGCTACGTCGAGAAGAACGAGAATATCTTTCTCTCGACGCTTTCTATTGTTGCTCTCGACACGCTGGTAGCCCTCATGGCCGGATTGGCAATGTTTCCGGCCGTTTTCGCGAAGGGCTTCGCGCCCGACGCGGGTCCGGGCCTGGTGTTCCTGGTTCTGCCCACCGTCTTCAATCAGATTCCCCTCGGCGCCTTCTGGGCAACATTGTTCTTCCTGCTTCTGGCCGTGGCCGCGCTGACATCTGGGATCAGCCTGCTGGAAGTCGTGACGGCCTACTTCGTGGACGAGCGGGGCTGGACCCGCAAACAGGCCTGCGTCACATTCGGATGCGTGATCTCCCTGCTGGGATCGCTTTGCGCGCTCAGCGTGAACGGCTGGAACAACATGCCGTGGGTCGAAGAGGGGCTTGCCGCCGTATTCGGCAGCGTGAAGGGCAGCTTTTTTGACGTGCTCGACAACCTTTCGTCAAACTGGCTGCTGCCTCTCGGCGGACTGTTTATCTCAGTATTCGTGGGATGGGTCTGGGGCACCAGGAAGGCGGTTGAGGAAATCCGTCACGGCTCGCATAACTTCGCGGACGTTCACCTCTTCAGCCTGATGGCGGGACTCAAGGACGATCCCTCCCACAGTTCCGATGTGCACGTCATCACGCTGGCTTCATTGTGGGGCATCTTCATACGCTTCATCAGTCCGATAGCGGTTATGATCGCGTTTCTCAACACTATCGGCTGGCTGAATCTCGCGCCCGGTGAGCCGGAGCCGAAACCGCCGCCGGCGATCGAGAAACCGGCGGAATGAATCGGGTCAACGGTTGATCGCGACCACTTTGGCCGGAGGCATGCCGTTGAAATTCGTGGCGGTGGCAATGCTGTAGGCGCCGATATTCCTGCTGTACAGCAGATCGCCCAGTTCCAGGTTGCGCGGAAGATCCTCGGCCACCGAGACGATATCCAACGCGTCGCAGGTGGGGCCGAATACGGAGCAAATCTGAACCGGTCCCCGCTTGAATGCCCCCAGGTGGTAAGCGCAGTGGTCGAAGAGCACACCCGAGAAGGTCCCGTAGACACCGTCATTGATATAGTAGCAAGGTTTCCCGCTGCGTACGGACTTGCCGATGATCTCGACCAGCAGCGTGCAGGCCGTCGCGACTAGGAATCGGCCGGGTTCCGCCAGGATCTCGACGTCCGGCGGGAACAACCTGTCCAACTCCGCGTTGACGGTAGCCGCCAGATCTTCAAAAGGACGTACCTGCTCGTCGTATGGGGCAGGGAACCCGCCGCCGATATCAAGAATGCGGACCTGGTCGAATCCGCGTGAACGCGCCTCTTTCATCACCCCGTCTGCAATCTCCAGCGCCTGCACGAAATTCTGCACGTTCATACACTGGCTGCCGACATGAAAACTCACGCCTTCCACGGTCGGTCCGGCGCGGAAAGCAGCCTCTATCAGATCCGCGGCTTCCGCCGGCGATGCTCCGAACTTTGAAGAAAGCTCGACTACCGATCCCGTGTTGGGCACGTCGAGCCGCAGCATCAGGCCGGCATCCGGCGCGTGACGCTTGACCTTGCCGATCTCGTCCAGGTTGTCGTAGGTCACGAGCGGTTTGTAGACATTCAGCTCCCGAAGAGTGGCGTTGTCCTTGATCGGATTGGCATAGATTATCTTGTCCCAGATCCATTTCTGGCGATCGCGTTCGTGCAGCCCCTTTATGTTTTCGTATACGATCCGGAATTCCGGCATTGAAGCCACGTCGAAGCTTGCGCCCGCCTCGAAAAAAGTGCGGACGATGCCCGGATCGGGATTCGCCTTGACGGCATAGTAGATCTGGACGCGCGGCAGGTGCTTCCTGAAAGCGGCGTAATTCCGCCGCAATACGGCGTGATCGATCACGAACAGCGGCGTGCCGTGTTCCTGCGCCAGTTCTTTCAGCAGTTTCTTTGAGGGCATGGCATTTTCGCCGGGTCAGCACGACATCGACGCTTAGGGATTGTGTTTGAAGTATTCCCCGGTCAGGCGTTTCATCAACGCCGGCCGCTTGTCATAAAGCCTCTTCAGCCGGCGGGGCTTGCGGCGCGCCAGAGCGTAGTGCGCCAGCATGGGCAGGCCGACTGTCGAATCGATGTAGCAGACTACGGCGTCGGGCAACTGCTCCGGGTCGACTTTGCCCCAGCTCACGGCTTCGGAAGGTGTCGCGCCGGAAAGGCCTCCTGTATCGGGCCGCGCGTCGGTAAACTGAAGGAAGTAATCGTGCCCCGCTTCCTTGATGCGCAGTACCTCCTGGATCTGGGGTTCGGTCTGAAGGGTGAAGTTCTTGGGCGAGCCGCCGCCTACCAGCAGCACGCCGGTCTTGCGGCGGCGCTGCTTGGCGGCGAGCACTATGGCGGTGCTTTCGTTGACGTCGATGCTGGGATTCACACGCAGCCGGTTGCCGCGCAGCTCGACGCCGGCCACGTTCATGCCGATCGTTGAGTCGCCCGGCGAGGGGCAGAAGCAAGGCACGCCCGCGCGGTAGGCTGCCGCCAGCACCGAAGCATCCTTCAATCCCGTCTGCTCTTCGAATTCGGCGCAATACTTGCCGAGTAGATAGTGCAATTCCGCGGTTCCCATCTCTTTCTGAAACTCGGGCTGGACCAGGATCTTACGCAGGATGTCGTCGGTGCGCATCAGGACGTCGTTGTAGTCCAGAAAGATGTCGTAAATGCGCACCACGCCGAAGCGCCGCAGTTCGGGATCGCGGACAGCGGCCGATCCCTTGTAAAGCGGCAGGTTCATGGCGTGGTGCATATCGTGATAAAGGTTGGCGCCGGTCGAGACTATCCAGTCGACGAAACCGGCCTTGATCAGCGGAACAACGGCGGCCGATCCCAGGCCGGCAGGAGTCAGTGCTCCGGCCAGGCTCATCCCGACGGTAACAGTCTGGGCTCTCAGCATTTTCTCGGCGAAAAGCCGGCAGCCCTCGTGCAGGCGCGCTGCATTGTAGGCCAGAAAGGTTTGGTCTATCAGGTCCGGCAAGGACTCCTCGCCGGTGATCGGCGCGGGCAGTATTCGCCTGCCGCGAAGATACCGGTTCTTTCCCTTGGCGAACTTGTGGGGATACTTGCTGACAAACTTCTTTGGCAACTTGATCTTATCCATGACGGTGTGACTCCGCGTTCTATTTAAGCAAAGCCAGTGCGATTATCTTGTATATGAGCTTTGCGGCCAGAAAATCCGGTCCCCGCACGGCGGGGATCGGCGCCAGTTCCACAACGTCGCAAATCGGCAGACGGGCCGCCCCGCGGCAGACCGTCCGAACTACCGCCATGACATCCGCCCAGGACAGTCCACCCGGTTCTGGGGTTCCGACCGCCGGCATGATCGAGGGGTCCAGGCCGTCAAGGTCGATGGTAAGATACACGGTCTTCCCGTGCACGAAGCCGGCCAGCTCGTCCAGGTAGGGACGTTCGGCGCAACCGTCATCGAAGAAGACCGTCTGAACGCGTCCGCCTTCGCGCAGGAAGCGCGCTCCGTCCTCGGAGATGTTGCGGATGCCGATTTGGAATACGGGGGATACTTCGGCGATACGCCGCGCCGCGCAGGCATGGCTGTAAGGCGTGCCCTCGTAAGTGTCCCGCAGGTCGGCGTGGGCGTCGACGTGCACGGTTACAAAATCCTTCATGCCGGCGCGGGCCATTCCGCGCGCCGCGCCGGCCGAAATGGAATGCTCGCCTCCCAATATCGCCAGCATTTCGGGTGCCGGCGGGCCCGCCAGGATCTCCGCCACGGTTTGCTCGACGGCTGCAATCATGTCTTCGGGCGACCGGCACACCGGCTCCATGGCGTTCATCGTATGAACGCCGACGCGCATCGCCGGCTCGCAGTCGAATTCGCGGTCGAAAAGTTCCACCTGCCGCGATGCGGTGATAATGGCGTCCGGACCTTCGCGTGTGCCTGCACCGTAGGAAGCGGTTGCTTCGTATGGAATCGGCAGAACCCACGCCTTTGCCGCAGCAGGCGCCGCAATTTCGTCCGGCATTCCCAGGAAATTCCACGCCGGCTTAAAAACACTCGTCGCATTCATACCGTAATCTGGACCAGAATAGGACCGTCTGACAAGACTTACTTAAAGCTTGCCACGCGCGTCCCGCTCGCAGCATTGTAAGGCTTGAGAGCCGGCGCCCTGCGCGCGAAGACTTACCGGCGAAAGCATCGGAGGAAAGGCATGTACACCAGGGAGCAAGTCGCCCGTCTGATCGATCACGCCGTCCTGCAGCCCGACAGCACGGACCGGGAAGTCAGACAGGCCGCCGATATGTGCCGGCGGCGGGGGGTCGGATGCCTTTGCGTGCGCCCTACCGACGTTGCGCTCGCGGCACGGGAACTCGCGGGAGCGGAGTGTAAAGTTGCGTCGGTCGTCGGATTCCCGCACGGCGCAAATCGTCCCGAAGTGAAGGCGCTGGAAGCAGCGCTGGCGGTCGAGGAAGGCGCGCGCGAGCTGGACATGGTGATGAACATCGGGCGCTTTCTCTCGGGCGACCTTCAACATGTCAAAAGAGACATTGAGAGCGTGGTGGAAGTCGGCCGACCCAACAAGGTGCTCGTGAAGGTCATTCTCGAAACGCCATGCCTGACGCTCGAACAAGTGGCCGCGGCCTGCCGCATCGCAAGCGCGGCAGGGGCGGACTTCGTCAAGACGGCCACTGGTTTCGCGGGAGGAGGCGCCACAACGGAGGCCGTTGACGTCATGCTCAGGACGGTCGGCGGCGCCATGGGGGTCAAAGCCGCGGGAGGAATCCGCACGTGGGAGGCAGCCGTCGCTTTTCTGGAGCAGGGGTGTAGACGGCTCGGCATCGGACAGACCGAGGCCGTGCTGGACGGAGCCGCCGCCGGCAAGGATGCGGCATACTGAAACCCCGGCCGCGGCGGCTACAGCATGAACCGGACAATGGCGGCAAGGGTAATGGTATCGGTGTCGGCCTCGTCGTCGATCTCGTCTATGTTTTCCCAGTCCAGGAAGTGATAGTTGCCGCTGACGTCCAGATAAGTGTTCGGCAGCAGCTCAAGGTTTATTCCGGCCCGCGCTCCGTAGAATGGTTCACTGAAGTTTCCGCTGAAGTCGGACGAATAGACCGTACCGATGCCCAGGCCGGCATAGATTCCCGATCCCAGAATCAGGTAGGCCTGTGGTGCAAGGGCCGTGCCGCTCGAGCCGCCGAACCCGTCGGGAAAGATCTCAACGTCGGCTTCGATGCGGAAAAAGCGGGCCTGCGAAAGCTGCAGCGATACGACATAGGCAATGCCGTCATCGTCCAGATCCGGGTCGTCCCTGATCTCGTCGATCGTCCGCCAGTAGTGAATTCCCCCTCCCAGGAAAACTTCTCCCTCCGCGTGCGCCGCCGTCGCGGCCAGCAGCATGGCGGCCGTCAGAATGCAGTACCGCTTCATTCCTTCGTCTCCTTTGTTTCTTCAACAGTCTCGGCCAATCGAGAAAGGTCGCCGATCACGCTGCGTGCTCCGGCGTCGAACAGCTCCCGGCGCCGTTGGTCGCCGGAGGCTGCGTCGGGCACGACGCCGATACCGATGTATCCGCTCTTTGCCCTGGCCGCCGCCAGCATGTCGTCCGGGAGGTCGCCGACGTAATAACGGCAGCCGATCTCTTCACCCGCCCGGGACGCTATGGAATCGAGCATGTACGGATCGGGTTTCAGGAGCGAACCCGGGCGGCCGTCTTCCGCGCCTCGGCGTCGCTCTTCGGCAATGCAGTCATCGTGGCTCAGCACCATTGCGAAAAGGCGGCGTATGCCGAAGGCGGTCAGTGCGTGGTCCGCCTCGAAAGCGGGGCGTCCCGTTGCCACGGCCAGCAAGTATTTCTCGGAGAGTTGCTCCAACAGCGGCTTCTCGGGTATGAGGGTCTCCCTCGCAATCATGCCGCTGCCGTGATGCACGCGCGGCGCCGTTCCGTAGACGCGTTTGAAGAGGCTCTCTCCCAGGTAAACCTCCTGAAAGATCTGCTTGATGATATTTTCGCCGCCGATGTCGCCTCTATAGAAACGGTCAACCCACTCACGGTTCTTACGCGGGTTCTCGCTCAACAGATTCGCCAACGGTGTCGGGGTGGATCTGAGAAAGGCGGCCAGATCCGAGACATCGCACTGAGCAACGGCCGTTTCGTATGCGGACCACGGGTCGCCGGCCGGCGGCGAAGCGCAGTCACGCGCGCGCGCTGCCAACAGGCAAATCACGCGGTGCGTCGCGTCCCAATCGTTGTTGACGCCGCCCCTCCTCTTGACCGTATCCAGGTCTTCCAGAGAGAACAGAGGATCGGGCAGCGGTCCGCCCCGGCTGCCGCTGAAGAACAGCCGCGCGGTTCGCCGGATGGCTTCCCGATAGGATGCCGACTCGTCGACGAGCACGCCGTCCAGATCGAAGACAATAAGGCACTTCGGTTGCATGGTCGGGAGGATTTCTACCACGGACTCGGCCCTTGCAACAGAAGAAATGAGGCGGCTGATTCCTACATCGATATGCGAATCTCATCGCCGCCCGCTACGAAGACTTCGGGCGACAGCGCCTCGGGTTCGGCAAACGTCTTGAGGTGCCTGTAGTAGACTTCGAGCATCAGTGTGCACAGTGCGGTGTTGTATACGTAGCTTTTGCAGTGTTCGGATTCGCTGCAGGCTTTCCAGTATCCCCGCTGCGAATCAATCGGATCGTCAGGATTGAGGACGGTCTGATTGCGCGGCAATTCCAGGCTCATCTGCTCGTTCCACCTGTCCCAGACGGTTTCAGAAGCATGAAACTTCGCCTGCGTCGCGTAGTACCAGTAGTATAGCGGGTTACTACCCCAGGGAGCGTTCCACCGGCAGTAGGCGCCTTCCAGCCACCGCAACCCGAGTCTGGCCTCCACTGTCTTGCCCGCGCCAAGCAGTTGCAGGCAAAGAACCCCGACGCTCGTGAGATGGCTTTGATCCCGGCTCGTGTAACCGAATCCGCCCTGTGGGTGGGCGTTGGCGCGCAAACCGTCGACAGCTTTACGCAATGCGGGATCGAGTCCCGGGATGTTCAGCTTCGCAAATTCGGCGGCCCTCAATGCCTGGACGCACCAGCCGGTATACGATGTGTCGTTGCGCTCGCCGGGCTTGCAGTTGTAATTCCATCCTCCCGCGGGATTCTGGCCGGAGACGATCGTGCGTATGCTCTTCTCGGCAGGCTCTCTGAGCGCCGGCAGCTTCATGAGAGCGTACGCCTCGCAGAGCGCGTAAGCCGCGATGGGACGGCTGTAATCGTGACTGTCCCTTCCGCGGAACCCGCCGTCGTACTCCTGATTCCTGACCAGCCATTGCAGCCCTCGCTGCACTGTTGTACCGAATTCCGGGGAGCCGGTGGTTTCGTTGTGCGCCAGGAAGGTCAGCAGGGCCAGGCCCGTCATGGCCGGCGCCGCGCCGAGTCCCGGTCCGTTGCCGGACTCCTGCGACCACGAACCGTCCGACTCCTGGACGTCCTGTAGCCAACGCAACGCCCGCATCACGGCATCTTCCGTCGTTCGGGTGCCTCTTCCCTCAATGAGCGCACCTCTATGCCTCTCCGAAAAGGTCGACGGGAATAGCCCCGGGAAAATGCGCGGACTCTCGATAGGGGCGACCATCTCGCGCAGTTCGGTCCGCGGTGAGAGAGGCGCCCAGTCGGGCCGCACGGGAGTTTCCGATCCGATTTCGGCAAATCCTGGAAGGTTTGCGTCGGACTGGAGCGAGTTCCGGTTCGGGGGTTTGGCCGGTTCCGGATATTCCAGCTTCGGAAGCGGTTCGGGTTCAGGCAGAAACACAGGGTGGTATACGTCAATCAGGCGGCCCGTCAGCGAAGTGTACCAGAGCAGAAATAGCAGCACGAGCAGCGGTACTGTAACCGCCGCGACGGGCGCTTGGAGCCGTAGGAGCTGCAACCGGGCAAACTTGTACTCGCCGCTGTTTCTGGGGGAACGAAGACCGGCGACAATCCGGTGAAAGACCTCCGCCGGCGTGTGTTTGCGGAACAGGTGCGACATGACCTGTTCGGGATGGATCTTATCCGCTACATCGTGGGATACGGCCATGGCACGCCTCCTTTCTTCCATACTCGACCGGAAGCCTGCAGGGGCGCTCCGCGCGCGGCATCCTGCAAAAAAGATATCCGCATCGAGAAGCGCCGCCTGCATCGGCGCGCCTTCATCAAAAGAAACGTTTGCCGGGCGGAGGAAATTAGGATATTGCGATTCCATTGCGCGTCGGCGGATTGCAGGGATAGGCCCGGGTAATATGAGAACCGATCACATCAAGAATTTCTTTTTTCCCAGGATTACTCGGCGCTATCTTGTGCGATTGCTGCTTGTGGCGGTCGCGGCGTGGTTTATCTGCAGGCAAGTGCTGATACCCGTCAGGATCAGGGGCGTCAGCATGGAGCCGACCTATCGCGACGGCGGGATAAACGTCTGCTGGCGTTTCCGTTATGCCTTGCGAGATCCCCGCCCCGGCGATCTCGTGGCCGTTCGTTTTTCGGGACGCTCAATCATGATGCTGAAGCGGGTCGTGGCTGTTGCCGGTGATACAGCGGCCTTCAGCAACGGGGTTTTGTATGTGAACGGTGAGGCCGCGAACGAGCCTTATGTCGTCTACCCGTGCAACTGGAATCTGCCGCCTCGTATCGTGAACCCCGGTAATGTATACATAGTGGGCGACAACCGGAGTGTTCCGATGGAGGAGCACAACTTCGGTCAGACAACTACCGACAGGATCATGGGGGCGCCAATATGGTAGGCAAGCGGTGGATCGCGGTTTGTGTTGTGCTGGCGGCGGCCGGCGCGTCGGCACTGCTTCTTTCAGGGGGAGAGAAGAAGCGGATCGAAAAACGTTTGACGCAACTGGCCGGGACTGTATCCAAGGAAAGAGGCGACACCGCACTCAACGTGGCCTTGAGGGTACAGAGGCTTCCGGAATTCTTTGACAAGCCGGTTCGCCTTCACACACAGGTTTACCATATGGGCGGCACGCTTTCGCCCACCGAGGTCGCGTCGGAGATAATGCGCGCGCGGGCAATGTTCAACACGCTCAAGCTGGATTTCTACGACGTCGACATAGATGTTGCCGACAGGACGTCGGCGAGACTGCGGCTTACCGCGCGCGTGACCGGGCGGCTTTCTACCAGCGAGGCCATTGACGAAGTGCGGGAATTGGAATGTCTGCTGCGCAAGGTTGACGGCGAATGGGTGTTCTCGGAATGCCGGGCCGTGGCCGTACTGGAGAAGTGACGACGTAGTTTGCGGCCGACGGTCAGAATTGCGCGCCGATGATGTGGCCGCGATCGACTTCCCTGATGTTGGCGAAGTAGCGCCGGTCGACGCTCAAGGGCACTTCCACGACCTTACGGGTGAGCTGCTTGGGAGGAAAGGGCCCGTGCAGGGTGGCTTCGACGGTAGTCTGCCCCGGCCCGGGGCGTGTCTTGAAGCGCAGCACCAGGCACGCAACGTTCTTGTTGCCCTTGTTGTTGACGGTGTATTCAAGGGCCTTTTCCGAAGCGCCGTGCCAGCCGACCGCCGGTCTGCTACTGACCTCCAGGTTGCCGCGAACGTAATTAAGGCTGCGGCGGTAAGAGGTGGCCGAAGTCGGCGCGAACCTGAACGGGCTAAGCTTGATCCCGCCGACAGTGACGGGCCCCAACAGGCCCGCATAGACGCCCGTGCCCGTCGCTGCAATACCCAGCAGGACAAGAATGTAGCCGACCGTGACCGAGGCGCGGGACGGTTTCTCGCCGTGCCTGCGAGACTTGGATGCGCGGCCCAGAAAGAGGTTGCCAATCAGAAACGCCAGTAAGCCGCCGACGATGGCGTGCAGCGTGTGCGAAAGAAGCAGACCTCGCATGGCAAATCGTCCCTGTTGTCTGTCGTACAGATATCCGGCTTGAAGTGTTGTCTACCAAATCCGGCCGGACTTGTCCAACTTAACTTCAGTGGCACTGTCGCAGAAACTGTGGGTAAAGCCTATGATCCTACGTCTTGCAAGGTCGACGAGGAAGCCGGGGTGATGCAGGATGCAGGGGCAGGGCACCGGTACGGCGTGACGGAAACCCGGGGAAGATCGCGTTCGGAGAGAAGAAGACGAAGGGGTGCGCACGCTGACGCGGGCGCACCCTTGACCGTTTGCCTGAAGCAGGCGTGCGGCCTGACTCAGTCGCACTCGATCTGAATCGCCTTACGCCCGGCCTGCGCTTCAGGTTTCTTGGGGATAGTCACGCTGAGAACGCCCTTCTTGAACCTGGCCTTGGCTTTGCCGGTGTCCACGCCGGCGGGCAGCGGAATTACGCGGTGGAACGAGCCGTAAGAAAGCTCGCGCCGGAACCAGTTCTTTCCCTTTTCCTCCTGCTCCTCTTTCTTCTCGCCGCGAATCGTAACCGCTGTCTCGTCTATCTCGACGCCGACGTCCTTGTCGTCCAGCCCGGGCAATTCGGCCGAAAGCTTGACCTCTTTGTCCGTTTCGGAAACATCGACGCTCGGACTGAAAGCCGCCGCGTCCGCCGTGCGTTCCGCCAGACCCCAGCGCGGCACAAGGCCGAAGTCGCTGAAGAAGTCGTCGAAGAGGCGGTTCATCTCCCGCTGAAATCCGCGGAACGGATCCGCCTCCTCGCGCCTTGCCAGGGCGCGTTCGCGATTACCCCCGAATTTCGGAACCAGATCCCTGATCGACATGGTTGTCCTCCTTTCAATCTCGCCGCGGGCGGGATTGCCACGGCGAAGTTCCCGCGTAGCGGGGACGAAGCCGGGCGCCCTCACCCGCTTCTTTTGCTATGTGCCAATCTCAATCTTCCTCGCCTTGACCTCTTCCCGCTTGGGTATCGACAACTCGAGAACGCCGTGGTTGACGCGCGCCTTTATGTTCGCCGTGTCGACGTCTTCCGAGAGCGCGAAGTCGCGGCGGTAGCGCCCGACGCCGAATTCCTGCCCCACGAGTTCGTATCCTTCCGGCACGTCAACACATGCCGAGCCCTCAATGGAGAGCACGTTGTTCTCCACGGTTACATCTATGGACGACTTGTCTACGCCCGGCATGTCGGCCGTCAGCCTAATGCAATGCGCACCTTCCGAGATATCAACGTAGGGCACGTAGACATACTCTCGAGTCGGTTCCTGCGATTGTCGTACAACCTGCGAGTCTTCCTGCTTTCTCGTTTCGTTTCTTTCAGTCATGTCTTCTCACCTCCCGTTTCGCCGGCGGGCAACACCGCCGCGGCGCTGCTCCCAGCGCCAGGGGGAAGCCCGGGACGAAGGCGGGTTTACTGCTCGCTTCGTCCCTAAGCTTCGATTTGAATCTTTTTCGGCTTTTCATCTTCGGAACGGGGAACCGCTATACGCAGAATCCCGTTCTTGAAGCTGGCCTTGACGCCTACGGACTCGGCCCGGAACGGCAACTGCAGCGTTCGCGCGAACTCACCCGCTGGACGCTCGCGACGGTGGTAAGTCTCGCCCTCGGGCGGTTCGGCAACGTTCAGCTTGCCGGCCAGCGTCAGGCGGTCTCCTTCCACCGAAACATCGAGATCCTTCGGATCGGCCCCCGGCACCTCAACGTCGACAACAACCCCTTCACCGGATGACCAGACGTTCATCAGCGGGTATCTCGCACCGCCGCGCAGCCGTCGGCCACGCGGACCTCCGAACGTCCGGCTGATGTCGTCCTGCAGCGATTCCAGCTCATCGAATATCGACCACGGGTTCCTCGGCCATGTTACCAGATCAAGCATCACTCGTCCCTCCTTTCGCTTCCTTCTACAGCTATCCTTGCGGTTGCTTGTCATTCCGTCGGATTATTGCAGCATGCGGCGTGCCATGTGGTCCTCGACGCCATGCACAGTCATGCATAACATATTGGCAAATAGCAACTTAGCAGCACGGAGATTGTTCCTTCGACACGCATGGGTTCGCTCGTGAAAGGGACAGACTGTCTCACTAAGTGATGTTCAGGCTGGGCCTGACTCTATATGATTGCAGCATAATGTCCCGCAAGTTGCAGCGTTGTTCTCGTAGCTGTCGACATCCCAAGGCGGCCTTCGGTCGCAACCGAAGTGTATGGGTAGGTGGGTGGGTGAGCGCGTAAGAAATCAAATTCGCACGGAACTCACGGGTTCAGGCTCTAAACCAAACCGGCTGCAAAAAGCTACAATGCGGCCCTCCCCTCCCTTGCCGCTTGCCACTGCGGCGATTCTACGCCGCTGAGGAACGCTCAATGTGCTTGCAAAGACCAGGGTGCGGTGTAAATTCCTTATTGTCAGTGGGTATCGTCTTCAATAGAAGGAGGTGACCTATGGCCACGACAAGAAAGGCGACCAGCAAAAAGGTTTCTCCGGAAGAGCGTTACAAAATGGTTCAGGAAGCCGCATATCTGCTTGCCGAAAGAGGCAATTTCGCGGGAGATACGGTTACGTACTGGCTTTCGGCCGAGAAAGAGGTAGACGCTGCACTTGCGCCGAAGAAACGTGCCCGCAGGAAGGTTGATGCGGCATGAAAATGGTTGTCGCGGTATTCCCGCGGGAGAGGGAAACAGAGGTGCGCGATCTTATCTCGAGGCACGGGATTCATGCCTATACTGAAGTCGGCACCGTCACGGGCGAAGGCATAACCGGCAAGAAGCTCGGCAATGTTACGTGGCCGGAAAAATCGACGCTGGTCTTTGCGGTTGTCGGCGACGAGGAGAAATCGAAATTCATCAGCGCCATCAAGGAGTGCCAGGAGCGATGCTATCCGACTGAAGGAGTCTGGGCCTGTGTGCTCAACGTAGAGGAGATGGTTTCGTAGTATCTGCCTTTGGCGTGGGTTGCGCACTGCGCGCATTTCGGGAGTGATCCTTCAGTGACGCACGAAACCACGGCGCGCGGCGCCCTGAAGCTGGTCCTGTTGCCGCTGCTTGTCGGCGTGCTGGCCGTTCCGTTCTTGCTGCGTCCGCGCGGCGGGGCGGGGGAGACTGTCCGGCCGGTTGTTCTACCGGTACGCAAGCTGGTATTGATCTCACCGCACTGGGAAGGCATACGCACGGAATTCGAGCGCGCATTCTCGGAATGGACCGCCGAACACCTCGGACACGCCACGGACCTGGAATGGCTGGACGTCGGCGGCACTTCGGACGCCATACGTTATGTCAGGTCGGAGTTTGCGAGATCGCCCGCAGGCATCGGCATAGATATCTTCTTCGGCGGCGGGGTGGATCCTTTCATGCAGCTTGCGGCCGAGGACCGGCTGGCCGAATGCCGGCTGCCCGATGAAATTCTGGAACGTATTCCCCGGCAGTTTGCCGGGATAGAGGTCTACGATTCCGCGCACCGCTGGTTCGGGGCGGCGCTGTCGGGCTTCGGCATCCTGTACAACAGGAAGGTTCTCGAAAAACTGGGTATTCCGGCGCCGGAGGACTGGCAGGATCTGGGCGGCCCCGAATACGAGACATGGGTCGGCTCCGGGGATCCGCGATCGAGCGGCAGCATTCACATGGCCTACGAGATCATTCTGCAGGCCTACGGCTGGGAAAATGGCTGGGCCAATATCGCGCGAATATGCGCCAACACCCGGAACTTCTCGCGTGCGGCGGGCGAGGTGCCGAAAGACGCGGCAATGGGCGAAGTTGCCTGCGGCATGGCGATCGACGTCTACGCGTGGCGCCAGGTGGCCGAAGTCGGACCCGACCGCATGGGATTTGTGCTGCCCGAAGGGCTGACCGTTATTAATCCCGATGGGATCGCCGTTCTGAAGGGATCGCCGCATCGCGAATTGGCCGAGCACTTCGTAGCTTTTGTGCTCGGAGAGCCGGGGCAGAAATTGTGGTGTCTCAAACGCGGCGCGGCGGGGGGGCCGAGAGAATTTGAGTTGGACCGCATGCCGGTTATTCCCGGTTTCGCCGCCGCCTTCGGCGATGCCGCCTCGGTCACTTACGACCCGTACAAATGGAAGAGCGGTTTCACGTACGATCCGGAAAAGGGGTCGTTGCGGTGGACTATCCTGAACGACCTGATCGGCGCAACGATGATTGACACACACCGTGAGCTTGCCGCGGCATGGCGGGAGGTGAAGGGGCTTGCATCCGACGATGCGCGCATGCGGCAATTCACCGCTCCCCCCCTGTCCGAGGCGGAACTCCTGTCGCTTGCGCGCGACCGCTGGAACGACGCGGAATTCAGAGCTCGGACGCGCGCGCGGTGGGCCAACGAGGCCAGGACGCACTATCGCCGCCTGGCTTCGCCTGTCCGCATTGCACGCCGGGAATGAAACGTGGAGGAACCGGAAGCCATGGTGGCCGTCAGCCTGAGAGCAGTGACCAAACGATTCGGCGATACCGTCGCCGTCGACAGCGTTTGCCTGGATATCGCGAAAGGGGAGTTGTTCTTCCTGCTGGGTCCCTCCGGCTGCGGCAAGACCACTATCCTGCGCATGATTGCGGGTTTCGAAACGCCGGATACCGGCGAAATACTCTTCGACGAAAGGTCCGTTCTGGAACTGCCCGCGCACCGCCGCAATACCGGTCTGGTTTTTCAGAATTACGCGCTCTGGCCTCATATGACCGTCGAGCAGAACGTGGCCTACGGTCTGGACGAACGACGAGTGCCCAAAGCCGAGAAAACCGAGCGCGTCGCGAGTGCCTTGAACAGCGTGCACATGGGCGACTATGCAAGGCGCATGCCCAACCAGCTTTCGGGGGGCCAGCAGCAGCGGGTAGCTCTTGCCCGCGCGCTTGTGATCGAACCCGACGTTGTTCTGCTCGACGAACCTCTCTCGAACCTCGACGCACAACTGCGCTTGAAGATGCGGCACGAGATTCGCCGCATTCACGACGAAACCGGGATCACCATGCTCTACGTGACGCACGATCAGAAGGAATCGTTGTCCATGGCCGACACGATTGCAGTGATGAGCATGGGCCTTGTCGAACAGGTGGGCTCCCCGCGCAGCGTATACCGCTCGCCGCACAACCGGTTCGTGGCGGACTTCGTGGGCGAGACGAACCTGATTCCGGGAGTGCTGTCGCGGATCGAGGGGAACCGGGGACGGGTTGCCACGTCCATTGGAGAGTTTCTGGCCCGCGTCGACCAAACGGGCGCCGCGCCGGGCGACCGCGTGCTCTGCATGGTACGTCCGGAATGCCTGGTTATCAATCCCGGCACTGCGGAAAACCGCTTCGCGGCCGTCGTCAGACGCAATGTCTACCTGGGCGAGCTCGAGCAACTCGAGCTTGAAGCCGGAGACATCGGTGTGCAGGCCGTCCTCTCGAATCCGGGCGAAGAGTCTTTTCGGACAGGCAAAGAACTTTTAGCCGGTTTCAAGCCGGATGACGCGGTAATACTCAAAGCATGATGCCGCTTTGATGGAAACGAAACCGTGAAGATAAGACCTCCCCTAATAGCAGTGTTGGTCGGGATCTCGATCTTCCTGTGTGTTTTCCTCTTCTATCCGCTGGCGTACGTGTTCAAGGAAGCGCTACTGCCCGGCGGGTCATTTTCTATGGCGTTCTTCAGGAACCTGCTGGCCAACCCCATCATGCGCGAAGCCATTGCGAACAGTTTCATGCTGGCCGCCGTGACGACGCTGCTGGCCGCCTTACTGGCAATTCCGCTGGCCCTCGTTTCCGTGCGCTATACCTTTCCGGCCAAGGGGCTGTTGAGCGGCCTTTTGCTTGTGCCGATGATCATGCCGCCCTTTGTCGGTGCAATCGGCATGCGGCAGTTCCTGGCGCGGTTCGGATCGGTCAACCTGCTGCTGATGAAGATCGGCTGGATCGACGCGCCGATCGACTGGCTGGGCGCCGCGCGTTTCTGGGGTGTGGCGATTGTAATGGTTCTGCACCTCTACCCTGTCATGTACCTTAACATTGCCGCTGCCCTTGCAAATATCGACCCATCTTTGCAGGAGGCCGCCGTCAATCTCGGATCCAACGGCCGGCGCCTTTTCCGCCGCGTGACGTTGCCGCTGATGATACCGGGCCTTTTCGCCGGTTCGATAATTGTCTTCATCTGGGCGTTGACCGACCTGGGCACGCCCCTCGTATTCGAATACAGGCGCGTAATACCCGTTCAGATCTTCGATCGCGTCACCGATATGAGCAGTAACCCGGAGGGTTTTGCGCTGGTGGTGCTGGTGCTGGCGCTGACGATGCTGATCTTTCTGGCCGGCAAGCGGCTCTTCGGCACGCGGGCCTACGAGACGCTAGCCAAGGGCGGCGCCCGCGCCGGCGAAAAGCAGCCGGGACTTGCCGGCAGGATCCTGATCGTGACGGCGTTTGCCGCGGTGGTCTTCATTGCGCTGTTGCCGCACATCGCGCTTGTTCTTACCTCGTTGCGGGAGAAATGGTTCATGACCGTGCTGCCCGAGAGCTGTACGCTGAGTCATTACCGGAACGCACTGGGCCACAAGTTGACGCTCCCCGGGATACGTAACAGCATTTTTCTGAGCGCGCTCAGCACGCTGCTGGATCTCGTTCTGGGCGTGAGCGTGGCATACCTGCTCGTGCGCAGGCGTTTCAAGGGCAGCGATATTCTGGACGCGATTGTGATGCTGCCGCTGGCGGTGCCCGGACTGGTGCTGGCGTTCGGTTACGTCGGCGGCTTTGCCGGCACCATGCTCGATCCGCGGGAGAACCCCGTGCCTCTGCTGGTGATAGCCTATGCCATGCGGCGGCTGCCGTACATGGTCAGGGCCGCCTATGCGGGCTTCCAGCAAGTCGGCAGAACGCTGGAAGAGGCGGCGATGAACATGGGCTCTCCGGTCCCGCGGATGCTGCGTCGCGTGACCATGCCGCTGATCAGCGCCAACCTGATCGGCGGCGGAATCCTGGTCTTCTCTTTTGCCATGCTGGAAGTCAGCGACAGCCTTATCCTGGCGATCAAGGAGCGTTTCTTCCCGATAACAAAAGTGATCTATCAGCTATTGCACAGAATAGAGGACGGCGCCTACGTCGCGAGCGCGTTGGGCGTCTGGGCCATGGTGTTCCTGGCGTTGTCGCTGATGACGGCCGGCGTGCTGCTGGGGAGACGCATGGGGCAGCTTTTCAGGGCCTGACCGGTTCGGGCGGCGGCAGGCGGAATGTTCCGGATGCTCGATTGGAGTACTGGAGTGTTGGAGTAAAAGGGGGAAGAGACTCAAACCGTTACACGACAACAAGATCTCATCTTCCTCCAATACTCCCTGACTCCAGCACGTCTGACGGTTGGCATCAGGTCCAGGCGCCAAACCGGGCTCAAGCATACGGGAAGCTCCCGAAATTTGCTTTTTGTTGACCTGGGTCAAGGATTCGTCTTCCGGATCAGGGTATCTTTGCCGGCGACGAAGCACGGTAAGGCAACGTAGTCTCGGACATATTGTGTTCCTTAAGCATGCAACAGGGAGAACTGAAAATGGAAATGTTTTGTTTTCAATGCGAACAGGCGGCCGGGGGAACGGGATGCACGAAGTTCGGCGTTTGCGGCAAGGACCCTGAAACCGCCGCGCTGCAGGATCTGATGGTCTATGCCGCAAAGGGCATCGCGATGTACGCTCACCGCGCGGCGCAACTCGGCGTGCGCGACCGCGACGTCGATGTGTTCCTGACGGAAGCTCTGTTCACGACGGTTACGAACGTGAACTTCGACGCCGCGCGCCTCGCGGCTTTGCTGCGGCGCGCCGCCGAAGTAAAAGACAAGGCGCGCGCCGCTTACGCGGCCGCCTGCGCCAGGCAGGGCGAGCCGGAGGAAACCTTGGGCGGCCCGGCCCAATGGACGCCGGCGCAGGATCGTGCCGGCCTGATCGCGCAGGCCGGCGAGGATTCCATAACAGCGCGGCGCGAGGCATTGGGCGAGGACGTTGCCGGTCTGCAGGAACTGCTGCTTTACGGATTGAAGGGCACGGCCGCTTACGCCGACCACGCCATGATCCTGGGCCACGAGGATACGTCGGTCTACGCCTTCTTCGCGGAAGCGCTCGATTTTCTGACACGCGATAATCCTTCCGTAGACGAACTGCTCGGCATGATCCTGCGCTGCGGTGAAGTAAACCTGAAGGTTATGGGTCTGCTGGACGCCGCCAATACTTCGGCCTACGGAGACCCGGAGCCGACGGCGGTGCGGATCGAGCCGGTCAAGGGTAAGGCAATTCTGGTCTCGGGCCATGACCTGAAGGATCTTGAGGAGCTCCTCAAGCAGACTGAGGGGCAGGGAATCAACGTGTACACCCACGGCGAGATGCTCCCTGCCCACGGATATCCCGGGCTCAAGAAGTATGCCCACCTTGCCGGCAATTACGGCGGGGCGTGGCAGGACCAGGCCCGGGAGTTCGATGCCTTTCCCGGCGCGATACTGATGACGACTAATTGCATTCAGAAACCCCGTGACGGCTACAGGAACCGCATCTTTACCAGCGGCCTGGTTGCCTGGCCCGGCGTGAAGCATATCGCAGACAGGAACTTCGCGCCGCTGATCGAAGCGGCCCGCGGCGCCGAGGGCTTCAGCGAGGACGGTTCAGACAAGACCATCCTCGTCGGTTTCGGGCACAATGCCGTCATGAGTGTTGCCGACAAGGTTGTCGATGCGGTTAAGGCGGGCAATATTTGCCACTTCTTCCTGATCGGCGGCTGCGACGGCGCGAAGAGCGGAAGGAACTACTACACCGAGTTCGCCGAAGCCGTGCCGGACAACTGCGTGATCCTGACGCTGGCCTGCGGCAAGTACCGTTTCAACAAACTCGACTTCGGCGACATAGGCGGCATTCCGCGCCTGCTGGACTGCGGGCAGTGCAACGACGCTTACTCCGCCGTTCAAATTGCCGTGGCATTGGCAGAGGCGTTCGACACCGACGTCAACAGTCTGCCGCTGTCGCTGATTCTCTCGTGGTACGAGCAGAAGGCGGTCTGCATTCTGCTGACGCTGCTGCACCTTGGAATCAGGAACATCCGGCTGGGACCGAGCCTCCCGGCCTTCGTCACGCCGGCGGTATTGAACGTACTGGTCGAGAAGTTCAACATCATGCCGATTTCGTCGGTCGAGGAAGATCTGAAGGCGATACTGGGGTAGTCCGGCAGGCGGGCAGGTACGGGCCGGGAGGCGCTCAAAGTCGCCGCATGGGGCGGTAAATCGGCCTCCGCCTTCCGCGGCAAGCCGTCAGTCGAGAGCGGCTGCAAAAGACGCGCACCAGGAAGACTCCGGCCAGGAAGCCGCCGACGTGCGCCCAGAAAGCGACACCGCCCGAGCCGCGGTCCACCGCTCCCGCCAGAAGCTGGAGCAGGAACCAGTAGCCGAGCATGAAGAAGGCGGGAACCACGATGCGTTGGACGAAAAAGCCGAAGAAGATCAGCATGTGTACCGGCGCGGCGGGGTAGAGAACGAGATATGCGCCCATCACGCCGCCGATGGCGCCGGACGCCCCGACCATCGGAACAACACTGCCGGGTCCCGACAGAACCTGCGCCGCCGCCGCGGCCAGTCCGCAAAGCAGGTAGAAGATTACGAAGCGGATCGGCCCCATGGCGTCTTCCACGTTGTCGCCGAAGACTATCAGGAACCACATGTTGCCGATGATGTGCATCCAGCCGCCGTGCATGAACATCGAGGTAATGACGCTCCACCAGTTAGGCATGCCGTCCAGAACGGCAATAATCCCGTTGCCGGCCGGCACGCGCGTGCCGGCCGGCACTCTCCCGAGCAGCTCTCCGGGAATAAGACCGAAGCGCCAGACCGATTCGGTCAGAAGCGGGCGCGTGCCAAGTCCCTGCACAAAGACCCATACCGCCGCGTTGATTCCCACGATCAGGAACGTTGCGACCGACGCGCGCATGGTCGGATTGTCGTCTCGCAGAGGAAACATACGGACATGCTATCCCCGGTGCGCGGCGATCTCAAGGCCGAACGCGCGGCCACCGTGCAGTGGTTGTTCCGCGCTGTCTCCCGGATTGGCCGCCGCCTTGATCCCATGGCGACGAGCATAGGGAGCTAACTTCTGACGCAGGATGTGCTTCTCGGCCTTCATCCTGTACAGCTCCTACCCCCTCGTACTAACCACTTCCACCTTTGCCAAAGAGGGTGACGATCTACCACCGCCGTCCCAGAGGACCGCTTGACTTTCCCGCGTGCGGGGGAGAATATGGGCGTCAGCAGGTTCTTCTCCGTAAGTTCCGCGCGGCTTCACAATAGAGAGCTCAAGACATGATGACGAGACAAGCAGAATTCGGAAGCGGTCTTGTGGGAAGACTCAGCCATGGCGCCGATCTGCTGGAAGAACTGACCCGGCTGTGTTCTGATAACAGAATATCGTTCGGTCGTGTCGAAGCGATTGGCGCGGTTCAAAGGGCGCGGGTCGGCTTCTACACGCAATCCGAACGTGAATATGAATTCACCTCAATCGATCGGCCCCTCGAAATCTTGAATCTCACAGGCAACGTGTCCCTCAAAGACGGCGTGCCCATGGTTCATGCGCATATCACACTCGAAGATCGCGACGGAAGAGTGTACGGGGGCCATCTGGCGCCGGGCACTGTTGTATTCGCATGTGAGTATATGCTCCAGCGTATCGGGGGCGCTGCCTACGTGCGTGACTTCGATGAGGAAACGGGATTGGCTCTCTGGCAAGAGAGGGGCGACAGCCTCGGTTAGGGTCGCACGTGGGACGTTCGAAAGCCCGACTGCAAACAGCCGCAATTCCGCCGGGTGAAACGGCAAAACCCTCTTCACGAAACGGCCCCAGAGTACACCTCGCTTTCAAGGCGAGCCGGCTTCCGCGGAGACCTCACGCCGGCCGGTTTCAACGGTCCGAAAAAGAATCGCAGAAAACACTTGCATCGGTTGGCGCGGGGTTTACGATGATCTCGTTCTGAGTGCGAGTTCACTCGGTTCGTCCCCGTCAGGTGATGGGATAAGACGAGCTGACTTTGGCGATGAGAATGCTGCCGGGCAGTCATTCGTCGCCGGTAATTCCGGGGAAGCCCGGAAGCCATAGAAAGGAGGCGAGTCATGGGGCTTGTAGCACGCCTTAGAAGACTCACCACGTCCCGTATCGAGGCATTCCTCAGCACCGTCGAAGATCCGGAAGTTCTCTTTCCACAGTTGGTGAAAGAGATGGAGGGCCAGGTACGGGCTGCGACCGAAGCGGAGGCCAAGGCCATGGCTTCGGTCAAGGGCGCCCGGCGCGACCTGGACCAGGTCAAACAGAAGCTGGAGCGCATGCAGAAGGGTGCGGAACTGGCGGTGGAAAAAGGGGACGAAGACACGGCCCGCGAGGCTGTTTCGGCCCAGATCGACCTGGAAGCGGAAATTGAGCGCAAGGAAGAGACGCTGAACCGCGCGCAGGGGGCGCTGGACGATGCCAGGGCCGCACGCGAGCAGATTCAGTTGCAACTTGAGGAAGTGCGCAACAAGAAAGAGGAAATTCTGACGCGGGCGCGGGTGGTCAGGAACCAGAAGAAGGTCGAACGCACCGTCAGCGCGCCGGTCAGCTCGGCCAAAAGCATCCTTGATGCCGTTGCGCAACTCGAGACCAAGGTCGAAGAGAAGGAAGCCGAGATCGAAGTGCAGCGCGATATGGCTTCGGCCGGGGGCGGCCCGTCGCTCGACAAGCGTCTCAAGGACCTTGAGGTCAGTTCCGAGGTCGAGGAACGGCTGGCCAAGCTGAAGAAGAGCGCCGGCAAAGCATCCAAGGAATAGTCCTTGCCGGGAACCGCCCAACGGCGGCAAGGGCCTGGGTGCTTCTATATCGAGGCGTTCATACTTCAGTTGCGGGTTGCCGCGCTTGAGGCGGCGTTCCTTCGACCGATGTACCCCCTTGTCGCCGCAAGGCATTCCCGGGCCGGCGCCGGCATCATGAATTGCAGTGACGCAGTCCATGTCATGAAAGGAAACAGAGATGTCCATCTTTGAAAGAATCCGAAGGATCACGCAGGCGAACATCAACCTTGTTCTGGATAAGGCCGAGAATCCCGAAAAGATGCTCAAGCAGCGTATTCGGGAGCTTGAGGAGACCGTGGCGGAGGCCGGGAAGGCACTGGCGGAATACGCGGTCTCGTTCAAGAAATCGGAGCGCGAGCAGGATCAGTTGAAGCGGCTGCGTGACGAATGGCGGCACAAAGCGGAGACCTCGTTGCAGGCCGGTGATGAAGAAACCGCGAAGAGGGCGCTGGGAGAGAAGGTCAGGGCGGAAGAGAGGATAGCGGAGATTGCCCCTTCCGTGTCGCGCAGCAAGGAGACATACGCCGGGCTCAAGAAGAACCTGACGACTCTCCAGGATCAGCTTCGGGATGCCAGGGTAAAGTTGGCCGAGCTCAGATCGCGCAAGACCGCGGCCGGAGCCAGGAAGAAGTTCAGCGAGACGCTGGATAGGGCGGCCTCTGCCATTGGTTCGGGGGACGCCGATTTCGACAGGATGGAGGAACAGGTCCTGCAGGCCGAATCAAAAGTCGAGATCGACGCTGAGATCAAGGGGGATCTGACGGATGTTCTGGCCGAAACGGAGAAGAAATCGGCCGAATTGCGCGTCGACGCCGAGCTTGCGGCGTTGAAGAAGAAGATGGGAAAATAGTGGGAAGCCGGCAAACGCGTGATTGGAGGCTGCATGAGATGTGGCGCCCCAGGGTTGTCACCCTGTTCCCAGGGTTGTCACCCTGGGCTGTAATGTTACACCCCGTTGGGGTGTTCAAATGGAACGACCCCAAGGGGGTCGTACATTAAAGCCCAGCCAGAATGGCTGGGGTGAAGAGCCGTGAAAAAACAAACCCGACCCCAACGGGGTCGAACATGATGGGGGTTGCCAACCTGTTCCCAGGGTTGTCACCCTGTTCCCAGGGTTGTCACCCTGTTCCCAGGGTTGTCACCCTGTTCCCAGGGTTGTCACCCTGGGCTGTAATGTTACACCCCTTTGGGGTGTTTAAATGGAACGACCCCAAGGGGGTCGAACATTAGAGCCCAGCCAGAATGGCTGGGGTAATGACGGACAACACAACAACCCCGACCCCAACGGGGTCGAACATGATGTCCGGTGAGAACAGCCGTTCCTCCAGGCATGAGGATGATCGCCACATGGCACTGATCAAGAGATTACGCCGCATAACCGCGGCGCGCATCGAGACATTTCTGTCAACGGTGGAAGACCCCGAACATGCTCTGCCGCAACTTGTCCGGGAAATGGAAAAGCAGGCTGCGACGGCGGGCCAGGCGGTCGCGAAGGCGTTAACCGCGGTCAGGGGCGCCCACCGCAGGCTGGACGAAACCCGGGGCCGTATTGTTCGGCTCGAAAAGGGTGCGGCTCTGGCGCTTGAGCAGGGCGACGAGCAACTGGCGCGCGAAGCGCTCGCCGAAATCGTAAAGACGGAGAAGCAGGAGAAGATCTGCGGCGAGGCCGTGGCCGAGGCGCAGCGGGCGCTTGACGATGCGCGGGAAGCCAGGACCCGTATCGGGCACCAACTCGAGAACCTAAAGGCCGACAGGGACGGTATTATCGCCCGATCAAGGGCTCTCAAGATACGTCAGAGCGGCCGGCCCGCGGCCCAAACCGGGTCTCGCCACAGGAGCCTGCTGGACTATGTAGCGGCAATCGAGACAAGCGTCGATCGGGACGAGGCCGAAATCGAGATTTCCCGCGCAAGGCGGGAACATACGACGCTGGAAGAGCGACTCAAAGACTTGGAACGTCGTTCCGAGATCGATCAACGGGTGCGCCAAATAAAGCGCCGCCGGGAGGAAACTTGAGCCGACGGTGAGGGGGGGGTAGCGATGATCGCAAAGAAAAGACGGGTCGGCAGGCATGTTGACACATTTGTGGCAACGATGCCGGATCTTGAGTGAGCATGAAAAGACGCTGGACCGAGAATGCGGATATTGCGCTTTATGCGGTCTTGGCGATCTGGGCCGCGTACATTCTGAACTACCTGGTACTGCCCCTGGAGTTTACGGCTTACGGCATTCGACCGCGTTCGATTAGCGGGCTGTGGGGAATTCTGTTCTGTCCCTTCCTGCACGGCAACCTGGCGCATATCACGGCGAACACGATTGCACTCTTTGTACTCTTGACACTCTCCCTATCCTTCAGCCGAAGGCTCACGTTGTTCGCGCTGTTTGCGATTGTCGCGGGTGGCGGCGGGATCGTCTGGCTGCTCGGCGATTTCCGGACCGTCTATATAGGCGCAAGCGGGATAGTCTTCGGCCTGATCGGGTTCCTGATCGGCATCGGGCTTTTCCGCCGGGAATGGCCGGCTGTGGTTTTCACCGCAGTGGTCTTCATTCTCTACGGCGGGGCTTTGCTCTCGCTCCTGCGAACTCGTCCCGGAACGAACTGGCTGGCCCACGCCTCCGGGATTGCCGTTGGCACAATGTCAGCCTGGTCTTCGCGCATGGATCGCACGTAGCGTGGCGAAACAAGGATCGGGAGGAGGCTATTTTCTCTGATCGAGCACTGACGATGATGAGTGCGCGAATGCGGCTTGGTAAGAGACCTGCCCCCCCTGGGCGCACCGCGAGGATCAAGATTTACAGATTGACACTAGCGATATCAAAATGCAAGAAGGTTGCATGGTCAGGCGTGAAATCACTGAGGTTCTGAAGCGCTATGCCGGTCAATTCAAGGCCGTGGCAATCACCGGACCTCGGCAGTCGGGCAAAACTACATTGTCCAGAATGGCGTTTCCGCAAAAGGATTACGTATCCCTGGAAGCGCCCGACGTGCGCATGATGGCGAAAAGCGATCCACGCCACTTTATTGGGCGTTACCCCCATGGCTGCATCCTGGACGAGGCTCAGAGAACGCCGGAATTGTTCTCATACTTGCAGGGAATACTGGATGCCAATATGGCTCCGGGCCAATTCGTGATTACCGGATCGCAGCAGTTCGGAATGATGCAGGAGATTACCCAGTCACTGGCTGGCCGCGTGGTTTTGCTTTCGCTGATGCCTTTTTCCGCGGCGGAGCTGAAGCTTGGGGGATACTTTCCCGAATCTCTCGATGCGGCGGTGTTTACGGGCTGTTATCCCCCCGTCTACGATCAGCATATAGATGTTGTGCCGTGGATGAACTCCTACCTTGCGACCTATGTCGAACGCGACGTGCGGCAGGTCGTCAACATTCGGGACGTGGAGCATTTTCAGGTCTTTCTGCGTCTCTGTGCGGGGAGCGTAGGCCAACTTTTCAATGCCTCGCGTATTGGCGCGGACTGCGGCGTCAATCATGGTACGGTCAGGAACTGGCTTTCGGTCCTGAAGATGTCCTTCGTGGTGTTTCTGCTGTCGCCCCATCATCGCAATTATCGCAAGCGACTTGTCAAAACCCCGAAGCTCTATTTCTGGGACACAGGCGTGGCAGCGCGCTTGCTCGGCATAGAAACAGCTTCTCAGCTTGCGACTCACCCTCTGCGTGGCGCTCTGTTTGAAAACTGGATCATGGTGGAATTGCACAAATCCAGGCTGAACCGGGGCCTGAACCCGGATCTCTTCTTCTGGCGCAACAATACCGGTTTGGAGATAGATGCTATCGCGACATCGGCGGCAAAGTTGCTGCCAATCGAAATCAAATCGGGGGCAACGATTGCCACGGACTGGTTTGCGCCTATTGAGCGCTGGCTCGATCTGGCCGGCAATGAATCAAAAGAGGCGCTTCTGATCTACGGCGGCAATGAATCATTCCGGCGTGGCAGGATAAGAGTCGTTCCCTGGCGTCTGGCCGCACAAGTCTTTGGGGAGTCGGAATGATTCGAGATCGGTAGTCGCTCACAAGGGGGGGATGATGCCGAAGGCAATCGTCGAGGCAACCTTTCGCTTTGAGGATAGTGGGTTCGTTCCCTATCACATACCAATCTGTAAAGACATCCGCGCTCGTCTCAATGCGCACTACGGTTCCGCGCGATGGCAGGAGCGATTGACGCGGTATCTCTTCGGAGGCCACGCCGTCGGACAGGGACGGCCGGAAGAGCTCGGGGGCGGTCTCAGACGGAGCCCGTACGGGTACGTGACGCGAGAACCGATTGACCACTTGGAGGAGCCTGCTCTGAAGGCTCCAAAGATGGACGGTTACAGGTGGCCGGACCCCGAGCACCTTGCCGACTGGGATTCTCTTGCGGCGCAGTATCAGGCTGCGGAGGGTGCTTTCCGCCTTTGCGGCATGGCGTACGGGCTCTTTGAACGCGGCATGAAGATGCGCGGAATGGAGAATCTGCTCATGGATATGATTGAGCATCCCCGGTTCGTGCACGACCTGTTTGACGGTTATCTGGAGCTTCGGCTCAAGCTGATCGACATGATTATCGACAGAATACCCGTGGAGGGCGTTTTCGACGGCGGTGACGACTGCGATCAACGTGGCCCCATAATGGGATTGGCGAGATGGCGCGAGTTTGTCAAACCGCGCCTGAAAGCGGTTATCGACCATGTTCACGCCAAGGGGTTTCCCGTCGTGGCTCATATGTGCGGGAACGTCCGCCCCCTCGTAGAGGACCTGCTTGAGATGAGACTTGATGCACTGGAATCTCTTCAGCCCGAGGCAATGGATATCTACGAACTCAGGCGTGTTACAGAAGGGAAAATGGTTCTCATCGGAGGGATGGGCGCACAATCGACCTTGCCCTTCGGAAGTCCTGAGGATGTCAGGAGAGAGACTCTCAAGTTGGTGAACGAGATGGGCAGAGGCGGGGGATACGTGGTGGGTCCGGCAAAGCCCCTGATGGAGGACGTCCCGACAGAAAATGCCGTTGCTTTCATTGAGACAGTGCTTTTACAGGAGGAACGGATGGCTGAACCAGCCGTCTGAGATAGTCCGGCAAGCGCTGCAATGCTGCCGTAATTTGAGTGTAACCGAAGTGGCGAAGACGCGATAGGTAAGGAGGAGCACATGCCTGGAAGGCTCGTGATCACTGTCGTTGCCTGGCTGACGGCAGGGGGGACGGTAACCGCCAAAACGAGCATGGCGCAGAGAAGTGTCGAACTGGAAGCCGCGATCAAGAAGATAGACATGCAGCTCTATCGGCAGAACGAGGCCGATATCCGGGCCTGGCTGGATGCGCGTATCGCTGCCACGGAAGGTTTTGGCGTGTATCCCTTCACTGGCAGATATGTGGGAATCGACGGCGACAGGGCGACGGTGGATCTAAACCGCGGAATACTCGCCGACACCGCTGCGCAGATCTTGCGGGCCTACGAGATGCTCGGAGATAAGAAGTACTTGGAGGCGGGCCTGAAGACGGCCGATTTCTTCCTTGAGGTCCAGCAGCCTGCAGGGAATTTCCCGTCCGGGGCGACGATTCTGCGCGGGGATAAGGCAACGGCCGGCGGCGGCAAGCATCCCCCTCGCATAGCCCGAATGGAGGACGGCTATCAGTTCCGGCCATTCGCCCTGCTTCTGTATGCGTACAAGCTAACGAGGGAGAAGAAGTATCTCGATGGCGCCCGGCGCTGCGGCGAGATGGTCACGCAGCACATGCAGCATCCCGAGTGGGGCTGGTGCCCAGACGTCTTCGACACGCGCAAGAAGGACCCCTACGCTGACGGCAGATCGCACCACGGCAGTTTCGGCGTCGAAGGCGGCGGTTCGTACAGTGACTTCGCCACCACCGACGGCTTCCGAATGTCAATTATCATGTATCACCTGACGAAGGACAAGAAGTACCTGACGCGGAGCGCAAAGCTGGGCAACTGGATATTCGCGACGCAACTGGGCGAGAGCAAGGTGCGCGGATGGGGTGACAACTACGATGCAAACAATAATCCCGTCGGAGCACGCAGTTTCGAGGGAACACAGATCGATCCCCGGAACTTCTGCAGGTTTGTGGGCCCGCAACTGGCGTGGCTTTACGCAATGACCGGCGAGCAGAAGTATCGCAGGCTCTTCGAGGAAACATACGTCTGGATGCGCAGCGTGGAGCAGCCTGAGGGCTGGGCTGCCGAATACACCGTCGAGGGCAAGCCGTGCGCTACACTCAACCATAAGCTGTTCCTCTATGAGGAACCGGAGAAATGGCCGGCTGATGCAGAGCCCGGCTACAGTCGCGGGAAGGTCCAGCTCCGTGACTCGGAGACCATCTGCCACATGCTGCAGGAGGGCGGCCGCGATGCTCTGCGGCGCTGGCACAGGGGGCCAGTGAAGTATAGCGATAAGCAATATCTGGAAGCGCGTTTGGCCGCCGCGAAACGCTGCACCGACGAAAGTTTCGTCATGCGCCTGGAGAGGCTGGACGAGGAACCACACAGTGACTATCTTCCCCAGAATGCGCCGACGAAGTATCTTGCTCGCGTGCGCCTGAGGCTGGCGGCTCCCGGGTCGCCAAACTTGCCGATAGAGGCCCGGGTATGGAGAAGGACCGGTCTGTTCCGCCAGGCATGGTTGCACGCCTATCATCCCGCGTTGGGCCACGCGTCGTGGCAGTACGTGTGGGACGTAAGGCTTGCGCTCGGCAAGATCGACCCCGACACTGCGGCGGTGGGCGGACGAGGGCTGGAGGTTATGTATTTTCCGCTCTGGGATGTAATGGGCGACTGGGCCGTACGCTGCATAGAAACGGAGGACTGGATGGACGTGCCAATGCCTTAGGCGTCCTAATTAGTTTCTGTTGCGGAAAGGGTATTAGCTTGAAAAGAAAGGGCGCATCGGCTTTTCTGTGAATGAGCAACCAACACAGAAAGGAGTAGCCAATGCGCCGCGTTCTTGATGAACAGACC
>Ga0180435_10000903_pt1 | contig 31268 bp, 23 predicted proteins | sample SS_ome_3_FD_132467 | JGI IMG/M metagenome (GOLD analysis project Ga0180435, IMG submission 132467) | Hypersaline lake sediment archaeal communities from the Salton Sea, California, USA - SS_3_S_1 metaG | ecosystem: Environmental > Aquatic > Non-marine Saline and Alkaline > Hypersaline >... | reverse complement strand
GGGAGCGGGTCATCCTCACCCGCCGGGGCAAGAACGTGGTGGCCCTGGTGAGCCTGGAGGACTTGGCACTGCTGGAGTCGCTGGAGGACCAGGAGGACCTGCGGGCGACCAACGAGGAAATCCTCACCGCCCACGGGTTCCGTACCGCCAGCGCGGAAAACGGACTGGAAGCGGTGGAGCTCTTTCGCCAATCACCGAAATCCGTCGACCTCGTGCTCATGGACCTGACCATGCCGAAGATGGGCGGCTGGGATGCCTACCTGGCGATGCGGGAGATCGACCCGGGCGTACGAGTCGTTTTCAATTCCGGACATGCCACCGATGAGGAAATCATCGAAAAGATCCGCCACTCGGGCCGGGAACTGATCCTCAAACCCTTCGCCCGGCGGATCCTGCTGCAAACCATCCACCGCGTGCTCCAGGCCACCGCGGTCTGACGGTCGCCCCTCCCGCACCCCCGCAACCGTCAATTCACTGGAAGAAAAAGCCACGGAAGGTTAAGATACAACTATCCATTGTTCCCTGTGATCGACGGTCCCCACCGGCGGCAGCGCCGTGCCGGGCCGCCCACGCAGCTGGAGGTTCCGATGGCCCAGAATTCCATTGAAAAAATCGCCCAGCGATACGCCCGGCGACTGCCTTCCGAAACCGAAGTGCACGCCGGCGACTATATCTTTGTCCAGCCGAAGCACGTGATGACCCACGACAACACCGGCGCGGTGATTCCCAAGTTCCGCACCATCGGCGCGAGCCGGGTGGCCCTGCCCGAGCAGCCGGTGTTCACCCTCGATCACAACGTCCAGGACCGCTCCGAAGAAAACCTGGCCAAGTACCGCGCCATCGCCGAATTTGCCCGGGAACAGGGCATCACCGCCAGCTTTCCCGCCGGCGCCGGGATCGGGCACCAGTTGATGCTCGAAGAGGGCTTCGTCACCCCCGGCTCGCTGGTCGTGGCCTCCGACTCGCACTCGAACATCTACGGCGCGCTGGCCGCGGTGGGCACGCCGGTGGTGCGCACCGACGCCGCGGCCATCTGGGCCAGCGGTGAGACCTGGTGGCAGGTGCCGCCGGTGGTGCGGGTACGGCTCAACGGCCGCCTGCCGGCGGGGGCCACGGGCAAGGACGTGATCATCACCCTCTGCGGCACGTTCAACAATGACGAAGTGCTCAACTGCGCCCTCGAATTCTGTGGTGAGGGCGTGCCCACGCTGTCCATCGACGAGCGGATGACCATTGCCAACATGTCCACCGAGTGGGGAGCGCTGGCTGCCTTTTTCCCCTTCGACGAGCGGACGAGGGACTACTTCCTCGAACAGGCGCGGCGGATGTCCTCAACCCCCAACCCGCGGCTGCGCGAGGAGGATGTGCGCTGCTTCGAGACCGACTGGTTCCGCCCCGATGCCGACGCGCGGTACGCGGCGGACATCACCCTCGATCTCGCCAGCGTCTCGCCGCGGGTCACCGGGCCCGACGGCGTGCGCGAGACCTTCCCCCTCGCCGAGATCGAGCGGCAGGGGATCACGATCCAGAAGGCCTACCTGCTTTCCTGCGTCAATGCCCGGCTGGAAGACCTGCGCGCCGCCGCCGAGGTGCTGCGCGGCCGCTCGGTGGCCGACGGCGTGACGTTCTACGTCGCCGCCGCATCAGCGTCGGTGCAGTCCGTCGCCGAGGAGGAGGGGACCTGGCAGGTTTTCCTCGACGCCGGCGCGGTGACCCTGCCGCCGGGCTGCGGCCCCTGTATCGGCCTGGGCGTGGGCACCCTCGAGGAGGGCGAGACGGGCATTTCGGCCACCAACCGCAACTTCAAGGGCCGCATGGGCCACCGCTCGGCCAAAGCCTACCTCGCTTCGCCGGCGGTGGTCGCCGCCTCGGCAGCAGCGGGACGCATCACCGGCCCGGAGCCGGAAACCATCCCGTTGGACGTCGTGGCCGACTACCGGCGGCGCGGCGCGGGGGCTGCCGCGGGAAGCGGGCCGGTGGAGATCATCGATGGGTTTCCCGCCGAACTGAAGGGCAGGCTGCTCTACCTGCCGGCGGACAACCTGAACACCGACGGGATCTATGCCGGCAAGTGGACTTACCGCGACGACCTGTCACCGGAGAAGATGGCGGAAAAAGCCTTTGAGAACCACGACCCGCAGTTCCACAGTGTCGCCGCACAGGGCGACATCATCGCCGGCGGCATGAATTTCGGCTGCGGCAGTTCACGGGAGCAGGCCGCCACCTGCCTCAAGTATGCCGGCATCCAGCTGGTCATCGCCGGCTCCTTCTCGCAGACCTACAAGCGGAACGCGATCAACAACGGCTTCATCTGCATCGAGTGCCCGGGCCTGCTGGAGCACCTGCGCCAGAACAACCCCTCCCCCGCGGGACCGACGGTGAACACCGGACTGGACGTGACGGTGGAGATCACCGCCTCCGTGGTGCATTTCGACGGCCGGCGCTTCGCTTTCCAGCCCCTCTCCAGCGTGCCCCAGGAGCTGGTGGCCGCCGGAGGCCTGGAGCGCTGGCTGAATATCGCCCTGAAAGAACAGAACAACGGCTGAACGAGGTGTCGAGATGTCGCAGAGAATGATCGAGCAGTTCATGGAGATGGTGCGCATCCCCAGCGAGTCGGGGAACGAGGGGGAGATGATCGCCTACCTCGAGCGCGAGTTCGAGACCCTTGGCGCCGAAACGACGATCGACGGCTACGGCAACCTGGTGGCCAGGTTGCCGGCACTGGGCTGCGAGGGGAAGCCGCCGGTGCTGCTCTCCTGCCACGCGGACACGGTGCAGCCCGGCGTGGGCATCGAACCGGTGCTGGTCGACGGTGTGATCCGCTCGAAGGGCGACACGATCCTCGGCGCCGACGACAAGGCCGGCATCGCCGAGATGCTCGAGGCGCTGCGCACCGCCGAGATCCGGCCGCCGGTGGAGGTGGCGATCAGCCGCCAGGAGGAAGTGGGGCTGCTCGGCGTGAAGAATCTCGACTTCGGCCTGCTCACGGCAAGGAAGGGGTTCCTGCTGGACAACGACACGCTGGATACCATCGTCATCGGCGGCCCCTCCTACTTCACCATCGACGTGGAGGTGAAAGGCCGTGCGGCCCACGCCGGCATGGAGCCGGAAAAGGGGATCAACGCCATCCTCGCCGCCGCGAAAGCGATCACCGCCCTCGACCTGGGGCGGCTGGATCACGAGACCACGGCCAACGTGGGGGTGATCAATGGCGGCATGATCAGGAACGGCGTGCCGGACCGGGCCGGGTTCCTGGCCGAATGCCGCAGCCTGGATCACGACAAGGCCAGCGCGCTGGCGGACGAGATGGTCGCCACGATCACCTCGGAGATCGAGGCTTGCGGCGCCGAAGCGACGGTCACGGCGGCATGCCTCTGCGAAGCAGTGGATATCCCCAGGGACGCCGACACGGTGCGCACCTCGAAGCGGGCACTGGCCAGCGTGGGCATCGAAGCCGAAACTACCTTCATTACCGGATTCACGGACGCCTCGATCTACAACAACAAAGGCATCGAGATGGCGGTGGTGGGCATCGGGGCCCGGCTGGAGCACTCCACCGAAGAGCACATCCACGTTTCCGACATGGAGAAGGCGCTGGAGATGGTCAAGGAACTGCTCCGGCTGTCCGCCCAATGAAGATCAGCGAAGACGCCAGGAAAACGGTCAGTCTGTGGGCCGCGGCACAACACCGGCCGCTGGCCCTCGAATTGATCACGGCCGACGGGCATCCGCGGCAGGACGAGCTGGCGTCGTTCTGCGCCTGGCTGGCCGGCCAGTGCCCGCAACTGGTGCTGACCGAAACCGCTGCCGACCACGGCGAACCGCCGGCCCTTCGGCTGCGTGGGGGTGCTGCTTCCTGGCGGGCCGTGCCGGCGGGCACCGAGCTCGGCCCCTTCCTCGAGGCCCTGTCCCGGGAGGAGGCCAGCGCACCGGCGGACCTCCGCCCGACGTCCCTGCGGCTCTTCGTCGCCTCGGCCTGCCCCCACTGCCCCGGCGCGGTGCGCGCCCTGCTGCCGCTCATCGCACCCGGCGGCCCGGTGACCCTCGAGGTCATCGACAGCGAGGCCTGCCCGGAGGCGGCCGAGGCCGGCAACGTAAAATCGGTGCCCACGCTGGTTCTCGACGACAGGTTCCGCTGGACCGGCTCGATCAGGGCCGCCGATCTGGAGGCACTGCTGGGATCCACCGGCGGAGCGGACCTCGACGCCGGCACGGTGGAGCGCCTGCTGGAAAACGGCAATGCCGGACCACTGGCCGGGCTGATGGCCGACGCCGGCCGAATCAACCCCGCCCTGGGCCGCCTGCTGGCGGCCGAGGCGATGTCCACCCGCCTCGGTGCAATGATGGTGGTGGAGGAGCTGCTGGAACGGGAGCCCGCCCTGGTGGAACGGTTCGTCCCCGAACTGCGAAAACACTTCGACACGGCGCCCGAACCGGCCCGCGGAGACATGCTCTACATCTTCGGTGAAGCGGGCCCTTCATCGATGAAGTCCGAAATAACGGGCCTGCTGGCCGCCGGCCTGCACCCCGAAGTGGCAGAAGCGGCCCGCGAAGCGCTGGAACGCCTCAACGAGCGACACGAATGACCAGGCCATCCGATATCGAAATCGTCCCGGCCCACGAGGGTCCGGCCCTCGAGGACGCATCCCGGCTCTTCCTGGAGTACGCCGACTCTCTGGAATTCGGCCTCGGGTTCCAGGGCTTCGACGAGGAAGTGGCAGGGCTGCCCGGGGAGTATGCCCCCCCGGGCGGTCGCCTGCTGCTGGCCCGGCAGGGCAAGGAGACCGCCGGCTGCGTTGCGCTGCGCCCATTTGCCGCCGGGATTTGCGAAATGAAACGGCTCTTCGTGGTGGAAACCTGCCGCGGCCACGGCCTTGGCCGGGCGCTCTCCGTGGCGGTGATCAACGCCGCCCGGGAGTCGGGCTACAAACGGATGCGGCTGGACACTACGGCACGGATGACCGAAGCGAACACCCTGTACCGCGACCTCGGTTTCCGCCCCCGGTCGGCCTACCGCCACAATCCCCTGCCCGACGCCCGTTTCTGGGAGCTGGAACTCATAAAGAGGTGAGGTCGGCCCGCCTCTTCAAAATGAATCGGTGCGCGTCCGCACCTTTTCGATGGTGTCGTCGAAAGCCGGTATCTCGTCGGCGTCGGCCAGCCGGTAGGCGAGCAGGGCAGCGGTGCGGGTGATCTTGAGCAGCTTTTCGTAGTTCAGCTTTTCCGGTGTGTCGCCAGGCCGGTGCATGTCCCGGTGTGTGCCGGTGAAAAGGTGCACCGCGGGGATGCCCATCTGGTGGAAACGCCAATGATCACTGGTGGGACCGATCTCGACCCGCGGGCCGAGCCGCAGGTCGAGCCCGGTGGATTCGGCGACATCGTCGAGCAGCCACTCGAGGTCCGTGGCCTGGGCGGAATAACTGGCCAGGGCGGTATTGCGGTTGCCGGCATCATCATTGCCGTTTCGCCCCACCATGTCGAGATTGACCATGGCCTTGATCTGGCCCACGGGCACCGTCGGCGCCTGCCGGAACTGCGTCGAGCCGAGGAACCCGCGCTCTTCGCCGGCCCAGGCAATGAAGAGGATGCTCCTCGCCGGCCGGCGGTTGACCGGTAACGAGGCCAGGGCCCGGGCGGCACCGAGCATCGCCGCCACCCCCGAAGCGTTGTCGTCGGCCCCCGGGTACCAGACGCCTTTCCCGCGGCGGCCCAGGTGGTCGTAGTGGGCCGAGACGATGACGAATTCGCGGAAGTGCAGGTCGTCGCTACCGGGGAGCAGGGCCAAAACGTTGCGCGTCTGCATGGCCTCGGACCCGTCGTAAACCAGTTTCATCGAGCAGGAGATGCGGAGCCCGGGCAACGGGCGCGGAGCCCCGCCGCCGGGCGTGGTTTCGATACCGGCAGCCGCCGTAAACCGCGCCGCCGCCGGCTCGTCCAGCAGCAGCACCGGCATCCCGGTACTCACATCGAAATCCACCTTCGGCACGAGGTCGTCATGCCAGAAATCATGGTGGAGGTGCGCCTCCTCCCTGCCGGTTCCGGGCCGGGGAAGCACGATGAGCACCTTTGCCCCCTGATCCCGCGCGTCCTTGAATTTCGCCTCCACCGAGCTGAAAGCCCGTGACGACAACCGGTGATCCTTTTCCCGATCGCCGGATGCCGGCGGGCCGCCGTCCAGCACGATGACCACGCGATCCTCGGTGTCGATTCCGGCATAATCGTCGTGGCCCAGTTCCGGAGCATGAATGCCGAAGCCGGCAAAAACCACACCGCCCGACAGGTCGAAGTCGTGGAAGCGGTCGGGGATACAGCGGATATCGAAATCTTCCCTCCAGGCCAGCTCCAGGGCCGGGCCATCCCCACCCGTTCTCTCCACCCGGCAGGTCCCCGTTTGGACACTGGCCCGGAGAAGCGGCACCCTCTGGTACCAGTCGCGGGGACCCTCCCCGGCAGGCTTGAGGCCCAGGGCCTGGAAGCGCGAGGCGATAAAGGCGGCGGCGGTTCGCGATCCGGGGGTGACCACGGCCCGGCCGCCCAGTTCCTCGGAGGCGAGGAAGCTCACGTCCCCCTTCAACTGGTCGGTATCGAGCACCGTGAGCCAGTGCGGCAGCCCCTCGCCGGCCGGGACCGCCGTGGTACAGAACAGCAGAAGCAACGGGATGACCCATCGCCGTCCGCCGCCGCCCTGTGCATTGCCCTTCAGGATTGCCATTTCTCCACGAAGGACCGCAGGCTCTTCAGGCTCTCCACGTTGGCCATGGTGGCCGCCTTGCGGTCGGGGTGAATGCGCCGCAGCAGGCCCTTGAGCACGTTCTTCGGGCCCACCTCGAGGAAGGTGTCCACGCCCTGGCCGATGAGGAAGTGCATCGTGTCGAACCAGCGCACCGGGCTGATCAGCTGGCGGGCCATCAGCTCGCGGATCGCCGCCGGGTCGTACTCGGTTCCCGCGGTGACGTTGAAGACCACCGGGCAGCCGGGGGCGTTGACCTCGGCGGCATTTACCGCCTCGGTGAAATCGGCCACCGCGCCGCGCATCAGCTCGCTGTGCCATGCACCGCTCACCGGCAGCGGCACCACCTTGGCCTCTCGCGCGGCGCAGGCCTCGCCGGCCCCGGCCACCGCCCCGGCCTCGCCGGAGATGACGATCTGCTCCGCCGAGTTGTGATTGGCGATGGCGGCGCCCGGATGCCCGGCGACGATCTGTTCCACGATGGCAAATTCGAGGCCGATCACCGCGCTCATCGCCCCGGGATGGGCCTCGGCTTCGCGGTGCATCAGCCGGGCGCGCAAGGCCACGAGGCTGATCGCATCGTCGCGGCCGAGCACACCGGCGGCCTGCAGCGCCGAGAACTCACCGAGACTGTGACCGCAGGCGAAGTCAGGTTCGACCCCCTCCCGCCGCAGGAACTCCAGGCAGCAAAGATTGACCGCGGTCACGGCCGGCTGTTGGTTCACGGTGAGGGTCAACTGGTCTTCCGGGCCTTTGAAACAGGTGCCGGAGATCGACCGCCCCGCCAGTTCGTCGGTTCGCTCGAAAATCTCCCGGGCGAAATCGAACTCGTCGTGCAGTTCCTTGCCCATACCGATGTACTGTGATCCCTGGCCCGGGAACAGGAAGGCCAGCTTGCCCATAATTCATCCTCCTCTGGAAAACGTGTCGCCGGCGGCGTTCTGTTGCAGGCCCTCAAAGTGTATCACTTGTTTCCCGTCGCTCAACACTTTGCTAGAATATGTCGAATGATGTAGGTGACCGACATGGTTTCAGATTGAAACCGGAAGGAGATCGCCTGGTGAACATGCCCCGGCCCAGCGGAACAAGGCCGATATCCCTGCTCCTCATCATGCTGGCCCTGACGGCCCTGCCCCTCGCGGCCCAGGGTCAGGGGCCGCAATCAGTCCCGGCGGACGACGTGCCACTGGTGATGCACCAGCCCTACCGTATCAGCTGCGGAGATGCCCTGGAAGTGATCTACGCCCTGCGCAACAGCGTCTACAGGGCCATGGTGTCCGTGCGCACCGACGGCATGATCACGCTGCCCTTTGTCGATGACGTGAAAGCGGCCGGCCTGCGCCTTGATGAACTCTCGGCGAATCTTCGCGAAGCCTATTCCGTGGTCTATCGCCACCCGAGAATCGACGTGACGCTTCGGCATTCGGTGGCCGCACGGGCCTTTATCGGCGGTGAGGTGGCCATGCCGGGGATCATTTCGCTGCGCAAACCGGTCACCGTGTTCCAGGCGGTGAACAAGGCCGGAGGCGTCTCGAACCATGGCGCCCTGTCCCGGGTGGTGGTGGTGCGCAAGATGAGCCCCACCGAAACCGAGTTCTACGAACTGGACCTCACCGACAAGGAGGCGCTGGTTGCCGAAGGTGGTGAGTTCTACCTCCAGGCCGGTGATCTGGTGCTCGTACCGATGCGCAACATCTCGAAGATTCGGCTCTGGGTCCGCCAGTATGCCTACAGGACACTGGCCCTCCACTTGACCACCGATTTTGCCTACATCTTCCGCTGGCTCAACTTCGACAACATCTACCGTTACCCGTGATCGCTCACCCCGGGCCCGGTCCTATTCGGCGCCCGGCGCCGGCGCACCGGCCACCGGCCCCCCGGCCAGCGGTCCCACCGCAGGCTGCTGCTGCAGTTGCGCCTCGATCTGGGCCAGATACTGTTGCGCCTGGTCGCGGTAGCCCTCATCGACGTTCGGCACGGCGAGGAAGGAGAGGAAACACTGGCGCGCCTCGGCCAGCTGCCCGTTCCCGGTGTAGATCAACCCGAGATTGAACAGCGTGCGGAAATGCTGGGGATCGATCTCCAGCACCCGAAGGTATTCCTCCATGCACCGGGCCAGGTGTTCCTGCACCGCTTCCTCGTTCCCCGCGGCCAGCGCCGGCTCGATGAGTACCTGGTGGGCAAAGGCCACGTTGTAACGCATGTCCGGGTTTCCCGGATTCTTCTCCACCGCCTTGTCGAACTCCACCAGTGCCGCCTCGGGCAGGTTCATCTTCAGGTAACAGTCACCCATGTTCGTGCGCAGCAGGTCGCTGTCCAGACCCCGATCCAGGGCACGCTTGTAGTTCGCCAGCGCCTGCTCCATCTGGCCCATGTTGTGCAGCACACTGCCCATCCGCTCGTAGGCCACGGCCAGCCTGGGCTCCTCGTCGATCACCGCCTGGAACTGCGCGATGGCCTGCTCCATTTCGCCCTGCTGGGCGTAGATCTCGCCGAGGTAGATCCGGGTGCTCACCAGGTCTTCACCCTCGGCCACCGCCTGCTCCAGCGCCGGACGAGCCAGGGCGGGAAAGCCGAGTTTGAGGTAGAAGAAACCGAGGTAGATCTCGGCCGCCGGGTAGAGGCCGCCGCCCAGGCTGCGCCGCGGATCGTCCGGGCCCGCCACGGGAAGGACACCCGGCGGGGGCGCATCCAGTGCACCGAGGTCGGTGGCGAGCTCGGCGATAGCGGCGTCGTTGGTCCCGCCCTGGCGGGCAAAGAGGGCCGAGGTGCCGTCGTGCTGGATCAGGGCCCAGTCGGGATCACCGTAAAGGGTTTTCACCAGGAGGTCGTCGATCGGCGATCGGACGTTGAGCAGGGCCAGCTGGAAGTCGTATTCGCGGGCGAGGTCGTACCACTGGTCGGGGTACTGCAGGGTGTCGATGTAGCGCTGGTAGAACTCTTTCCCGTACAGTTCGTTCCGTCCGTCGATGAAGATGCGGTGCTCGGGATAGAGCCGGTGGACCAGGTACCCGCCGAAACCGAGCTCATTGTAGAGCGGCCCCTGCAGCCCTTTTTCCTCGATGAGGTCGGTTGCCGCCACCGGGTAGGGATCGCTGTTCAGGCCCATGCCGAACTTCGTGCTGCCCACGACCTTGATAAAGTACTGGTCGGAAGCGGCGAGCCAGATACCGCTGCAGAGCAGCAGCGCCACGAGCACGGCGGGCACCGGCCGCCAGGCGACAAGCCTCTCCCCCGTGCGGCGCATCCCCGAGGCCAGGGGCAGCGCGGCCGCCCACTGGCGGAAGTTGATCACCGTGAGCGGAGCGGCCACCAGGGCGAAGATGGCGATATTGCGGCGTGCGGAGAGCCCGAGAAAGAGGAAGAGCAGGAAGAGCAGCACCCGGGTCAGGTCCCAGCGCTTGAAGTTGAGGAGAAAGGAGAGGATGGATACGGCCAGCAGCCCGACAAAGAATTTCGTGGCCACGCTCCAGGGCTGGAACCGCTCGGAGAAGGGCCGGTCGAATTCGGCGATGGTCAGGCGGAAGATGTTCTGGTCGCCCTGAATCATCTGGAACTGCTCGAAGGGGAACAGGGCGCCGTGAATGCCGGAAGGGTTGAGCAGGCAGACCAGCACGCAGATGATCCCTGCGCCCAGCAGCATGATGAACGGCCGGTCCTTCAGCGGGTTTGCGGCATACCACTGGTAGGGCAGATTGATCTGCCAGCGAACCAGTTCACCGGCCAGGTAACAGCCGATGAGGACCAGCCCCAGCGCAAAGAGCCCCTGGACATTGACCCAGACCAGCTGGAGCCCCACCAGGGCGGCGAGCAGCGAGACCCTGGGCTTTCGACGGTAGGCCTCGAGGATGATGATGAAGGCGGCAATGAAGAGGTAGGAGGCTGTTTCGGGCCGGACGATGAAACGCTCGGCCACGGCGAGAACCGCGAGCCCGAAGACGAACGGGGCCAGCAACGGGCTCCGCCGTCCCTCGGCAAAGCGGTAGAGGAGAAAGAAGGCGCCGCAGATGAGGGCCGCCTTGAAGAGGATCAGCAGGTTGAAGCCGCCGATCTTGTACAGCAGGGCGAGGACGATCTGGTACAGCCAGTGCCCCTCGATCCAGCGGTGCCCCTCGCCCTGGGCGGTGTAGGAGAACGGGTCCTCGCCGGCGAGCGGACCACCGCCGAGAAAATACCGCCCCGCCTCGAGGTGCCAGAAGATGTCGAAACTGACCACCTGGCTCACCGTGAAGCAGAGCATCATCAGCACCAGCAGGCCCAGGAGGCCCCAGCGCCAGGCGCCGCCGGCGGCGGGCCAGACCGGCTTGTCCACCGGCGGCTCGGAAACGGGGGCCGGCGGTGCAACCGCCGTTGCGGTGGGCCCCTCGGCGGGGCGCTGGTCTGCTTCGCTGCCGGAAGGATGCTGTTCGTCCATCGTTGCCTTCTCTCCTGCCGTTGACGCGCCCGAACCCCGGCGCAGTGTCATCCGAAAATACGTGGTCGGTGTGTGATGTCGAGTGTGCCGGCGGGTCCCCGAGAGCCCGCCCGGACCGGAAGGCCCCGGACGAACTCTAACCGCTCAGGGCGCACGCAGTTGCGAACTTTGATTTTACCGGTTCCCCGGCGCGGTGGCAATACCGCCCGCTGCCGGGGCGAACCCGGCGGGCAGGGCCGGGCGGCGGGCGGTCCAGCGGTAGACGGTCATCTCCCGCGTGGCCGGACTGCCACAGGTCAGGTTGTTCTCGATGGACACCCGAAGCAGTTCCTCGTGGAGATCGGTTCGTTTCGCAATACCGGGGTACCAATCGTCGAAGATCACCAGGTAGTCGGGCCGATCCTCCCGGAAAAACGCCAGCAGCGCTGCCTCCCGGTCCCTGGTCCGGCGCAGCCGTTCCAGCACGTCCGGTGAAACCAGGCCCACCATGTCGATCACCCGGCGGTCGCCGAAAAACCCGATGGCCCCGATGTCGTTGGTCGCCACCACGGCATCGGGCGGCGTTTCATCGGCCAGCCAACGGCCGATGCGAACCTGGGTTTTTTCGATGTTGCGCACGTTCCAGGCATACTCGGTGGCCACCTGCCAGTTTTCCACCAGGCTCACCAACAGGGCCAGCACCAGCACCAGCAGGGCCATGGCCGACGGGCCGCGGCCGGCCCGGGCCCGGAAGAAGCGGATGAGCGGGACCGCGGCCAGACCCAGAAGCAGGAACGCCACCACGTGGCGGGGCTGGGCCTGGTCGAGAAAGGGAAGATACCACTGGCTGCCTGCCTGGGGCCACTGGTGCCCCATACCGAAAATACTCCGCTTGAGCAGGTAGAACAGGCCGAAGGCGCCACCGGCGCCGAACACGGTGATCAGCATCGGACCGACGGGCGCCGCGGGGGGCTCACCGCCGCCTCCCCCCTGTTCCCGAGGCGGGAAGGCCCGCTGGACGGCGAGTACGCCGAGAATGATGAACAGCGGTGATATCACCGCCAGATAGCGGCCGTACTGCTGGAAATTCGCCGGTTCGCCGGTGAGCAGCGCCCGCAGGAAGGGCACCATGATCAGTGCGGCCCACAATGGCCGCGTTTTCGAACCGTCGTCCCCGCGCCCTCCGAGAAACAGGAAGGGCAGCAGCAAGGCCAGCAGCAGGTTGTCGGGAACGAGAATGTACTTGATCACCGGCCAGAATGTCTGAAACGCCGGCCAGAGCGCATCCAGCGGCGACGCACCGCCGGCAAGCCTGTCGAATACGGAAAGCCCGAGGGTCTTGGCGGTGAACGTGCTGGGCAGCACCGACCGACCGCCGGTGAGCTGGTAGTTGAAAAGGAACAGCCCCCCGGCGGTTACGGCAAAACCCGCGCAGAGCAGCAACAGCGGCGAGAGCATTTTCGCACCGTCCCCCCCCCGGCGCTCCACCCCCCGCCACCCCAGGTTGGTGCCCGGCCCCCCCGCAAGCCCCAGCGCCTCGGGGCGCGCCCAGCCCGCCAGCCCGAACAAGGCCCCGGCAGCGAGGCAGAGCGCGGTTCGGCCACCGTTGCGCCAGGAAACATAGCAGGAGAATCCGGCCAGCGAGAGCAGGATCGCCGGAGCCAGCTCCATGCCGGAAAGCGCCGCCCACTGCAGCCGCGGTGTGACCCCCACGAGTACCGCCGCGGCTGCCGCCGTCACCGGGTCCGCCCCCAGCTGGCGGGCCACCCGTGCCGCCAGTATGGCTGAACAGAGAAGCAGCGCCAGCCCGAGCAGCTTCACCAGCAGTGGAGAGGCCCCGAAGACGGCGATGTGCATACCGAGCATCGCCGTCCACAGCGGCCCGGTACTGCCGGCCACCGGCTCCCCGGGATTGAAACAGAACCCGAAACCACGAGCGAAGTTGTCGGCAAAGGTGAGATGAATCCAGGCGTCGTCCAGGGGAAAGCCCGGCCCGCCGGCCACCGCCACTTCGCGGGCGATGAACAGCGCCGACACCGGCACCAGTGCCGCTGCCGCGATAAGCCAGGTTGCAATGATTCTCTTGTTCAGCATATCGCCTGCAATGGGCCGGGATGCCGCCGGGTTTCCGGAAGGGCCGAATTATAGCACAGCAGAACACCGGTTCCTGGTAAACCCCACGGGAAGATCGACCATGAAGTATAACAAAAAACGCAAAACTTATATCAAAAAAGTGGCAGATTTCTTCCACTTCCAGGAGATAACCATCATTCGCACGTCCATACCGATCGCGCATACAACTAATAAACTCAATTTTTACAACATAATATGACGCCCGACCCTCATGACAACCTTGCGGGCCCGAAAAATCAGGCGATTCGATCAATAATTCAAATTTTGAACTTTTGCTCTAAAGTATATTCCCCGTCATCCGATGAGAGAAATGTATTCGATGGGTAGCAGTGGTTGAACTCGAAAATGGGATCAGAGCAGAAGGAGGTGATGGAAGAGATCAGAACAACAGGGCTGATCCTGGAACAGCACAAGGGTAACGGAACAGGCAGTACCAGTTTTCAGGCAATGAATTGAGGCAGAGACCGAAAAGGGCACCTGAAAACCTTAACAGGCGGTAACGACACTCAGGGGAAGTAAAGGGGCCCCTGAAGCACAGAAACAAGGAAGGAAGGTACCCTATGAAAAGCAACAGCAAGTGGAATTGGATGGTGGCTCTGGCGGTAGTGGCGATCTTTACGTTTACGACCGGAAATGCTCTGGCCTGGGGCCCGCTGGCCCAGTCGGCGATTGCGAATGAAGTTCAGAACACCCAGGGCGTTCCCATGGCGACGAGCAGCCCGTTCTTCGTCATCGAAAGCACCATGCCCAAGGTCTTCGAGTATAGCGACAGTTCGTATGCCAACCTGTCGTATGACTACACCGACATCATGATGGACAATCTTCACGGCCCGAACCACTTTTGCCAGGCGCTGGCCTGGGGGACGGCCGTAACTGCCGAGAAGACTGGCGACGAGAACCTGTTCTACAACATCAGCGCCAACACGTACGAGCGCTGGTTCCATGAACTGATGTGCGATGCCATCCTGCGCGACGGCGACACGAATTATCAGACCATCGCCCAGGTGGCCGTGATGCCCAAGCTGGTGAGTGACGCGTCGGACCAGTACGTGGCGATCTACGGCGGCGACGCCATCGGCGGCCTGGATGCGGTTCTCTCGGCCCACTTCCAGGCCAACGTGCTGATCGGTGAGCTGGCGGTGTTCACCAGCGAGGCCTTCAACACCAACTCCAAGCAGATCATCAACTCCGCCGACCTCGTCCTGGCCATGGACAAGTCCGTGGAAAACGCTGTTGATTTCGTGATCAACAGCACTCAGGCGGGAACCCAGAGCGACTGGCTGGTCGGCGATGCGTCGGCCTATGGTTCCCAGCTGCTGGGCAAGATCGGCAACCTCCTCGTGGCCACCGGTGACGCGGTGATCGCGTCCCAGAACAGCCAGGGGATCTACTACTATCGTGTGGACCTGGCCAGCGCCCGGGTGAACGAGATCACCACCACGTTCCTCGCGAACCTGGCCCGTGACCTCAGGGAAGACCCGATCATGCGCTACATGGCCCGCACCCTGCTCGACCTGATGACCGAGGAAGACGTGAACGAGCTCGACTTCAACAAGATCTACGACGTCAAAGGCTGACCAGGAGTGTCGGTTCGCACACCGAACCAGTGAACCCGGCCCCCGATGGGGGCCTTAACCCAAATGCCCCTCCCGACCGGGAGGGGCATTCATTATGTACGGGGGCGGTTTGCCGGAATGCCGGCTACTCGAGCGTGGTGACCACGGCGCAGGTGTCTTCCGAACGGTCCCCGGCCACCGGGCTGGGGTCGCCAGGCGTGGTGTCGATGACGGTGAGCAGGAAGGTGTTCGTGCCGTCGAGCAGGCCCACGGCGGGAAGATTGAAGACCAGATCGCGGGAGAACTCCATTCCGGCGCCGATGGTCACCGAACCGCCGCGGAGATTGGTGAACACGTGACCGCCGGCGGCATCGAGGTCGATGCGCGCCGCCACCCGGCGGGACTCTTCGGTCATGTTGTAGATCCGGGCCTTGAGGTTCACACCGCAGGGCAGCGTTCCCGAGCTGGTGTTGCACTGCAGGGAGGCCAGCACCGTGCTGGGACCGCCCACACCGGTCTCGGTGCTGAGCGTGAACAGGCCACAGGCCCCCATGCCTTCGGCGATTGCCGAGTCGATGACCAGGTAGTAGTCGCCGGCCGCCGGTGCGAGGAAGCTCAAGGTCTCATCACCGCCGGCGCCGGCATCATCGCTGCCGGCGAGGCAGTCGATGGGGTCCGCGCCGCAGCCGGCGAAAATGTAGATCGCCGGATCGAAGCCGGCCGTCACGGGGATGACCTGCGCGTCGAGCTGTTCGTTCTGCTCGAGGGTGAGGTGATACACCGCGTCGGGACCGGGCAGCGCCGTGGTGGCGCAGCCGCCGGCGCCCGGATCGTAGTCGTTCACGGCCCAGATCGTGTCCCCGTCCACCGTTTCGCCGGCGAAGATGTCGATGGCGCTGTCGCACGCATCGTTGGCAGAGGCGCCGCCCTCGAAGAGGCAGGAATCACCGCCACTGCTGCCGAACCCGTAGAGCGCCCGCACACCAAGGCCGTCATCAGTGCTCAACAGACGATTGGCTTCGCCGTTCCCCTTGATGTAGGGCCACATGGTGGAATCGTGGTCACCGGTATGGCCGAGGCCCAGCGCGTGCCCGCATTCGTGGGTCATCACGCCCTTGATATCGGTGCCGCCATCCTGGAGATCGTGGGCCCAGGTGCGGTCGTGGTCGAAGAGCAGGATGTCGAAACCGTCGTCAACGGTGTAGCTGTTGCAGTAGGTCAGGGCCACGGCGCCGTTGCCTTCGGTCTCCTGCCAGAAGACCAGGTTGATGCCGTCGGCGGTGTCCACTTCCGCGAGGGTCGTGGTCCCGGCGAAGCAGAAACCCAGCCAGCCGCTGGAGGTCTGCTCGGCCCAGGCATCGGCACCGCCGGCCTCGGCACCGCCGAGAACGGACCGGATCTGGTCGGCCGGGCTGCCCGCGCTGACGTCGAGGCAGTTGGGGTTGATCCAGAGTTCGGTCTGGTGGTCCTCGTGGGCATCCTTCCACAGGGTGTAGGCCCCGGCCGGAGCGCTGAACACCAGGGCCAGCACCAACGCCGTCAGGCAGGTCACGAGCTTGATCATGTCGGATTTCATCATCGATCGCCGGGAGATTACCGCGGAATTAATGGAGTTTTTTTCCACTTTCATCCGCTTATCAGTCTCTACCGCCACACTAGCAGGATGGTCGGAAGAAATCAACGAATCATTCATATTTTGCTTTACGCTGTAAGTATTGTTTATATTCAACTTACCGTCTCTTCTCTCTGATCGGCCCCCATTTCGCCCTTCATATGGAGCAAGTCTCATACCAGTCTCTGACCAACCAGCCATCCAGCAGCGGAAAGAGCCGCCCGATTACCGCCAATAAATGGCTTGAAATACGCTATAGCATTTACAATCAACAATTTACGAGGCCACAGACAGTCCTCGTGGAATGTGAAAATAATTGCAACCTCACCCGGTCACGGTCCAGATATCGTCGTCAGAGTGGTAAAAATACTCCATTCCGCAGGTAAAAAATCTGGCACTTTACCCACAGCAACGTCCAGGGCACCGCTTTCCTTTGAAAATCAACGGCTCTTGGAGTAAGATGCAACTCCTTCGACTTCGGGCGCGCCCGCCCCACGGGTCTGCTGCCGGCCGAAGGGACGACCGGTGGCTGCGTCACCGGGCAGATTCAGAAAAGTGTTGAAGATCATTGCGTTCCCTGCCTCACGCTGATGGGCCGCGTGGGATCCGTGTAGAACGCGATTCAAGCAACCACTTTGCGAGGTACGGCCATGAAAGAGGTCCTGTCAGGCAACGAAGCCGTGGCCCGGGGAGCCTACGAAGGCGGCGCCAGGTTCGCCAGCGCTTACCCGGGGACCCCTTCCACGGAAATCCTGGAGAACGTCGTCCAGTACAAGGAGATCATCTCCGAGTGGGCACCCAACGAGAAGGTGGCCTTCGAGGTGGCCATGGGCGCATCCATGGGCGGCGCCCGCACCCTGGTGGCGATGAAGCACGTCGGCGTGAATGTGGCCGCCGACCCGCTGATGACCTGGGCCTACACCGGGGTCAACGGCGGTTTTGTCCTCATCTCAGCCGATGACCCGGGGATGCACTCCTCGCAGAACGAGCAGGACAACAGGAATTTCGCCCGTTTCGCCAAGATTCCCATGCTCGAACCCGCGGACAGCCAGGAGTCCCGTGACTTCACCATACTCGGTTTCGAGTTGAGCGAACAGTTCGACACGCCGGTGATGCTGCGCATGACCACCCGTACCTGCCACGCCAAGGGCGTGGTGGACCTCAAAGAGCGGGACGAGGTCGGCCTCAAGGAGTATAAAAAGCAGTTCACCAAGTTCGTCATGCTGCCGGCCCATGCCAGGCCCCGCCGTGTGGTGGTGGAAGAACGGATGAAGAAGCTCGCCGAGTTCGCCGAGGAGACCTCGCTCAATGTCATCGAGCACCCCGGTGACCGCAAGCTCGGCATCATCACCTCGGGCGTGGCCTACCAGTACGTGCGCGAGGCGGTGCCCGAGGCGTCAGTGCTCAAGCTCGGCCTGACCAACCCCCTGCCGATGAACCTCATCCGCCGCTTCTGCGGCGAAGTGGAGAAGGTGGTTGTGGTCGAAGAACTCGACCCGGTGATCGAGGAACAGGTCAGGGCCGCGGGCATCGACGTGCACGGGCACGACCTGATTCCCAACATCGGCGAGCTGAACACCGATATCGTTCGCCGCTCGCTGAACGGCGACGCCCCCGAGGCGCCGGCGGAGGCGCCGACCGCTGACGGCTTCCCCGGCCGTCCACCGGTGCTCTGCCCCGGCTGCCCGCACCGCGGCATCTTTTACGCCTTCCGCAAGCTGCGCTGCATCGTCACCGGCGATATCGGCTGCTACACCCTCGGCGCCTCGCCCCCGCTGAAGTCGATGGACTCCTGCATCTGCATGGGCGCGTCCATCGGCGTGGGCCTGGGGATGACCACCGTGCTCGAGGACGAGAAAAAGAAGAACCGCGTGGTGGCCGCCCTCGGTGACTCGACCTTCATGCACTCCGGCATCACCGGCCTGGTGGAGGCGGTCTACAACCACAAGAAAGCCACCGTGGTCATTCTCGACAACAGCACCACCGCGATGACCGGGCACCAGGAGCATCCGGGCACCGGCAAGTCGATCACCGGCGAACCGGCGCCCCAGGTGGATATCGAGGCGCTCTGCCGTTCGCTCGGTATCGAGCACGTGCGGGTGATCAACCCCCTGAACCTCGAGGAGACGCTCTCCTGCCTCAAAGAGGAGCTGGAGTATGACGGGGTCTCAGTGATCATCACCCGCTACCCCTGCATCATCGCCGACCGTTCGGTCTGGCACCAGCCGCTCGAGGTGGACACCGCCGTCTGCGATTCCTGCGGGGTCTGCTTCAAGGTCGCCTGCCCGGGCCTGGAGAAGGACGAGGAAGGCAAGACCCACATTAATCCGTCGCTCTGCATCGGCTGCCGGGCCTGCCTGCAGACATGCAAGCAGGGTGCGATTCACCTCAAGGAACAGTAGGAGATCGAACAGTGTCAGGCAACAATGAAACGGTCAACCTGATCTTTTCCGGTGTGGGCGGACAGGGCGTGCTGCTGGCCACCGAGCTGATCTGCGGCGCCGCGCTGCAGGGCGGCATGGACGTGAAGAAATCTGAGATCCACGGCATGGCCCAGCGCGGCGGCAGCGTGGTAAGCCACGTGCGCTACGGCAAAAAGGTCTTCTCGCCGATCATCGAAAAAGGCACTGCCGACGTGGTGGTCTCTTTCGAGCTTCTCGAAGCCGCCCGCTACCTCGATTACCTCAAACCCGGCGGCATGGTCATCGTCAACGACCTGCGCCTCGCACCGATGCCGGTTCTCACCGGCAAGGCCGAGTACCCCACCGACCTCGACCAGCGCCTGGCGGCGAAAGCGGAAAAAGTCTACAAGCTGCCGGCCCAGGAGCTGGCCAACAGCATCGGCAACAAGAACGTGGTCAACGTGGTGATCCTCGGCGCGCTCTCCAAGCTGCTCGAGTTCGACGAGGCGCACTGGAAGAGTGTTCTGGAAAAACGCGTGCCCCAGCGGTTCCTCGAGGTCAACCGCATCGCCTTCGCCGAGGGCCGCAACCTGGTGAATTGAAAAAAGAGGGACCGGCTCTCGATTTCCGCAGGAAATTGGTGCCTGTCCCTCTTTTTGTGTTCAGTCGACGAGGATGCGGGGGATCTCGGGGTGGAGGCGGGAGACGATCTCGTAGTGGATCGTGCCGCAGTGCGCGGCCAGCATGTCCGCGGTGATCAGCTCGTCCCCCTGGCGGCCGATGAGCACGGCCTCGTCCTCCAGGGCCGCTCCGGGGACGTCGGTGACATCGACGATGGTCATGTTCATGCAGACCCGTCCGCGCACCGGGGCCCGCTGCCCGCGCACCAGCACGTGCGCCGCATTGCTCAATCCCCGGTCGTATCCGTCGTAGTAGCCCACCGGAATCACGGCCAGCCGGCTGGGCCGGGTGGTGCGGAAGGTGCAGCCGTAGCCCACGTCCGTGCCCGCGGGCACCTCCTTGACCTGGGCCAGACGGGTTTTCCAGCTCAGCGCCGGCTGCAGGCTGATCCCCCGGGCGCTGCCGTTCTTCATCGACACCATCGTTTCCCGCGACGGCCAGAACCCGTAGAGCGACACGCCCACCCGCACCAGTTCGAGGTGCGTGCGCTTGAAGAGCAGGGCCGCCGCCGAGCAGGCCACGTGGCGCATCGGCGTTTCCAGCCCCGACTCGGCCATGGTCGCCACCAGCCGATGGTACGTCTCCAACTGGGTCAAGGCCACGGTGTGATCGGTGGTGTCCTCGATATTGGCGAAATGGGTGCTCATCCCTTCGAGCGCCAGGTGCCGGCAGCCCTTCAGCGTCTCCGCCACCTCGGGCAGCCGCCGCTCGGTAAACCCCTGGCGGCAGGTACCGGTCTCCAACTTGAGGTGCACGGGAACCGTGCGGCCGGCCGCCGCGGCCGCCGCTTCCAGCGCCTGGAGGGTCTGCAGGTTGAACACCGTTGGACGAACATCGAGTGCCACCGCACGCGCCGCCTGTCCCAGGGGCAGGTAGCCCATGATCAGGATCGGCAGATCGAGCCCCGCCTCCCGCAGCGCTGACGCCTCGTCGAGAGCGTCCACCGCCAGCCAGTCCGCTCCCGACGCCGCGGCCAGGCGCGCCACCCCCAGCAAGCCGTGTCCGTAGGCATTGGACTTGACCACCGCGGCAAGCCGGCTGCCGCTGTCCCTGGTCAGACGCCTGAACACCCCCAGGTTGTTCACCAGGGCCGACCGTGAAACCTCGATCCAGCTGGCATGCGAACCGGACATTTCAGCCTCTCTTCCCCTCCCATGTGCATCACCCGCCAAAAACCCCTTCCGTCATTGGGAGGAGCGCCGCAGGCGCGATAAAGCACCCTCGTGACGATACCGGAAACGAGGCCTCCACCTCCCCGGCGCTCGCGCAAGCACTCTACTGCATCATGCCGTACGAAGTGAAGCGCTCACCGCCCGTTGTCGAAATGGAAATCACGAATGAGCAGCGAGGGCACGGTGCAGGAAGCGCCGCGCCCGGTCCAGGCGCCCAGGGTCTGCCGTTCACGGCTCACCGCCGCCACGCGGGAGAACGCCTCGAGCATCGGCTCGGTGAAGCGGAGATTGGCCACCGAACCGGAGATGCGGCCGTCCCGCACGAGAAAGGTGCCATCGCGGGTCATCCCGGTGAACAGGGCACGCCGGGTGTCGAGCAGGCCGTTGAGGTAGTGGAAGCGCGTGACCACCAGGCCCCGCTCCATCGAAGCGATCATTCCAGCCCCAGTGGCCTCCCCCGCAGAGATACCGAGATTCTGCGGCAAGGGCCCCCAGTCGACCGAGGTCGGCAACGCATGGCCGGTGCTGGCCGTGCCGGCCCGGACCCCGCTCAGGCTGTCGTGGACCACACCCACGGCCTTTCCTTCGCGAACCAGGTCGACCCGCTGACGCTGCACCCCCTCGAAGTCCACGGGCAGCCCCAGGCCCTCGATCTCCGCGTGATCGTCATAGATCGTCAGCCGGGAGTCGCAAAGCCGATCACCCAGCCGCCCACTGAGGAAACTGGTCCCCTCGTTGAACTGCTTGCCGCCGAACCCGATGTAGCTCAGCCAGTTGAGCAGCCCGGCCACCGCCGGGGGCTCGAGCAGCACGTCCACCGGACCGGGATCAAGCGATACGTCCTCCCTCCCGGCAACACACTTGTCCACCGCCGTCCCGGCCATGCGCCCCGTGTCGAGCGTCTCCGGGTCGTGCCCGGCCCACGAGGCATAGCCGGAGCAGCCCGCCCCTTCCCCGTCGTCCATGGCAATGAGCAGGCTCTCCGCCGCCCGGTACGGTGCTCGCACGAACCGCCCCTCGGAGTTGATCACCGCCAGCTCACCGCCCTGCACCGAAAGCGAGCCGGCGGCCGCCAGGCCCGCGGCCCGGACCTTCGAAACCAGGCCGTGGGCCAGCTCCAGCCGGCGGGCCGGCGCCGGCAGCGACGGCTGATCCACGGCAGCCCCGCCTTCATCCGCCCCGCCGGGCAGTCCCTCGAATTCCGGTGTCGGCTTCTGCAGCCGGGCGATGGCCAGCGCCCGCTCAAGGCAGGATTCCAGCCCTTCCGGACGAAGGTCCCCGGTTCCGGCCACGCCGATCCGCCCCTCCAGGGCCACGCGGAAGGTCACCCCGGCCTCGGTTCGATCCAGGTTCTGGTGAATGCGTGAAGCGGCGAAGCGGGTCATGCCGGTACGGGTGAGGAGATAGACCGCCTCCGCCTGGTGCGCACCGCGCCCCACCAGCGCTCTCAGCATGCCGAGGATCTGGTCGCCGTCGATCACGAATCCACCCCCACCTGGACGCCACGGAACCGGGCCGGGGAAGCGCCGTGCCCCACGTGGGCGGTCTGCAGCGGCTCGCCCTTGCCGCAGTTGGGGATGCCCCAGACCTGCCAGTCCCCGGGGCCGGCGATGCCGTCGCAGGAGCCCCAGAACTGCGGCGTGACCCCGGTGTAAACCGGATTGCGGAGCAGGCCCCCCAGCTTGCCGTTCCTGATCTCCCGCCCCAGTTCCGTGCCGAACTGGAAGTTCAACCGCAGGTCATCAATGCTCCAGCTGCGGTTGGTCTCCACGTAGACCCCCTGCTTCACATCGGCCACCAGGTCTTCCAGCGTCCCCGCCCCCGGCTCGAGGTTGATATTGGTCATGCGGATCAGGGGGAAGTTGCCCCAGCCGTCGGCCCGCATCGTGCCGTTGCTGCGCTCGAGGCCCACCATCGCCGCCGTCTCCCGCGACGCGAGGTAGCCGGTGAACAGACCATCTCTCACCAGGTGGAACCGCGCCCCCGGCACGCCCTCGTCGTCATAAGCGAAGGAGCCCAGGGCCCCGGGCACCGTAGCGTCAGCCACGATGTTGACCAGCGGCGACCCGTAGCGGAACCGCCCCCGCTTCTCCAGCCCGAGAAAGCTGCCCCCGGCAAGGCTGATCTCGTCACCGATCACCCGGTCCAGTTCCGTGGGGTGGCCACAGGATTCATGGATCTGCAGGGCCATCTGGCTCGAGTCGATGACCAGGTCGGTGACCCCCACCGGGCAGGGCGGCGCCGAGAGCAGCTCCACCGCCTCACCGGCCACCCGACCCGCCTGCCCCGGGAAATCCATCGCCCCGATGAACTCGTAGCCGCCCCGCACGTGGTTGCCGCCCATCGAGGCCGGCCAGGAACGCACCTGCAGCCCGTCGCCGTCGATGGCCGTGGCCGAGATTTCGCCACCGGTCTGGTGCCAGTATTGCCGGATCAGCGACCCCTCGGTACTGGCGAAGAGACGGCCGTGCCCGCTGAAGTCCATCTGCGCCGAAGCCACTTTCACCTTGGGCGAGACCCCTGTCATCCGTTCGCTGGCCCTCACCATCAGGTCCAGCGAACGCCCCAGCGGCACGGCCAGCGGGTCTTCCGCCACCGCTTCCACGTGGTCGGCCACCACCGGCTCGATTTCGCACAGCTCCACCCGCCGCCCGCCCAGCGCAGCGCTGGTCTTCGCCACTTCCACGGCCCTGAGCACCGCCCGGGCCACCGCCTCCTCGGTCAGCTCGTTGGATGCCGCGAACCCCCATGCCCCGTCAGCCACCAGGCGCACGCCGAACCCCCGGTCGTCATTGTCGGTCACCCGGTCCACGTCACCGTTTTTCACCGACAGGGACCGTGTGACCAGCGTGGTGAAGCGCAGGTCGCCGTAACTCACCGAATCATTCCGGCTGAGCAGGGAGACACCGAACAGGGCCAGCTCGCGCGCCTGCTCGGCCTGTTCGAAACGTTCGAACAATACACCGCTTTGCATCGTCATCCGGAACTCCGCCGATACGCGATGGGAGAAACAAGGGTTGAAAAACTCACCCGACACCCCAGAGTATGTGGCCACATTCTAGTGCATGCGCCCTGCCGTTTAAACCCGAAAACCGACCGGTGATCAGGGTATACTTCCTTCAAACCAGAACCAGATGGAGGTCAACCGATGAAGGGACTCAGAATCGCTTTTCTCGGCGCAGTGCTGGCCGGCCTGTTCCTCTTTTTTCCCGACAACGAAACCCGGGCCGGTCTGGGCATCTCGGGCCAGGAGCGGGTGAAGACCCTCGACGTCTACCTCGACCCGCAGAATACCGGCAGCGTTTTCTACACCGTCCACCTGGCCAATGGGCTGGCCATCGAAGGCAGCGGCGACACCTGGGAACAGGTGGACCAGATGATGCGCCTTTCCCGGGCGATGACCCGGGCCAACACCTCGGTCACCGTGGAACTCAAGGAGGACGAGATCATCGGGATCATGGTCCGCTCGGGCTCTGCGTTCTAGGTTCGATTCGCCCAGACAGGAGCAGCCAGTGGTCCGCCCTGGAGCGCCCCATTGCACGTACCGCAAATGCGTGCCATGATCAGCACGCCATGATATAGAAATCCAACGACTCAAGTAATTTAAACAGTCCCAGTGCCAAAATCGAACCACGATGGCCAATACCTGGAATCGAGCCTCTGACAATTGAAGAAACGGCCTTTCTGTCAACAGCCGTGCCACCGGCCTTCAGGTGATGGGCCGGCGTTTGGCGGCAACATGCTTCGGAAATGATTGGATCAGCAAACGAGGCAGCAATAGAACACCAGGACAGCTGGTGACGAATTGCTGATCGGGGGAGATGAACTCATGATGCGACGTGGACGCAACGAACCGTGCCATTGCGGCAGCGGCAAGAAATACAAGAAATGCTGCCTGTCCAAAGACAGCGAAGAAGCCCGGGCTGCAGACGCTGCCGCAAGGAGTGAACGGCAAGATGCAGCGGCCGAACACAAACCAGCGAAAGACGATGCTGCTGAGGGGCAAACAAAGCCGGCGCCGAAGCGCAGATCCCCGTCCGAGGGCAAAAGCAGGTTCTGGGGACAAGACGACCGATCAGGGTCAGGGGACCGATCCACTGGACGAAAACGCGGCAGCGGGCATCGCTGAGCAACTGGTTTATCCTGGCGTCCGGCACGGCAACGTGAAGAAGCGAAACGACGGTTGATCCTGATGCTTACCTGGTGAGTGCCGATGAACTGAGGGAATAACTCGGTTTGACGCCACTCGCCGAATCCGCCATGCGTGAAGCCAAAATTGGGGCAGATATTGGTTTCAAAATTTCTTGTCAAAACAAAAAGATTTCGTTCATTCGTCGGATTTCTGATTTTGACCATTCTCCTGTCGGCGCAGAGACTCGAAGCTGCCGGTGACTTTCCGGCCCTTGTCAAAGACCTCGAGCGAGCAGTAGTGCTCGGTGACGTGGGAAAGTTGGTTCACTATCGTCAGGAGCTTGAGGGAGCTTCAAAAGAATGGGGAGTTGATGAAGGACTTCGTCAATACACACTCGCCTATGTCAGCTGGCGTCTGGTTCCTCTCGTGAACGAGAAGGAGGGCGGTCGTACACTCAATCAGGCCGAGGAAATCCTGTCAGGCCTGGTGCGGAAAGACCCTGACAACGCTGAGGCCCTCGCCCTGCTGGGATCAGTTTACGGAAACCAGATCACCAATGCCTGGAAAGGAATGAGGTTGGGGCCGAAAGCCAGCAAGGCTCTGGAACAAGCCGAAAGCATCTCACCGGACAATCCGCGTGTCATATTACAGCAGGCCATAAGTGCCTTCCATACACCGAGTCTGTTCGGAGGCGGATTGGAGGCAGCAGAAGAGAAGTTAAGACACGCAGAAGCGTTGTTCGAGAGAGAGCCTGCATCGAAATCATGGCCAGACTGGGGGCGAATCGATGTTTACGTCTGGTTAGGGCAGGTTTTGGTGAAGACGGGTGATCACAAGGGCGCGCGGACAGCCTATGAGAAAGGTCTTTCCCTGGAACCTGATCATGCATGGATCCGGCACAAACTCCTTCCCGCCCTCGAACCATTAGAATCGCGAGATGCGAGGTGAACAAATCACCAGGAATGCAGCGCCTTAGAATACAAAAGAACAGACAGCAAAGAAGTTTCTTGGCTGCCTGGTGATTGCGGCAGGTGCCGGCTATCTCATCGGGAGTTACACACGTTTTCTGTGCCCGGATCGAGTTGGGGCCGTGTCACCGATCTACGTAATGGCCATCGTTTCCGAGCGCTCGCTGTGTTCGTGGCTGCTCATCAAGGGCGTGAACCTGGAACGCTGGCAAGAGGTGACGGTGAGTGACGGCCTGGCGTAGACATTCGGCACACCGGTTTACGACCGTTTGCCGCTGCCGGGCTTGTCTGTCACGGCGACGGCGCAACCGTCCCCAACACATCCGAAGCGTTCTCGTGGAAGGCCAGGTGGGCGAGCTGGTCCTGGGGCGTGGGATCGCGGTTGATGATCACCAGTTTTGCGCCCTCCTGAACGGCCATGGGCGGCAATGCTGCTGCGGGCTGCACCACCAGCGAGCTGCCCACGACGATGAAGAGGTCGCAGTTCCTGGTTTCCCGGACCGCGTCCTCGAGCACCTGCATCGGCAGAGACTCGCCGAAGAAGACCACCTGGGGCTTGAGCACACCGTTACACTTCGGGCAATCTGGCGGGAAAACCTCATCCAGGCGGTCGTGCACCTCGTCGAGGGTGTAGACCTCGTTGCAGGTCATGCAGGCGATGCGGCGCGTGTTGCCGTGCAGCTCGAGTACGCGCTTCGAGCCGGCCTCCTGGTTCAGGCCGTCGATGTTCTGGGTGATCACCGCGGAGAGTCGCCCCTGCTCTTCGAGACGGGCCAGGGCATGGTGGGCCGGGTTGGGCTCGGCGTCGCGCAGCGCCGGGTAGCGCACCTCGCGAAAGAAACTCCAGTAGTATCCCGGGTCGGCAAGGAAGTTGGAGATCTCGGCATACCTGGCCGGGTCGTACGTGTTCCAGACGCCGCCGTCGCCGCGGTAGGTGGGGATGCCGCTCTCGGCGGAGATGCCGGCACCGGTGAAGGCCACGATGCGGTTCGCTTCGCTGACCAGTTGCTGAAGTTCATCGCGGGGGTCGGCCATGGCTGCACCTCGATTGATGTTGCGGTTCAGACACCGGCCGGGCCCGCGGGCCTTCCGGCCAGCAGGGCTTCGAAGACGTCTCCCAGACGGCGTGCGGAGCGCTCCGGCGAAAACTCGGTTTCAGCCCTCGCCCTGGCGGCCCGGCCCATGCGCTGCCTGAGATCGGCATCGTCGAGCAGCCGGCTGATGCCCCCGGCCAGCAGGTCGGGCCGCCCGGAAGGCACCATCAGCCCGGTCTCGCCTTCGATGACCAGCTCGCGGCAGCCGTCCACGTCGGTGACCACCTGGGGCCTGCCGGCGGCCATAGCCTCGAGGATGGCAAAGGGCATGCCTTCCCAGAGACTGGAGAGGACGAAGACGTCGAAGAGGGCGAGCAGGGCCGGCACCTCGCTTTCGAACCCGAGGAAACGGACCTTCTCCCCTGCCGGGCCGAGCTGCGCCGTAATCCGCTTGAGGCGCTGCTCCTCCTCCCCCTCTCCGGCGATGACGAAGAGGGTGTCGGGATGCCGCTCCAGCACCTTGGGCACGGCGGCGAGCAGCAGTTGGAGCCCCTTCTGCGGGTGGAGCCGGGCCACGGTGCCGGCCAGCAGGGTGCCGGAGCCGGGCCCGGGGAGCCCGTGGTGGGCCCTCACGGCCTCGACGGCGTCGTCGGCAGGCCGGTAGCGGTCTATCTCGATGCCGTTGGGTACCACGGCGATGCGCCGGGGATCGAAGCCCCCGTGCTCCACGAGGTCGGTTTTCAGGGCGCGGGCCACGGTGACCGTGCCGTGGCAGAGGAAACGGGTGAGCAACCGGTCGGCCAGGGTCGATTTCACGTAGGGGCTGCCGTAGCCGCGGATGGGCAGGTTCCGCTTCTGCAGCACTTTGCGGCACGCCAGCCGGCCGGCCAGGGCATCGCGTCTCGAAGCGAGCACGTGAACCAGGTCGACGCCCCGATCCCTGAAGAGCTTCCGTCGTCCGATGATCCCGGGCGGCGCCTGCGCCACCTCGGCATCGGCCTCATGGAGGAACTCGAGCAAGGGGCCGTCCCCCTCGGGCACGAGCACCAGGTTGCGGAACCGCCCTGGAACACCGTGGCGGATGAAGGAGAGCACTTCCTTCTCCGTGCCGGCGAGCCTCAACGTACCGAGGCAGTGGGCGATGAGGGGTGGGGCTTCACGCGTCATGCCTGCCTCCCGTGGCCCGGCGGAAAATGGTGGCCAGTTTCTCCCCCAGGCCCACGTCGACGAACCAGGAGCGGATCTCGCCGTTCGAGGCGCTACGCTTCTGCTGGATGCGGCGCCGCTTGCCCAGCATCTTCGGCAGGAGCCGGAAGGCGCTGAACAGGCCACCGGCGAGTCGCGGCTCGATGATCATGCGGCCCAGCACCTTCGTCCAGTAGAGGGCGATGAAGGGCAGGTCGGCAAGGATCATCCCCGGCCGGTCGTTCTTCACCATCATCAACAGGTGGTTGCGCACCAGGTCTTTCTTCACCCGAACCAGGGCCTCGCCGCCGGAGCCGCCCCGCTCGTGCCAGGCCACCGCGGCAGGGACGTGGGTGCACTGCCAACCGGCCAGGGCGGCCCGCCAGTCGAGATCGGCGTCCTCGAAGTAGCTGGAGAAATCGGCATCGAAAACGTCGTCGCCGAGGCGCAGGTCGTCGAGCATCCCGCGGCGGTAGAGCACGGCGGCGGCACAACTGCCGAAAACGGCCGTGTCCCGGTCGTACTGGCCCTTGTCCTCCTCCCCCCAGCCCCGGTTGTGCGGGTAGCGGGCCCGGGTCAGGAAGTGGCCGGTGGAGTCGATGACCTTCGTCGGCTGCCCGTTGTTCATGCGCAGCAGCTTGGCCGCGGCCCAGCCGGTGCGCGGACCGGCGGTGCGGAGGGCGGTGACCAGGGCCTCGAGGAAGTCCGGCGCGAGGACGATATCGGGGTTGAGCAGCAGGACGAACTCACCGGCGGTGTTGCCGATCCCCTGGTTGGCCGCACCGGCGAAGCCGAGGTTCCTGCTGTTCTCGATCAGGGCGCCGTCCGGCATCTCACGGGCGAAGAGACGGGCCGAACCGTCCGACGAGGCGTTGTCCACGGCGAGGACCTCGAAATCGCCCAGCGTCTGTGCACGCAACGAGTCGAGGCAGGGTCGGAGGAAGCCCTCGCAGTTCCAGAGCACGAGTACCACTGAAACGTGGGAGTTCATCGCCGCTCCTCCAGGGCGCGGGCCATCGCCTCCTCGACCCCCCGCACGTGGCGTTCGGCGGAGAAGGCAACGGAGGCTTTCCGTTGTGCCGACGCAGCCAGGCTCCGCGCCATGTCGGGATCGTCGTGGAGCTGAACAAGCTTCTCGGCCATGGCCCGGGGATCGCGGGGCGGGCAGAGCAGACCGGTGGCCCCGTCGTCCACCAGCTCGGCCATGCCGCCGCCCCGCACCGCCACCACCGGCAGACCGTCGAGCATCGCTTCGGCCACCACCCGGCCGAAGGGCTCGGCCGGGGAGGCCATGATCAACGTCATGCAGGCGGCGGCCAGTTGGCGGGCATCCTTGCGGAAGCCGGCAAAAACCACGGCATCGGCGATGCCCAGTTCGCCGGCCAGGGCGTTCAGCCGGTTGATATAGTCCTGCCGGCCGCCGCCGATGAGCAGCAGCTTGAGGTTCGGGATGCGATCCCGTGCGGCCGCCACCGCGCCAATGGCGTCCTCGGGGGCCTTGAACCGCTGCACCGTGCCCACCATCACCGCCACCCGGTCACCGGGTTCGATGCCCTCCAGGACGGCCGGGTCCAGCGGCGGCTCGTCCCCGGGCAGGGGAGACACCGCGTTGTAGACCACGGTGAGCTTGTTCGCCCTGTCGTGCAGGGCCAGCGGTTCGGCGGTGGCTCGGGAGTTGGTGAGCACGACGCTGGAGAGGCCGAGGATCATGCGGTGCAGCATGCCCAGCGGCGGCACCTGGTTCAACTCGTCGTTGGCGGCGAGGATCTCGCGAACGAACCAGACGTGGGGCCGACCGGTGCGTCGGGCCGCCAGCGCCCCGCCGCCGATCACCGAGGTGTTGGTGTAGACGAGGTCGATCTCGCGCTCGCGGATCAGGCGGCAGGCCCGGGGCTGGGTGAGGAGTTCGCGGAGGACCACCACGGGCAGGGCCAGCCGTGCGGCCCAGCGGCCGGAAGCGCGGACCCACCAGGGGTGGTTGACAAAGACCACATCCACCCCGATTTTTTCCAGCTCTTCGCGGAGGGGGCCATCACCGGGCAAGGCCACCAGCGGCTCAAAACGGCGGCGCTCGAGGTTCCGGGCAAGGAGCAGCAGGCTCCGCTCCGCACCGTAGAGGCGGGCCGAATGGGAGACGAGGAGTACCCGTGCCGGGCGTCCCTGCTCCCCCCCCTTCCTGCGCTCCTCGCTCACCTCACCGCCCCTCCCCTGCGCCCGCCCTTCGCCGGCGGAACTCGGCCCAGAGGGCCCGCAGTTCATTGATCGTGTTCCGCTGGAAGATCATGACCAGCCCTATGTATACCACGGCGCCGAGGGTCACCTGGGCGGCGAGCAGCCAGCCGAGCGGCCAGTCGCGGGGCACGGCACGGTCCAGGGCAGCCACCGCACCGGTCATGGCCAGGGCGCAAATGAAGTTGCCGGACAATTCGCGGACCATGCGGGACCAGCTCAGGCCGATCAGGCGGCCGGCGATAGTCCAGGAGGGGTACCAGAGGACGATGTAGCCGCTGGCCACCCAGGCGGCGGCCACGCCGATGATCCCCCAGCGCAGGCCGATGAGAATGGCGGTGAGCCGCACGGCGCCGGCGACGAGGCCCCAGCGCATCATGGTGTCCGTGCAGCCCTGGGAGGTGTAGATCCAGCCCACGGTGGCGCCCACCGGCATGAGCAGGCCGGAGAGGCAGAAGATCATCAGCAGGGGAATGGTGTCGGCCCACTGCTCGCCGAGCACCACGAGCACGAAGGGCCGAGCGGTGATCATCAGCCCGAGCATCAGGGGGAAGGTGGCCAGGGAAACGGTGCGGATGGCCCTGAGATAGATCTGCCGCACCCGCCCCACCTGGTCCTGGATGGCGGAAAGCGCGGGGAACATGACCCGGGAGATCACCGCCGCCATCTGGGTCACCGGCAGCAGCATCAGCTGGTCGGCGCGGGAGTAGATGCCCAGGGCCGGCGAGCCGATGAAGCGGCCGATGAGCAGGTGGCTCGAGCGGGTGACCACGTGATCGAGAAGGCCGAAACCGAGCAGGTTGAAACTGAACCCGAACAGCTCACGAAGCGCGCCGAAATCGAAAGAGAAGGACGGCCGCCAGCGACCGGTGGCCCAGAAGAGCACGGTGCTGACGAAACTTTGCAGCAGCAGTTGGGCCACCAGGCTCCAGACGCTGAAACCGGCCAGCGCCATCCACACGGCGACGCCCCCGGAGAGGAGCACCGCCGTGGTTTCCACCAGGGCCAGCTTGCGGAAGTCCATGGAACGCAGGGCCAGTG